>Ga0210390_10003672_pt1 | contig 13122 bp, 13 predicted proteins | sample IncBWH11OmetaG_FD_161050 | JGI IMG/M metagenome (GOLD analysis project Ga0210390, IMG submission 161050) | Forest soil microbial communities from Barre Woods Harvard Forest LTER site, Petersham, Massachusetts, United States - Inc-BW-H-11-O ...
CTAGCCCGGATTTCTCACCGGGTCTGGTGATAGCCGGTTGTGGGTGATGACGGTCGCTCGTCCGTTTGGTGCGTTGTGTTTTTTTGGTTTCGCGTCGCGCTTTTGGGCGCGGCGGCTTGGCGCCGCGCGGGCGGGTGATCTCGTCGTGATGTCGGCTATGCGGTGTCTTGGTTTGTCAGCGCGCGGCGGCGGCGAGATAGGCGCGGGCGCGGGCGAACTCGTGTGCCCAGGGATAGGCTGAGGCCATGGCGATCTTGATGCGGCGCACGCTGACGCTGACAAGGGCGCCGATCTTGAGCAGCTTGAGCCGGATCGAGCCGCAGGTGGCATCGGCGAACTGGGTGTGTTTGAGGCCGATCCGGCGGAGTGCGGCGACCAGCACATAGGCCATCGAGGCGAACCACAGGCGAAGCTGATTGGCGCGCATGGCATTGGCCGAGGTGCGGTCGGCGAAGAGATCGAGTTGGCACTCCTTGATGCGGTTCTCCATCTCACCGCGGGCGCAATAGATTTTCTCGTAGAGGTGTCTGGCTTTGGCTTGCCTGGGCTTGAGCGAGGTGACGATGAAGCGGGGATTGGCCTCGCCTCCTGTCCATTCGGCTTTGCCGATAACGCGTCGGTTCCGGCTCCAACTCTTGAGCGTGCGCCAGGTGAAGTCCTTGAAGCGGCGGGCAGGCTTGCCGGTCAGTTCAGCTTCGGCCTGCGCCTGGGCCAGTTCGGTGTATATCTCGGCGACGAGCCGCTCGTTGCGGGCCAGCCCGAACAGGTAATCGACCCGATGGGCCTCGCACCACGCCATGAGGTCTTCCCGGCAGAAACCCGAATCCGCCCGCAGCAGAATCCGAACCTCGGGCCAGCGCCGCCGGATGTGCGCCGTGATCCGGGCGATCTCCTCGACCGATCCCGCGGCCCCGTCGATGTTCGAGCGTCTGAGCTTGGCCGCCAGCAGGTGCCGGCCGCAGAACACGTAGAGCGGCAGGTAGCAGTAACAATCGTAATAGCCGTGGAAGAACCGTCCTTCCTGGCGCCCGTGCAGCGGATCGTCGGTGGCATCGAGATCAAGGGTGATCTGCTTCGGCGCGCTCGGGTGCGCCTCCAGGAACAGGTCGACAAACAGCCGCTCGATCGCGGCTGCGTCATGGCTGATCTTGTGATAGCGCGAGGGCACGGGCCGGCTCAGCTCCAGCCGGTTGAGCGTCGACTTGCCAGCCACCGGCGCGCAGTCCCGGCGCCGCTTCGAGCTTGCCGGCCAGAACCGCCATCACCGGGTCGTGGCGCAGCGTGTCGTGGTCGTTCAAATCCTCGTATCCCAAGGCAATGCCAAACACACGCTGGCCGACCAGAGTGCGCACTTCGTGCTCGATCAACTCTGGCGTGCGGGCATCCCGGAAGCATCCGGCGAAGCGATCGACCAACCGCACCGCCCGATCCGTGGCCCCCAGCAGCAGCCCGCCGGCATCCGAGGTGATCGCCCCGCCGTCAAACGAGGCCACCACAGCCCGTCCTTCGACGCGTGCAAAATCAAATAAACCCAGGGTACACTCTGTCGGCATCGGGGAGCTCCGGTGAAGCTGATCAAATCGTTCTGCTAAAACAACTTTCTCAGATCCCCCGCCCCGATGCAGCTATTCTGTGTGAGAAATCCAGGCTAGTCTTCGTGCTGTTCCGCCTGATCGGCAGCCTCGCCCTGATCGCGCCCGTGTTGGTCGCGACAAGGCAGCCCGTACTGCCGGTCCGCGGTGAGCGGCTGAGCCTGTTCTTGGTCGGAGAGCTTCAGATCGCCGGGTTCCTGATCTGCAGCATTATCGGCCTGGCGATCGTGCCGGCCGGGCGGGCGATCGTGCTTGCTTATACGATGCCGCTCTGGACGATCTCGATCGGCCTGTTCCTGTGGCCAGAGCCGCTCGGCCGCGCCCAGCTCACCGGAGCGGTGATCGGCTTTGCCGGTGTCATCCTCTTCATGAACTCGGGGCTCGTCGATTGGGGCAACAAGCGAATTCTGGCCGGGAACGGGCTACTGCTGCTCGCCGCCATCGTGTGGGCCCTGGGATTCTGCCTTTACTGCCAGCATTCCTGGCGTTCTTCATTCTGGGTCCAAACCTTCTGGCAGCTCGCAGTCAGCATCGTTCCGGTCGCGGCGATCGTACTGACTGGAGCGGCCGACGGACCGGTGCGCTGGTCGACCGGGCTTGTCGCGATCCTCGCCTACAATTGCATCGTCACCACGGCCCTCGGCTACTTTCTGTGGGGCAGGGTTTTGGCGCTGATGCCGGGTCGTGTCTCGGATGTGGTTGGAAATTGAGGGCGGCGTAATCTCCTGATTGGAGTTGCACCCAAAAGGCGGCGCCAGCCGCCAGGAGATCACGCCATGGACGAGACTACCGCAAGGGCGGAGCCGCAGCCATTCGGTGGTGAGGATTGGTTCGACCCGCTGGAAGGGGCCGTTCGCGAGCGCATTCGAGGCTTCATCGAGGAAATGCCGGAGGCCGAACTGGAAGCGGGCTTGCAACGTCGCCGCTATGCTCGGCACGGCGACGCGCACGGGCATCGTCACGGCCATCGTGAGCGTCAACTGATCGGCACGTTCGGACCCGTCACGGTGTCGGTGCCGCGCGCCCGTCTCGTCGGGACGGCCGGCCGGACGTCGGAGTGGCGCAACCGCACGATCCCAGCCTACAAGCGGCTGACCCGGCGTGCCGAGGCGCTGATCGCCGCCACCTACCTTGCGGGCACCAATACGCGGCGGGTGCGGCGGGCGCTGGCTGCGCTGTTCGGCGGCGCGATCGGCAAGGACGTGGTCAGCCGGGCCTGGCACAAGGTCCAAACCGATTGGCAAGCGTGGCAGCGGCGCGACCTGCAGGACGACGACATCGTGCGCCTCATCCTCGACGGCACGGTGGTGCGGGTTCGCCTCGACAGGCGCGCCACCGGACTGTCGTTTGTTGGTGGCACTCGGTGTGCGGCGCGATGGCCAGAAGGTGCTGCTCGGCATCAAGAACATGGGCGGCGAGAGCGAAGCCGCCTGGCGCGCCGTCCTGGACGGGCTTGCAGCCCGCGGCCTCGGCGCGCCGCAGCTTGCCATAGTCGACGGCGCGCCGGGGCTGGAAGCGGCGCTCGCGGCGCTGTGGCCGTCGGTGCCGGTCCAGCGCTGCACCGTGCACAAGCACCGCAACCTGCTGGCCCATGCGCCGAAGAAGGTGCACGACGAACTCTCCGCCGACTACACCGACATGATCTACGCGAAGACGGTCAAGGACGTGGAGGCCAAGCACAAAGCCTTCCTACGCAAATGGCGGCTGAAATGCCCTGCGGTGGTCGGCAGCCTGGAAGAAGCCGGAACACGGCTCTTCACCTTCCTGCGTTACCCGCCCGAGCAGTGGAAGTCGCTGCGAACCACGAATGCTGTCGAGCGCCTGCATGAAGAGTTCAAGCGGCGCATCAAGACGCAGTGCCTCCTGCCGTGCGCCGATACCGCCTGCATGTTGTTCTGCGCGCTACTCGCTAGCGGCCAAATCAGCCTCCGTCGCGTCGATGGCTGGGATGGCCTTCGATGTCCCACCCGCCGGGCACCATCTTGATTTGGCCGCCTGAACTCACGAACATCCGGGACGGGAGATGCCGCTGTCAGCTTTCCTACCAACTTCGCGACGCGACCCGCTGGCGATGTTCGCCGCTATTGCCACGTTGTCCAACTCGATGCTGCTTCACTCTACGGCTTTCGCTGGTCGCCACAGAATGGGGTCAATGACGATGGGGCAGTCGCTTACGGGTGGCCTCCCGAACCCAGACGGCTCAGAACACCTCCGGGATGATGCGAAACGGATAGTCCGGTTCCGCGTAGTCGCCGGGTCCCTGCCGCTTGGGCAGCTTCACCTTCTCCCGCGGTAATTCAGCGTATGGGATCTTGCTCAGGATATGGCTCAGCGCGTTCAGCCGCGCCCGCCGTTTGTTGTCGGAACGGATTACATACCAGGGCGCCCAGGCGGTATCAGACGCGAGAAACATTTCGTCGCGCGCCCGCGAGTAATCGTACCAACGAGAGTAGGATTTAAGGTCCATGTCGGACAGCTTCCAGATCTTGCGCCCGTCATCGATGCGGGCCTCAAGTCGCCGCGTCTGCTCCTCGGGACTGACCTCGAGCCAATATTTCAGCAGTATTATTCCAGAGTCGACAACGGTTTTTTCGAATAAGGGCACCATTTGCAGGAAACGCTTCGCCTGATCGTCACTGCACAACCCCATCACGCGCTCGACGCCGGCGCGGTTGTACCAGCTGCGGTCGAAGATCACGACCTCGCCGCCCGCCGGTAGAAGCGGGACATAGCGCTGAGCGTACATCTGGGTCTTTTCCCGTTCGGTCGGGGCCGGCAGCGCCACGACGCGAAAGACCCGCGGACTGACCCGTTCGGTCATCGCTTTGATCGTGCCGCCCTTACCGGCGCCGTCGCGACCTTCGAACACGATGCAAACTTTGAAACCACTGTGGACGACCCATTGCTGCAGCTTGACCAGTTCGACGTGGAGCCGTGCCAGCTCCCGCTCGTACTCTTTTCTTTTGAGCCCGTCGGCGGCGCGAGGCTGGTTATCTATCGGCTCTGGCATGGATGATCCCTCTATTCGGCGACGCGCGCGAGCCGCTGCACGATATCGATCAACTCGCGGTGCGCGGCGCTGGTCGGATTTCGGAACTCATCGGCCGAGTGCCCGTCGGTGAGCCGGCTAAGCCGCAACAACTCGCGCATCCGTTGTCGCCGATTTAGCTGCAGTTCGGAAGGCCGATTCGTGAACAACAGCCGCGGTATTTCGCCCGGGCCAAACAGACGGCCGAATTCGAATGCTGTGACATAGATCAGAAACAGGGCGCAGATCCACAGAGAAATCGCCGCAAAACGATGCCACGAAAAGGTCGTCGTCAGATATCGGAAGAAATCTGTGGGTCGATTGTGTTCCAGCAAGGAAAAATGGATAAACCGCTCGAGCAGGCGCGCGAGAAACACCGCAACCCAGTAAAACGCGGTTTTGAACAGTATCGGTCGGATCAGGGCCACGCGATCGTAACGTCGCAACAGTGGGATTTTGTTGGCGACCAACACTGCCTTGCCGACCACGAGCGCGCCCAGCGTCGCGAGCATGAAGTTGCTGAGTCCAATCAGGTAGTGGGCGACCAATAGATTGCTCGTCAACACGACAAAGTTGAAGCCGACAAAAAAGAAGATCGTCGGCGGCAGCGCCTCGCGCCCCTCGTGTAAAAGCCGGTGACCGATCCGGCGGGCGAGCCCAACTGGTGCCCCCGGGATACGGCCAGCGGCGTCAGTATCCGGCATCCCATTGGCGTAAAGGGTCGACTTAGTCATAGCCCAGATTTCCTAGTGAAACACGACACCCAGCTTCTGCGAGGAAACCGTTGTCCGCCAATGACCTTAATCAAAGTCATCGATCCAATCTGATCTTAATCGAACATGGTTGGTGCACTATGGATGAGCGTCGAAATGCACGGGTCCTTCCTTCAGACATGTTGGGCGGCCGATCGAGCAATCGATAGGGTTCTCTGTTATTTCCACGTGAGGAAGAAGCCGATGTCACCGGGCATGCCGCCGGGATATTCGAGGACCTCGGCCTTTAGCCCAAAACCGAGCGGCTGCAGGTGGTCGCGCCAGAATTCGTATCCGGCTTTCGGGCGGCCCTCCAGGGTCTGCGGCCAATCGGGCTCGGTGTTGTTGATGCGGCGGCCGCGATCGGTACACATCGCGTTTGGGAACCGGTAGACCTGGACCTCGCTCTGGCCGCGGTCGGCGGCTTGGCTGACCAGCCGCATGACCAGCGGTAGCAGCTGCTCGGCGGTGCGTCCCGGCGGCTGCTGGAATTCCGCCATCACTGCTTTTTGCTGCTCCTCCTGCGCCTGGAGGCGGCGCAATTCTTCGGCAACCCTTGCCGCCTCGCCCTCGGCCATGCGGCGTTTGAGATCAGCGGCGGAGAAAATGCCGGCGCCAGCCGGCTGCCCCGTGTTGCGAGTTTCGGACATGATTTCCCTTTTCCCTCGGAAGTCAACGTTGTGCCAGGGCGCGGGCGTGGCGAGCGATCATCAGGTTTTCGTCGGTCTTGATCGCGAGGGCGGCGACGCGGCTCGTGGGGGTACTAATTCGCTCGCGGTGCTCGTGGTTGGCCGCCTCGTCCAATTCGAGGCCTAACCAGGCGCAGGCGCGGCAGACGGCAGCGCGCACCGGTGCAGCGTTCTCGCCGACGCCGGCGGTGAACACGACACCATCGAGGCCGCCGAGCGCCGCCGCCAATGACGCGATATGGCGGGCTACCCGGTAGCAGAACACATCGACCGCAAATCGCGCGCGCGGCTCCTCGCTTGCCAGCAATTCGCGGAAATCGGACGAAACCCCGGACAGACCGAGCATGCCCGAGCGGCGATAGAGCAGATCGACGAGAGCCTCCGCCTCTAGGTTTCTTTGCTGGATCAGATGGAGGACGACGCCGGCATCGAGTTCACCGCAGCGGGTCCCCATAGGGAGCCCGTCAAGCGCGGTAAATCCCATCGTTGTCGCGACCGAAACACCCGCAAGCAGCGCGCAGGCCGAGCACCCATTGCCGAGATGCGCCACTACGATGCGGCCATTGGCAATCTCCGGCGCACGCTGCGGTAGAACCGAGGCAATGTATTCGTAGGAGAGCCCATGAAAGCCGTAGCGGCGCACCCCCTCCTCGTAAAAGGAATGGGGGAGCGCAAAGGCCTGCTCGACCTCGGGTGCGGTCCGGTGGAAGGCAGTGTCGAAGCACGCGACCTGCGGCAGGTCGGGATTGAGCTGCAGCGCCATTCTGATCGGGGCGAGATTGTGCGGCTCGTGCAGTGGCGCCAATGGCACCAGCCTCTCGAGTTCTGCCAGCAATTCGGGAGTGACCCGGGCCGGCCGCGAGTAGCGCATGCCGCCATGTACGACGCGGTGGCCGAGAGCCGCCAGCCGCCGATTGCCCAGTTGTTCGCGTGCCCATGGGACAATCGCTGGCAGCAATTCGCTTGGCGCCGTTGCCGGCTTTCCGAGCAGCTCGGGTGGCGGGATAGACTCGCCGTCGGCCCCGGTGGCATTTGCTTTGGGGCGTATCCCGATGCCGTCGACTTGGCCGGTCAACAGTCGCTTTTCGCCCTCGTAAAAGCTGAATTTGAGCGAGGATGAACCGGCGTTTATCACACCGATCAGCGGCTCTGTTGCAGTTGTCATACCGGGGATCCCTTCAGCCGAGAAGGAACCGTTTTCCGATTCCTCGACGATCAGTGCCGGAACCAGTGCTTCTTCGATCTCGGCGAGTGCCGGCGCGAATGCCGGGTCGTCGGCCTTACCCATGACGCGCCCGCGCAACAGCATGTAGCCGAGGAGCCTTTGCATTACCCTCCGGTCAATGCCATTCTTCGCCCCTAAGCCCGCCCTGGTGCAGAGGATCAAACCGGCAATAAAACAAATCGCGGCAAGCACCAGGATCGCCAGGACCTCGTCAAACTCCACAGAAGCGGGGATTGCAGCCGTAATCGGCTTTACCGCAGCTATCAGCCCTTGTAGCGCCTTGCCGAGCAACAGCAGCGAGACATAAACCGGCAAGACGATGAGAAATTCGCCGATCAGCGTCGTGTTCGTGAATTCAGCAATCGTTCTCATATGAGTCTTGCTCCAGACGGGCAACTGGCGTCGGCCCGTCTTCGACCAAAAGCACATTCCCCCGGGGCGACGGCAGTGCGCATGACGGGCAGGTTTGCAGCCGCTGCATCGTTTCTGGAATCGCCGGTCACCTTACGAACTCCGCGTGCGGGCCCCGTGCTGCTCACCGGGGGATCTTGCGCAAGGCTGGTTCAGCACCTTCGGCGGCATGATCCGACAATGTTGCCGTCCTCTCTGCGCACGCCATCAGCCTCACATAGCGCGAAACACTGGCGATTATCGGAGGAAACCGTTGCTCGCATTTTTTTCGCGCAAGGCAATCAGAAAGGACGGCACGTCCCCGTTGTGACGCTGGATGAATGAGATCAAGTCGGAGTGCTGCGTGGTGGCCGTGCTGATGCTGTTGACAATAACGTCGGTAACCTTGTAGCCATGATTAGTGAGCTTGAGCCGCCAATCGATACCGATCGGCCTGCCGCCACTGATCTGGACCCGGCTCGATACGATGATCCCTTCCCTATCGGACTGGCTCCCCAGCACCTCGAAGCTTACGCCGCCGAGGTCGGGGAGGGCGGCGGAATAGCTGACGACGACGTAATCCTCGTAAAGTTCGACGAACTCCCGCCGCTGCAGCGCGGTCGCGGTACGCCAATAAGTTCCGAGAGCAAAACGGGCGCAGGCTTCCTCGTCGAAATACTGACGGAACAGCTGGCGGAACCGCTCCTGCTTGGCCGACGCCGTATCCCCGTTTCGCATGGCTGCGATGGCGCGAGTCCCAAGATCACCGACAAAGCTCGCCGGATCATTCGTGGCGGCCGTGCTTTTCGAGGTATCCCCGATTATGCTGGAAAAGAGGACGAAAACCGACATCAGCAAAAACCGTTGTGTCATTTCCAACCCTCCAAAGGCGGTCGTACGCCGCGGCGTACGACGCCTACGGCTGACCTGCGCGCCTGAACAGCCCGGAGGAAACATCGAGCCGAGAATTCGCATCAGGCAGTGTGACGGCGAGAGCTCAAGACGCAGCGGGTCAAATCGGCCCAGTCTCCAAAGTTTGCCCGTAATACGAGGCTAAACCGCCAACTGTGCGCCGGCTATGCAAAAATAACGAATTTTACGGAGTCGCTAATCGCTTCTGGAGTGAGCCCAACCCGGTATGTGCTGTTGCGTCGATTGCGCCAAATACGCGTTTGCGCTGGGTGACCATCCCGGGGACGGTCAACAATGCATGGCCGGCGCTTCCGCCTCCGGGAGTGGCCATTCCGCGTCGGATACGCGTTCTGATGCTGCAAATTCGTGGAAAATGCATAGGCGGCACGCTCAGCCGATGGTCTTCTACGGGCGTTCCGGATTTTGGACAGCGGCATAGCCAAGGCTGACCGGTCCAAGAGGGTGGGAGGAGGGCACATAAAGAAATCAGCAAGCGCGGCAACGAGGCGCCGGTGGTCGAGGAGCGCTCGCACTGTCCCTCAAATGATAAATCGGCTGAGGGTCGGGGAGTAATGCAGTCAAGGCAAATTAGGCGCACCTTCTTCAGAGAGCTCTTTCGGCTTGTTCGGGTGGTCTGGCCGATCCTCTCATGGGTTCTTTTCGCAATGGCCGGACCGGGACTTCTCATCGGGCACATAGAGGGGTGGCGCATCGATGAGGCTCTTTATTTCACCTTTGTGACCGGTCTCACCATCGGTTACGGCGATCTTACGCCGCGACATGTTGTGTCGCGGTTGCTCGCGGTAGTGATTGGCTTTACTGGTATCCTGCTGACCGGCCTCGTCGTGGCGCTCAGCGTGGAGGCCCTCCGGGTGACGGCCGCATTCTACAGAAGTGAAACAGGCCGCTCGGCGAGCTTCGGCTCCACAACATGCACAGCGCGGCAGGGGCCAAAGGAAGAATACCCGCGCGAATGACTGCTCGGATCGTACCCTATGAACCCCTTGCTTAAAGAAATCCGCCGCAACCCGATGCTCTGGCTGCTGGCCTTTGTGCCCGTGGTGTTTGCCGCCGCGAAGCTCAAGCCCGAAGCGCAAACGGTGCTCTTTGTGTTGTCCGTCTTCGCCATCGTCCCGCTGGCTGCATTGCTGAGTCACGCCACCGAATCCGTTGCCGCCAAAACGGGCGATGCGGCCGGTGGGCTGCTCAATGCCACCCTCGGAAATCTGACCGAACTGGTCATCGCGCTGGCGGCCTTGCGCGCTGGGGAGTACACGCTGGTGAAGGCGTCCATCGTCGGCGCCATCGTCACCAACACGTTATTCATGCTAGGGGCATCCTTTCTGCTCGGCGGACTCAAGTACCACGTGCAGGAATTCAACCGGGCCGCCGCGCGTCTGCAGTCAGGTCTGCTCTTCCTGGCGACAATCGCTCTGCTGATCCCTTCGGCGGTCGCCGAAGCGGACTCGGTACCGGGTGCGGGAATTACGCAAAAGCTTAGCCTTGGCTTGGCCGTGCTGCTCATCGCCGCATACGGTTTGGGGTTGTTGTTCACGCTCAGAACGCACCGCGAGGTCTTCTCCGGCGCCGAGCACGCTGAGGCAGGCGAAGCACCTTGGCCGATCGGACTAGCCTTGGCCACGCTGACCGGGGTGACGGTGCTCGTGGCGCTGGTAAGCGAGATCTTTGTTGAGTCCGTCCAGAACGCGGCGGAGGCATTCGGGATGACGCCTGCCTTCGTCGGCTTCATCGTGGTGGCGCTGGTAGGCGGTGCCGCCGAGATGGCCTCAGCGTTTTCCGGCGCGCGCAAGAACCGCCTTGACCTAAGTGTTGGCATTGCGCTCGGGAGCGCTTCTCAAATCGCGCTATTCGTGGCACCCGTACTGGTGCTGCTGAGCTACCTGATCGGCCCGGCACCGATCGACCTGCACTTCTGGCCGGGTGCGGTGGTGATGGTGATCGTTGCCACCCTCACCGCGACGCTCGTCACGAACGGCGGGCGATCGGCGTGGTTCGTCGGCGTGTTGGCGCTGATGGTGTACATGATCTTCGCAATTACACTTTATTTGTTGCCGCCCCGAATTCAGTGAAAGGCAGGCTGACCACCACGACCGCTCCAACACGCGACGTGTTCCGCGGGCGGACGCTGGCGAATGTGTCGGACAGCACGACCAAAACTCGTTCCGGCGTGGGTTGCCGGCGACGCATTCGCCAACGCGAAGATAAAAATTAACATGTTGACTCTTAAGATAACATTACGGGATGATTGACGCAGACGACCGGGTCTGCCGTTACCGCGTGTGATATTGCGCTTATAGCCCCTGACCACCGGGGAGTGCGATGCCTTCGAGCGCCACTCGCACATTTACCGACCCTGAGATGTATTTTGCAGGGATCCGAAACCTGCGGATCGACGGGGTGATTACGAAGTGCGGCGAATTCCGCGCGGAGTCGACGCATATCGACCTGCACCGATTGTTTATGTACCGCTCCGACGAGAGCCTGCCTCGGATAATGAAAGTAGAGCCCAGTGGGATGCGGGCAGGGATCGTTTTCGCGACCGACCCTGGCGAGCCGTCGATGCTGATCAACGGCGTCGAAATAACGGCCGGCCAAATTTCCAGAAATGGGCTGGATTGGGAATGGTACCTTCGATCTTCGGCGCCTTGTCGATGGGGCTCCGTGTCCTTGATGCCCGAGGATCTTGCTGCCGCGAGCAAGGCCATTATCGGGCGCGAATTGGTGCCGGCGAGTTTCGCCCGTAGCCTGACGCCTCCGACCGCTGCTCTATCGCGATTGCGGAAGCTGCACGAAGCGGCGGACCATCTCGCGAAAAACGCCCCGGACATCCTCGCTACGCCCGAGGTCGCGCGAGCGATGGAAACGGCGTTGGTGGAAGCCATGGTTTTCTGCATAGCGGACAGGCATTCAGGTGATGTGCGCAATGTCCAACGCCATCGTGCGAAAGTGATGCGGCGCCTTGAGGAGGTCCTGACGTCCACCCCCGATAGGCCTCTTTATATGCCCCAGCTTTGCGCGGCCGTAGGCGCTTCCTATACAACGCTGCGTGACTGTTGCCAGGAGTATCTCGGCATGAGCCCGAAGCGCTATCTATGGGTGCGGCGGATGCACCTGGTGCGCCGGGCTTTGCGGATCGCGGATGCGGAGAAGACGACCGTGACCGAGATCGCTACCGATTATGGATTCTGGGAATTAGGCCGCTTTGCGGTCGCCTACCGGTCACTATTCGGAGAACCGCCCTCGGCGGCACTGCGTCGACCCCCCGAAGACGCAAAACCGGGCGAAATCATCGAGCCGGTTTGGAAATTCGTTAAATCAGCTGCAGCGGCTCAAAGCTATGAGGACGTCAGGTTCGGCTCAACGGGCTCCAGCCGGGCATCTTTTTGAATGAGGCTGACCAGGCGGCGGTCAGCCTCATTCATAGCTTACAACAACCTGAATTTTGGTTTACATATCGCCCTGATTAAACATAGATAGGGACCAGTTGGATTTTTGCGCGTTCGAACCCTTGCTTCAGCGGAAGGCCGAGATGCCGTCGAGCGCCGTCCACACATTTGCCGACCCCGAGATGTATTTTGCAGGAATACGCAACCTGCAGATTGACGGGGTGCTTACGAAGTGTGGCGAATTCCGCGCGGAGACCACGCGCATCGACCTGCACCGCCTGTGGATGCATCGCTTTGACGAGAGACTGCCTCGGATCATGAGGGTAACGCCGAGCGGGAAGCGGTCGCTGATCCTCTTCGCGACCGATCCCTATCAGCCGACGATGCAGGTCAACGGGTTCGAGACATCACGACATCAACTCGCAATGCTCGGGCTGGATCGGCCGTACTACCTTCGATCCTCTGCGACCTGCGGATGGGGTACCATGTCGCTGACGCGCGAGGCTCTCGCCACCGCCAGCGAGGCTATCATTGGGCGCCCGGTGATGCCACCCTCATTTCCTCGATCGATCAGCCCGCCTCCACCGGTTGCATCCCGGCTGTTGCGGCTGCACGAAGCGGCGGGCCATCTTGCGAAGAGCGCTCCCGACATTCTCGCGAAGGCAGAAGTAGCGCGAGCGATTGAGGAGGCTTTGCTCGAAGCAATGATCTTGTGCGTGACCGAGGGCCAATCAGACCATGTGCGCAATGTCCATCGGCAGCGTGCCAGGGTCATGCGGCGTCTAGAGGAGGTCCTGACGTCCACCCCCGATAGGCCTCTTTATATGCCTCAGCTCTGCGCGACCGTAGGCGCTTCCTATACGACGCTGCGCGACTGTTGCCAGGAGTTTCTCGGCATCAGCCCGAAGCGCTATCTGTGGCTGCGGCGGATGCACCTGGTGCATCGGGCATTGCGGATCGCGGATGCGGAGAAGGCGACCGTGACCGAGATCGCCACCGATTATGGCTTCTGGGAATTGGGCCGTTTTGCGGTCGCGTATCGGTCATTGTTCGGAGAACCGCCCTCGGCGGCACTGCGTCGACCCCCTGTAGCCTCGAAACCGACGGAAATCATCGAGCCAGCGTGG
>Ga0210390_10003674_pt1 | contig 13118 bp, 13 predicted proteins | sample IncBWH11OmetaG_FD_161050 | JGI IMG/M metagenome (GOLD analysis project Ga0210390, IMG submission 161050) | Forest soil microbial communities from Barre Woods Harvard Forest LTER site, Petersham, Massachusetts, United States - Inc-BW-H-11-O ...
GGGAGACTGCCAAGTACCTGCAAAGGCGTGCAAGGCGAAACAACCATGGGCTGGGATCATGGGCTGAAGTGAGAAAGGGCGAAATGGTTTCGGATTTCTTCGTCCATAGCATTGGCAGCGGGCAATAGGATCGTCGAGGGCTTGTTAAGGAAGGTGGTGCCGTTATTCCAGGGAGTCCAGCCTGCGGCGCAGGTCATGCTTGTGCCTGCGCTACCCGGGAGACCGCGTGCGTCGATCACCGCCGCTGTATAAGTGGCGGAGTTTAGGATTTTGTAGATCGCTGAGCAAAAGGTGTCGGCTGAAGTCGCGAACACGCTGGCGTCGATGAAGGCCGACGATCCTTTGCAGCAAACGCCCGAGGAGCCAGACTGGTAATAGACCGCGTTGTTGCCTTGGCCCTGTGCAGCTGCAGAGGTTGGATCAGCTGCGGACCAACTTATAAGGAAAACTAAGACGGCCGAAAATATCAGACTCGGAGCCAGCTTCGTCGCACTTTTCATTGTCTTTTCCTCCATCCGAGAATCTACTTCATTCTGCTGTCCCGCTATCAACTATGAGATCCTCACGGCTTGGCCGTGAACACTGTGCCGCAACCGTTACTACCGCAGGTCTGCACACTTCCGCTGTACTGAGTTACACCGTAGAGGTCTCCAGACCCGTCGAAAATCAACCCGCCAATGGGATAGGAGCCGTCCGGTCGCCCCGTAAAGCTGTAGAGCGAGGCAAACGTCCAGGATTTTCCGGTCGGTCGCAACCGGAATATCGTCCCACCTCCGAAGGCGCCGCCACCCGAAGCAGTCCCGTAGAGGTTGTCCTCCGAGTCGAAGACCAAACTGGATCGAGGCGCGCCTCCGTCCTTATCGTACTGAAAGCGGTAGAGCACGCGCTCCGTCCAATGGCCTGCAGAACCCGGCGTGAGCTGAAAGACCGTGCCTGAGCCGCTGTTCCCACCGCCCAAGGTGGTGCTAAAGAGGTCCCCATTTGTGCCAAGGATAACTCCCGCGGCGGGGTTGCCCCCATCCGGGCCGTGAAAGCGGTAGAGAGCGTCCTCCTTCCACGCTGCGCCCAACGAGATAGGAGGCCGGAGCGCAAACACCGTGCCGCAACCCACTGAACCGCACTCTCCGCCCTCAATGCCGCCTCCCGACGCCGTACCGTAGAGTGCCCCCTTCTTGTTAAAGATCAGGCTGCCATTGGGATTCGTCCCATCTGTCCCGCCCTTGAAGCCGTGAAGCACTCTCTCCGTCCATTTGCCGCCCTTCTTCCTTGGCGGACTCAACTCGAAGACCGCTCCGCAGTATTGGTAAAAAGCATTGCAGGTTGTCCCGTATCCACCCCCGAACATGGTCGCTCCGTATAGGTTGCCTACCTTGTCGAAAACCAGATTCCCGTTGGGCAGATATCCCTGCTTGGCGGTTGGAAAGCTGTACAGGATGGTTTCCGTCCATGCCCCGCCTTTCTGGGTTGGTGGTGACAACTCGTAGACCGTGCCGCATCCGACCTTCTCGCCCAAGAGCACGCAATCGCCAGTGCCGCCATAGCCGGTTGTGCCGTAGAGGTTCCCAGAGCTGTCGAGGATCACGCTGCCGACCGGGGTGTTGCCATCGCCGGAGGCGTTGCCTTTGAACACATGGAGCACAGTCTCGGTCCACGGGTCGCCACTTTTCGCTGGCGGCGCAAGCTGAAACACGGTTCCGCACTGGGCTGGCGGGCACTCGCCTCCGCCTTGGTCGGTGGCACCATAGAGGTTGCCCGCTGCGTCGAACACTACTCCTCCCGCTGGCGACGAGCCGTCGGCCGTCCCGCCCTGGAAGCTGTAGAGCACCTTCTCGTTCCATTCGGCCGAGGCTATTAGGGTGAGCGAAAGAACAGCCAACAGAAAATTCAGAAAACATTTGGTCAACCGACAGCTTGTGAGGGTCATAACGGGAGTGATCTCCTGACGTGGATTTCGAGCGCGCCGGGGGATGGCGAGGCTGTAAAGCTCTGTCATGATACCCCGCATTTTTGCCGATTTCCACATCGAAACGATCTTCTGGAACCCCGCTTGCAAGTTGTTAACTCTAATGAGTTCTAAAGAGTCCTACTTAATCGGATACCAAGTCGTTCCTCCACCTAAGCATTCCCAGACAGTGCCCTGCTTGGGGGCTGTGTTAGTGCAAGCTGAGGTAGTACCCGTACAGCTATATAGATCACCGACGCCACAACTGCTACCCGTCGGCGCACTCCCGCCAACAAACCATGTTGGGGCGTTAGCGCTAATGCTCGTGGTGAATCGGGAATAGCCAGCACTGTTGTTGGTTCCAGCCTGAACGGGCTCCCCAAGGATGTACATGCCCAAGTTTGCATCCGTGAGCGTTGTCCCCGCTAATTGATCACACAGCCGGAACTGCTTGATCCTAGCGGTTCTAGTGTTGGTGCCATGCGCGGTCCAGGCGCAGCAGAGCGACAACGCTGTATGGGCCTCAGGGGGTTCGATGCAAGGCTCTGGCGCGTTCGTCGATGCGGCTGCATTTTGCGGGGCCGGTGGCAGTTCTGACTGTAGCGGAACAAGCTTTGACTTCTGCGCCACACTTAACACGGCACTGACTAAACTGACCACGTTGTCTCCAGCCGGTGGGGTTGTGGATGCTCGCGGAGTGGTGCCGGTTCCGACGGGGAGTGGTACCGGCGGCGGTTGTCCCAGGGGCAAAAACAGCGACCTTGTGCGAGGGAAGCAGCGACTACCTACGCTCTTGCAGGCCGCTGATAAAAAAGTTGCGCCACGTTAATACACTGTTTTTGCACAGTCAAGAAAAAAATAAGTTGATCTGGAATTGGCCTCCCTGAACGCCTACGTCCGAGATAGAAAACACGAAGATTAACCGTCTTAAACAGATTTCTGGACGCACCGGCAGCCTTGTCCAAGGATTAGACAAAAATGTCGTTATCCCTTGCTCTGCGCAATCTCGATTTTCTCTTTGACAAGTTGGAACGGAACGGGAGGGAACGTGGAAGCCGCCGCGAATCGTCGTGTCAAAAGTAAATGGATCCAGTAAGGGATGGTTGACGGATCCAGTTCTACAAGTAGTTCCGGCTACCAGCCCAGCGTGGTTGGGAATTCTATTGCGTTGTGGACGAGACTTATCGCACGCTCACCATGGTTCCAGGTCTAATTCAGTGCCGGATGCGACGGCGTGGGGAACGGTGTCGTGTTCAGCAAAATGCTGATCGTGGAATCACCTCCGTTGATGGTCGCGATGTCCGGCTTGCCGTCGTGGGTAAAATCGGCGACGACAAGCTGCACTGGATTTAATCCCACGCGGAAGCGTACGGGAGGCTGAAAGGTGCCGTCGCCGTTGCCTAGCAACACCGCAACATGACACGGCGGCCTCTCGCCGCAGGTCGCGACTCCAAGATCAAGTCGACCGTCGCCGTTGAAATCCGCAGGTACGACCGAACTAGGCCCCAGTCCAACTGCGTAGGTTTTCGATGGGGAAAACGTGCCATCACCCTTGCCCAGCATGACATAAATCTTGTTCTCGCCATCGATGGAAACGACCGCGAGGTCGAGGTTTCCGTCCCCGTTAAAGTCGCCCAGGACCACCTGCCACGGGGCTATCCCTGCCTTATAGCGCACGGGTTTGTCAAACGTGCCGTCGCCCTTGCCCAAAAGCACCGCAACATTTCCGGGCCCCGAACTGGAGAGACTGTTTGCGACCACCAAATCTGGAATGCCGTCGTGATTCAGGTCGCCGACTGCGATACCGTTCGGGCTGTGTCCGCCGCTGCTGATGTTCACGGCTTTGGCGAACTGTCTGTTCCCTTTGCCCAGCAGGATGAAAATGTTGCCGGGATTGCTCGCTACTCCTGAAGACGTTCCCACCAGATCGGGAATGCCGTCGCCGTTCAGATCGGCGACCGCGACCTGCGGCGTGTCGTATCCTCTGCCGGTACGGGGCCCCACGCCACGGTCGAAATTTCCCTTACCGTCGCCGAAGGCCACGACAACGAGCGGCTCGTCGGCATCGGTACTAACCGCGTCGAGATTGCCGTCCAGATCAACATCGGCGAAGGTCACAAAGTACGGAGCGTCACCCGTGCCGCCTTTACTGCTCCAGCGGCCGAACCGGCCGTTGCCCTTACCTAGGGCGTGCGCCAGAACCGGGACCTCGACGCCCACCACGGCCAGATCTGGAATTCCATTATGGGTGAGGTCGCCGGCGGCAAGGGAATAGGGGTAGAGCACCGGACTCTTGATGGTGATGGCCTTGGCGAACGAAAGAGAACCGACGGGACGACTCGGAATGCCATGCGCACCATTCCGCGCTCGCACCACTGATGTCCCGACAACTGCCAGCAAAATCAAAGAAAAAACGACTGTTTTCATACCCACCTCTACCGAGTTAGTGCAGAATGGTCAATTGACCAGCGCAAGACGGAAAGTTTGCCGGATCGCAGGCACTTACCACTTGGCACCGCTGCTCGGTGCTCGAACGGGTGGCGAAGTAGTTTGGCGTTCCGCCACCGATCAAAATGTAGCCATCGACGATTGTCGGCACGGTGAATTTTACAGCGCCCGGCATGACCGTGCTCGCATTTTGCAATTCATTGCTGTCCCAAAGCTCGCAGACGCTGGTGTCGTCGTCGCACTGGGGAGTACCGGGGATCGCAGGGTAGGCATACAGTACCGCCTGCGACGAACATTCAAATGGCGGAGTGATGTTGGTATACTGCCTGCCATAGCCGTTAGAATCCAGCGCCCAGGTAACACCGGTAGTGGCATCCGTCCCATTCCAAGTGATTGAGGTGGTCCCGCCAACCGCGAGCCCGCCCGGATTCTGCGCATCGAACGGGTGATCGCTCTGCGGCGGATTGGCCGTGTCGAATGTGTTCGCATAGTTGAACCAGTACATGCGATCGTGCAGACCCACAGCGTAAAGGTACTGGTTTGGGCTTGTCGCCCCTGGTGACCAGAAGGCCGGCGCGCCCCTGATGCCATTGAGGTCCAAATTTTGCTTGAAATTGCCGATGGGCATCGCGTCGAAACACTGGGCAATGTTGCCTGGGTACGGCAAGCTTGTGGTGACCGAACAGGCCGTGTTTTGGGGATTCGATCCCGATCCCGACGAACAGTTATAACCGCATCCGTCGAGTCCTCCCATTGTTGTGGACGAACTGGTCGAGGTGTCGTAAGGGACCACGTACACGATGCCTTGTTTCCCAACCGACGCCAACTCGGTTGGTGACGAGTTATTCAGCAGAACGACGCCACCGGTTCCCATGTCCGTGTCCTCGGCAAGCGTTTTCGTGTCGCCTGACGGGCATTGATTGTAATAAGGATTAGTGGGAACGAAACAAACTCCCTCCTGACCGCTTCCGTGGTCCAACTGAAACCAGTCGTTCGGCGTGTAGAAATCTTCATACGCTAGGGCGGAGGACAGCTTCATGACCGAGTTTCCCCATCCAAAATTCGGCGGGTTGTACTGTGCCCAGTCTCCGTTGGCCACGGCAACGTACACGTTTCCGTTGCCGTCAATCGCAGGGGCGCTGCCGGCCATCCAGACGCCGCCGAAGTGCGGGCCGTTCGTAGGTGGCTCCGAAATGAAGCTGCCCAGCAGCCTGAATCCACTGCTCAAGCTGTTGTAATTCAGTTGGAATCCGGCCACCCAGCCGTCGTAATTCCCCAGACTGGTGTTGTAGTCACAGTAGGAGGCCCAGGCGACATAGATGCTGGCGAGATTGCTCGATGGGTTGAAGAGCGCCAGGGCCGAGCGCTGGCCCTGCAGGATGGAAACGAACCCGCCCAGCGAGGTGGGCAGGCTAAGCGCGGGGGCGACTTCGTTGCCCGTTGTAGTGTCTATAGCGTGCAAGAGTTGGTCAAACGTAACATTTCCGTTGCCGCTGTTGGTTTGATGATTGGTCACGACATACAGGACAGGCGGCGTAACCGTTCGATCAATGACCGGAGTCCCTGTGATTCCGACCTGAGGAATAAGGTTGTAACAAGGAGTGGGCGGCACTTGGCTGTTGTTTGGCAGAGACGTGTAAGGAATGGCGGTCTCGGCCGGGCTGGTGCGGTCAAGTTGATTGTGCCAACAAACGGTCCCATTCGCCGCGTTGACGGCATAGAGAGAATTGTTCTCCGTCGCAACGAAAGCAGTATCGACGTTGCCGGTGCAGGTTCCCACGGGGTTGTTCCCGGCACCGTGCAGCCCCTGAATAAAGAGAGGTTGCGCATAAATGAGCCCGTCGGTGGCGACCGGGGTAGCTGTCAGTCCAGTGAAGGCGAAATGTGGCTTAAACCTAGTTTCGTTTGGGTTCACCCCGCCGCGGCTGTTGTCATTGTGATAAGTCCAGACGCACTGGTGCTGAGCGTCCAGACAGAAGGTTTGCGTCAGTGTGATTTGTGCGGACAATCCGCGCGGGCATGCGACTATGCACATCAGAACAGAGACTGGAACAACCAGGGCCTTCATGGCTCCTCCTTAGATTTTATGCCGCAACGGGGTCTACCGCCTGGGATTAGCCGGAATGCCTCCCGACCATGTGCCGCGTAGCTTATCATGTCTTCCGCAAGAATGAACCATGCAATTACGCCAATGACGAGCTTTGCTAGAAATAGCGAAGAAGAGTGAAACTATCTGAGGAGCTGGGATTTAAATGGAAACGGGTTGGGCTTTAAGCTCTGAATTCTCCAGGTTTTTGGCTGAACTAAAGACGAGGAAGGCGCAAAGAAACAAAACGATAACGTCTTTTCTCTTGGTTTATAAGTACATGATTAGAAAGGGTCGCAAAATCGCGTACAAACATTAAAGACGAATCGAAGCTTGTCTTAATTCGTCTATATGTTTTGGTTTGTTTAGGTTTTGCGTCGCATTTATCAAGACGAAGAACATAATTGTTAGAGATTTTTCTCCCATAGCGGTGGATTGTTAGACCAGCTAGCTCCCGGATTCCGCTTCAACTCTTCGTGAGTCGTTTTATATTATCGAGAACGCTTTTGCTCTTCTTTGAGGGCTGGACAGATTGGGAAATCGCGCTGGACTGAGCTTCTTTCTCCACCAAACGCCGCAGAGCGCTTAAGGGCTTCTCCTTTTCTTGTACATGCTTTCCCTTTAAGTATTCTTTCCAGGCCTTCTCGGACTGAAAGGCGCTAGGCGATATTCGGGAGGTCGCCAAGCCTTTCAGCTTGGTTAGTACCGCAATCCTCGCCTCGCGAAAGACTTCACCATCCTTTTCCACCAGAAAGGCCCAATAGGCCGCCATCAATATCTCGTTCAGATCGAAACTGACCCGTCTTGCGTCTGATGCCGGATCAATCTCGTTGCGATCTTGCGCTTCGAGGACAGCGTTCTTCAGGCTTTTCCACCATTCTCGCGCCATGGCGTTGATCTCTTCCTCGATCATCCCGGATCTCTCAGCGCATTCGAAGAACGCTCCCGTAAAGAAATATCCACCGGGGAAGACCCGACGTTCGATGTGCGCCAGCCATGAGTCACAAAGAATCCACAAATGCTCAATGCCCTCGTGGCCGATGGTGGCGGGCCCCAGTACCTGGCTATTGAAGACCATCCGGGCTTCGTTAATCGTGGCCATCTCAAGTTGTCGTTTGGAGCGGAAATGAGCAAACAGCCCGCTCTTGCTCATTCCTAGATCTCGGGCCAGACGCCCGATGGTTAAACCCGCCAGTCCATGACTCGCGGCGACCCTCAGCGAGTGCGCGAGAATCCTCTTGCGCGTCTCTGGTCCTTTCGACGAGCCGCTAGCCTTCTTAGTTCCGCGAGATTTCTCGCGTCCAAAGATTCGCATCCCCTCATAATAGCACGATCGTTCGTGCTATTCACTAGATTTTTACCTACTCGGAAATTGGGCGCGGATCGGTCTTTTTTGGAGAGAAGCAGTTGGAAGGAGTTGGCAGACCGCTTAGCACGAAGGACGCTGCTGGAATATGGCGCAGAACTTGTGGGTAGTCTGACTCTCTAAAATAAATCGCTTCTTAGTATTACACATCTTGTGTATAATGTAGTGTGTATGGCAAAGATTGACTACCATCGCACTCTATACGAGGCCAAGCAAGACCTGGCCCATCACCTGGTAAAACGCCAGAAGCTCGACCAGAAGATCGCCCGGCTCCACGCTGTCGTTACCAATCTGCAAAATCTTTGCGCCGAGACGGACCAAAAGAGCTTTGAGAAGCGGGTCGATCGCGTCATTAAGAAAGACCTGAAAGTGGGGATTACGCAATCGGCTCGCGTCATCTTGCAAGAGACGTTCTTTCCCATGACTCCTGGCGATCTCCTGAAAAGCATCGAGGCCAGGAAGTACAACCTCGCTAGATACGCGAATCCCTTGGCTGTAATCCACACGCTGCTCAAGCGCCTGGTGCAAAGCGGCGAGGTGAGAATGGTCCTCCTGGCAGGCGGCAAGAAGGCTTATCAGTGGGTGAGCACAGCGGACAGGGCCTTATCCGAACTACAGTCTAGCAATCAACCTGCCGTCCCGAAGCCTACCAGCATGAAGGACTCCAAATGAGGCCATCATTATTGAAACCATATCGTTTGCGGCTTTCCCCATGCTGTGTTTGCGGCGAGGACTCAGAATGTGGCGGAATCGCCAAATTGGAAAAGGAGGCAGTATGAAACTCCCATTGTCAAGAATGGCCGCGATTCCTGGATTCATGCGGTTATTGACCGTTATTACAGAGCATCTGCGGGACAACCTTGTGGAGCGAAATATCAGCGAGGAAGAGCATGCCGACCAACACTGAACGCGAATCCTTCGTTGACGCGGTTGCGGCAGCCGATTTTCTTCACTTGCGCCCGCGTCGTGTGTTGGAACTGGCCCGCCAGGGCGAGATTCCTGCTTATCCTCTGGGGCAAGGCAAACGTCGCGTCTGGCGTTTCCTACTCTCAGAACTTGCCGCTTGCCTCCGCGCACGCAGTGTAGACTACCCACGGCAGTCTCCCGCGCCAAGACAGGAGACGATCTAGTATGGCGCGGTTTCAACGTGGAAGTTTGCGGATTGAATCCCGCAAGAATGGACAAAACTGGGTGTTGCGCTACTACGTAACCCGAATGTCCGATGGGCGGAGGGTCGAGCATAAGATCCCGGTTGGTCTTGTGCATGACTTCCCCACCGAATCGGCGGCATGGGCGGAAGTGGAGCGGCAGCATCTACAACTCAACGGACCAGATTTTAAAGTACGCATGACGTTTTCTCACCTCGCCCAACACTTTATGGCTCACGAACTGGGCGAGCAAACCGAAACCGCCGACCCAAAATCCCACACCACGATTGCAGGCTACAAACGCATCCTCAAGAATCGCTGCATCGATAGGTGGGGCAAACGGGCGGCACTGAGTCTGGAGCCGCTTGAAATAGAACATTGGCTGAAGGCTCTGAAACAGCAAGAAAATCTGGCAAATCCCACGCTCGACAAAATACGAAGGGTGATGAGTCTGGTTTTCAAGCACGGGCAACGCTACGGGCTGATTCCCCGAACTCAGGAAGCAAATCCGATGCGATTCGTTCGCTGCAAGACTACCAGCGGCTATGAAGCGATGATTCTGACTCCGAAGCAGGCGTTTGATGTGCTCATGCACTTGCAAGAGCCAGAACGCGCGCTTACTTTGCTGGCTTCTGCCACGGGACTGCGCATCTCAGAATGCTTGGGCTTGCAGTGGCATGACGTGAGTTTCGAGCAATCGCAGATTCACGTTCGCCGTACCTGGACATGTGGCCAAGTCGGAGTACCGAAGAGCAAAGCTTCGCACGCTCCGGTGCCGCTCCATCCTTTGCTCGCCGAGTTCATGCAGGCATGGAAGAACACGACCTCTTTCTCCGAATCTGGAGATTGGGTATTCGCGTCCTTCAAGTGCAAAGGAAAACAACCTCGGGTCGCCAACATGCTGGTTGAGTCTCATCTTCGGCCCGCAGCGGTCAAAGCCGGGGTTTTAGTAAAAGGGGCGAAGGTGCGATTCGGGTTCCACAACCTGAGACACAGCCTTGCATCCTTCTTAATACGAACCAAGACTGACCCGAAGACCGTGCAAGCTCTGCTACGGCATTCGGACGTGAAAACAACTCTTCAACTCTATGCTCACAGCATCAGTGAAGACCGGATGGCGGCTCAAGGACAGATGCTTGAAGCCATCCTGCAATCGAGCAGCGAAGTAGTCAATTGAGCACATCGCCCGGAATCGTGGGCTGAGCATGGGCTGAGAAATTTTCCTGGGTTGGGCTTAAGTCCTTTGAAATGTGGTGGCCAGGGACGGAGTTGAACCGCCGACGCCAGCCTTTTCAGGGCTGTAGTCACCCAGAGCTATCTGTTGATTCTGCTAGGTATAGCGTCCATTTCCTGCCTGACTTTGTCTTCTTTATTGGAGCCAAAATGGAGCCAAGTTGTACAAATCTGAGCCTGCCGAGATTTGCCTCAATTTCGACATGGCTTCGAGTTAGCAATAGGCAGGGTCGGATTTCAACTGACTCGTTTCGACAACCGATCCCGACCACGCAGGCTACCGCCGTGAAAGGGACTTAACAAATCGTAACTGATTGAAACTAGACGGCACCGACAGCCCATTTTGGAGCCGAAAGTAGCACTCAGGAAGCGTTATTGGACCCTGATTGGACCCAAGTTTTTGAACAAAAACTTGAGCAAAAATTCACAAGCTGGCTCCCGCATGTTCTCGCCGCACGACAGCGAAGACCACAAGGCGGTAAGTTGTCAACCGGCCTTATTGAGCAGCGCTTGTTCGAATTGCTCGCCTGCCTCCTTGATTGTGGCTTGAATCCAGGATGGCAACTGGAACCCGGCATGGTCGTTGACAACCAGTTTTGTCTGCACAAGCCAATCGTATTGAGGACCATTGGGTACCATCGACCCTTCAAATAAGCACACGCCGCTCACTCGCGTGTGAATCTTTGGTTGCAAACGTTTGCTAATCAAAGAAGCCCACGGCTGGAATCGGCCTGCTCCACCCGAAGCATTAATCATTACCAATCCGATCCCATCTTTAGGGAGCTGTTTCGCCTCCTTCCTAAGGATTTCTTCGGCTCTCTCATCGGTGAACGGGATTTGGACTGACACTTTGTGATTAGGCCCACCACCCGGCCCGCCTCCGACAAACATCATGATCCCGATGGTCGGTCCGACGCCAGCCATCTCGATCCTTTGACCTTGCGAAATTGGCGTGTGATTGAGAAGCATAAAGCCCAATTCATCTGGGAGTGTCACCTGCTGTTGCCCGGATTGAACACAGAAAGGCGGTAGCTCGGAACGTAAAGATGTGATTTCTGCCTCCCTAGGCTCTCGGCGAAAGATTACGTCCAGCGAGAATTGGGACTTGCTCTCTTTTAGGGCATCTAGAATCTTATGAAGAATGTCCAGCAGGTGTTGTTGATACTCTGATGTCGTCGCCTGGGTGACCTCAACTGTGGTCCACAGGCTTTGCCCTACCTTGCGGACACGGAAATCTGCTTTCCGGGTTCCGACGGCGGGTTCCAGTTCAAGCTCTAGTGAGGAATTTCGCCCGCGAATCAGACAGAGGGCCGTGAGTTCTGCCTCGGCATTCTGATCTTTCTGGCGAAGATTCGAAACAAGAGTTTCCGTGTTGGCTAAATCGTCGAGAGCAGCCAACCGTAGTCCCATTCCGATTATTCCCATTGCCGGGGCGATTCCGGTCGCTCTCTCAGCGAGAATCCAGTCGTGGCCGAGTACGTTTTCAACCCGATTCACGGCAGCGACGACCTCGTCAGGGGGCAGGGCTGAAACAGATGCACTCTGGCCTAAGAGAGTCTTTTCAACGTCACCAATTGACCAGATCATATGTCCATTCCAAGGATTTCTAATTATCCCAGAGGCTTGCTGCCACAGCGTAGTGACTAGTGATTGCGTTTGAAGCATCTGCATTAGGGGCTCCAACTCCATCAGCGCACGCGTCGCTAGTTAGCTGTTTGGTCTTTTCAAAGAATTCGTTCATGCTCCAAGTCACACTGGCAGTTCGATCGTGGAAGCGACACTCCGCGGCATCCAAGTTCAGTTCCGGCTGGCCGTGCGCGAGCGCATTGCGAACGTGACGATCTATGAGGGGTGGTACCCAGGTCAGCCTGCTGCTTATCGTTGCTGCTTCCAGAAGTTGAAATAGGTTTCTGCTTTCTTGCTCAATCCACGGTCTGCCCGTCCCTTTAGCGATTTCATCGAGCCAAACGAGAAGCCGCAGGCGATCTTCCATCAACGAACATCCCATCCGATATTCTTCTGAGAGTTGATCTGCTAACCTCAATGTCAGCCGCGCGGGTTTAGACTGCCTGGATTTGCGGATGAGAGTGGGCCAAATCAAGCAAGAATGAAGATACTTTTTACAGCTCTTTGAAGCGTACCATTCCTCCAATTGTTGGTTGATTTCCAAGGGGTTCAGTCGCTGGTAGAGCGAGAGCAGAAGTTCGTACACCGCCTTCTTAGTCACGGAATACGCCGGAAACCGGCTCGCGATTGTTCTTGGTGAACGTACAGTTCGTTCTGTTTCCTTAAGCAACACTTGAAAGGCGTCTTGGTTATCGGAGATTCTTTTCCCTACAGCGCGGAAATGCTCCTTGAGCAACCCTTCTAAGAGAGCATAGGAACACTTGTGGTGATCAGGACCTTGCCTCAAGGCCTGAAGACCGAGCAAATATGGCCGACTGGTCAACAGAAACCTATGCAGCCTCCTTTTGAGTGCCCTAGCGTCTTTCTTACTTGACTTGGGTGTGCGCTTTCCAAGGAGCGATGCAAGCTGCGGTGTCAGAACTGGAATAAGTGTTGCGAAAGTCGTTTCCAATTCTCTCAAATCGCCATACGGTGGCGGTGGCTTCAGTTTCAGGGTCGGTATCTGCATAACGATCTCAGGTTACGAGGGGTGCGGCCTGAGCCTGCCGCGTCTCCCCGAGAAACTACCTTTCAGTCCGTGCCGGAGATTACATTATGCCATTTGGCGTTACGCCAATCGGCGCAATCAATGCAGACTCGAACACTGTTGTTGCAACGAGAAAATGTCGTATTAGCTGCAACGAGACTCTGTCACCCCTTTCTAAATTAGGTCACGGCGGCCACAGCGGGTCGGCCACCGAGGTTGTAGATGCGGGGCATCGGGGTTTT
>Ga0210390_10003676_pt1 | contig 13115 bp, 9 predicted proteins | sample IncBWH11OmetaG_FD_161050 | JGI IMG/M metagenome (GOLD analysis project Ga0210390, IMG submission 161050) | Forest soil microbial communities from Barre Woods Harvard Forest LTER site, Petersham, Massachusetts, United States - Inc-BW-H-11-O ...
AAGGCCACCATCGTCGACATCGCCAAGATGGCGGGTGTCTCCCGCAGCACGATCTATGAGTACTTTCGCGACAAGGCCGCCATCGTCGAAGCGTGCGCCGAGCACGCTTCCGAGCAGTTCTATCGCCAGATGTCCACGGCGATGGACCGGGGCCGCTCGCTGGAGGACAAGCTCAGCCGTGCAGCAGTATTCGTCACCCAGGCACGGCGTGTCATCGCCTCCGAGAAGTACTTCGACGAAGACGCCATCAGCCTGCTGCTGACCAAAGATGCCGCCGTCCTGCTGAGCGAATGCGTGGACTTCCTCGCTCCCCACCTCGCCGCGGCCAAGCTCACCGGCGAGGTTCGCAAAGACCTCGACATTCAGTCTGCCGGCGAATGGTTCGCGCGCATACTGTTCTCGCTGTTCAGCACACCCTCATCGACGCTGGACATGGACAACCCCGATGTCGTCGCCGACTTTGTGCGGGCCCACCTGGTCCGGGGGTTCGCCAACGAGCGTCCGCGGCCGCGGCGCGGTCAGTGACCGCACTCCGCGGGCGCCCGGATGAAGGGAGCGCCAGTATCAGCTCCGCCTTTGCTGTACGGTAAGGGTGTAGACGTCGCTGCGCTGCGCTGCAACATCGCTACCGCGATGCCCAACGCGGCACGTGCTGCCCATTCGGCTAGGGAAGCAGATCGCGGATAGCGAGACGGCAACATAGTTGAGGATGGGGTGGCACGGCCATGCAAAACCCGGGGGATGCACCCGAGATTCATCCGTCGCAAATCCGGGTCGGTGACGTCATCGGCACGATGCGCCCGACGCAGGTGCGCTACACGGTCAAGATGATCAGCGGGCCACAGACAAGTCCACGGCGGTGGACCTTTTTCGGCAGCGACGCCACCGGGCGGCAGCAAAACGACACGTTCGGGGAGGACGATCTGGTTCGCAGGTACGCCAAAGCGTCCTGAGCCCCGGCGGTTAGTGACCGCGGTCCGCCAGCGCCCGCATGAAAAACGTCAGATTGGCCGGTCGTTCCGCTAGCCGACGCATAAAGTACCCGTACCACTGGGTGCCGAACGGTACATACACCCGCATCCGGTTGCCGGCGCCGGCCAGCCTCAACTGCTCGCCGTCGCGGATTCCATACAGCATCTGGTACTCAAAATCGCCCGGACCACGCCCGGTTTCACTCGTCAGCGCGGGCACCGCGCCGATGACTACGGGGTCGTGGGAGGCCACCATCGGGTAGCCCGAGCCTGCCATCAGCACCCGAAGGCACCGTAAGTACGAGTCGGTGACGGCCGCGGCGTCCCGGTAGGCCACCGACGCCGGTTCGTCGTAGGCGCCTTTACACAGCCGCACCCTGATTCCGGATCTGGCGAACTGTGCACAGTCACCGAGTGTGCGACGAAGATAGGCCTGCAAAACCAAGCCCAGCCAAGGGAAATCAGTCTGCAGATCGGCCGCGATCGACAATGCGGAGTCCGTGGTGGTGTGGTCTTCGGCGTCCACGGTCACCCACACACCGATCTGCTCGGCCCGCTCGCAGATGGTGTGCGCGTTCGCAAAAGCGATCTTCTCGCCGTCGCGTTCCAGTGCCTGACCCAACGCCGAAAGCTTGCACGACACCTCCAGCGGACGCACACCGTCATGACTGGCATCCGGCCGTCGGCCCAGCGCGGTCAGGAGCTGGAGGTAGGCACGCATAGTGGCATTCGCGCCGTCGATGTCGGTGACATCCTCGCCCAGGTAGTCGATGCTTACGAGTCTGCCCGAATCTCGCAGGGCCGCAACGCTGTCCAACACCCGATCAAGCGTCGCCCCCGGTACGAACCGGTGCACCACCTTGCTGGTGACCGGCAACCGTTCCGCCGTGCGCCGCAGCCCGTCGGATCGGCCGGCGGCGAGAATCGCCGGACGCAGCGTTTTGGCGAACAGGCTCGACATCACTGCTCCGCCATGTGCGGATAGTTGTGATCGGTGGCCGGGACGAACGTCTCCTTGATGGAGCGCGCCGACGTCCAGCGCAACAAATTCAATGCGGAACCGGCCTTGTCGTTGGTCCCCGATCCGCGAGAGCCACCGAACGGCTGGCGGCCCACCACCGCCCCGGTCGGCTTGTCGTTGACGTAGAAGTTGCCGGCCGCGAACCGCAAACGGTTCTGCGCGGCCAGCACCGCGTCGCGATCGTCGGCGATCACCGCACCGGTCAACGCGTAACGCGAACCGGCGTCGATGACGTCGAGGATGCGCTCGTATTGGTCATCGGGATAGACGTACACCGACAGCACCGGACCGAAGTACTCGGTGGCGAACGCCTCGTCGGTCGGGTCGTCGGACAGCAGCACCGTTGGGCGCACGAAATAGCCTTCGCTGTCGTCGTATTCACCACCGACCGCGATCGTGACACCGGCCGCACCCTTCGCGCGTTCAATCGCGTCGACGTTCTTGGTGAAGGCACGCTCGTCGATCAGCGCACCACCGAAGTTGGAGAAGTCGGTGATGTCGCCGAATCGCAGCTCCGCGGCGGCGGCCAGGAAGTCGTCACCCATCTGCTGCCAGATGGAGTGGGCGATGAATGCTCGCGAGGCCGCCGAGCACTTCTGCCCCTGGTAGTCGAACGCGCCGCGGATCAGCGCGGTCCGCAACACGTCCGGTTGTGCCGAATTGTGGGCGAGTACGAAGTCTTTGCCGCCGGTCTCTCCGACGAGGCGCGGGTAGCTGTGGTAGCGCTCGATATTGCCGCCGACCTCGCGCCACAACCCCTGGAACGTCGCCGTCGATCCGGTGAAGTGGATCCCGGCCAGCCGCGGATCCGCCAGCGCCACATCGGAAACCGCGTAGCCATCACCGGCGACCAGGTTGATCACACCGGGTGGCAATCCGGCCGCCTCAAGCAGTTGCATGGTCAGATATGCGGCGAATGTCTGCGTGATCGATGGCTTCCACAGCACCGTGTTACCCATCAGCGCCGGCGCGGTGGGCAAATTCCCGGCGATCGCGGAAAAGTTGAACGGCGTGATCGCATAGACGAAGCCGTCCAACGGGCGGTAGTCGGTGCGATTCCACTCCCCCCGTACGCTCAACGGCTGCTGCGCCAGAATCTGGTGTGCGAAGGCGACATTGAACCGCCAGAAATCGACCAGCTCACAGGGAGCGTCGATTTCGGCCTGATAGGCGGTTTTCGATTGACCCAACATGGTCGCGGCCGCGATTGTCTCGCGCCACGGCCCGGCGAGCAGATCGGCCGCGCGCAGAAAGACCGCGGCACGTTCGTCGAACGGGGTTGCCGCCCAGTGTGCTCTGGCGGCCATTGCCGCTTCGATGGCAGCGGCGGCATCGGCATGATCGGCGTTGGTCAGCGTGCCCAATGTCACCGCGTGCCGGTGCGGCTGCACGACGTCGATCCGCTCACCGGCACCCATGCGATGCGCGCCGCCGATGACGTGCGGCAGGTCGATCGGCTCATCGGCCAGCGCGGTTAGCGCGCATTGCAGCCGAGTGCGTTCGGGCGAATTCGGGGCGTAATCGTGGATCGGCTCGTTTGCGGGCAGGGGAACATCGGTGATCGCGTCCATGCCTTCAGGATGACCGCCGGCGACCCGCCGATGCTTGGCTGATCGGCTAAGCTGACGGTGGATTTCCAGTAGGATCGGACAATATGCGAAAGGCGGGTGTCGGACTGGGGCAGCTGCTATTGGCCCTGGACACGACGGTGGCGAGCCTTGTCGACGCGCCGCGCGGACTGGACCTGCCGGTAGCCTCGGCGGCATTGATCGACTCCGACGACGTGCGGTTGGGCCTGGGCCGTGGTGCCGACTCGGCGGACGTGTTCTTTCTGCTTGGCGTCGCCGACCAGGAGGGCCAGCACTGGCTGGACACGCTTGCTTCCGGCCCGGCCGATCGCGCGCCAGTGGCCATCTTCGCCAAGAACCCGTCCGACGCCCTGGTGGCCCGGGCCGTCGCTGCCGGAACGGCGGTGGTGGCCGTGGATCCGCAGGCCCGCTGGGAGCGGTTATACCGACTGGTCGATCATGTCCTCGAGCACCACGGCGATCGGGCCGATCCGAGCAACGACTCGGGCACCGACTTGTTCGGCCTGGCACAGTCGCTGGCCGACCGTATCCACGGCATGGTCAGCATCGAGGATGACCAGTCGCATGTGTTGGCCTATTCGGCATCCAACGACGAGGCCGACGAGTTGCGGCGGCTGTCGATCCTCGGTCGGGCCGGACCCCCCGAGCATCTGGAGTGGATCGGCCAATGGGGAATCTTCAACGCCCTGCGGGCCGGCGGCGACGTGGTCCGGGTCGCCGAGCGCCCGGAGTTGGGTCTGCGGCCCCGCCTCGCGGTTGGTATTCGCCAGCCGGGGCGTGACGCTCGCCGGGCGCCGGCCTTCGCCGGCACCATCTGGGTGCAGCAGGGCTCCCAACCGTTGGCGGAGGACGCCGAGGAAATGTTGCGCGGAGCCGCCGTGCTGGCCGCCCGCGTCATGTCGCAGCTGGCCGCCAGGCCGTCGACGCACGCGCTCCGGGCCCAGGAGCTACTGGGCCTGTCCGACAGCGAATCGGTCGATGTGGACACCGTTGCACGAGAACTTGGGATCTTGGCCGACGGCAACGCCGCGCTGATCGGTTTCCACGCCCAAAACCGCGACGCCAGGCTGGCCGATGTGCTGGCATTGAGCGCCAACGCTTTTCGGGCTGATGCGCAGGTCGCATCGCGCGGTTCGCGGGTATATGTGCTACTTCCGAATACGGCGAAGCGGTCGTCGCTCACCTCTTGGATTCGCGGCACCATCAGCGCGTTGCGCACTGAACTGGGACTGCAGTTGCGGGCCGTCGTCGCCGCGCCGGTTACCGGACTGGCCGGCCTGGCCGCAGTGCGCGTAGAGGTCGATCGGGTGCTGGATAGCGCCGAACGTCATCCGGATTCGTTCGGTGAGGTGACATCGTTGGCCGAGGCGCGCACTACCGTGCTGCTCGACGAGATCGTCACGATGGTCGCGGCCGACGGGCGGCTCGTCGACCCGCGGGTGCGCGACCTGCAAGCCCGCGACCCGGCGTTGGTCCAGACACTGTGGGTCTATTTGGACAGTTTCGGCGACGTCGCTGCCGCGGCGGAGCAGCTGCACGTCCATCCCAACACCGTGCGGTACCGGGTCCGCCGGATCGAGAAGCTGCTCTCGACGTCGCTGGCCAATCCCGATGTCCGGCTGCTTCTTTCGCTGGGACTACGCGCTACTGAGCGATCCGGCTAGGGCTCACCGTCGTGCGTTCATAGATCTCGGCGAGGAACTGCTCGACGGCCACCGCGGCGTGGGCGGCGCGGGCCGACCCGAAGATGTCGAAGGCATGTTGCGCGAACGGCATTTCCGCGTACAGAACCGGCTGGCGGCTGGCTTCGCGGAGCCGTTTGGTGAAGGCACGGGCCTGTTCGACCGGGATCAACGAGTCATTGCGTCCGTGCAGGACGAAAAACGGTGGTGCATCGGCAGAGACATGCGTGATCGGCGAGGCGGTGCGAAGCGCTTCAGATATTTCGGCTCGCCCCAGTTTGAACACGTACTTCGCCATTGTGGGCACCGTCAGCGAGTGGATCGCATCGTCGGTCCGGGTGAAGTCGTAGACACCGTAGAACGGCACCGCCGCGCGCACGCTGGTGTCGGCCTCCTCGAAGCCCGGTTGAAACTGGGGATCGTTCGCGGTGAGAGCGGCCAACGCGGACAGGTGCCCGCCAGCCGATCCGCCGGTAATCGCGATCCAATTCGGGTCTCCGCCGTACTCGGCGATGTGCTGCTTCGTCCAGGCCAGCGCACGCTTGACGTCGACGATGTGGTCGGGCCAGGTGGAGCGCGGGCTGAGCCGATAGTTGATCGCCACGCACACCCAGCCGAGCTCGGCCAGATGGCTCATCAACGGATAGGCCTGTTGGCGTTTGCTTCCGACCATCCAGGCGCCGCCAGGGACCTGCAACAGGACCGGCGCCCGTCCGTCACGGTCCAGGTCCGGCCGTCGCCAGATATCGAGGTGGTTCCGCGCGCCGTGATCGCCGTAGCTGATGTCGGTGTCGTGTACGTAGTCGCGGTAGATCCGGAGCATACGAACCACACCGGGGTTCTTGGCCGTGCCCGCGCCCGCCGGCCGCTTCCAGAGGTCGGCCGACTGGGTGCGACGGTCGGTGCCCAACCCGGCATCGAGCGCTGCGGCGAGCGGCAGGTTGGCCTGGTGGCTGAGGCGGTTGAGGCCCAGCAGTCCCAACCACGACAGCGCGGACACCAGCCAGCTGAACCAGCGCAGCCGTGGCGAGAGTCTGCGGGTTACCGCGGCCAGCGCCGCAAATTGTCCGGCGATCAGCTGCAAGGGCAGCTCCGATGCGAACACCCCGAAGCTGAATGCGTACGTCGAGAGAAGGCCGCGCTTGCTGAGGGGCTGGTACCCATTGGCCGTGACCGCGAGCCCGGCCAGCGAACCCAGCACGGCTGTCAGTTTCTTCACGACTGTCCTTCCCTCGTCAATCTCGACCACTTAATCACCTGCCGGTCCAGGCACCGGTGAGTGGGTCATGCCCACCCTTGAAAACTTGTGTCACTTTAGTTTCGCCTGTGGATAGTCGCAGCGGCTGTCGGACCCTGCGGATAAAATTGGAACATGTGTTCGAGTAACCGGGAAGCCGCCGTTGTTGTTGCAGGCCAACTGATTTAGCCGGTGCTGTAAGCCCAATAGTCATACGAGCCGCCGGGCACCGGGCACAGGCCGTGGTATGCGGCCAGCACGAACTGCCCCGCTTGTTGCAAGGTCAGCTGCGGATTGTCGTGCACCAGGTCAGCGGCTACCTGAGTACCCGGCATCTGCCGAACCCACAGTCTCCTGCAGACGCTGTAGCCGTCTTCCAGCATCGCCGGATCCGTTCCGGTGACGCCCGCCGCGCGTGCGGCGGCCAGGAAATCCGGGGCGCCCTGGGGTTGCGGTATTACCGGGCTGGCGCCAGCCGGCGCGGCCAGGCCTATGGCGATGGCGGCTCCAACGGCACCGACGAGGACTTTTCCGAATCCCTTGGCCAGCCTCAGCGGGTGGGTGATGCGGTTGAGATCCACGCGAGTTTCTGCGGCGGACATTGCGGGCCTCCTCGATGTTGCGCACTTCTAGACGTTCGCTAGATATAACTCGCGTTTATCTTGTATCTCATCCAGCAAGGCCTGCGATATCGGTCACAGACGCGCCTACTAGCAGCGACGACGCACTGTCAGCCCGACACAGGTCAGAGGTGGTTTTTGGCGGTTTAGACCGATACCCGCACAGGGGTATCTGCGCCAACAGGTGACGTGCAGGACGACGAAGACGGAGGCGGACCATAATTCTTGCCGCGCTGGTTTCGGCAGGCATAGTGTTCACCACAGAAATGAGCCAAACCCACCAACCCGCCATGCCCGGAAAGCGGGATCCCCGGATCGTCATTGTCGGCGCCGGCATGGCGGGAATCGCCGTGGCTCATGCCCTCCGGCAAGCCGGCTTCACCAACTTCACCATTCTGGAAAAGGGTTCCGACGTTGGTGGTGTCTGGTATTGGAACCGCTACCCCGGCCTGCGATGCGACGTGCCTTCGCACGGTTACCAATTCGCGTTCGCACCCAAACCAGATTGGAAGCACGTCTGGGCCACCGGTGAGGAGATCCAGCAATATCACCATGAGCTCGTCGAAGCTTTGCAACTCAGCTCGCATCTGAAGCTGAGCTGCGAAGTCACCTCGGCGGTGTTCGCGCAGAACCGCTGGCGGGTATCCACGTCCGGCGGAGAAGAGATCGACGCGGACTTCGTCGTCGCCGCAACCGGTGTGCTGCACCACCCGTTCATCCCGGATCTTCCCGGCCTTGACTCGTTCACCGGGCCGGTGGTGCACACCGCGCGCTGGACTGACATCGAGACGCGGGGCAAACGGCTCGCGGTCATCGGCACTGGATCGACTGGGACACAGGTGTTTTCAGCGCTGCAGCCCGAAGCGGCCCACATCACGCATTTTGCCCGAACGCCGCAGTGGGTGATGTGGATGCCGATGGGGATGAGGCAGCCCCGCGTTGTCGGCCGGATGCTGCGGGCGTTGCCGTTCCTGGACAGGACGGTGGAATGGTCACAGCTCATCGGTTCGGACTTCCTGGTCGACGTGGCCACCCGACCGACCTGGCGACGACGGCTGGCCCAGCGGTACGCGTGGATATGCTTGCGAACCCTGGTGCGGGACAGGGATCTTCGCGCCAGGTTGACCCCTGACTACCAGCCGTTCTGCAAACGACAAGTGGTCTCGGGCAACTACTACCGGCGGATCTCCCGGCCGAATGCCAACCTCGTCAACGAACCGATCGCCGAGGTCACCAAAACCGGTCTGCGAACAACCGACGGCGTGCACCACGACCTCGACGCGATCGTGCTCGCCACCGGCTTCCAGGCCCACAACTACATGCGCCCGATGACGCTACGCGGCCGCGACGGGCTGTCGATCGATGACGCCTGGGCAAAAGGTCCTCGCGCCTGGGGAATGACCGCCATCCCCGGATTCCCCAACCTGTTCACGGTTCTCGGGCCCAACTCGCCCACCGGATCGATGTCGCTGCAATACGTTGCCGAGTTGACCGCCGGTTATATCATCGAATGGCTGCGGCGATTCCGCGACGGCGAGATCACCACTGTCGAAGTCACCGAAGAAGCCACCAGCCGCTTCGCCGACGACGTCGCCGAGGCGATGGGCCCAACCGTGTGGAACACCGGTTGCAACTCGTGGTACTTCGCCGACGATAACCACATCGATCTGTGGCCATTCGACCGCAAGCACTTGACCCGCATGCTGACCCGGCCGCAGGACGACGACTACATCCTCACCCGGTGAAGGCCACCGCGACTTCCGCCGCCAACCGGGCATTGGACAGCACCAGGGCGATGTTGGCGGCAATCGACGCGCCGTGCGTCTCGTGGTGAAAGAAGTCGAGCAGGAACGGCGTGACGTCTTTGCCGCGCACACCGGTCGTTTCGGCGGCGGCCAGGCCGGCGGCCAGCACCCGGTCGTGCAGCCCGCGATCCATCTCGTCGGCCGGCGCGATGGGGTTGGCCAGCACCAGCCCGAACCCCTCGGTGCCCAGCCGGCGTCTGGCCCGCAGTACGTCGGCGGCCTGTGCCGGCGTGTCGACCCGCCAATCCACCGGGTGGCCGGAATCGGCGAGATAGAAGCCGGGAAACCGGTCGGTGCGGTAGCCGATGACCCCGACGTTGAGGGTCTCCAGTCGCTCCAGAGTGGCCGCCACATCGAGGATCGACTTCACGCCGGCGCAGACCACCAGTACGCCGGTGTGCGAGAGGGTTGTCAGATCCGCGGACTCGTCCCAGCTGTCGCGCGCGCCGCGATGCACGCCACCCAGCCCGCCGGTGGCGAACACGGTGATGCCGGCGGACGCCGCCAAGTGCGCGGTCGCGGCGACCGTCGTCCCACCATCCCCGGCCCGCGCCGCGAGCACCGCGATGTCACGGACACTGACTTTGACCACCGCGGTGCCCTCCGCAATGCGCCGCAACGCGCCGTCGTCCAAACCGACGTGCGGCTCGCCGCCGATGATCGCAATCGTGGCCGGCACCGCTCCGCCGGAGCGCACCGCCTCCTCGATCTCGCGCGCGATACGCAGGTTGTCCGGACGCGGCAGGCCATGACTGATGATCGTGCTCTCCAGCGCGACGACTGGCCGTCCGGCGGCCAGCGCGTCCGAGACTTCGGGGTGGATACGCACGGGTTGCACCCTACGTCGCCCGGTGGGGGAAATTCAGCCGCCGGAGCTGCGGGACCGCGAGTCTAAGTCTCCTCGGGAGTTTCGATGATCTGATACGTCGGGTCGAGCATCGATACCTCGTGGATGCCGCTCTGGTTTGCCTTTCCAGTGAGCCGCAGCACCTGCCCCGGCTGGATGTCGTCGCCCTGCCCGGGCCGGAACGTGATGCGGATCTCGCCGCTGTCGTCCCCGACCACGATCCACCGAGACGTTCGGCCGCGTTTGGCGATGTCTTCTATTTGGCTGACTCGGCCTTCGACAGTGGCGCGGCGCCCCGGAATCACGTTGTCCACCGGGATCACCGTTGCTGACCCTTCCGGGTGTTCGTAGGCTTCCACGGTCCGGTTTTCACCCTGCCAAATCCGGTTCTCGACCTTCTCCACCCGTCGCGCGATACGCATTTCCAGGATGTCGGGGAACGCTTCGCGGATCCGCGACTGCACGTCGTACGGCACGATCGTGGCGGCGGCGTCCGGAATCCGGCTGACAGCACGGGAGATCTTGTCCGCGGTGCGGTCATGGAGCAGTCGTCCCAGCACCGGCGCGTACGTTCGGCGTGGCAGCAGCACGGTCACGTTGGTGTTCGGATGTTCGCTTTGTGCCTTCACCACCAGCGCATGGAGGGCTCGGATGATCTGTCGGTCCGGGCAGTCCACCACCCGAAGCCGCGTGTCGAGATCGAAATGATCCCAACGGTCCCGCAATTCCGCAGCATGTTGCGCGTCGATCATGAAATGCACCGCGATCAGCTCGTCGGCGCGCAGGCCCCTTCCATAGCGCAGCGCAGCGATCACTGCGAGGTCAAGCGAATTGACCAAGACGAAGACGCGATGTCGGGAATACTTCACCAACTCCGGGCGGTCGGTGCGGAAGGCCTCGAGGATCGCGGCCTCGGCCCGGTATTCGCGGTTGAGGCGTATCAGGGCGATGACCAGCACGGGGAAGACGACGACGACCAGCCAGGCGCCCTCGGTGAACTTCGCGATCGCGAAAATGCCCACCACGACGGTCGACAAGATGCCCGCGGACAGGTTGATCGCCAACTTGCGTCGCCAGCCCGGTTCACGATGCGTGAGGTGGTATTTGGTCATCCCGTAACCGGCCATCGAGAAGCCGGTGAACACCCCGATGGCGTAGAACGGCACCAGCGCGTTGACCGATCCGCCGCTGACCACCAGCAACGCCACCGACAGCGCCGTGAGCGTGATGATGCCGTTGGAGAACACCAGGCGGTAACCGCGTGTCATCAGCTGACGCGGCAGGAAGCGGTCGTCGGCGACGAAACTGGCCAGCGCGGGGAATCCGTTGAAACTGGTATTGGCGCCGGTATACAAAATGGCCGCGGTCGACACTTGGACCAGGACGTACATGCCGTTGCCGATTAACCCGTTGCCGAAGACGGTGCGGGCCACCTGCGAGAGCACCGACGGGTATTCGTCGAGATATGGCGCGGCGTGCGTCGCATAGGTGAGGTAGCCGACGCCGGCCAGCAAGAAGCCGAGAATGCAGGCCATTGCGGTGAGGACGCGTCGCGCGTTGGTGCTCTGCGGCTTGCGGAACACGTTGACCGTGTTGGAGATGGCCTCCACACCGGTCAGCGACGAGCCGCCGTTGGCAAACGCGCGCAGGACCACCAGAATCGTGGCACCCATGACCAAACCGCTGCCCTGATGGACCGGCACCGAACCGGCGGCGTGGCCGGGATCGTATTGCGGCAAGCCCCAGACGATATGGCGGACGACGCCGACGATGATCATCAGCCCGACCATGGTCACGAACGCATAGGTTGCAATCGCAAACGGCAGGCCCGCTTCCTTCAACCCGCGCAGGTTCGCGTAGCAGATGAGGAGCACGACAGCGACCGTGATCTCCAGGCTGTATGGCCCTAGCGCGGGCAGCGCCGACGCCACCGCCACCGTGCCCGCGGCCGCTTGCACCGCTACGGTCACGACGTAGTCGATCAACAGTGCCGCCGCGGCCACCTGCGCTATCCGCGGCCCGAAGTTGTCTCGCGCCACGATGTAGGAGCCGCCGGCTTTGGTGTAGACCATCACTACCTGCCGATACGACGCGGCCACCAGCGCCAGGATCAACAGGATGACGCCCATGATGGGAAGCAACAGGACGAATGCGGCCAGCCCGGCCTGCGGCAGCAATTCGGTCAGAATCTGCTCGGGGCCGTAGGCTGTCGATGAGATCGCATCCGGTGAAAGTGCCCCCAGCGCAACGGGATTCGACAATCTCTCAGAGGACAATTCCTCGGTGATCAACGGCTTCCCGAGAAAGATTCGCTTGCACAGATCCGAAAAAGAAAACGGTATTTCTTCCTCAGCTGATGCTGTCACACCCACATTCCCTATCCGAGATTCAGCGTTTCCCGAAGTCTAAGCTGCATTCTGCAGCCGTCGTTCGATGATCTCCGAATCTGAACCGTGGCTGTCGGGTGCCCGGTCGGCAAGCTAGTCGGCGTCGGCCCGCAGAATCTCCGTCTTTCTTTCGGCGGTTTCTCGCGCAACCCGCGCGGCCAACGCGTCCGGGTCCACCCGCGCGATCCGGGACTCGACGTCGTAGGGCACGATGATTGCGGTCGCGCCCTGGATCCGGCTGACAGCCCGCGCCATCTTGTCGGCGGTGCGGTCATGCAGCAGCCGACCCAGCATCGCCGAATACGTGCGACGCGGCAGCAGCACCGTCACCTTGGTGTCCGGATGTTCCTTCTTCACCTGCAGGACCAGCTCTTGTGCGGCTCGACTCAAATGGCGATCGGGGCAGTCGATCACCCTCAGTCGGGTGTCGTGCTCAAAGTGCTGCCAGCGCTCCTGCAACTGTGCGGCGTGATCGGCGTCGACCACGAAATGCACCGCGGTCAATTCTTCGGCGTGCAGCCCCTTTCCGTAGCGCAGCGCCTCGACTTCGGCGAGGTCAACCGAATCCACGAAAACGAACACCCGCAGTCGAGCGTACTTGGCCAACTCGGGACGCTCGGTGCGCGACATCTCCAGCACCGAAGCCTCGGCACTGTATTGCTGGTTCAGCCGTATCAAGCCGTACACCAGGATCGGGAAGACAAGAACGACCAGCCAGGCTCCCTCGGTGAACTTGGCCACCACAAAGATCCCCACCACCATCGCCGACATGACCCCCGCGGACAGGTTGACCAACACCTTGCGATGCCAGCCGTGATCGCGGTGGGTGAAATGGTGTCGACTCATGCCGAAGCCGGCCATCGCGAACGCCGTGAACACGCCGATCGCGAAGAACGGCACCAGCGCGTTGACCGAGGCGCGGGTCACCAACAGCAGTGCTGCCGCCAGCACGGTGA
>Ga0210390_10003679_pt1 | contig 13113 bp, 8 predicted proteins | sample IncBWH11OmetaG_FD_161050 | JGI IMG/M metagenome (GOLD analysis project Ga0210390, IMG submission 161050) | Forest soil microbial communities from Barre Woods Harvard Forest LTER site, Petersham, Massachusetts, United States - Inc-BW-H-11-O ...
CGAATGGCGCGACGAACTTCACGGCGCAGTTCGCCATCAACGGGCAGCGCGGTGTGGAGGCGGTGTTTGCGATGAATGGCGCGGACATCAGCGATCCGGAAATGGGAGGCTCCACCTTCTCGAATTTCAACGTGGATGCAGTGCAGGAGATTCAGTCGTCGTCGGGCTGGATGCCCGCGAAGATCGGACAAGGCGCGTCGGGATTTACGAACATCATCACGCGATCGGGAAGCAGCGGGTTCCATGGCTCGTTCTTCGAGTTTCTCCGCAATTCGGCGCTGGATGCGCGGAACTACTTCGATCACGCGACGCCGGAGACTCCGGGGCGTATTCCGCCGTTCCGGCGAAATGAGTTTGGATTCACCAATGGCGGTCCGGTTGTGCTTCCGCACTTTTACGACGGGCGAGGAAAGACATTTTATTTCGGGGAGTATCAGGGCTTCCGCCAGGTACTCGGAACGACGCAGGTGCTTCCCGTGCCGACTTCAGAGGAGAGAAATGGTGTCGATGCGACGGCCTATCCGGGCGACGTGCTGTACGTGCCGGTTGACCCGTCGATTGCTGCGATTCTGGCGCGATATCCGTTGCCAAACCTGCCCACAGGATCGTACGGGGTGCACACCTACGCGACGTATTCGAAGGTGGACACGGATGCCGATCAGTTCTCTATCCGGCTGGACCATAAGCTCTCGGACAAGAATGAGTTCTTCGGGCAGTTCAATTTCAACAACATTACCGGACCGACGACCAACCCTGACCAGACAACGATCGATCCGCTTTTCGGCGTAACCTACATCGACCGCCAGCGCAATGTGGCTTTCACGTTTACGCGCACGGTTTCGCCGAACCTCTCGATGCAGACTGAGTTCAGCATAACCAGGAGCACTCCTTCGTTTCCTACGCAGGACTACACCGATCCTGCGGTGAAATTCAATGACGCCTTGTTTGAGGGTTTCAACACGGCAGGGGGCTCGGTGATGAGCGCCTACGGAAATCTCTTCCAGCTGCAACAGAGCGTTGCTATCAACAAGGGAAGCCACACGATTGCGGCCGGAGGAGAAGTGAGGCTCAACCGCGACTCGACATTTTTCGGGACCAGTCCGAACGGCGAATACGATTTCGGCGGCGGGACGGCGTACGCTCTTACCGATATTCCTTCGCAGAGCGGTATGCACAACGTTAATGCCGGCGATCCTTTGCCGGATACGCTTTCGAGCTTTCTATCCGGAAGCCCATTCGTTTACACGCGGGCGATTGCTCCGCCGTATTTCTCGAATGGGCCGCATATCGGGCCGGCGGCCATCAATCGCAACATGGGCGCCGTGTACGCGCAGGATACGTGGAAGATTTCCGACCGGTGGGTGCTCAATTACGGGCTGCGGTGGGAGATCTACACGCCGATTTCAGAGCGGGCGAAGCGGACTTCGAGCTTTCTGAACTACGGGCCGGATCAGGAGTTTGCGATCAATCCTCAGCCCGGATACAAGACGAATCTCGATGGCTTTATGCCGCGTGTGCAGCTTACATGGAAGGTGACGGACAAACTACAAGCGCATGCGGGCGGAGGCCTCATGGTGATCCCGCCGAACATCTGGCAGGACAACTTTCTTACCGGCTCGACGCCATTTGTGGTGTACCCACGGTTGACGGCGGCGAAAGGCGCGCCGATTCAGTATGGGTTCCAGATCACTCCCGCGCAGCTGCCGGGTGTGTACACGCCTGGCGGGGAGAATATCTTTCCGAGCCACACGACGAAGGAAGTTCCGTCAGACACGGTGATGGATGTGGACCGGTATCAGAAAGACGTGGCGGCCCTGACGCCGAGCGGGGCGTTAAGCCCGCTAAACCTGAGCGCGATCGATCCGTCATTCGGCAACGCGTGGCTATATACGTGGACCCTGGGACTGGAACGCGAGTTCGGCAAGCTGACGGCAGACATCAGCTACGTGGGCACGACCGCTTCCCATCTGCCGCGCACGAGCTTTCCGAATGCTTATCCGGGAGCGAGCGCGGAGTTCGCGCCTCATTCGCAGTTCGACAGCTCGGGCAACGTGATCGGCGGATTCGGCGTAGAGAACGTGATAACGGGCACAGCGCATTCGACGTATAACGCGCTGCAGACATCTCTGACAGGTACCTTTCCGCACGGCGGTCCGGGGGTGCAGGCTAGCTACACGTGGAGCAAATCGCTCGACGATACGAGCCTGGTGAGCGGGGGCACGGGAAGTACCGGGGCCACGGTTGTGCCGTTTCCGCAGGACCCGTACAACACGCATCTGGAGAAGGGACCGTCGAACTTCGACGTGACGAATGCGTTCACCTTGAGCGCGGCGCAGGACCTGCATGTGGACGGCGTCGGATTTCTTGAGGGAGTGAGCAAAAAGATTACTGCGGGGTGGGAGATGCTGGTGATTTCGACGCTAACCGGCGGATCGCCGTTCACAGTGTATTCGGGTGTGCAGCAGACGGGCGCGGGATCGAATGGCGTGGACAGGCCAGACCAGATCGCCACACCGGATCTTTCGACGGCGCGGAAAAAGCGCGAGGACTACTTTGGCCGCGGCGCGGATAATGCATCGTTCTTTTCGATTCCAATCAACCTGCCGGGAGGCACAGGTCCGAACAGCGGCTACTTCGGCTCGGTTGGCCGGAACACCTTTCGCGGGCCGGCCTTCTACGACTACGACTTTGCGTTCATCAAGGACACGCCGGTCGGGCAACGCAAGAGCGGGATCGAACTGTTCGATCTGCAGTTTCGCGCGGAGTTCTTCAACCTGTTCAACATCGTGGACATGGGATTGCCGGCAAATACCATCAAAGGCACGGGGTTTGGTCAGATCAGCAAGACGGCAGGGAACTCGCGCCAGATCCAGTTTTCGCTCAAACTAATCTATTGATGCTGTCCGTTTCATCTCGTGAGCCTACTCAATCTGATCATATGAATCTGACTATGCGCAAATTCGCGTTGTTCGCGGTGTGTGCTTTTTGTCTGTCGACTGCGATGTCTGCGCAGCAGCCTGCATGGCCACCTACTGCCGATCACATCACACTTCCGTTGTGGCCCGGCCCTGCGCCGGGCGCGCAGCCGAATCCCAAGCCGGAAAGGGATACTACGACGGCGACGGATCATATCGTAGCGGGCAAGCGCGTGATTCGCATCGGAAACGTCTCGACGCCGACTCTTACGGTGTACTCGCCCAAGACCGGGAACACGGGTGTCGGAGTTGTTGTGTTTCCGGGTGGCAGCTACAAAATCCTTGCCATAGATCTCGAAGGCACAGAGGTATGCGATTGGTTGAATAGGGAGGGCATCACCTGTGTACTGGCGAAATATCGCGTGCCGGATACCGGGCCGTATCCGAAGTCAGCGGCTGCTCTGCAAGATGCGCAACGCGCGCTCGGCATGGTGCGGCAGCACGCTGCGGAATGGCACATCGATCCGAACCGGATCGGAGTTCTGGGCTTTTCGGCGGGAGCTCACCTCGCCGCTGCGCTCAGCACGCATTTCGATCAGCGCCTCTATGATCCGGTGGATGGGGCTGACAAGCTGAGCTGTCGCCCTGATTTTGCTGTGATCGTGTATCCGGGCTATCTCGCGCTTGCCGAGCAGAACTTTGCGCCAAATCCGGATATCTATGTCACCGCACAGACGCCGCCGAGCTTTATCCTCCAGGCTGAGGATGATACGGTGCACGTCGAGAACGCGACGGTTTATTTCATGGCGCTCAAGAACGCCGGGGTTCCTGCAGAGTTGCACATCTATGCTCAAGGTGGACACGGGTATGGTCTGCGGCGGACTGAACTTCCGGTGACCACGTGGCCCGACAGCGTTATGAAATGGCTGCATACGATTCATATGCTGCCCGCGGGTGGTCAGAAGTAGGTCTGCACTATATCGATAACCTGATAATCCGCGTTGAGGATGGGCAGGATTTTCCATTTGTCGAAGGTCAAGCAGGGATGGGAGATGTCGAAGCCGATCATGTCGCCCACACGGATGTCGTCTCCCTCTGAAATCTGGAGGAAGCCATGCTGGTCCATCATACGGGTGAGACTCCAATGCGCCGGTGCGGTGACGGGCGCAGAGCTGCACAGACGGTAGTGCAATGCGGGACTTGGAAGGCCGGCATCGAAGGCCGCATCCCGCTTGCCTAAAGAGACGATCGCCTTTTCCTTTTCAGGAACTGACTGCACGTAAGCCCATACCTGCAAAGCGGGAACGAGGCCGGAATGCATGCGCTGCGCGATCGGGTTGTGGGCAAGGATTCTCTCCTGCGCGCGGCGATAACTGCCGACATCATGGGTGAGATAGCAGCCGGGGCGGAGCACAATTTCGACCTGATCTCCGAGGCCGGCGTCGGAGAAGACTTCGGCCACCACGTCGTACCAGGCCGAGCCTGCGCCGGTAAGCAGAGCGGGTTGGCGATCGAAGCGAGGTTGTTTCAGCAGTTCCCTTGCGACATGGACAGCGCGTTCCGCTAAGCTGCGGATCAGGGCCTCGTCGTCGAATATACCCTCGAAAAACTCAATGCCGCACAGCGAAATTGTGCCGCGCCATTGGTCAAGAGCAACGAGAAGTGACTTGAGCTGTGCGTCATCGCGTACGCCGGTTCGGCCCCCGTCGGCTCCCAGTTCGATCAGGACCTGCAATCGTTGTCCTGCGGCGCGGAAGAACGTTCCCAGCTGCTCGACATTTTCGGGCGAGTCTACAAGGCAGAAATATTCGATCGAAGGGTCACGGAGTAAGTCCGAGATGATCGCCATGTTTTGCCGGCCGACCAGCTGGTTTCCCATGAGGACACGCCGAACGCCGTGTTCGTAGGCAATCCGGGCTTGGTGCGCGGTCGCCAGCGTGATGCCCCAGGCGCCCCCCTGCAGCTGCATTTCGAAGAGGCGGGGAGCCATGGTGGTCTTGCCGTGGGGCGCGAGCTTCATGCCGTATTCGTTGATGAACTGCTGCATCCAGCGCAGGTTGTGCTGCAGCTGCTCCTCGTAGAGCACGGCGACCGGCAGACTGAGGTCTTCGCGCAACAGGTTCCATCCGAGTCCGGCAATATCGCCGGCCTCGATTGGCTTCGTCAGTGAGCCCAGTCCTTTGTGATGGGGGCCAATCCGTGTATCGCGTTTCTCAGTCGTCACTGTGACCTTCTGTGCAAATAGCTAAAGCCAGCATATCCTGTGGCGATGTCCTTCCGGTCCGTGTCTTCGGGCTTGGATGCTGGAGCGACGTAGCGTATATCTTTGAGGCAGTTCCTATGCCTGGCTGCGACACCCTTATCCGAAATGCGCTTGTGGTTGATGGCAGCGGCGGTGAGCCTTTGCTTGCCGACGTTGCACTCGCGGATGATCGTATCCGTGCGGTGGGGTCGCGGCTCGACGACGCTGCCGACGAAGTAATCGATGGCGCAGGCTATGTGCTTGCTCCGGGCTTCATTGACGTACATACCCACGACGACACCGATGTGATCCGCGCCCCCGAGATGCTGCCGAAGCTCTCGCAGGGAGTGACGACCGTGATTGTGGGCAATTGCGGCATCAGCGCTGCGCCTGTTCAGCTGGGGGACGAGCTTCCTAACCCAATGAACCTGCTCGGGGACGCAAGCGTATTCCGATATCCCACATTCGCGACCTACATTGCAGCCGTCGATGCTGCACGGCCTGCGGTGAACGTGTCAGCGTTGGTTGGGCACACGGCGCTGCGTAACAACCACATGGATCGGCTTGATCGAGCGGCGACCAAAGCAGAAATCGAAGCCATGCGGCGCCAGTTGATCGAGGCGCTCGATTGCGGCGCGCTGGGGTTGAGTACCGGGCTCGCGTATCTGTCAGCCAACGCCGCCACCATCGATGAGGTTCTGGCTCTTGGCGAGCCGCTCGCGCGCGCCGGTGGCCTGTATACGACGCACCTGCGCAGCGAGACTGAAGCCATCATCGACGCATTGCGCGAGGCCTTTACCGTTGGCCGTGAATGCCGTGTGCCGGTGGTGGTCTCACACCTGAAATGCGCCGGTATCGATAACTGGGGACGCAGCGGCGAGGTATTGCAGGAACTGGATGGGGCGCGGGTCTCGCAGCCTGTGGGGTGGGACTGCTATCCGTACGCCGCCGGTTCGAGCACGCTCGATCTGCGCCAGGTGGATGAGCGCGTGGGCATCCGGATCACGTGGTCGGAGCCGTATCCGGAGATGGGAGGGCGGACGCTGGCGCGGATTGCGCAGGATTGGGGGATAGGCCAGACAGATGCGGCGCGGCGTCTGCAACCCGCCGGGGCTATCTACCATAGCATTTTCGAGGACGATATGCGGCGCATCTTGCGCCATCCTGCGACGATGATCGGCTCGGACGGGCTGCCCAACGACCCCCGGCCGCATCCGCGGCTGTGGGGAACCTTTCCGCGCGTGCTGGGGCGATACAGCCGGGATGAGAAGCTATTTTCACTTACTGAAGCTGTTCACAAAATGACGGGTCTTCCGGCTGCGCGATTTGGGTTTGCAGACCGCGGACTGATACGCCAGGGTTATTTTGCAGATCTCGTGCTCTTCGACCCCAGGACGATTCGCGACACTGCTACCTTCGATAATCCGGTGTGTCCTGCGGAAGGTATCGAACGTGTGTGGGTCAACGGTGTGCTTTCGTATCGTAACGGCAAGCCTACAGGGCAGCGCGGCGGAAAATTCACAAAAAGATCAGCAGTAATTACAAATAAAGCTTTTGATTCACTGCAACTCGAGGAGCATGAATGAGCATCAAGCGCTATGGAGTGGAAGGAGGAGCGGGCACAGGCGGGCAGCATCTGCCCTTTGCCCGTGCCGTGCAGGCCGCCGGTTGGCTCTACGTGTCGGGCCAGGTGCCGATGGTCAACGGCGAGGTTGTCGAAGGAAACATCGTCGCGCAGGCTCATCAGGCCATTCGCAATCTGCTGGCGATTCTCGAAGAAGCCGATTATGGCCCGGAGCATGTGGTGCGGTGCGGCGTATGGCTCGACGATCCGCGGGATTTCCAGTCGTTCAATGCTGTATTCCGGCACTACTTCGGCGAGCATCCTCCCGCGCGGGCGTGCGTTGTGTCGAGCATGGTGGTTGACTGCAGGGTGGAGATTGATTGCGTCGCCTATAAGCCTCCCGCATCCTGATCGCTAGCGAATTCGTATCTAAAGTCAAGCCGTTTTCGCCGGAAAGGGGATCGCTGCCTCCGCTCCTATGATCGACCACCATGGTGTCTTTCTGCTGCTTGCGGCTCTAAGCGCTGTTATCGTCCTTATCCTGCTTATCGCAGTCGTCAAGCTCAACCCTTTCATCGTGCTGTTTCTGACCTCGCTGGCGCTGGCCGTAGTTGCAGGCATGCCGCCGGCAGCGATTGTCAAATCATTCGAGATCGGTCTGGGCAACACGCTGGGACACATCGCAATTGTTGTCGGGCTGGGCACGATGCTGGGCAAGATGATGGCGGAGTCGGGCGGCGCGACCCGAATCGCTTACACGCTGATCAATCTTTTTGGCGAGAAGAACGTTCACTGGGCCATGGCGGTGATTGGCTTCGTCATCGGGCTACCGGTTTTCTTTGAGGTTGGCTTCGTTCTCCTTATTCCGATCGCGTTTTCGGTTGCGCGGCGCACGCAGACATCACTGGTCCTTGTTGGCCTTCCCATGGTTGCCGGCCTGTCGGTAGTTCACGGGCTTATGCCGCCGCATCCGGCGGCGATGCTGGCGGTGACCATCTTCAACGCGGACGTAGGGCGCACGATTCTTTACGCGTTGGTTATCGGTATCCCTACTGCGGCAATCGCCGGGCCTCTGTATGCAAAGTTCATTGCGCCGCACATTGCCCTTGATGCGGAGAATCCGATGGCAGCGCAGCTGGTCGATCACTCTGAGGAAAGTAGCCTGCCGGGCTTCTGGATCACGCTGGCGACGATCCTGCTGCCGGTCGCGTTAATGCTGGTGGGAAGCTGTGCGAATTTTCTCTCGCGGCCGGGCGGCAGGGTCAACGACGGCCTGCGGCTGCTTGGGAATCCCGATATAGCCCTACTGATCGGCGCCGTCTTCAGCTTCATTACGCTAGGGCGCATGCGCGGCTTCACGCGGGAGACGATTCTCAGATTCAGCAACGAAAGCCTGGCGCCTACGGCCACCATCACGCTGCTGGTGGGTGCGGGAGGAGGCTTTGGCCGCATTTTGCAGGACAGCGGAGTTTCCCAGGCTATTGTGAACGTGGCGCTGCGCACTCATTTTCCGCTTCTGGTTATGGCCTGGGTAGTGGCCGCGCTGATTCGGCTGGCAACGGGTTCCTCTACCGTCGCTATGAGCACTGCCGCCAGCATTGTCGCTCCCATCGCCGCGCACGCCGCCGGAGCTCGGCCGGAGCTGCTGGCGATTGCGACCGGGGCGGGATCGCTCATCTTCTCGCACGTGAATGACGGCGGTTTCTGGCTGGTCAAGGAGTACTTCAACATGAGTGTCGCCCAGACGATGAAGACCTGGTCGATCTGTGAAACCATTATTTCGGTGTGCGGGCTGGCGCTTACGCTGCTGCTTTCGCTCGTCACCTGAGGGCGTTCACAATCCACAGGATGGCGTCGGCGTGATAACGCTCACACGCGGGCAGCCGTGCAGATAATATTGCAATCGAACAATGGTGTAGCCTTCGAAAAGCAGAACTTCAGAACAAACGAACTGGCTTCAGAACAAGGGGGTAGCATGAGCGACGAGGAAAAACCGGGCAAGCAGGAGTCGCTGGCGGGGAACGTAAGCCGGCGGTCCTTCCTCTCGCAGCTCGGCGTTGCAGGAGTGGTGGCGACCACACGGCCGCTGGCAGCGGCGGCGCAGCAGTCGCCGGCAGAAACCAGCCCCGGCACGCCAGGTCTACCGATTGCGGGAGCGATTCCAGTCAGTCTGAAGGTGAACGGCAAGCAGGTAAGCGTGAATATCGATCCTCGGACCACGCTGCTTGACTGCCTGCGCGAAAGCCTGCAACTGACGGGCACAAAGAAGGGCTGCGATCATGGGCAGTGCGGAGCCTGTACGGTGCACGTGAATGGACGCCGCGTGAACTCCTGCCTGAGCTTCGCGACGATGCACGACGGCGACGATATCACGACGATTGAGGGCATCGGGCAGCCGGGGAATCTTCATCCGATGCAGGCGGCGTTTGTCGAGCACGATGGGTATCAGTGCGGCTACTGCACGTCTGGACAAATCATGTCGGCTGTGGCGCTTCTGAAAGAGCCGTGCGGGCCGGCGGATGCGGACGTGAAGGAGCTGATGAGCGGCAATATCTGCCGCTGCGGAGCATATCCCAACATCGTTGCGGCGATTCAACAGGTAAGACAAAGGGCTTAAGACAGCAGGAGCGTTTATGGATACATTCAAATACTCCCGCGCGCAGGATATGTCGCAGGCGATTCAGGCCGGCGCACAGTCGCCGACTGCCCAGCAGGGCGCCCCAGTGCGATTCGTCGCGGGCGGGACGACGCTGCTCGACCTGATGAAGCTGAATGTCGAGCGGCCGACGCAGGTGGTCGATATTAATCGTCTGCCGCTGGATAAAGTTGAGAAGCTGCCAAATGGCGGTCTCAAGATCGGGGCGCTTGTTCGCAATTCGGACCTGGCGCACGATCCAACCGTTCAGAGCGATTACGCTGTGCTCTCGCAGGCTCTCCTTTCGGGCGCGTCGGCTCAGCTGCGCAACATGGCGACCACGGGCGGGAATCTGCTGCAACGGACGCGATGCGTCTACTTTCGCGATACAGCGATGGCCTGCAATAAACGGGAGCCCGGCTCGGGGTGTTCGGCGCTTGAGGGAGAGAACCGCACGCTTGCAATTCTTGGCACGAGCCCACACTGCACTGCCACAAATCCGTCAGACATGAATGTTGCTCTCACCGCGCTTGAGGCAACGATTCATATTCAGGGTGCGAAGGGCGAACGCGAGGTCGCGATTCACGACTTCTTCCTTTTGCCCGGCAACACGCCGCACCGCGAGCATGTGATGGAGCCTGGCGATCTCATCACATTTGTTTCGCTGCCGGAACTGCGGCCAGGAACGAAGTCGGTATATCTGAAGCTGCGTGATCGCGCCTCCTATGAGTTCGCACTGTCTTCGGCGGCGGTGGTGGCGGAGGTCGCGGACGGCAGGTTCAAGCGAGTGCGGATCGCGTTGGGTGGAGTCGGCACCAAACCGTGGCGTTCGCTCGAGGCTGAAAAGGTTCTCGAAGGGAAGAAGGTGGATCCTGCCGTCTTCCGGGAAGCTTCCAATGCGGCGTTGCGGGATGCGCGCCCGCAGAGCGAGAACGGATTCAAAGTCGAGCTGACTAAACGCTGCCTGACGCATGCGCTCGCATTGGCCACGAAGACGGCATAACGCCGAGCGGAGATATTATGGCGACCAACCAGATCAAGGTTCCTTCTACTATCGGCGGCGCGTTGCCGCGCATTGATGGCCCGCTCAAGGTCAGCGGCGCCGCGAAGTACTCCTCCGATCATCACTTTCCCGGGATGCTGTACGCAGTGCCGGTGTGCAGCACCATTGCGAACGGGAAGATAGTCAATCTGGATACCGCTTCGGCGGAGAAGATGCCGGGCGTTCGCGCGATCTATCATCGCGCGAATGCGGGACCGCTCTACCGGGTTGCTCCTGGGTCGGATTTCTCGGCCTATCTGGACGAGAAGCGTCCGCCTTTCGAGGACGACGTCATTCGGTATTACGGTCAATTCATCGCAGTAGTAGTTGCGCAAACATTTGAGCAGTCACAGGCAGCGGCTTCGGCTGTCAAAGTGAAGTACAGCGAAGAAAAGCCGGTGATCGCGACGCATCTGGAAACCGACGACGAGCCTAAGGTCGAGAGCTCCCGCGGCAAGCCGGAGGACGCCTTCAATACGGCTGCCGTAAAGGTGGATGAGACGTACTCGACTCCGACCGAGACGCACAATCCGATTGAACTGCATGCTACTGTGGCGCTGTGGGATGGCCAGGCGTTTACCTTCTATGCGACGACACAGGCCATTGCCAACTACCGGGACGTGATGGCGCAGATGCTGGGCGTGCAGCCGGAGAATGTGCGAGTGATCTCTCGCTTTTTAGGGTCAGGCTTTGGAGGCAAGCTGTGGGTCTGGCCGCCGTATCTTCTCGCTGCCGCTGCGGCGCGGAACCTGAATGCTCCGGTGAAACTGGTGATCAGCCGGCAGATGATGTTTCAGGGCGTCGGCCACCGGCCACGGACGCAGCAGCGCATGCGACTGGGAGCCACGGCTGACGGCAAACTGGTCTCGCTGCAACAGGACTACCTGAATCACACGTCGATTCTGGATGAGTACGGAGAGGGTTGTGGCGAGGCTACGCCTTACCTCTACAGTACCCCAAACCTCAAGGTCACGTCGGGAATGGTGCCACTGAATGTCGGCACGCCGACGGCGATGCGCGGTCCAGGAGCGGTGCCCGGGCTGTTTGCGCTTGAGTCCGCGATGGACGAGTTGGCGATCAAGCTGAAGGTCGATCCTCTCGAACTTCGCCTTCGAAACGAGCCTGCAAAAGACGAGAGCAACGGGCTGCCCTTCTCTTCGCGGCATCTGGTGGAGTGCTTCAAGCTGGGCGCGGAGAAGTTCGGCTGGTCGCAGCGGACGCCGGAGATCGGCTCGCTGAAAAAAGATGGGCTGATTCTGGGGTGGGGAGTGGCCGCCTGCTCATGGGGTGCGGGACGCTTTGCCGCGGAGGCGACGGTCGATCTGAAGAACGACGGGACGGCACGTGTGTCGTGCGGTACGCAGGACATCGGCACCGGCACTTACACGATCCTTGCGCAGGTGCTCAGCGAAAAGACGGGCATCTCAATCGACAAAATTGAAGTGGTACTTGGCGACTCCGCGCTGCCTGAGGGGCCGATTTCGGGAGGATCACTGGTGACGTCTTCGGTGATACCAGCGATATCGCAAGCGGCGCAGCGAGCGATGCAGTCGGCTGTGACGATGGCGACCAGCGGGGATTCCGCTCCCTTCGCAGGTAAGAAGCCGGAAGAGCTCGCGTTTACGCACGGGCGGGTTCACCTCAAAGACAAGGCCCCCGAGACGGGTGTCGATTTCGCGGAAGTGCTGAAGCGGGCGAATGTGAATGCTGCTTCCGGCAGCGGCAAGTCGGGAGAGTACTTCGGCGGACCGGAATCAGAGCAAAAATATTCAGTTCATTCCTTCGGTGCGCAGTTTACAGAAATCACATGGCAGCCGGAGATTGCGCGGCTCCGTGTCAGCCGGGTGGTTACGGTGATCGATTCCGGGCGGATCCTGAACCTGCGTCCCGCTCGCAACCAGGTCGAGGGTGCGGTGGTGATGGGTGTGGGTATGGCCCTTCTCGAAGAGACGAAGTACGACCCGCGTAACGGCGCTCCGATTAACAGCAATCTCGCGGACTATATGGTCGCGACCAATGCCGATGCTCCCTCGATCGATGTGACTTTCGTCGACTATCCAGACAAGATCGTGAACGAATTCGGTGCCCGAGGTGTAGGTGAGATCGGTCTTGCCGGGGTTGCCCCGGCGATTACGGCGGCCGTATATCACGCTACTGGGGTCCGGGTGCGCGAATTGCCTGTGCGGATTGAACATCTGCTCTCGCAGCAGGAGAGCGCCTGAGCGGCTGGAGGAATTCACTGCGAGGCGCGGCTGCGGTGATCAGGCCTCGGCGGGCTGTTGCGATTGAGCCGGGCCATCGAGGGGTTCCCGAGCGCTCACGAGGGTGGAGTGTATGTCCTCGTGGAGCGATAAAAGGATAGATGTAATGCTCCCCACGAGACGAATCACGTCGGAACCCTGGATGGAAACAGGAAGATCTTTGTTCTGGTAGTACTGCCGGATTTGTTGCTGAAGATTTTCGGCCGAGGCGTGAATATCCGGCACAGTTTCCGGAACTTTTCCTGCGACCTCGTTAGCCAGAGCGCGCATGGCGTCCGCAACGTCCTTGTCAAACTCAGTGTGCGCTTCAGCAATGACCGGCGGAAGGTCCCCAAGCGGGCGCTGCCAGCGGTATTGCGCGTATGTGGTCTCGACGAGCAGCAATGTACGGAGCGAGGGCTGCCAGCGGCGGACATCCTCGCGGAGTCTAAGCTTGTACTGACGCGTAGGGCCA
>Ga0210390_10003681_pt1 | contig 13110 bp, 11 predicted proteins | sample IncBWH11OmetaG_FD_161050 | JGI IMG/M metagenome (GOLD analysis project Ga0210390, IMG submission 161050) | Forest soil microbial communities from Barre Woods Harvard Forest LTER site, Petersham, Massachusetts, United States - Inc-BW-H-11-O ...
CTGGAAGGATCGAATGTGGAGACGATTACGCCCAGTGCACGATCTTCCCGGGCGATGTGGTTGGTTCGTAATCATCAGATGGATAACGCAGAACAACAGCCGTTTCTGATAAGAGTGGCGGGCCTTGAGGACGTTAAAGGAATCCTTGACTGTCTCGACGCCGCCTTTGCCGAGTTCCGCGGTGACTACACTGCCGAGGCATTTGCCGAGACGGTTCCTGGAGCGGGCGCTATTCAGGATCGCATGGCAGCAATGCAATTATTTGTGGCTGTGTCTATGGGCGATATTGTGGGCACAATTGGATGCGAAGCGAAAGGCGCGGATGGTCAATTACGCGGTATGGCGGTCCTCCCTAATTGGCAGGGAACCGGGGTAGCATCCGCACTGCTACAAGCTGCCGAAGGCGATCTTCAAAGGCGCGCTTGTCAACGCGTTGTGCTGGGCACGACCGAGCCGCTGAAGAGGGCGATCCGGTTTTATCAGAGGCGCGGATTTGTTCCCTCTGGCCACGTCGCAGAGTTTTTCGGCATGCAGCTCCACGTATTTGCGAAACCACTATGAGACGGGCGCAATCTTGCGTGAACTAAGCGAGATTATGCAATTTCAACTCGGCCTCAGAGTGGCCCGGCAGATGCCTCAGAGGAGCGTGCCACACTCGGTAAGTAAGCCCCGCGAGAGACACCGAGCAAGTCGTTATCAGGAGACGAGAGAATGAGTTTGTCGAACTTCGCCGCACAGCCCTGCGCCGCTCCATACTGACTGAAATCATCAGTCCAGATACAAAGGCCAGAACGGCCCAATTCTCCTATGGACATTGCAAAGGAATAAATGTTATCTTCTTTGCGATATCCAAAGGAGCGGCGAATGAGCGACGAGAGATCCGAGGTTCTGCAGGGCACACTTGATCTGATGATCCTGAAAACGCTGCATGCGCTGGGTCCGCAGGATGGATTTGGACTTGCCAGGCGCATCGAGCAGATCAGCGAAGATGTGCTGACGCTTAACGAGGGTACGGTGTACACATCACTGTTGCGGCTCCAGCAGCAGGGCTGGATTGTCTCTGTGTGGGGTGTTTCAGAAAACAACCGAAAGGCCCGCTTCTATTCGATTTCGAGGCGCGGAGAGAAGAGCTTGGCGGTCGAAACGGAGAATTGGCAACGGATCTCCGGGGTGATTGGACGTGTCCTGAGCCTGGAGGGTCAAAAATAGCCATGACCTCCTGGATTCTCCGCACAGTTTCTAAACTTGGTGGGCTCTTCCGGCAGACAGAATCGAACCGCGAGTTCAGCGATGAAGTCGAGACGCACATCGAGCTGCTTACGGCGCGGTTCGTGGACCAAGGCATGACTCGAGAAGAAGCGGCTTGGGCAGCCCGGCGCCAATTTGGCAATGCGGCACTCCTCGAGCAACGTCATAGAGAAGCACGGGCGTGGTTGTGGGTCACCACAGTCTTCAAGGACATTCGCTATGGAATGCGCATGCTGGCCAAAAGCCCAGGTGTCACGGCCATCGCCATCGCGTCTCTTGCGCTGGGCATCGGCGCAAACACAGCTATCTTTACCGTAGCCAAGTCGGCTCTGTTCGATGCGCTCGCGGTCCCTCATCCCGAGCAACTACAGCTCCTCGCCTATGCGCAGGTCGACCACTCCGTAATTGAAAATGGCTGGGGCGACTTCTACACCGATGCGCGGGGACGCACAATTTTGGCGTCGTTCTCCTGGCCGGTCTACAAGCAACTGCAGCGCCAGAGCCAAAACCTCGGTGAATTGTTCGCTTTTGCAGACCTGAGCCAGTTCGCGCATCTCTCCGCAACCACCGACGGTCATGCCGATGTCGTGACCGCGGAACTCGTCTCCGGCAATTTCTTTCAGAGCATGGGCGTCGCAACTGCCTTGGGCAGATCCATCGAGCCTTCAGATGACTCCTCGCCCGGTTCGGGAGCAGTTGCCGTCATCAGCGATGCGTTCTGGCAGCGGCGCTTTGCCCGTTCGCCTTCTGTAATCGGCAAAACCGTAGATGTAAACTTGACCCCGATTACAATCGTCGGCGTTGCCCCTCCCGGCTTTACGGGCGCCTCGCACGTTCAGACACCTCAAGATTTATTCATGCCGATCAGCATTCAGCCAATCATCTTTCCTCGTGAGAAGGGCTCACTGCTGTCAGACCCGGACACGTGGTGGCTTCAGATCATGCTCCGCCTGAAACCCGGTGTCTCCCAGGAAAACGCGCTAGCGTCACTAGCCGTCAGCCTGGATCAGGCGGTGCGCGCAACCGTGGTCATAGCCAAGGATCGAACCGTGCCTCCGCTTTTGTTGCTGCCGGGAGGCCGAGGATGGAACTATGCCGAACAGGAGCTCGAACATCCCATGCCATTGCTTCTTGCCATCGCGGGTTTGGTTCTTTTGCTGGCATGCGTGAACGTAGCCAATCTTTTGCTGGCTCGCTTCTCATCGCGCCACCGCGAGATCAGTGTGCGCATGGCCCTCGGCGCGGGCAGGATACGAATAGCGCGGCAGATGCTCACAGAGAGTCTCTGCCTTTCGACCATGGGCGGCGTCATGGGATTGCTGCTCGGTTATCTGGGTCGTAATATTTTGCCCCGCCTGTTTTCCACTTCATGGGGTCCTCTGGCTCTTAACACGCGATTTGACTGGCGTGTGTTCGCATTCACACTCGCGATCTCTGTTTTCACCGGGATCGGCTTTGGAGTCGGACCCGCCTGGCAGGCCGCGAGCGCCAGCGCGAACTCCGGCCTTAAGGACGGTGCAAAGACAGTTACGCGCCGCCGCAAGGGGCTCGCCGGCAAGGCACTTGTCGTTGTGCAGGTAGCACTGTGCATGCTGCTGCTGGTCAGTGCAGGCCTTTTCGTGCGCACGCTTGTCAACCTGGATGCCATCAATCCGGGGTTCAATAAGAAGGGCATTTTGTTGTTTACCATCGAGCCGCCGGCGCAACGCTATCCGGCTCCGAAGAACGTCGAGGTACTGCATCGCATTGAAGAAAGGATCGCGTCGCTGCCTGGAGTCGAGACGGTTACGCTTTCCCGAGAAGCCTTACTGGGAGAAAGCGGATCCAACAGCGAATTCCTCCTGGACGGTCAGACAAAAGCCTCCGAAGGCAACCGGTATATCGCCTTCAACTCCGTTGGACGAGACTTCTTCACAACGATGGGCATTCCCATCCTGTTTGGCCGCTCGTTCGACGTCCCTGATACGTCAACCTCTCGCACCGTCGCAATCATCAGCCGGTCACTGGCGGAAAAAGAGTTCGCCGGCAAGAACCCCCTTGGTGCTTCTTTCCGCAGGAAAGACGGCGGAGAACCGATCCAAATCGTCGGGGTATGCGCCGACGCGAAGTATGCCTGGATTCGCGACGATCCGCCTCCAATCTTCTACGTCTTATACACACAGGAAGAGGACCCGCGCGGCACCATGACCTTTGAAGTGCGTACGCATGGCAATCCTCTCAATCTTGCCAGTGCGGTCCGCGGCGCGGTGGAGTCGATCGACAAGGACCTGCCTTTGATCGAAGTGCGCACGCAACAGCAGCAGATTGACGCGGCCGTCGCGCCGGAACGAAGTTTTGCTTCTGTGACCAGCGGCTTTGGCATCCTGGCGGTCCTGCTTGCCAGCATCGGGGTCTATGGCGTCATCGCTGCTGGAGTGGCGCGCCGCATCAACGAAATTGGAGTCCGTATGGCGCTCGGCGCCCGCGCAGCGCAGGTGCTTGGCATGGTGCTGGGGGAGACACTGGGCCTGGCATTCGTCGGCATTGGCACAGGGCTTTGTGCTGCGCTGCTATTGACCCGCTTCTTGAACTCCAGGCTCTTTGGACTGAAACCGACGGACCCACTCACGTTGGTGACCGCAGGTTTGTTGTTGCTAGCTGCAGCGATGCTGGCTGGATGGGCGCCTGCGCGGCGAGCCTCTCGAATTCAGCCGGTGCAGGCATTGCGACAGGAATAGAGTCCGTTTACGCAAAATCGCCGAGTCACTCAAGCAGACGCGGATAGGTCCTGGCTGGTCAGATGCACGCGAAAGCGTCCGCCGCCGCAGCGGCTTCGTTCTAGTCGGCTTGGCGACGGGGATATCGAGATCTGCCCTTCACCAGAGTAGCCGTCGCCATATGCGTTTCACGTTACCGACCGAAGCGGCCAGCTCGATCTGGCCGCCGTTTCTATGAGATTGTGCGAGTTTACAATTCGTTTTTTATGCTGCAAGACCTGGCAACGGGTAATCGCCTAGAGCATTAGTTACAGTTGTCGCATCGCGCGTCGAGAAGCATATCGAGCGCCGCGTCCCAGGCCAACACCGGCATGTTGGCCGCGTAGTTTGCGTCGATATCGACTTTGTGAACGACGACCAGATCTATCTGGGGAAACACTGTGATGTACTGGCCGCCGGTGCCCATGGCAGAGTAAGCGCCCTGGAACGGACCCATGGAAGTGCCGCCGGGATAAAGAGAAGGGTCCCATACCCACCACAGCCGCCCATAGCCCCAGTGCATGGGCTCGCCCGCTGCGCGGAATGCGGTCGGGTTCAGTTCCGCGAAGGGTGTCACTACGTATGTGCTCCAACTCAGAAAATCGGAGTCGGCCACCTGCTTGCCGGCCCAGTTGCCATGCGAGATCATCAGCACGCCAATCCGCGCCATGTCGCGAGTGGAAAGCCACATCGGGTAACCGCTGTGCGAGTGGTCTGGATCGACAGGCTTCTTCTGGCGCGCGCGGTCGAAGTCCTGCATGCCGATCGGCACAGCGATGTCGTCCCGCAGCGCGTCGTATATGTCTTTATGCGTCATTTTCTCGAAGGCAGTCCCCAATGCATTGAAGTCCCAATTGTTGTAGAAGAAATATGTCCCGGGATACTCCGATCCGCGCTTGGGAGCAATAGGGTCCTGGTCGCCGTTGCCATTGGGAATAAAAATTCCTGAGCGGGAAGTTAACAGTTGATCGAAGTTTGCAAGTTCCTCCGGATGGACGAAAGGAACTTTGTCCTGCAACCCAAGCTGCACCACGGTCGAGTTGTTCAAATTTTCCGGCAGGTTTTTCAGCTCGGCGGCGAAGAGAATATCGAGCACGCTCTTTCGCACCGAAGCGACATTTGTGGCCAGCGCCGTGTCGCCATATTCAAAGATGACCTTTCCCTTGTATACCGCCATCATCGAGGTCGTGGGACGCGTCTTGAGCCAGGCACGCAGCACCTCTAGTCGAGCGCTCGAATACCCTACAGATTCCGGCGTGACATGCTCCCAATTAACACTGGGAACAACGTACCCGTTGCCCATGTCCCACGATCCTGCCGCCGTCATCTTCACGACAGGGCCGGCGTGGTCCTGCGCGAGACCTAGCGGCCGCAGAATTAGGAGGGCGAAAAGAAGAATGGCTTTATACACGGCAGCAGTCTACCAAAACGAAGCGCATTTGCTGTCACCCGCTAGGGAGCGCGGGACGGCGACCTGACACGCGAATAATGCGAAGTCGGCATGGCGACGGGAATCTCGTGACCTGTCGTCGGGTGGGAGCCTCGGAAGGCTCTCTGATGCTAGGGCGTTTTCGGGTACCAATCCTCGGAATACCACTCAACGCTCGGTCGATGCGGTTCACGAGCCTACCGCTGGCAATGATGGCTTCGTTTCGCTTTGAGGTGTCGCCTCTTCTCCCTTATGACTTCAAGGGATCGCAGGCCACCCTTGGAGGTGACCTGCGATCCCTTGTTCGCGGCAGCTTTACCGATCGGGGTGAGCTTGGCGAATCGAATCGATGACTCCGTCGTGGTTCGCCATCACGTAATTTCCATCGATCTGGCACCACTCGTGTCCCGCCGGGGGACGGCGAAGGTGGTTCTGTCGATAATCGACCTTGTCGCCTCTGTTCCTTTTGGGTAGCGTAGCTATCCGCAGTGTTCATCAACTGTACGGCGTGTTGATAGCTATCGTTGGCATATCTTTCTGCGCCTTCTGATTATGCGAACGGCATTTCTTGCTTCAAGGAATTCGAGGGGAACCCTGGCATCGAGCACCACGGGGTCGAATTTATAGCCGCTAGGAATGTAGCCGCCGCGTCCCATCAGCTCGTACTTGGCATTGACTGCCTCGCTGATGCCCTTCGTATCCACGCGGATCACGTTTTCGAGCACCACGACATCGCTCGGCTGGCGCACCGCGTCATAGGGCTCGGCAGTAACGATGAGCGCGAATGCCTGCAGATCGGTGTTCACCTTGAGTTTGCTGCGGTGGTTGCCACCGACCAGGACTTCGCCGAGGTTAATCGCCCGGCCTTCCGGAGAGATGGCCCACAGGATGTATGTGAGGTACTCGTTTCCGAACGCAGTTGGTTTCTGCAGTTGGCTGAATTCAGCCTCGATGGCGATGGAGCCGCGCTGGCTCTTGACCTCAGCCACGCCGGTGGTGGACGGCATCATCGCTGTGCCCGCGAAATCGATGTTTGTTGCTCCCCCGTGATGCTGATAGTTGACTGCCTGCACAGGGCGGATGGTGGTGTGCACCACGAACATGGGAGCCCGGTGTCCAGTGTCATCAGGCATGTTGGATTGGGCGTTGGTTTGCGATAAGGCGCCTAGACAGACAACAACTCCAAGAGCAAACAATAGCCTGTTATTCACAGTTTCTCCTGCAGGCGGAGGCCTGCTTTGATGCGTTCTACATATGGGTGAGTAAGTGAGAACGGGCGCTGTTCCGCGCGCGCGCCTGAATTGGGTTTCGCTGCGTAGGCTTAACCGATGCGGATATGGCTCAACCCATGAAAGATGCCAAAGATATTGAGCAATCACAAGACCACGCAGATCACTACGACACCATTGAGGATCGATTTGATGCTGCTCTGCATAGGAATGAACCGATTCACAAGCCAGAGCAGAACGCCCACGACGATCAGCGTAACGACGAGATGCATCAGCGGCAAGGCGAACCAATAGTATCGCCGCCAGCAAAACGCGCAACGGACAGGCCTGACTGCGAACATGGCGAGCAGGCCGTCCAACGAATGCACTCAGCGGCTTTGAACTGTCCACCTTTGCAGCGAGGGCACTTGTGCTGTAGCCAGAGCAGATGGGGAAGCCACGTAGGCCAGTTGCGATGTGCTGCGTCCATTTTTCTCTTCTCTCCTCGTTACATGCCGCTTGCTCTGTCTGCACTGGAGTGCGCATCGAGCCACGTCAACAGGGCGCTCACACTGCCTGTCGCCATGGCCATGCAGGAGTCGGCGGCGCCATAATAGAGGTGAATCGTATCCCCATCCGCGCCGATGGTTTGACCGCAGGGAAAGACAACGTTTTTCACATCACCGCTGCACTCATAAGGCGCTTCGGGCGCGAACATCCACGAATCGCCGCGCTGCAAGCAGACCTCCGGCTTCTCCAGATCGAAGAGCGCCAGGCCCAGGCGATAGATGCTGCCCGCGGCAGTCTGGCGGACGCCGTGATAGATCGTGAGCCATCCCCTCGACGTCTCAATGGGCGGCGAGCAGAGTCCGATCTTGTTCGCGTCCCACCATCCTCCGCGACGCGCTTCCAGCATAACTTTGTGGTTGCCCCAGAAGCGCATGTCCGGGGAATACGAGATCCACATATGTGCGCCGGTGGGCGTCACTGGACGATGGATCATGGCCCAATAGCCATTGATGCGTCGTGGCAGTAGTGCTGCGTCCTTGTCCTCGGGGGGCATGATGACGCCGAAGCGCTCGAAGGTCCGGAAATCGCGTGTCAGTGCGAGCGAGACACCAGGCCCGCCGCGCGCGAACGAAGTGTAAGCGATCGCATACTGCTCCAACTCTGGAACATACGTGATGCGCGGATCTTCGATGCCCCAGATTTCTTCAGGAAACTGGCGCTGATTGGCCTTCAGCGTCGGTTCGGGATCGATACGCCATCCGTCGATGCCATTCTCAGACCGTGCCGCACACAGGTGCGACAGGCCGGTGCGGTCTTCCACGCGGCAAAGAAGCAAAGTTTCCCCCTCCGACAGCCGCACCGCTCCCGCATTGAAGACGCTGTTGATGGGATACGGCCAGTTGTCCCGGCTGAGGATGGGGTTGCCGGAATAGCGAGTGAACAAGGGCTGCTCGGTGCAGCCGTCCCGCTTCGCGCGCCCCAATGGGTTGAACTCTGGTTCTACCGTTGCGGAGAGTTGTGATTTCAAAGATTAGCACTCATTTCCTGTTGAAGTTCATGGGCGTTTGTGAGGTTCTCTCCCCGCAGTGCGAGAAGAGACATCAAGAAGGAAAGTGTCGACTCGGCGCCCTGGTTTTCATTCACCCGGTCAGGATGCAAACCGTCTCGGCACCCGCCCGTTGCCAGATCATAGAGAGGGACGTGCAGGTCATTTTTGCCGAGGAACCAGTGGAACACTCTCTGCGCTTCCGCCAGCCAGCGCAGGTTCCGGGTGAGGCGATAGGCTTCAATGCATGCACCGATGGTCGCGCAAGCCTCGACGGGTTGCTGGTCGAAACGTGCCCTCTCCTGCCCCTCGCCGAAGAATCCATTGGAGCCGATGGGAACAAAGACATCTCTGTCGCCATGATGTTGAGCGGCGACAAGCCACTCGAGAGACTCGATTCCCGCCTCGATCATGGTCTGGTTTCCGCTGCGCCACCCGGCAAGTATCAGGGCCTGCGATAACCGCGCATTTGAGTAAGCCAGGCTTTTCTCGAACCATTGCCAAGTCTCGTTGCGGCTCTGCTCGTAGATTTTCAGCAGCCGGTTGGCCAGGGTATTTCGCGCACCCTGCACTGCCCGGTCGTCAGGGAACCAGTCGAGATAGGCCTGCATGCCAAGGATGCTGAAGGCCCATGCGCGAGGACTCGTGAATGACAGCGCCGACGGCATGGCAGCTTCGAACAGCCTACCCGCCGCTCCGCGCAAACCGGCGTCCTGTGAGTGACCCAGTACGGTGCCAAGAGCCCAGAGGGCGCGGCCGTGACTATCTTCTGAGCCGGCGTCTTCCAGCCACTTTCTGTCATAGCCGAGAAAGTTCCGGAACCGGCCCGTGTCGGAGCGAAAGGCCAGCCACAGGAACGCCAGGTAGCGGTGCGAGAGCTTCGCATAGTCCACCCCACTCCCGTAAACCGTCGCCTCGTTCAACACATTCGACACAATGAGCGCCCGCGCGTTGTCATCCGTGGTGTATCCCTCGCGCGTGTTGGGTACCGAAAAGATGGCATGCTGCAGCATGCCGGTATCGTCGGTCATGTTGAGCAGGTGCGCGACGTTCAGCTCTGGCAACTCGTGGGGCTCGCGCGGCGACAATTCATCCTGTTGCGCAGGCCTCGGCCGCAGATTGCGCTCGAAGCGCGCTCGCTGGAAACTCGCCATATAAGCACGTGCCGTCTTAGGCCATGTCGTTTCTCGCGAGTAGAGATAAGCGCGCTTGCGCATGGCATGGCGTTCCGCATCATTTTCCAGCAGCCGCAGCACGGCGTTCGCTATCGAGCTGGGATCATCGAATGGAACAATCACGCCTCGCCCGTCTGCAAGCAGTTCCTTCGCATGCCAATAGGGAGTCGAGATGATCGCTTTGCCGGCGCCCAGCGCGATAGCCAGCGTGCCGGAAACGACCTGCGCTTCGTGCCGGTAAGGCGTGATGTAAATATCCGCCGCGCCAACATGCTCGATCAGTTCCTCGGCATCCACAAAGCGGTTATTGAAAATCAACTGCGAAGAGACGCCGAGCTCCTCGGCCAAGGCTTTGAGTTCCTCACGGTACCGCTCTCCATCTCGCCGCCGGACATGAGGATGTGTGACCCCGGAGACGATGTACACCACATTCGGATGCCCTGCCAGAATTGCGGGCAGCGCGCGAATGACATTTTCGATGCCCTTGTTGGGAGATAGCAGGCCGAAGGTCAGAAGAACCGATTTTCCTTCGGTGCCAAAGCGGTCCTTGAAGTAGTTGGGGTCCATGAAGTGCATCTCGGGCACTCCATGGGGAATGAGATCGATCTTCTCCTCTGGAACCGCATAGACATCGCGCAGCAACTGGGCGGCCAGCTCACTCATCACCACCAGGCGATCAGAGAGCGTCGCAATCTCTTCGAGCACGGTGCGCTGCTGTGCATCCGGCTCGCGCAATACCGTGTGCAGGGTGGTGACCAGGGGCATCTTCAATTTGCGGAGTAGGGTGAGGATGTGGCTTCCGGCGCTCCCGCCATAGATACCGTACTCATGCTGCAGACACACAAGATCGTTTCCGTTGAAGTTGAGAAAGTCAGCGGCGCGTTCGTAGGACGAGGGCTCTTCCTGCTCCAGTTCCAGACGCACCTGATCGGGGTAGTCGTAGTGTGCCTGGGGGTCGTTCACGGGAATGGCAAAGAGACGCTCTTGTCCGTACTCAGCTGCAAGCGCGGTGCACAAGTCGGTCGTGAACGTCGCAATACCGCACTCGCGCGGAAGATAGTTCCCGACAAACGCAATGCGCGTGGGCAATGGAACGGGCGAAGCCTTCCATCCGATCGAGGGTGAGAGAGGCAAAACTTGACGGTCAGCCGGCTTATCCGGATGCGTCCTTTCATGGGAATACATTGGGTCCGGCTTTCATTCTGACCAGGGAAGAGACACGCGGATCACGCGCGGCGCGGGCCGCACACTGCCACTGCTTGAAGTCAGACAAACGTCCGCGTCAGAGGTCGCTGGGGCAGTCCGGGGAGATCTGTTCCTGAACCTGCCGAGGCTGCAAAGAGACGGTTGCGACATAGAGGCCGAGGTACACGGCCACCTGCACTGAATTGAGTTCGGCGGCATTGAACCGCCGCGCGATTCCTTTGAGCGCACGGCTCAGGGCGTTGGCCGTGGCGCCCGTGCGGGAACTTCCAAAGCCCCTGCGCGCGCACGAATCCGGAATCCACATGAAGCGCCATCCCGCCTGGCGAATCATGGTATTGAAGACATGCGCCGGAAGATCCTCAACCCGCGCCCAGTCGCTGCCAATGGGCGCCCGCAAAGGATCCAGCCGGTTGGGAAGAACACAACCGTTGCGCAGAAAAATCGAATGCAGCTTCAAGCTTGCCTGCGTTGAGCCGCAGCCACCAGAACTGGTTTTGGGCGATCGGGCGAAGCAGCCTGCCTCAGCGATTCCTGCGGCGCGGGCACTGCTTCCGCACTCCCGGATTCCGCGCCCGAAAAGCCGGTTGCATCGGCCACGCTGGGCACCGCATGCAGACGCTTCCCGTTGCGATCGCCAACAGAAAGGTGATTTTTGACATCGTCGTTGTTGAGAGGACCCATGGCTACTCCAGAGAAGACCGGTTGGGTACTTGAACGGTGCTCGTCCGAAGCGAAGCCTGGATTGCCAAAGGCGAGAAGAGAAAACAGACGACTGCTTCGAGCATACGCCCTATTTCATGTGCGCGCGGGGTTTTATGGCAGGCGCAGATCCGGAAGCACCTGCGTTCTGTCCCCCGTCTGGCCGAATCCCTTCCAGGCACACTCAAATTGACAGCCGGCTGGACCGTGCTTTTCTAACAGCCAGCCAACGAAATTGCGTACGGGCGCTCAATGAGTGAATCATCCAATGACTCAGCGAAGCCAATTACTACCTGAATGTAGGTATGTCAGACGAATTGGACGACTATCCCGGCGGGTCCGGTTCGATCCCGATCCGATCATTGACGGCGTCGTGGAAGCGCTGTTTGCATCCGAGATATCGCTCGGTCGTCTGCACCGAGACGTGTCCCAACAGGAATTGGATTTGCTCCAGCTCGCCTCCCGCCTGATGACAGAGACGAGCACATGTCCGACGAAGGTCATGCGGCGCCAGCGCGGGAATTTCGCAAATCTTAGCTTTATCCTTCACTACGCCCCAGATGACCTTGGGGCTAAAGGCGCGACCCCATCTCGCCCAGCTTTGTTGATCGACCGGAGCAGAATGCCATTAGCGATCCCGGAGGCTGCCATGAATTCTCTGATCGCATGGTCGTAAGTTCGCTGAGAACTCGGCGAAGTCAGGCTGTTCAGAACGGCGGATTTCGATTGTTCGAGATCCGGGAGCTTGAGGACGGATTTCGGCACTCGTTTACGCTTCATCTTGCTCTTTGCCATGAAGACGGCCTCCAATCGCCGTGGCAAATAGCATGATCCAATTCTCAATTTCGCCCCCTAGGGCGTTTTTGGGGAGCGATCTTTGCTCGCCGGATGAAAACGCTTCATTTGGGCGTAACCACGTGGAACACGAGGCCACAGATTATAAGGTGACGTTTGGTGCGTTTTCACTGGCTGATCCGATGCGACACAACTGATCCAACGTTTCCGCAAAGAGTTCATAAAGCAACTTCAACCGCTCCACGTCCTTGACCGTGCCCACTACCTGAAAATAAAGCTCGTCGACTCCCTCTGGGAAGCTGGAGCCAAAGAAGCCCTCATCGTCTTTGACGGAAAAGTAGATCTGCGGCTGCTGGCTGATCAACTCCCGGATTTTAGAGCCTCCAAGCAGTTCCCGCAGATTCGACTCCTGGTTGCTCTTCAGAATGAAATCCCGGTCGAAGGCTTCGTCCCCAATCTCAATGTCCTGCATGCCGAACCGTTTTCCAACATCGCTGAAGATTCCTTTCCGGTAAACGGTAAAACGGAAGCCCTCTGGGTCCACGAAAGGCGCCCGCATGCGGGTGTAGGTGGTCGGGGTCTTGCCGTTCGAAACCGTGTAAGTATCCAGAGTGATCGTCCATGGGCCGTGCGTTGCCTGGACCTTGTCCCCTTTCCAGAAACCTCCTTCCACGTACTGCGCACCAATCTCGGTGCAAAGTTGTCTCCAGATCTCCTGGGTGCTCGGGCCAAACAAACTCCGCATAAGGGCCACGCGACTCTCCTTGTTGCTGCAAAGTGGGTGAATTCATATCGTAGCAATGCCGATCGCCGGGAATCGATACATTGACCGAAGTAACAATGTCCGGTCTCATCGCAACCGTTTGGAACAAGAATCATATAGCTTCGACTGAGTCCTCACTTGAGACTAAGGCATTGACGAACCTGAGTCAGTTTCGGTCAATCAGAGCAATTCGACTCGATGGCATCTTTTCAAACGTCTGACGCATGGCTGCCGGGTTGGTTGCGACCTTCGCTTCCAGAACCACATCGCCCACAGTAGAAGCTCGACCGATCGCCC
>Ga0210390_10003682_pt1 | contig 13110 bp, 12 predicted proteins | sample IncBWH11OmetaG_FD_161050 | JGI IMG/M metagenome (GOLD analysis project Ga0210390, IMG submission 161050) | Forest soil microbial communities from Barre Woods Harvard Forest LTER site, Petersham, Massachusetts, United States - Inc-BW-H-11-O ...
GCTCATCGGCCCGCGCCTGCCTCACCTGACCTACATGCTCAGCTTCGCCGATCTCAATGAGATGGACGCCAAGTGGGAAGTCTTCCGCAACGATCCCAACTGGAAGAAGCTGTCGGCTGATCAGAGATTCGCCTTCGAACCGATTGTCAGCGATATTACGAACCTGATCCTGACGCCGACTGCTTTTAGCCAGATCTGACTAGACGTCGTTGCCTAGATGAAAAATCGGCTCGACGCCGGTTGTCCGCGCCATCAGTGTCTGCTGCTCGTGCGATTCGAGGGGCTTATAGTTCTGGGCCACATCCATCGCCAGGCGGAAATACTTTTCGTCTCCGGGCGGTAACGTGGCGGTGATCGGATGCCCCAGCGTCCAGCGCAATCCCAACGAAGCCTCGTCTGGATAAGCCGCCGGCTGGTACCAGCACTTGGGCTCGGGATGGTTCTGCTTCTGATCGGCCGGCCACACCGTTTTCGCCATCGCTTTCAGAGCCAGAATGCCCATCCCTTTATCCTGCGCCCGCTCCAAAATCTGCGGGCCGAAGTTCGCCTGGGAGAAGAGCACAAAGTTTACCGGAAAGAGAACTGTGTCGAAGTTGTAGCGATCCATCGCGGCGAGGGCGGTTTCCGCCGAATGCACTGAAAAGCCGACATAGCGAATCTTGCCTTCCTTTTTCGCGGCCTCCATCGTCTCGATTGCGCCGCCCGGCCCGAGCACCTTGTCGAGGTCGGCCATTTTCGTCAGCGCGTGGAATTGGTAGAGATCGACATGATCGGTCTTGAGCAGGCGCAGCGACTCTTCCAGTTGCTTGCGCGAGTCGTCTTTCATCCGCCCTTCGGTCTTGCAGGCGAGAAAGCAATTCTTGCGATAGGGAGCGAGCGCCGGACCCAGCCGCTCCTGAGCGTTGCCGTAACTGGGAGCAACGTCAAAGTAATTGATCCCGCGGTCGACGGCCTCAGCGACGATGTTGCTGGATGCGCCGGTGTCCTCGTTCATCACGACAATGCCGCCGAAACCGATGATGGAGAGGTGCTCTCCTGTCTTGCCCAGCGGGCGGCGAGCGATTGGTTGGGTTGGCGTATTGGCAGCGGGAGCGAGTCTGGTAGTGGCGGAGGCAGCGGCGGCGAGCGCGCTCTGCTTCAGGAAGTCGCGGCGTTCCATTGGGGAGACCTCGTTTGATGGGATCGCGTGGGGCCGGCTTGCTGAAACTATTTTCTCAAAGATCGGCGTGCTGTCGGGAATTTCGGGGTGCAGCTGGTCATTTAGTGGCCAGCGCCGAGTTCACCATCTTGACCAGCGTCTCCTTTATCTCGGCCTTCATGCTGATCGAGTAGTGGTTGCCGCCCTCGGTCCAATAGACCGCGGAGTCGTCGCAGTTCGCACCGCAGCCCGCGTCGATGAAATATCCCTGAATGCCGCCGCTTAAGGTGACCGGAATCTTCGGTCCCTTGTTTTCCTCGAGTGGCGAGCTGCTGCCGCTGATGTATCCCAGGTGGCAAGCCCCGCCGCCCCCGCAATCGGGAACCCAGGCGAGTTCTACCTGGTACCCATTGGCGGTCGCCGACGCGACACTCGCGAAGACCGGGTTGTCTTTGTCGTCGTCGTACGGCACCCACGTGGGCAGGCGCAGCGGGACTTTGGTCGAATTCGGGAGCTTCGCTGCTGCGTCCCGATATCCGCTGACGAGGTCAAGCGCGGAGGGCGGTGTAGCGGAGCCTGCCGGTTGCTGTACTGCGTAGCTCAGGAACTGCTGATAGGGAGGGCCTGCCCTTTGCGCGCTGCCTGCTGCCGTCGCAGAAAGAAGCAGGACGAGCGAGATGGCCGGGTATTTCATAGGCAAGAAATGTACACCCAATTCGTGGAGAAGTCTGCGCTATCGGCTGCTGAAGCCGAGGGCTTACCGAGCAACCCGTGTCTCTTCAGCCCTTCGCGTTGCTTTGTTTCGCAGCCTGTAGAAACAGAATCCAACCAGGTTGCTCAGAACAGTTGTACCCGCGATCTTCAACGCGTAAGCCCGCGCGTCCACGACATCCACAAACGGAAAGACTGAGATCAGCAGGCTGAAGAGCGTCGCGAGGAAGCCGACGCTGGAGGTCCACTTCAGCCACGAGGGCAGCGACCTTCGCAGGGTGGCGGCTCCCGCAAGTGGAATGGCAAACATGGCCAGATACGACAGCTCGTAGTGGGTGAGGCTGGCGTTCGAGAGAACCTGAAATGCCTCTTGCGCATGCACCCCGATATTTGCCAACACGACAAGCAGGAAAACCAGGAGTGAAGTAAAAATGATCGAATTCGTGGGTGTGCGACGGGTGGGATGGAGGCGGGTGAACCACGCGGGAAGAAGCGCGTCCCAGCCTACGGTCATGGGCAGGCGCGTCACACCGGTGAATATGTAACTCGAGGCTCCGATGAGCCTGAGCTGAAGCAGGAAGATAGCCGCGATCGCAAAGACGTTCCCGGCTCCGGTGTTCCCCAGCGCTGCTCGCAGGGTCTGTGGGATCGGCGCGATGAAGTCGATGCGGCCAACGGGAACGAAGGCTGCCACCGAACTGGTCCCGAGGATGAACATCGCACAGATGATCGGCGAAGAGATCCAAACCGAGCGGCCGATGGCGCGGGCAGGCTGGCGGCTTTCTCCGGCGAGAATGGCGATGTACTCGAGGCCGCAGAGCGCGCCGAAGAGCATTTGTCCGAAAAGGGCGAAAGAGCGCAGGCTGCGGGGCGGAAGCTGCATGACGAAAGGCGCCCAGTGGATGGGCAAGTGCCGCGACAGCGCCCAGAGAGGAAGAAAGATGAGCACGACAAAGACGGTCAGCATGGCGCCGCCGCCGATGTTGTGAATCCACTTGCTCAGCTCGAGACCGCGCAGGGCGGCGATCGTGACTGCGGCGATCATCGTGGAGACAATGGCGACGGACGCGATGCGGCTCTCCGGAAGCCATGCTGCCGAAGGTCCGATGAGGTAGGAGAGCTCAGTGGGAATGGCGTAGAGGATGGTCGCGGTAACGGCGATGCCGTAAAACCAGATGTTCCACGCGGTGAGGAATCCACCCAGGTCGCCGAATGCGCGATGGGCCCAGATGTAGAGCCCCCCTTCGAGCGGCATGATCCGGTTCAGTCCGATTACCGATGCGGCCATGGGAACGTAGAAGAGCAGCATGGCGGCGATCCACATTGCCGTCTGGGCGCGGCCGAGGCCGGCGGCGACTCCTACCCACGAGCTTCCGACGACGCAGAGAATCTGCGTGAGCACGAGATCGCGCAGGCTGAGCTGACGGTGAAGGTGATGATCTTTGTCTGAAGAGGGCAGGCGGCTGGACACTTTGTGCAATGGTCGCACATCGCAAACGAAAGGAGTTGCGCCCGGTTTGCATCGCGGCAAGCGCGGCAGCTACTCGCAGAAGACTCGCACCTTGACCTTCTGCTTGCGGTGATCGAGATCGTCGAGATCGACATCGACGGTGAGATCTTCGAGATGGTTAACGATCTCTTCGAGGTTTCCCGCGTTGATGCCACTCATGTCGAAGGGAATCCCTTGATCGTGCAGTGCTTTGTCAACGTGGTAACGAGCCTGCGGAGGAATCAGGTTTGCCAGTTTTACCCCGGCTCGTAACAGCTGCATCGGAACACGCGTATTCACGCGGACCGGACCGTGGGAATCTGCGGGGTCGTCCGACTCCACGATCACACGCAGGTATTTCGACTTGAGTGCAGGACGCGATTCGGCGATCGGGGTGGTATCGCGCTCGAGCGCCGTAATCAGCCGTTCAGCTTCTTCGGCGGTAATTTTGCCTGCGGCCAGCATTTCCAGAACCTGCCGTCGTGTTTCGCTCATATAGTTCTCCTTCAAAAAAGGTTCACCAGCATGGAAATGTTGTCGTTAATTACTTCAACCTGCGTTCCGCGGAGCGCTGCCAGTACCCGCAAGACCGCGCCCACCGCGGTAAAGGGATTGAGGCCGACGCAAAACGCGGCAATGAACAGGACCGGAATGACAAGCACCAGCAGCGGCAGCATCAGCACCCACAGCAGCAGGAAGGGAATCGATAGCCGGAATCCGTGAACGCGGTAATCGCCGACGCGCACGGCGCCTGCAACGGGAATCATGGCAGCGCCTCCAATTCGCGGATGGCATCGGCGGCGCTGATCTCGCCGGCCTTCAGCCGATCCATGATGGTATTGCGGATTGTGTCGCGGATTTCAGCCCGGGACGGGGCAACATTGGTCTCGACGAACTCAAGACTCTGAGCAATACGGTTGAGGCGGGACTTGATGGTCGGATAGCTCACGCCGAAGATCTGCTCCATTTCCTTGATCGAACCGTGGCAGCGGACGAAGGCGGTGACGAAGACCTGGTCGTCGGAGCTGAGCCGGGCTAACTGCGGCAGCTCAAACCGCCCCTCGATGGCGATGTCTTTACAGACAAGCCGCACGCGCTCGACGACAAACGGGGAACCCTGCGTCAGCCGGGTCAGTTCCTGCCAATCTGTGTCGCGGTAAGCTGCCATTTGCCCCTTTTTCTTGCTGGTTCAATCTAGTAATTGATTTTAATTATTATTGTCAACTATTAACTTTAAAATATTAATTATGATCGCGGTTCTGCTTAATGATTGTTAGTCAAGTGGCACCCAAGGCGTGAGGGTGCGGGGAACCTGGAAGGAGTCTTCGACGCGGGGTAGATCGTAGAAGAGTGGAATGTTACGGTAGTGCAATTGAGCTCACGTGAAGGTGAGCGCAGAGGTGAGCGATGTTCTCTCAAGACCTGAAGTCGGCCCTGCGGCAGCTTCGCAATGCCTGGGGATTCACCACGCTCGCCGTGGTCACGCTGGCGCTGGGCATCGGGGCGAATACGGCGATGTTCACGGTAGTGGAGAGCGTGCTGCTTCGGCCCTTGCCCTATCCGCACGCCGATCGGCTGGTATACATCGGGCCGAAGGATTCGCCCGGATTTGGCACCACGTCGTATCTGAACTATCGCGACATTCGCGACCAGACGCAGCGAATGTCGGCAGTGGGCGGCTACTCCGAGGACGTCAGTGTGGTGGAAGGCAAGGACGGATCGGTCAGCGTAGTGGCGCCGCGCATGACGCAGAATCTTTTCTCCATGCTAGGCGCGCAGCCGATTGTCGGCCGGACATTTACGCAAGCGGAAGGCGAATCGGGCGGTCCGCAGGTGGCGCTGCTCTCTGAGGGTCTGTGGAGGCAGAGCTTCAGTGCCGACCCGGGGATTGTCGGGCGCATGGTGAGGATTGGCGGAATTGAGCGCACTGTGGTCGGAGTGCTGCCGGCGAGTTTTCACTTTCCGGATTCAATCGGCCCGGATATAGAGAAGGGCGTGTGGCTGCCGCTGCAGCCCACCGCGGAAATGCTGACGGGCCGCGGCTATCACTTCTTCAATGCACTAGGGCTGATGCGGTCCGGCGTTACGCTCGCGCAAGAGCAGCAGGAAATCGACGCCATTGTGCAGCGTATCCGGCAAGCAGATCCGAAGGGATCGGAGGGTTTATCACTTCGAGCGGCCTCATATCAGGAACTACTCACCGGGCCGGTGCGGCCGGTGTTCCTGGCGCTACTGGCTGCGCTGTTGCTCGTTCTGCTCATCGCATGCGCGAATGTTGCGAATTTGCTGATCGCGCGCTGTCTGGGACGAAAACAGGAGTTCGCGGTTCGGGCCGCATTGGGGGCGAGCCGGGGGCGATTGATCGGTCAGCTGCTCGCAGAAGGCGCCGTGCTCTGCGTGCTCGGCTGTGCGCTGGGGATAATTCTGGCGCGACTGGCTCTGATGGCGCTCGGCAAGCTTCCCGACGGCACGATTCCGCGTGCGGATCTTATCGGCATGCACTGGACGGTGCTTCTGACGCTGGCAGTAGTTGCGACAGTCACGACACTACTGTCATCGCTGCTGCCTGCGCTGCTGGTGGCACGCACTGATCCTCAGCCGGCTTTGCAGGCTGGGTCGCGCGGCATCGGGGCGCGATCTGTGAGTGGGCGATTGAGCGGCTCGCTTGTCGCGGGAGAAGTCGCGCTTTCTACGCTGCTACTGGTGGGTACGGGCCTGCTGTTTCATACTCTCTGGAACCTGGAGCACGCGCGGCTGGGCTTTGACGTCGACCGCGTAACCACTTTTACAGCTATGCCGGCAGATGCAGCAGGCTTTTCCAACATGGCCGTTTCGACGGATACGGAACATGCACCCGTCTCGATCGCGTCGACCATTTATGGGCCGACGCTGGAGCGCATGAAACAAGCGCCCGGTGTACGGTATGCCGCGATCGCAACCGCGCCCCCGCTCTCCGGAGTGAACGTTGGAACGAGCTTTGATATTGTCGGGCACCCCACTAATCCGGGTCATCACCCGGGCGCCGGTGTGACCGCCGCGAGCGAAGATTATGCGCTCGCCATGGGTACCCCGGTACTGCGCGGCCGGATGATCGGTGCGGACGACACGGCGGCGACGACGCCGGTAGTGGTCATAAACGAGGCGCTGGCGAAGAAGTATTTCGCGGGTAAGGATTCGCTGCAGCAGCAGATCGACCTCGGCGGGAAAGATACCGGGATGGTGAAGCCGCTGACGATTGTCGGAGTGATAGGCAACCAGGCCGATCACAGCGTGGGGGGCGACGTGCAGCCTCTGCTGCTGATCCCTTATCAGCAGGTGCCGACCACGTCTCTGTTCTACCAGGCTCTGCTGAAGACCGTAGTCACATTTGTCGTAAAGACACGCGGAGTAACTCCGATTGCGCCTGAGATGCGATCGGTTTTCAAGCAGACTGCTCCGGACTATGCTCTGGATAATTTCCAGACCATGCAGGAAACGGTGGACGCCAATACTTTCAGCCAGCGGCTGGGACTGTACCTAGTGGGCTCCTTCGCCGGACTGGCGATAGTTATGGTGATTGCCGGGCTGTACGGAGTGCTGGCACAACTGGTCAGCTATCGCAGGCGTGAAATTGGTGTACGTATGGCTTTGGGCGCGACCCGCGAGGGTATCGCGAAGATGGTTGTGAAACAGGGCGGTGTTTTGATCATTGCCGGGCTGGTTGCGGGACTTGTGCTTGCGATTTTTGCGGGGCAACTGGTAAAGAGCTTTCTCTACAATGTGAAGCCCATCGACATTGGAACTTACCTTGGCGTAGCGTTCGTGTTGCTGGTTGTTGGATCGATCGCCTCTTTCATACCTGCATATACTGCGTCGACCATCGAGCCGATGGAGGCGTTGAGAGAGGACTGACGAACGTCGGGTCGCTGTGAATCGGGAAGAGCTGCACCAGTTCGTTCAGGACTTTATCGCCGCGCGGAAATATGGAGTGATCTCCAGTGTCGGTCCGCGGGGAGAGCCGCAATCTGCCCTTGTGGGCATTGCCGTTTCGCCCCAGCTCGAGATCGTCTTCGATACCGTCAAGACTTCGCGGAAATATCCGAACCTGAAGGCTGATCCGCGGATTGCTGTTGTCACTGGCTGGGAAGGCGAGCAGACGGTCCAATACGAAGGGATCGCCATCGAGCCGGAGGGGCGGGATCTCGTGCACGCGAAGCGGACGTATTTCGCTCGGTGGCCCGACGGCGTCGAGCGCCAGAAGTGGCCGGGGATTGCTTATTTCCTCGTTCGTCCGACCTGGATTCGCTACAGCGACTTCGATACGGGGCGTCTCGAGGAAATGCGGTTCTGAGCGGATTCCACTTTGCGCTCTACTGAATCACCGCAATCTTAGCCCGCTTGCCAACCCGAATCGTGAGGCGCTTTGTTCCGTTCAGGGAGAGGTGCGATTGCTTAACGATCTCGCCGTCAACGCGCACTGCGCCCTCCTTCACTTTGCGGTCGGCTTCGGTTGAGGACGCGGCGAGCCCAATCAGCATGAGAAGTTTCGACAGGCGAACGCGTCCGTCGATGTCGTGCGACAGATCGGCGTCGCGCACCGGTACTTCCTCCAGCCCCTCGATGTCGTCGCTCTTCTGCTGGAACTGCCGTGCCCAGTTCTCGTCTGCTGAGCGTGCGGCGTCTTCTGAATGGAAGCCGGCGACGATGGTCCGGGCCAGGAGCTTCTTGACTTCCATGGGGTGGAGTTTGCCGGACGCGACATCAGCCTGCATCTGATCGATCTCGCTCTGGCGCAAATCGGTAAGCAGCGTCCAGTAGCGCCACATCAGGTCGTCGCTGATTGACATGAGCTTGCCGTACATCTCCTGGGGCGGCTCGTGAATGCCGATGGCGTTATTCAGCGACTTCGACATTTTCTGCACGCCGTCCAGACCTTCAAGAATCGGCGTCATCAGAACGATCTGCGGCTGCTGACCGTAATCCCGCTGCAATTCGCGGCCGGTGAGCAGGTTGAACTTCTGGTCTGTGCCGCCGAGTTCCACATCGGCCTTTAGAGCGACCGAGTCATAGGCCATCGCCAGAGGATAGAGGATTTCATGGAGGGCGATCGGCTGCTCATTCTGGAAACGGGTGTGGAATTCATCCCGTTCGAGCATCTGCGAAACCGTGAACTTTTGCGCCAGCCGGATCATGCCCTCGAATCCTAGCGTGCCGAGCCACTCGGAGTTGAATCGCACCTCGGTCTTGTTCCGGTCGAGAATGCGGAACACCTGATCGGTGTAGGTCTTGGCGTTTTCGTTGATCTCTTCGCGCGTCAGAACTTTGCGCGTCGTGGACCGGCCGCTGGGATCGCCGATCAGCGAGGTGAAGTCGCCGACCAGAAAGATGACCTGATGACCGAGATCCTGAAAGTGCTTGAGCTTGCGCATGAGCACGGTATGGCCCAAGTGGAGATCGGGGGCGGTGGGGTCGAATCCGGCCTTTATACGCAGGGGCACGCCGGTCTGCCGCGAATTTTCAAGGCGCTCGCGCAACTCCGAGACGCGAATGATCTCCGCCGCGCCTTTCTGGAGCAGATCCATCTGCTCGTCTACTGGCAGAAAATTGGTTACAGAAAGAGAATTTGCCATTGCTATCCCTAGTATAAGGACGCGAAGGGATGGTTGGTGTATTGAGGCGCGGATACGAAATCGATCCCCGGCTGGAAAGCAAGACGATCACGGGAGCAGGGTTGACCATTCCGCGGGGAGGCCGCGTCAATATATTTGAGGCTTATCCGAACCCTGTGCTAGCATCCATAGCTCTTGAAGGCTCGGGGTGATTGCTGTACTGAAATCCCGGCCTCCGGCTCGCGCCTCGCATGAAGGATGAGGACGTAAGATTCGGCTGCACCGCGACTGAGACGCTCTGCGAGACGCCCGCGCCAGCTTTTCGTCCGATGATTCGCGAGGTTGTATTTGATCAAAATGTCCTAGCCGATTCGCGGTTTTGTATCCGCCCCGGGCGCTTCCGGGGCGAACTCATTTTTAGGAGTAACTTATGAAGTCTTATCAGGGAAGTGAGATCCGCAACGTAGCTGTAGTGGGGCATGCGCACAGTGGGAAGACAACACTGGTATCCGCTCTGCTGCATGCCGCAAAGATGACTCCGCAGCTTGGCCGTGTGGAAGACGGCTCGGCGGTGACGGCCTATGACGAAGAGGAAGTGTCGCGCCGGACAACGATGCAGAATGCGGTTGCTTTCGCGGAGTGGAATGGCGTCAAGGTGAACCTAGTCGATACGCCCGGCTTCCACATGTTCGTGCACGAGGCCAAGTCGGCGATGCTTCCGGTGGAAGCGGCGATGGTGGTGTTGAATACCCCATGCGGGGTCGAGGCGATGACCGACCGCGTCTGGAAGTACGCTGATGAGTTCAACCTGCCGCGCGTGATTGTGCTCAATCAGATGGATCACCCGCGCGCCGCAGCCCGCGTGGAGCCGACGCTCGAGGCCCTGCGCGCCCGCTACGGCCGCGCAGTAGTTCCCGTCCAGCTGCCGATTGCCAACGGCAAGGGCTTTGAGGGTGTCGTCGATCTGGTCACGATGGAGGCGTTCTATTACTCGCCGGGCGGCGATGGCCAGGGCAAGATCGGGGAGATTCCCTCGGAAATGCAGGCGCCGGCAAAGGCGGCACACGAGGCGCTGGTGGAACTGGTAGCTGAAGGCAAGGACGAACTGATGGAGGAGTTCTTTGCCGAGGGAACGATCGCGGAGCAGCATCTGATTACCGCACTCCATGAGGCCATCCGCGAAGACCGCATTTTTCCGGTGCTCTTCTCGAGCGGCCTCGCCAATGTTGCCACCGATCACCTTCTCGACTTTTTTAAGGTCTACGCTCCCGCACCGATCGAGCGTGAGCCGGTCGCAGCGCGTGCTGCGTTGACGGCGGTTTCAGCGAATGGGCACGCGGTCAACGGACCGGCGGCCAGCGGGCCGGTTGTCACCGGCGATGGCTCACATGAGATCGTTATGCGCAAGGTGGACGATAAGGAGCCGGTGGCCATTTATGCGTACAAGACGATGACGGATCCCTTCGCCGGGCGCATCACTTTTTTCAAAGTGTTTTCCGGAGTCGTAAAGAATGACGCCACCGTCAACAATTTTGGACGTCGCAGCAGCGAGAGGCTTGCTCATCTTTCCATCATGCAAGGCCACACCGCGGTTCCGGTCACAGAGCTACATGCAGGCGATCTCGGCGCGGTGGCCAAACTTCGGGACACGCTTACCGGAGACACGCTGGGCGACAAGGGCCACGAGATCTTCTTCGAGCCGGTTGCCCTGCCGGAAGCTGCGATGACCTACGCCATCGAACCCAAGACCCGGGCGGACGAAGACAAGCTGGCGCCTGCGGTTCATAAGCTGATGGAAGAAGATCTGCTGGTCCGATTTTTCCGCGATCCGCAGACCAATGAGTTCCTGATCGCGGGGGCAGGTCAGCCGCATATCGAGGCGATCGTGTCCAAGCTTCGACGCCGTTATCACACCGAGGTTACGTTGAAGGCTCCGAAGGTTCCCTATCGCGAGACCATTCGCGGGCGGGCCGAAGCTCACGGACGCCACAAGAAGCAGACGGGAGGCCACGGTCAGTTCGGCGATTGCAAGATTCGCATTGAGCCGCTTACGCGTGGTTCGGGCTTCGAGTTTATCAATGATATTTTCGGCGGAGCGATTCCGCGTAACTTTATTCCCGCGGTTGAAAAGGGCATTCAGGAATCAGCTGCGCGCGGCTATCTGGCCGGCTACCCGGTTGTCGATTTTCGCGTCACGCTCTACGACGGCAGCTATCACGATGTTGACTCGAACGAACTGTCTTTCAAGATGGCGGGGCGTCTGGCTTTCCGGAAGTGCATGGAGCAAGCTAAACCGGCATTGCTGGAGCCGATCATGAGGGTGGAGATCGAGGGTCCCGAGGAGTTTGCCGGAGCTCTAATGGGGGATCTGAATCAGCGCCGGGGGCGAGTGCAGGGAATGGAAAGCCGTGGATCAACCACGGTTGTTCGTGCCGAGGTTCCCATGGCGGAGATGCTGAGTTACGGTTCAAGCCTGACGGCGATGACCCAGGGCCGGGGAAGTTTTCATATGGAGATGGATCACTACGATGTGGTGCCGCAGCCCATCGCCGAGAAAATCCTCGCTAATGCCAAGCGGCCTGCCAGCGAAGAAGACGAGGAGTGATCCCTAGCCTTCTCTCGCCCACAAGCGGTCTTCACCGGCGCGGGCGGGTTCCGGCGTGCGAGCGCGAGCGCTGGAGGCCGACTGTACGCGACTCGGCAGCGCGGTCTGCGGGTGCGGGCTTGCTGCGACCGCCAGCGGCCTCATGTTTGTCGGCAGGAAAATACTGAATACCGTGCCGTGTCCATTTTCAGAGGTAGAGGAGCGGAGCTGAAGGTTGCCGCCATAACGGCTGAGAATCGACCGTGTAACCCATAATCCCAATCCGGTGCCCGCCTGCCCCTTTGTGGTAAAGAATGGCTCGCCGAGTCGCCTGCGGACGTCGGGCGAGATTCCGGGACCATTATCGGCGAGTGAAAAACGCAACCCGCGTACTCCGACGTCAGACCACTTGCGGGTGTCGCGAATCCTGAGAATCAGCGTACCGCCCCTTGTCGACGCCTCGATGGCATTGGTGATCAGATTCGACAGCACCTGCCGCATCTCGCCGGGAAATGCCGTGATGGCCTGGGACGACTCATACTCCCGTATGATGCGCAGGTCTTTGTCTGCGACCTTTCTGCCGTAAAGTACGAGCACCTCTTCGATGAGCTCGGCTAAATGCAGCCGTACCGGGGTGCTGGTTTCCCGGGAAAATGTCAGGGTTTGTTTGCTGATGTCGACGACCCGATTCAATTCTCGCTGAGCGAGTTTGAGGTATTCGGCCGACTTTTGCGGGGAGCTGTCGTCGATCTCCATCAGGTAAAGCAGGTTCGTGATTGATTCGAGCGGATTATTGATCTCGTGCGCGATGGATGCCGCGAGCCGACCGAGTGTGAGCAGCTTTTGATTTTCACGCAGCACATTCGCGGCACGCTCCAGTTCAACCCGCCCGCGCTCCCGCTTATCGCTTTCGCGTCTCTCGCGAAGCGCCCGCTCGATGATTGCAGGAAGCCGACCCAGCTGTGTGAGGGGCACGAAGTCCGACACGCCGTCACGAAGAGCCTGCGCCGCCTCAGATTCTTCACCCTCCATGCCGATAACCACCAAGGGGATACGAGGTTCCGCATTTCCGGCGTATTCGAGGACTTCCGCAATGGGCAGCCCAAGTAATCCTGTGGTTGCAGCCAGGATCAGGTCGACCGGGCCTCCCCGCAAACGGGAGAGGAATTCAGCGCGGATTCCAGCCGTCTCCAAAATGACTGTCAGTCCGGCGCGTCGAATCCCGTCGCGGACCGCATGTGCGGATGCAAGATCATTGGCCAGCAGCAACACCACAGGAAGCGAGCCCGGGGCAAGAGAGCCTGGTTGAGTTGCCCGGTGGTGCTGTTGGCTTATCACCGACACAATTCCTTCCTGGCCCGCAGGCCTTTTTAGTCTAAAGGTACGATGTTCGTCGTCCCCGGCTTGTTGCTTGCAAATGCTTATCCCGGTTGGCGTCCGATGGTAAGCCTCGAATCAACAGATGCTTGGCGGCGATTGTCCTTCCGGACTTTTGCGTTGGCAGGAAATCTTTTGGCAACCAGTTCGGCTCATGAAACTCTAATAAAGAGTTCAAGATTGACGAGTGTTTCGCAACGAATGAGAAACGCCAAGTATTGTA
>Ga0210390_10003684_pt1 | contig 13102 bp, 11 predicted proteins | sample IncBWH11OmetaG_FD_161050 | JGI IMG/M metagenome (GOLD analysis project Ga0210390, IMG submission 161050) | Forest soil microbial communities from Barre Woods Harvard Forest LTER site, Petersham, Massachusetts, United States - Inc-BW-H-11-O ...
GGAGTCCGGCGATGCTCGACGGTGCCCCGACCGCGGACGGCGGGTCGATCACCGAGGCTTCGTCGTCGGGGATGGCAGTGAGCGCTTCGCGTTTGGCTTTCCGCTTGTCGTGTATCCGGGCGATCTGAATGGCCAATTCGAGCAGCAGCGTCAGCGCCAGTCCCAGGGCCGTCATCGAGAACGGATCAGAACCCGGCGTGAAAACCGCTGCGAACACGAACATCACGAAGATCAGGCCGCGTCGCCAGGACCGTAGCCGTACGTAGCTGAGCACGCCGACGAAGTTGAGCATCACGATCAGCAGCGGGAACTCGAAGCTGATGCCGAAGACCAGTAGCAGGTTGATCAAGAAGCCGAAGTAACGGTCGCCGGACAGCGCGGTCACCTGCACGTCGCTGCCTACGGTCAACAAGAAGTGCAGCGCCTTGGCCAGCACCAGATAGGCCAGCACCGCGCCGGTGACGAACAGCATTGCCGCCGGGATGACGAACGCCACCGCAAAACGGCGCTCCTTCTTGTACAAGCCCGGCGTGATGAACGCCCAGAGTTGGTAGAACCACATCGGGCAGGCCAGCACGATCCCGGCGGTCAGCCCGACCTTCAGCCGCAGCATGAACTGATCGAATGGTGCGGTGGCCAGCAAGCGGCACTTGCCGTCGGCGCTGAGATTCGCCCGCGCCGACGGCGGCAGCGAGCAGTAGGGATGCCGAAGCCATTCGCCGAGGCTTTCCAGCCCGAACACTGAGTGCGAATACCAAATGAACCCGAAGATCGTGGTCACTGCGATGGTCGCCAGCGAGATGAGCAGTCGAGCGCGCAGTTCGGTGAGATGGGCGACGAGCGACATGGTGCCGTCGGGGTTGGCGCGGCTGCGACGAAGTCGCGGATCTAGCCGCCTCAATAAACCGGTGGTGCGCACAGTGAATAGGCGCTCGGGCGCCGCGGCGGCGATGCCAGGCTAGGCCGATCGACCGTCAGCCGCAGGCGGATCGACCCGCTCGGACTGCACAGGTTGGGCTGCCGCGGCAGGCGTCTCCGATTTGTTTTCGCCCTGCAGCTCACGAACCTCAGACTTGAAGATCCGTAGCGACTTACCCAGCGAACGTGCCGCGTCGGGGAGCCTCTTCGCGCCGAACAGGACGATCAACACGACGGCAATGATCGCCAAGTGCCCCGGGGTAAGAGCGTTCACTTTGGTTACCTCCAGACGTCCCCACGATGCTACCGCAGCGGCCGCGCGACTAGCCGGACCGCGCCGCGGCCCGGTAGGACTGCAGTGCGGCCGCGGCGGCGTCGCGCACCCGCTTGGCCAACGACTCGGGCGCCAGGACGCGGACGGCCGACCCCAGGCCCAGCACTTGGCGGGCCATCCACTCTTCCGAGGCGTAGGTCATTGCCGCCTCGCAGTCACCATCGGGCAGTTCGCGCAGCAGACGCATCGGGTAGTACTCGAACATCCACGACGCCGCCGGCGCCAGCAGCAGCGTGGCCGACGGCAGCGATGGATCGGCGTCGAACAGCGAGGTGTCCGGCGGCGCCTGAACCGCTGGTTGCGGCGGCGCGGACGGCTCGTCGAGGACGGCCGCATCGACGATGCGGTCGAACCGGAACAGCCGCACCCCTTCGGCGTCCCGCGACCACGCCTCCAGGTAGCTGTGGTCGCCGACCAGCACGATCCGGATGGGGTCGACGATTCGGGTGGACAGCGTGTCGTGCGAGGCCGCGTAGTAGTCGATCGAGAGAGCCCGATTGTCGCGGACTGCGGCGCGCACCGCGGCCGCGGCCTGACTCTCGACTGGCGCCGGCTCGTCGATCGCGGCGATGTCAGGTCCGTGTCCGGCGGCCCCGGCCGCTGCCTCGATTTTGGCGATCGCGCTGCGTGCCGCCTCCGGGTCGACCACACCCGGAATGTCCGCCAAAGCCCGCAGGGCCACCAGCAGGCCGGTGGCTTCCGGCGAGGTCAGCTGCAGCGGTGTGTCCATGCCCGCCGAGAACGTCACCTCGATGGTGTCGCCCTCGAACGCGAAGTCGATCAGGTCGCCCGGGCTGTAGCCCGGCAGACCGCACATCCACAGCTGGTCGAGGTCCGCGCCCAGTTGCTTGACAGAAACCCCCAGGTCGGCAGCCGCCTGCGCGCGAGTGACGCGTGGGTTCGCCTGGAAATACGGCACCATGTTGAGCAGCCGCACCAGCCGGGTGGAAACGGGTGTCATATGCGCCGCTCCTCGCCGGCTTGGGCGCGCAACCGGCCCAGCACCTCCTCGCGCAGGGCCGAAGGTTCCAGAACGACGGCGTCGGCGCCGTAACCGGTGATATCGCGCGCCAGTCGGTCAGTGGTTCCGATGTCGAGTTCGATGACCTCGCCGTCGCGGCCGGCCAATTGCCGCGGCCCCAGCGATGTCCCGGCGCGCCGCAGCGCGGTGGCCCGCCCGTGGGCCACCCAGACCTGAGCCCGCACGCCCGACGGCGTCTCTGCGACCGCCTCGGCCACGATCTTGCGCAGGTCGACGTTCGCGGGCCGGGCGAAGGCACCGGCCGGGCCGACCGGTGCCACCTCGCCGCCAATCCTGGACAGCCGGAACGTACGGGTGGCGCCGCGGTCACGGTCGTGCCCGACGAGATACCAGCGGCCTTTCTCGGTCACCACGCCCCAGGGCTCGACCGTGCGCATCGTGTACGGCTCGGCGCGGGACGGGCGGTGCGGAAATTGCACGGCCTGCGCGGAGTCGATCGCCGACAGCAACGCTCCGAGAACGTCTTCCGACCCGCGCAGTCCCACGGTCCCGGCAGGCGACGCTATGGCGACCGGCGCATCCGGGTCGACGTCCACGCCGGCGGCCCGCAGCTTGAGCAGCGCACCCTGGGTGGCGGTGATCAGTTCCGGCGATTCCCACAGCTGAGTAGCGACGGCCACGGCCGCCGCCTCGTCGGCGGTCAGCTCGACGGCTGGTAGCGCGTACGCCTCGCGGTTGATGCGGTAACCCTCGATCGGATCGAACGACGACACCTTGCCGGTCTCCAGCGGAATGCCTAGATCGCGCAGTTCATTCTTGTCCCGCTCGAACATTCGCGAGAACGCTTCGTCGCTGGCGGTGTCCGAGTAGCCCGCGACGCTGGACCGGATTTTCTCGGCTGTGATGTAGCCGCGGGTGGAGAGCAACGCGATGACGAGGTTCATCAGTCGCTCGACTTTCGAGATCGCCACCCGCACTACCCTAAAGGCTGATTGCCCGGCTTCTGCTCAGGCCGTTCCGGCCCGCATCGTCGCCCGGGAAGGCTACATGCTGGCGATCAGCCTCTTGACGCGCTCGTCGACCGATCGGAACGGGTCCTTGCACAGCACGGTGCGTTGGGCTTGGTCGTTGAGTTTGAGGTGCACCCAGTCAACGGTGAAATCCCGGCCGGCAGCCTGGGCTGCGCTGATGAATTCTCCGCGCAGCCGGGCGCGGGTGGTCTGCGGCGGCTGGTCGACGGCTTCCTCGATTTCTTCGTCGGTGGTGATGCGCGACGCCAACCCCTTGCGTTGCAGGAGATCGAAGACGCCGCGGCCGCGCTTGATGTCGTGGTAGGCGAGGTCCAGCTGGGCGATCTTCGGGTCGGACAGCTCCATGTCGTAGCGATCCTGGTAGCGCTGGAACAACTTGCGCTTGATCACCCAGTCGATTTCGGTGTCGACCTTGGCGAAGTCCTGGCTTTCCACGGCGTCGAGCTGGCGACCCCACAGGTCGACGACCTGCTCGATCTGCGCGTTGGGTTCGCGGGTCTGCAGGTGCTCGACGGCGCGGGCGTAGTACTCCCGCTGGATGTCCAGAGCGCTGGCCTGACGGCCGCCGGCCAGGCGCACCGGCCGCCGGCCGGTGACGTCGTGGCTGACTTCACGGATGGCCCGGATCGGGTTGTCCAGCGAGAAGTCGCGGAACGCCACGCCCGCTTCGATCATTTCCAGCACCAGCGCGGCGGTGCCGACTTTGAGCATGGTGGTGGTCTCGCACATGTTGGAGTCGCCGACGATGACGTGCAGACGCCGATACTTCTCGGCGTCGGCATGCGGCTCGTCGCGGGTGTTGATGATCGGGCGGCTACGGGTGGTGGCCGACGAAACGCCCTCCCAGATGTGCTCGGCGCGTTGCGAGAGGCAGAACGTGGCGGCCTTGGGGGTCTGCAGCACCTTGCCCGCGCCGCAGATGAGCTGGCGGGTGACCAGGAACGGCAGCAGCACATCGGAGATGCGGGAGAACTCGCCCGCCCGCACGATCAGGTAGTTCTCATGGCAGCCATATGAGTTGCCGGCCGAGTCGGTGTTGTTCTTGAACAGATAGATGTCGCCGCCGATGCCCTCGTCGGCGAGCCGCTGTTCGGCGTCGATGAGCAGGTCTTCCAGCACCCGCTCGCCGGCACGGTCATGGGTGACCAGTTGCACCAGGCTGTCGCATTCGGCGGTGGCATATTCCGGATGGCTGCCCACGTCGAGGTACAGCCGTGCGCCGTTGCGCAAGAAAACATTGGAGCTGCGACCCCAGGACACCACCCTGCGGAAGAGGTAGCGGGCCACCTCGTCCGGCGACAGGCGTCGATGACCGTGGAATGTGCAGGTGACACCGAATTCGGTCTCGATGCCCATAATCCGCCGCTGCACAATTCGAGGGTACTGGTTGTCGGCGCGGCTGGTGCGGAACCGCCCGCGCGCGTGCGATTTCGGTGGCGGCCGGAATCACCCGCACCGACCCGCCGCTCAGTTCGCGACCACGCGGAATTCGCTCAGTGACTCATCAGCGCCACCTTCGACCATCACACCCTCGGCGGCCAGCTGCTGCAGATAGTCGACGATCGCGTCGTTGAGCAATTCACCTGCGGCGACAATCGGTATTCCCGGCGGATTGGGCAGATCATCTCCGCCGAGACCCGGCCGGCTGCCTGTCGCCACGGCACCATCTCGGTAGCGCCAGGAAGGCGTCGCGAGGCAGCATGACGGTTTCGGTGCACAGCTCGCCGAAGGGCGCAACCTCAGTCAGTGAACGGGGGTTCGCGTCGGCATGCTGCTTGGACAGCTCCGTCATAGCGTTGACCAGCCGTTGGGCGGTGGCGTCGGTGTCCGCAAACGTGAGCAGCGCCATGACCCGGCGATGATCAGCCAATTCGGGGAAGATCCCCGTGCTGCTGGTGCAGCCAGTCCGCGCCCTGGAAGCCGGTCAGTCCGAGCCCGGCCACGTCGATGTTGAGGTGCATGGGGTCTAGAGCGTTAGCGCCCGGGCTGTCCAACACCTCGTCCCCCATCAGCTCGAGCCCAGGTAGCTCGGCAACGGCGTCGCGCACGCGGTGTGCCAGGTCGATCGCGTGACCGAGCAATTCTTCACCGTATTCTTGGAATTGGCGGCGGGCGGCGTCGATCGAGGACAACAACAGCGGGGAGGCGCTGGTGGACTGAGTGAGCTCGAACACCAGCGACAGCCGCGACGAGTCGATTCGGTCGCCTTGCCTGCTGAGCACCGACGTCTGACACAAGCCGTTCAACTGCCGATACCCAGGTCGGCGCCGGACTGCATGGCGGACAGCGGCAGCTGGCTGCAGAAGCTGTAATTCAAGCCCCAGGCGTCGTCGGTGATGAGCGGCACGTCGTGGGCGTGCGCCACGTCGGCGAGCCCGCGCACATCAGAGCTCACGCCATAGTAGGTAGGCGTGAACACCATTGCGGCGGCCGCGACGGCCTGGTATCCCTAGGCGCTGACCGCTTGGTGACTTCCGGCTGAGCGTCGCTCCGACCCTTATTCAAGTGCGTCCAGCAGTGTCGCCACAGCAGCGTCCGCGAACTGCTCCGCGGTCGGCTGCGACACAACCCCGTCGACGTACGTGAAATTCCAAAATAATTGGCCGTGGACCGTACCGACCGCCGCCAGAAGGTAGCCGGCGACCGACAGGCTACCCGCGCCCTGGCCGCCGGACAGGGACCATTCGCCGATGCGCGCTGGAAGGAAGTCGAGGCGACCAACGTTTGTCAGTCCAATATTGGAGGTAACACCGAGGCGTTCCAACCGGGCAATGACGCGCGCGCTGGTATCGAGCGAGGCGGGGGCTACGTACCGCACACCGTTCACCGCCGCGAGATGCTGACCGAACCGGACGCGTCGACGCAACGACCGGTTGACCTTCCGGGCGATCGACCATAAATCCCGGCCACCGCCGAAGCGCACGATCGGCGTCAACGAGGACACGAAGGCACCGGCTTCGTCGAAGGGAACCGGGGGAACCGCTCCGGCCCGGGTGTTGATCGGCGATGTGATGCCTATCCAGCCCGAATCTTTCTGCGCAACTAGCGGTCCAATCGCCATCACCATGGCCGCCGCCAGGGCGCCGTGTACGGTGACACCTTCGGCATGGCAACGCCGGATCAGTGCATCCAGCTGACTGCCTGACAGGTTACGGCACAAGAGTCTGGTCCGGCGCTGGGACGGCGGGACGGGTGTCTCCGGTCGCAGCCGTCGCGGCCGGGTGATCGCAGTGACGAGCCCGTCGGCGACAACGCTGCTCGCGATCCTGGCGAAGCCCCGGACACCGCGATAGCGGGCGGGCAACAGGTCTTCGGGGGCGCCGACCGCCGACCGTGAGACCGTTTGGGTGTCGCCAGGTGACCGGCTCAGACGGTCGGCGTGCTGGAGCAGCCTGATAAGCAACCAAATCACGGTGAAGCCGTCGACAACGATGTGCGACCCAGTCAGCACCAGATCGTGCACGTCGTCGGAGTTTCCTACTATGTGCACAAGACGGACCAGTGGGCCGGTTCGCCAGTCCAGCGAGGTGGCCAGCTCGTAGCTGTCGGCTTGGCGTTGCCATTCGCCGTCGTCACCGCTCACCGTGCGGATGTCGATCGGCCGCGTGGCCGGCACGTAGTAGGGATTGGTCCCGTCGGCGTCGGCCGTGATCGCTACCCGCAGTACCGGGTATTCGGCGGCCAGCGCGGCCGCCGCCGCTCCGAGCAGGTCATGCGAGATTCTGCCGTGGACACGCACCGTCGAAATGACGTTGAGCGGCGAGACCTGATTGGCGATCCAGTACCACCGTTCCTGCGGGCTCAACGGGCGGCACAGCTGCGTTGTCACAACGCGGTCCACGCCATATCGAACCACATGGGACGGACAGTTTGCCGCGTCGGGACGCACGTCGGCGCCAGGCGCAGCCCGAGGTTGCGCGCCGCCAAGGCGAGTCGGCTCTCCGTTTGCTCGAGTTTGGCCAGCCGCCGCAAGCCCTTCGCCCGGGTGCGCTTGCGGCGCAACTCCTCGTATGTGCGCAGCACCGCAACGGGGTCGGGCACCCGGGCAAGAAGTTCGGCCAGCGCGTAGCCGTCCTCGGTAGCAGAGCTGGCGCCCTGGCCCATGCTAGCCAGCATCGGGTGGGCCGCATCACTGAGCAGGGTGGCCGGGCCGCGGCCGCAATGCTCGAGAAATCGACGATCCTGCGCATGTACGGCGACGACGGCCTCCTGGGGGGTGCACTCGATGACAAAGGGGCGCCCACGCGTCCCGGGCGGGCGCGGCGCAGCACTTTGCCGGCGCAAGGGCAGATCTCGCATACGGCCGACTGGATCACGGATAGTCCATATAGCGTCTCTGGTCGCCGTCATTGAATACACCTCGGGGCTCACCCGCAATTCCGAACTGTCGTTGCGGTGACTGTACAACCGCCACGACGGAATTACGGGGTTAACCTCGGAGTCAACCCGAACGTCGATTCCGGTGCGGCGGATTTATGCCGGAATCCGTCCGCCGGCGAGGTGTACCGGTCGGGGGCGATTTCGACGGGGCTGGTGTCGTCTGTGCACTCCCGGGCGTTTTATCACCCCGAACGACAGCGGGCGGATCGTGGTGCATCGACGCGACCGGTGACCGAACCTGCGGTGACGACCATCGGGCATGCGTGCGTCCGGTAGTCGATGCGGCGTCGGGTCACAGGTGATTTCGATGGCGTCTGCGTGTGTGCCGTGATTACGGTAAGTTGCGTTGGCCTCCACGCACGCCCAACCAGTGATCGCCGCGATCACCAAGCTGTCGTCGGCGCCAGCCAGATCCTCCGGACCCGGCAACCCGGTATCGAACATATGAGCGACACTAGCCGTCCTCGCCGACACAAGCAGCGTCGCAACCCGCCACCTGTGGACAAACCGCCAACTGTGGATAACGCACTGCACCCGAACACGTCCGGTAGAGTTGCTGCTGCTCCTTAACCGCGAGCACAGTCATGAGAAAGGCTTCTCCAGTCCAGTGGACAGACCCAGGGTCGCGGAGCACCCGCGGCCGGACCATGTCATCGCCCACATCAGCGACACCCATCTCATAGCCGGCGACGGCGACCTCTACGGCCCAGACGCCGGTGTCGATGCGGAGGACCGATTATCCGAGCTGCTTGAGCGGCTCGAGGCTTCCCAAACTCGACCCGATGCGTTGATCTTCACCGGCGACCTCGCCGACACAGGTCAACCCGACGCCTACCGCAAGCTGCGCGACTTGGTCGAGCCGTTGGCCGATCGCCTTGGCGCGCAGGTTATCTGGGTGATGGGTAACCACGACAACAGAGCGGCGCTGCGCGAACACTTGGTGCGCGAGGCCCCGTCGATGACGCCGATGGACCGGGTGTACGAGATCGCCGGTTTACGGGTGATCGTCTTGGACACTTCGGTGCCAGGCCACCATCACGGCGAACTTGCGCCCGAACAATTGCATTGGCTCGCAGCGCAATTGGCTGAGCCTGCACCGTTTGGCACCATCCTTGCGATGCACCATCCGCCGATTCCCAGCGTGCAGGACCTGGCCGTCATGGTGGAGTTGCGCGACCAGGCACCTCTTGCCCGGGTGCTTCGCGGCACCGACGTGCGCAGCATCCTGGCCGGGCATCTGCACTACTCCACCACCGCCACCTTCGCGGGCGTCCCGGTGTCGGTGGCCTCGGCGAGTTGCTACACGCAAGACCTGCTGACCGCGGGAACCCGGGGCCGCGACGGTGCCCAGGCGTTCAATCTGGTGCACTGCTATCCGGAAACGGTGGTGCACACCGTCATTCCGCTGGCCGCCGGACCCACTGTGGGACGGTTCGTGTCGCCGGAGGCGGTGCAGGCTGAACTCGCCGACTCTGGCGTAAGTATCCTGCCTGCCAGCCGAATACCGCGCATCCCGCAGCAGCTGGCACGCACTTAGCGGGCGATCCCTCGTCGCGGGCCGCAGAGCACCTTCGCCGACAGGATGTGCGAAGTCCTCTGCGAACTCAGGGCTCGAGTCCGTTCGCGCAAAGCCGGCTTCACCCGGGTGTCAATGAATTCGCCGAACCTGAGAAATAGGGGTCCCTAGCTTAGGGTTTATAGGTGACTGCTGCCAACGAAGAGCCGTCAAGAAGCCGTTATGATTTTGCCCAAATCCATTAAAAAAATGTAATGGTGTTAAGAACGCATTATGGAGGTGTGCTTGCGGTCACGGCACTGTTGCGCCGCGTTCCGCGACTAGCTATAACAGATTCGACGCAACCACCTACGCGACCGGTGACCTGCGGAAACCCAACTCGCTTAGTTGCGTGACGAATAGCGGACTCAATTGGTTGCTAGGGAGAATCAATGCCACTCGGTAATGTGCTGCAAGCACTAATTATGCTGGCCGTAGTCTTGATCGGTTCGGTGTTTGTCGGAAACCTGTTTCGTCGGATTAAGCAGCCCGCGGTCGTCGGCGTAATCACTTTCGGCCTTCTGCTCGGCACAATTCTGGCCCTCCTTCCCCATTCCATGAAGTCTGTGTTACTTTCGGCGACCTCGAAATCTCTCATCGAGGACGTGGGTCAAGCGGGGCTGTTGTTACTGTTGTTCTTGGTCGGAATTGAGCTGCGGTCCTACAGCAAAACATCCGAGAAGTCACCGCTCTGGCAACTGGTGCCCTGCGTGCTGATTCCGGTCGTCGTCTGTGCAGCTGCAGCTTTCCCCTTCGCGCACAGACTCATGGGCCCAGATCACAATCCGCTGCATGTGTGGCTATTCGTCGGTGTGGCGCTGAGTGTGACCGCCGTTCCTGTTCTGGTGCTTATCATCAAAGATCTTGGGGTCCCGGCGCCCATCCCAGGGGTGGCGCTGCGCATTGCCGTCTCGACTGATGCGGGGGCATGGGCACTGGTGACCGTGTTGATCCTGCTGGCCACAGACTTGAGCTCGGTCTCGGCTGCTGCCCTTTGTGTGGGCGCCGCGTTGCTGTTCATTGTGATGTTCGTGCTGCCGCAGATCGTCCGGCGGTTGTTCGAGCACTCCCAGCAGGGCGCTCCGTTTGTGGTGGCGATCTTCGCTTACGTGCTGGTCGGTGCGGCAGCAACACAGGTGTTCGGTCTGCACCCAGCCCTCGGTGCCGTGATTGCCGGTCTATTCTTCCCCGCGGGGCTGGCCAACCAGGCATCGGAGCGAGCAATAGCCGCGGTCGCTGACATGCTCATTCCCGCGTTCTTCGTTTCGAGCGCGCTGTCTGTGCCGCTGCAGACCCTGGGGGACCTGTTCCGAGGGAGCGGTCTGCTGTGCCTCGTGACCCTGACCGTCGCCGCTTTTGGTTCGAAACTCGCGGTCGGTCTCGTGGCCGGCAGGATGCAAGGCTGGTCATTTATCAGCTCGGCCAAACTTGGTGTCTTGTTGAACTGCCGCGGCGTCACCGAACTCGCCATTGCGTCGATAGGTCTCCAAGCCCGCTTGATCGGTCCCTATGCGTTTGCGATGTTGTGTGCGCTTGCCATCGTGACGACTGCGGTGACGGCTCCGCTGTACCGCGCGATCAACAGCCGCGAGCTTGTCCGTACGTCGCGCGCGGATGTCCGGCAAGTGGCGCATGTCTAAAGCAATTTCGGTTCCTATCATGGCAATTGCGTTGACCCGTCAAGATTCCCGGCATACCGACTTCTGTCACCTCACGTGCGCGACCCTTCTTGTCGACGGGAGGTTCCCTTGAGCACTCTGGAGGAACGCGTCCTGATGGGGTCCGACGAGCGCCCGCCGCCAAAGGTTCGCGGTCGCCGGTGGAGGCCGCGCATGAGGCTCGCCGTCATCGCCCTGGTACTTGTTGCCTGCGCAATGATCACGTCGGTCGTGCTGTACGTCGATGGCGCAGCGTCGCAACGTATTCCAGTTCATGGGGCCCCCACCAGCGCCGGCACAACCGTCACGCTGGATGTGGTAAGCATCTCAAACAACTACAGCGAGCTCGTCGGCGACCTCATCATTAGGCCCGGACCTGCGTTGGTGGATCCGGCGACCGACGCTCTCAAGCAAGACCTCACTGTGGCAGTCACATCCGTGGCGACGCCGGTCAGGCGCACGTATTCCAAGGGCATGTTACCCGGTGTTTTCCCCGTTCCACTGACCTTGGCGCGCGACGTCGAACGCTGGCCGTTCGATACGTACTACACCGGACCGATCACGGTTACCCTCTTCACCGGCGCGGCTCAAACGCCAGAACGCGCCAACGTGACATTCGTCGATCGGCTGGCCGGCTGGAAAGTCGACGTGGCTCGCGTAAATGCCAATGCGTTCGCACCCTACGAAGTCCAATTGCAGCGCTCACCGAGCACCATGCTCTTCGCGATCACCATCCTGTGCATCTTCGTCGCGATCGCGGCAGTCGGCTTATTTGTCGCGATTCAGACGACTCGCGACCCAAGCAGGTTTCAGTCACCGATGACAACCTGGTACGCGGCGATGCTCTTTGCGGTGGTACCGCTGAGAAACGCACTTCCGGGCTCGCCGGCGTTCGGCAGCTGGATCGATCTCACGATCGTTTTGTGGGTACTAGTGGCTTTGGTGGTCTCGATGCTGCTCTATATCGCGGCCTGGTGGCGCGCGACAAATAAAACCTGAGCGCAGCAGCACCCGCGCATATGCGCTAGGTACCAGCGGACGGGGGGACCAAATGCACCCCCGCCCGCTGGAGCTTTCACTCGTCCCCGGCTGCTCGCTCCCACGGCGCGGGCACCGGAAAGTACTTGTCCAGGAACTCGCCGACGACATCGGCTCGCTCCTGCGGGCTCACCTCGGGGAAGCTGCCGTCGTTGAGGCAGAAGAAGTCGACCTTGCGCTTCTTGAGCAGCGTCGGCAATTTCGCCAGCCCGGACCGCAACGTGGTGTCGACGTAGAGCACCTTCGCCGACTCGTGCTGCACCGCACGCCCTGTCATCAACGCGTAGTAGTGGTACAGCGAGTTGGTCACCGAGATGTCCGTGCTCGCCCGGAAGCGGCTGGCCTGGGTGCGCGCGAAGTCATCCGGAAACTCACGCTCGAGTTCGCATAGCACGCTCTTGCGCAGCGGCGCAGCGGTGTGCTCGAGGTGGCGGGTGATGATCTTCTCGAACCTGTCCCACAGCAGCTGCCGGTTGACGCGTGCCGCGTTCTCGAATCCACTGCGCTCGGGGTTGTTCGCCCCCAGCCCGATGCGCGTGCCGGCTTCGATGAACTTCGTCACCCCGCCGGGTGAGAAGAACGTCGTCGCTGACAAGGCCCGGCCGAAGAACATGTCGTCGTTGGAGTACAGGAAATGCTCTGCGAGACCCGGGATGTGGTGTAGCTGCGTCTCCACTGCGTGGCTGTTGTATACCGGCAGCGCCGACCGGTCGGTGAAGTGATCCTCGGCGCGCACGATGGTGACTTTGGGGTGCGGCGCGAGCCACTCGGGGACCGGCGAGTCCGTCGCGATGAAGATGCGCCGCACCCACGGGGCAAAGGCGTGCACCGAACGCAGCGCGTACTTGAGTTCGTCGATCTGACGGATACGCGCGTCGGCGTCGTCGCCTTCGCCCACAATGTTATTCGTCAGGTGGTTCGCCATCGCTGCCGCTCGCCGTGCCCGGAACTCCGGGTCGTTGCCGTCCACCCACGAGAACACCATGTCGATGTCGAACGTGATATCGGCCGCGTGCGGGGCAAACATCCCGGCGATCGTCGGCCAAGTGCGGCCATGCAGTTCGACGGCTGCGTAGACGATCTCGCTCAGCGGCAACGCCTTCCGAGTCAGCGAGTTCTCGATCGGGCAGATCGCCTGCTGACCGTCGAATACCCAGAACTGCAGCTCCACTCCTGCCGAAGCGCCGTAACGCAGGCCGGAACGCG
>Ga0210390_10003687_pt1 | contig 13092 bp, 11 predicted proteins | sample IncBWH11OmetaG_FD_161050 | JGI IMG/M metagenome (GOLD analysis project Ga0210390, IMG submission 161050) | Forest soil microbial communities from Barre Woods Harvard Forest LTER site, Petersham, Massachusetts, United States - Inc-BW-H-11-O ...
AGCGGAAGCCAGCACCATCATGCAACAGCATACTATAATAATATTGATTTTTTTCATACAAGTTTTTTTTTAGAATGATTTCTCTATAACAATTTATACTTTATTAGGTTCAAAAATACAATTTATACAATATACGATTATCCAAAACCAATTGGTTTGGTACAATACATTTTTCCACGACCATGCCATTATATCTAAGAATATACCGAGGAAGAAATTTTACAATGCAACTTCAGAAAGGGCGAATCAGGAATATATTATTTCAATTAATGATGTCTTTCTTCAAAAGATGAAATCACTAAAAAACAAGCCTATATGGAATATCTGATGATTCTTTTTGAGAATCCAAGAAAAAATTAATCCTATAATAAAAATATAAGAGTATAAAGGTAAGCAAGGGAATCACAAACGAAACCTCAATTTTTGATTATCTTACTTACTTTTACGCCATCGTTGCCAGTGCATTTCACAAAGTAAATCCCATTACCTAAATTTTCACCTATCAAAAGAGTGCCTTGATTAAGGTCGCTTCCCTGATAACTGTTTACAAGCATTCCTGAAGACTGAAATATTTCTACTTTTTGCAACCCAATACTTGTAGAAAAGTCAATTGTAAAACTTCCTTGAAACGGATTCGGATAGAGTTTAATCTCTTCCAATAAAACACCCGGGAGCAAGGCAGTAGTAACAGAAGTTTGAACGGTGTTAATATAATTCATATTGAACCCCCCGCTTTCTACCACCACCCGTAAAAGATGATTTCCTGCCGGAAGGCTTAGGTTATTTAAATTAATGGTGGACCAAGCTTGCCATGCTCCGGTAATTGGTACTGCGATGGAAGTAGAAATTACTTTATCGTCCAATTCCAAATGAAACGAACCACCACCGCTCAGACTTGCTATGCGAAAGAAAAAATTAAACGTTCCTGCTGAAGCGATGTTCAGATTATAATCCATAAAATCTCCCGAACTCGTCCACCCTACATCAAGCCCTCCTCCAGTATCGGTACACGTTTCTGTGTTGACACCTAATCTCCTATAATAGTTTTCCGATTGAATAATACCCGGAACCTGAATCAGCGCAGGGAAGGGAAGACTGGCGTAGGTTTGCCCCAAACTTGTAAATTGTCCGGAATTGCCTAACAGACTAGCATTCGGCACCGAAGTAGTCCGACCGGCAAACCATGCATACCGATATACATCAGGGTCGTTCTCTAAAATACTTAGGGCTTCTGTCATGTAGGTTTGCTGTGCCGCAACAGTAGGACTACCCGTACCACAGGCAAATTCGGTAAGCCAAAGCGGTTTACCATATTTTTTAAATTGACTAAGATCCCAGGTCAGTCCACCTCCCGTACATTGGTACCAATGGATCGCTATGAAATCAACCTGACAGTTGGTACAGGATAAAAAGAAAGTATCCAACCATGCAATGGGATCTGTTTGGTTACAACCACCCCCGCAATAATTTACGGCAGGAGCTACTAATTTTAACCCTTTACTTTGTGCTACTTGCTGAAGCACCGGCCAGCGCTGCGCCGCCACTTGAGGAGTCATATTCGCTTCTGTTGTGAAATTGGGTTCGTTAAAACCCAACAGATATTTAGCACCGGAAGGTATTTGAGACATTAACGTATTATAATCTGGCGTACCTCCCCAAGACATGGGCACGAACTCAACTCCAATGTTTTGGTATACACTTTGAACTGTTCCATCCGGAAATGCTGCCCAGTTGTACCACCAGGAACATCCGGTAGCCATTTCCTGAAGATCTGCTACAGAATTGTACCCATATCCATAGCCCCGTTTTGGACTTACCTGAGCCTGAAGGAAGGGAGACGTTATTATTACCAGAAGAATTGAAATTATTCCTGACCAAATGCACCGCTGAAGTTTGTATTTACCCATTGTCCTCAAAATCATTTATAATTTTACAGTATTACTTTTCCCTTCTTACAAAACATATCAGTATTTACCAGCATTACAATAAAAAGTTGCCCTTTTTTACTTTTTTATTGTGTTATACTTATATGTTATTCCCCTAAATACTCGTTACAGCTCACTTAGAAAACAAAAAAAGTGGTCATGGTGGCAAAAAATTGATTTTTTAAGGCAACTTAAACATATACGTAACATTGACAAATTACCGCTAAAATCTCCCTTATTTTTACTAAAAATTGTCAATCATCTGACAATAGTCATATAACATATTCAATATTTCTCGGTACATTTACAGTTATTAAATTTTACCTATGAAACCTACAATTAACATTTTATGGATTATTGTTCTCCTATTAAATGGAGGATTTGCAGTTGCTCAAAATACAGGAAATTCATCTGATTTTACCTCTTGGACGGTAACATTCAAAAGTATAAAAAGTGGTCAGGGAAAAACATTTTCGGGTACCCCTAATGATTTCACCCACTTTAAAAAGAATTTCAAGGTTAATGCAGTGGGATTTGAAATGGATATTCTGGCTATTGAAATGCGCTTTAACAATACAACGATACTCTTGAGGGATACCCTACCTTATGCAAAAGCAGAACATTTTTTCCATTCCCACTCTTCTTTATTAAGTGATTGCGAAAGTTATGAATTTACAACGGCCCAATGGACGGATCCTTTCTATGGAGCAAACAACGCTATTTCATCGGATATAGATAAAAAAAATCCAATAGAGGGATTTGGTTCCTTTTTCATGGAAGGAAATAGTGCCAATTCAGGAAGAAAAGGATTTGTTTGCTCCCTTACAAGAAATGTTCGTTTAGGGGAACCATCTACCCAACCAGTTCACGCAGGACGTTCAGGCGATTATACAGATAACCTCTCCGGCGAGTTCAATCATCAGACGGATCCTTCAAAAATATGGTTCTCCCTTTACCTTAAAGGCGAACCTAATTCTAAAGCTTTTTTCAGGTTAGGCGTATGGCAAAAAAACAAAGGAGCAAGTTCCTCTACCAAGAATTATTATTTCACAGATATTCCACTCAACTTTACCGAATGGAAACAGGTGGCGATTAAATACTCAGACATGCAATTAAAAATGACCGACAGCACTGTTGTACAAAAATTAAATCCTGAAGATATTTTATCCATCGATTATAATTTATATTCGAGTGATTCGACGGCAAAGGCTCGTGTAAATATGGACTATCTTATGATTTTATTCGCAAAACCGAAAAAGCAATAATTCTTTATTTTAAAAAATCCTTCTTACGAATGTTTCCTTGAGTGAATTATACTGAAGGGAACATTCGTAAAAAAGTTTTTAATATACCCGTTCTTTCACAACAATACGTTGATTCCTTTAAGACTAGATCTTTTCAAGTTCTAAAAAAAATCGAGTCACTTGTTTTTATATATATTCAACTTTTCTGACTACATTTAGTCTATCAAAATTCTCTCTATGAAAAATACTTATTGGCTTCTTTTTGCCCTTTTTCTTTTATTAAACAGTAAATATGCTCACTCTCAGAAACTGTACAGCAATTCTGATTTAACCTCATGGACCATAAAATGCAAGAGCATAAAAACAGGTCGTGGGAAAATATTTACAGGTACTCCCAATGACCTAAGTTCTTTTAAAAAATATTTTAAAGAACATACACAAGGAATGGAGAATGATGTATTGGCGATTGAAATGAAATTTAACAACACCAATGTAGTCTTAACCGATACTTTGCCTTATGCAAAAGCTGTTCACTTTTTCAAGAATCATTCTTTTTTATTAAGCGATTGCGAAATCTTTGAATACAGCGGTGGCGGCAGAGGTAGAAGTGCTACTTTATGGGACGATCCTTCTTTGAATTCGACAAATGCCGTAGTTTGTGAAGTAGATACCAGAACTCCGGCAGCAGAAGGAGACGGCTCTCTTTTAATGCAAGGTACTAGTGCAGAATCGAAAAATAAGAAATACGTTTGTTCTTTGAGAAGAAAAATAAAATCCGGTGAATTCTACAACATTTCTGATCCGTCCTCTATATGGTTTTCTTTGTACTTAAAAGGAGAATTAGATTCTGATGCATTTTTCAGATTAAGTGTATGGCAAAATGACTCCGGAATAATTGTTCGTTCTCCCGAAAATAACCAAATGTATTATACCGATATCCCTTTGAATTTTACTGACTGGAAACAATTTGCCATTCGGTACTCCGATATGCATCCAAATAAAGCCATTCGCAACGATAACCAAACGCAAAACCCTCAGTATATATCATCCATCGTTTATGGTTTGTACACCAAGGATACCACCACAAAGGCTCAGGTAAACATGGATTATCTTATGATTCTTTATGACAAGCCAAAAAGTAATAATCCATTTTTACAAGAATGATGAAATGGAAATATTTTGGCCTCTTTTGTAATGCAGATTTATTCCTCAATTAAGTACTTACCATTATTAATTTATTAAATTTGTCTTTCTACAGAGAGGAAGATAAAGGATGAAGACCTATTACAGAATAATTGCCTACGCAAAACCATTTAGCCGATTTGCCATCGCTTACGCATTTTTTACTTTATTAGCCATTGCTTTTGGCTTAATCAACTATAGCTTTCTAATGCCAACCCTTGACATTTTATTTGATCAGCAAAGCACTTCTGTCAACATAAACATTGTAGGAAACAGCATTCGCTCGTGGATGAACGACAGTACTAAAAGTTTAATTTCAGCTTATGGCAAAGGAGGAGCATTGGTCGCCATTTGTATTATATTAATGATCTCCAATCTTTTTACCAATATCTTCAAGTACGTTTCTTTACGTATTATCAACCGGGTTAGAGCAGTGGTAGTGAAAAATTTAAGAAGACATATCTTTGAAAACATTACAAAACTTCATTTAGGTTATTTTTCCAACGAACGAAAAGGCGATCTGGTTTCCAGACTCACAAACGATGTACAAGAAGTAGAAAATTCTGTAGTGAGCACCCTGACGGTTGTTTTCAGAGATCCTGCTACAATTATCATATATTTTGTTTGGTTGTTTGTTCTCTCCTGGAAACTGACACTTATCACCTTGGTCATTCTTCCAATTTCAGGAATTATTATTTCCTCCATTAGTAAAAAACTAAAAAAACAATCGGATGCAGGACAACAATCTCTCGGAAATATTTTATCAATCGTAGATGAATCTATCAGCGGTCTTCGGGTAATGATTGCTTTCAATGCACGTAAATATGTACTGGGCAAGTTTGACAAAGAAAATGAACGTTATGCCAAACTTATCAGGAGTATGGGTGATAAACGCGAACTATCCTCCCCTTTGTCAGAATTCTTAGGCGTATCGGTCGTAGCAGTGATTCTTTGGATAGGAGGTAATATGGTTTTTGCTGGTGAAATGAAACCGAGTGAATTTTTCTTTTACATCATCTGCTTTTATCAAATATTAGTTCCGGCAAAAGCTATCTCTTCGTCCTTTAGTACTATCCAACGAGGCTTATCCTCTGCCGAAAGAATATTTACCATCATTGATGCCGTACCGGAAATACAAAACTCCGACAACCCAAAGACCATGCAGCAATTCAACCAGGAAATTTCCTTTACCAATGTTTCTTTTACGTATGGCAATGGACCGATCTTGAAAAATATAAACCTTACTATTTCAAGAGGAAAAACAATTGCATTGGTTGGTCCTTCCGGAGGAGGGAAATCTACTTTGGCCGATTTAATTCCAAGATTTTACGATGTCTCGAAAGGTGAGATCAAAATTGATGGCATCAACATAAAAGAATACACCTTGGAATCTTTGCGCAATTTGATGGGAATTGTCACACAAGAATCTATCTTGTTTAACGACACAATCTTCAATAACATCGCCTTTGGGAAGCCTCACGCCACTGAAGAAGAAGTGATGCACGCTGCCAAAATTGCCAATGCGCATGATTTTATATTAAAAACCGAAAACGGCTATCATACGAATATTGGAGACCGTGGTGTGAAATTATCAGGAGGTCAGCGTCAACGAATAAGTATCGCAAGAGCGGTTCTGAAAAATCCACCTATTCTTATTTTAGACGAAGCAACTTCTGCACTTGATTCGGAATCCGAGAAACTGGTACAGGAAGCTCTTACCAATCTGATGAAAAACAGAACCTCTATTGTAATAGCACACCGTTTGAGTACCATACAGCACGCGGATGAAATCATTGTACTTCGAAAAGGAGAAATAGAAGAGCGAGGAACACATCAATCGCTTCTTGAAAAAGATGGTTTGTATAAAAAACTTCACGGACACGCATTGGCATTGAATTAGCAATACTTGAATATGAAAATAGCCCTGGATGCAAAACGTGCACTTAATAATGCAGCAGGACTGGGACAATATTCCAGAATACTTATCAATGGATTTTTGAGAGATTTTTCTCACCACGATTATCATTTATATACCCCAAAAGTAAAATTGTCTTTACAGGATGAATTGAAAGGCAACTATCACTTACATTTACCCAAAAATGTTTTTTCAAAAAGAGTTTCTTCTTATTGGAGATCTTATGGAATGACTTATGATTTAGTCAAAGAGAAGTACTTTCTCTATCATGGGTTAAGCAATGAAATTCCGTTAAATCTTCATCAGGTTCCTGATTTGAAAAAGATTGTAACCATTCACGATGTCATTTTTTTAAAGCACAAAAATCAATATAGTTCCATTGACAGGAAAATATACGACCTTAAAACGGCTTATGCTGTAAAACAAGCCGATGCGGTGGTTGTAGTAAGTGAAGAAACTAAGCGAGATTTAATTCAATTTTACAAAATTCATGAATCAAAAATTCATGTCATTTACCAGAGTTGCGATCCCTCATTTTATATGGAAGCAACAAAAAAAGAAAAAGAATCTGTAAAAATAAAATACAAACTGCCGGACAAATATATTTTAAATATAAGCTCTTTTTTTTATAGAAAAAACCATAAGGCAATTGTAGAAGCGTTGGAGCTATTGCAAACAAAAACAGATGCACATGTAGTGTTTATTGGCGGTCAAGGGAATATTAAAGAAAAAATTATTGCACTCATCAAGGAGAAAAAACTAGACACCCGTTTTCATATTCTTTCAGGTGTAACGAATGAAGAAATGCCTGCCATCTATCAACAAGCATCGTTGTTTGTCTACCCATCTTTTTTCGAAGGTTTTGGTATTCCGATTCTGGAAGCCTTGTTCAGCAAAATTCCTGTTATTACTACACAAGGTGGTTGTTTTGAAGAAGCAGGAGGCAAAGATTCGTTTTATGTAAATCCAAAGGATACACAACAGCTTTCGGAAGCAATATATGAAGTTCTTACAAACGATGTCTTAAGAAACAGCATGGTTCAAAATGGATTGATCCATGCTTCGGGAATGAAAGACGATGTATTTGCCAGAAAAACGATGTACCTATACGAAACACTATAACCAGAACATATTAACCGACTCAATTAATTGTTCAACAGAATATTTTTATTTTTTCAAGAAATCGTCTACCAGTTGTTGTGCCTTCTTAAAAGAGTCTTCCAAATTATCGTTCAATAAGGTTGTATCGAATTTTTCTTCAAAAGACATCTCAAATTTTACTTTAAATAATCTGGCGGAGATACTTTCCTCGGAGTCTGTTTTACGCTCCCGAAGCCTTTCTTCTAAGATTGCCATGGAGGGAACTTTTACAAAAACAGCCAAGGCGCGCTCTTTATAATATTTTTTTAAGTTTAAACCGCCTTTGACATCCACGTCAAAAATTACGTGCTTGCCCAAACCCCAAACCCTTTCAATTTCCGATTTTAACGTACCATAATAAGCGCCGGGATATACTTCCTCATATTCTACAAACTCATTATTATCGATTCTTTTTTTAAATTCATCCGGGGAAAGAAAATAATAATCTTTGCCATTTTGTTCCGCCCTTCCTCTTCTGTCTCGAGTACAAGCGGAGATCGAAAAGCCCAAATTTGGATTATTAGCAAGCAAATGTTTTACAATAGTTGTTTTCCCCGAACCGGAAGGAGCACAGAATATAAGAAGTTTGCCTTGCATAGAATTGACGATTTAAATTATAATTTACGAATGCTATACCAACTGATACCACTGGTAAGATCTCTAGTAAGCAATAAAGGTAGGAGAATAAGTTGATAGAATAAAATTTCTATTTTACAAACCCGAACAGAAATGTTCCTTAAAAGGATAATTTAGGAATTTTGATTCAGCTTGTTTTTGATGGATGAGATAAGATTTTCGGGAACTTCTTTGTGTTCGACTTTAAGTTTTATTACTTCTTTGACCGATTTGTCTATTTCATAACGGTTAAAGCAGGGTGAACATTCATTAATGTGCGACCTGAAATAATCTTCCTGATCTTTCGTTGCCTCACCATCCAACACCTGATAAAGGTTCTTTACACAATCTTTGCAACAATAACGCTGCTTTTTCCCCAAAAGTTTATAATACAGATTTGTAATAGTTGCCTTCATGAATTTCCTTTAATTAATTATAAATAGTACGATACTGAATTGTTTTAAGTTTAAATATTTTATTAATTCTTGCCGAAACCCATATTCCTGGCATATTCTTTTAGTTTATCTTTCATCAGATTCCTTGCCCTGTGCAAACGTGAGCGCACCGTCCCTATAGGGATGTCCAATATTTTCGCCATCTCTTCATACGTAAATCCTTCCAGATCACATAAAATAATAATGGTACGAAAGTCTACGTCCAATGAATTTAGTGCATTCGCAACCTCGTCCCCAATCATGTCTTTGATAGCATCTACCCTCAGATCAGAAGTGATTGGCTCGTCTACATCATCAGAATTATAATAGGATTCTACTTCTTGGTAATCAACTTTACCGGGTAGTTTAGCGTTTTTCCGATATTCATTGATAAAGCTATTTTTCAGAATTCTAAACAACCAAGCCTTTGCATTAGTTCCTTTTTCATAAGAATCAATAAATCTATATGCTTTCAGGTAAGTTTCTTGTACCAAATCATTGGCATCGTCTTCATCAAAAGTAAGACGATAGGCAAAGTTATAAAGCGGGCCAATAAGCGGCATGAATTCCTTTTCAAACAAGGTGTCTTTTGCCGCTTTTTCCAATTCTGATTTATTGTTTTCCAAAGTAGTGCCTTTGTATTGTAATATTATTAATTTTACCCTTTCAGGAGTATCAAAGATAAGTATTAACCCAATTAAAATAAAAGTATTTTGGCATTTATATCTACGTTTAATAATCCTCTTTTCCGATTCCGATTGGCGCTTATTTCCCTTCTTACCATAGTACTCGGAATGTTCTTTTCCCGGGCAATGATGAGTATAGGAATGATTTTAATAGGGCTCCAGTTTTTTATGAAACCAAGTATGGCATCTACTTTTCATTCTTTTCTAAACGATAAAAGACTCCTTTATCTTTCTTTTATTTTTTTTATTTATCTTCTTTCAGGATTTTACTCTTCTGATGCAGGTTATTTTGGGGAAAGGCTTACCATGAAGCTTCCGCTTCTTTTCATGCCGCTTGGCTTTGCCGCATTACGAGAAATTCCAATCAAATATTTACTACACAGCTTAGCACTATTTGTCCTTTTAACCTTCCTCTTTGCGGTTGGAAGCTTCATCATATATATTACACATTACGAAGAAATAACAGAAGGATATAAAAACGCCAAAGTGATTCCCGTTTTATTCAAAATGAATCATATTCGTTTTAGTTTAATATTGGCCTTCGGAATTATTGCTGCTTTTTATCTTTTCGTAAAGCAATACTTCCTCTTACATTTTAAAATAGAAAGAATGCTTTATCTGTTTATCGGAATATTTCTTTTTGTCTTTATTCATATCTTATCTGTCCGAAGTGGTCTTCTGGCCTTTTATGCCGCCTTGTTTATATGCATCGTTGCTTATATTCTTCAAAGGAAAAAATACCTGAACGGTCTTTTTTTATTGGTACTACTTATCATTACACCGCTGATGATGTATGCTACGATGCCTACTATACAGAACAAAGTAAATTATATGATCCGGGATATTTCTATGTTTATGAAAGGAGAAGGTGCCAATGATTTTTCAGATGCAAACCGTCTTCTATCAATCAAACTAGGGATAGAACTAGGCAACGAGCACCCCTGGTTTGGAGTAGGTGTGGGGGACGTACGAAATGAAGTATTTAATGCTTATGAAAAAAAATACCCTTCTATCACAGCAGAAAGACGATTGATCCCTCACAATCAATTTGTATATATATACGCTGCTTGTGGTATTATAGGTCTTATCCTTTTTTTATGGTTTAGTTTTTATCCATTTTTTATCAAAAAATCATATTCTGGATATTTATTTTTATCCCTGAATGCAGTTATCCTTTCTTCGTACCTTTCAGAGTCTACGCTGGAAACGCAATTGGGAGTATGCATTTATATTACCTTTTATCTCATCAGTTGTTTTATAGAAGATAAAAATAGTACAGCACCTGTTGTTCAAGTTTAACTATGGGCATACATTTTCTTTTCATCATTTTAATAGTTGTAGTAATTCTGATAGTATTTTACTCCGGAAAAGGAGTACCTGTTCTGCTATACCATCAGGTATATCCTTCCGGTTCTACTACACCTGCTGTATTGGAGCAACACTTTCAATACATTGCTAAAAAAAGATTCCACACCTTTACCTGCACCGAAACACTTACACGAAAAAAACTTCCTGCGCGCGCGCTTCTCATTACGTTTGACGATGGGTATTACGACAACTTTTTATATGTTTTTCCTTTGTTAAAAAAATACAACCTAAAAGCAACCTTTTTTATCAATACCGCCTATATACCAGAACACGCTTTTGATCGTGAGCGATTGATCCTTTTGAATGATGTAGCTGTCAATAATGCTGCTGTACAAAAAATGTACAAAACCGGAAACGGACAAAGCCAATATTACATGAGTTGGGAAGAAATAAAAATCATGTACGAAAGTGGGCTATGCGATTTTCAGGCACATAGCCATCGCCATAAATGTGTATTTTCAAGCACAGAACTTAAAGACATCGTTCAAAGAAAAGAGTTTGACACCAACCAACTGCATTGTTACGACGGTTCTCCTGTCATAGGGTGTCCAATGTTCAAATCAAGAGGAGAACTTTCCGTTAGGAAAATGGAAATTCAAAATCATTTTATTCAACTCTTTTTAAAAGAATACCAAACGAGTTTTCAGTTCTTACCGAAGAAAAAAATGCTGAAAACTGCTGCTGAATTTATTCGCAAAAATAGTTCCAGTGAAACATTTCAATTGGAAACAAAAGAGGCTTTTGAAGAACGTGTAAGAAAAGAACTCAAACAAAATATAAGCGAAATCGAAAGTCATTTAGGAAACAAAGTTAAATTTCTTGCATGGCCTTGGGGACATCATACAAATGAAGGAAGAGTTGCTTGTGAGAAAGTCGGAATAGAGGGATTTCTTACCTGCCGAAAAAAAACAAACGATCAAATTCTTCCTATGAAAAGAATAAACCGAACGGAAATACGGAAACCTTCGCTCTTAAAACTAAAATTTCTTTTGCTCATTCAATCAAACTATTTTACAGGAAAATTAGTTGGACTTTTTACCTGATTTAGCAGTGTCAATAAGAAATTTCAATTTAGAATATTTAATAAAAACATATTGAGCAGAAAGTCTGGCAACTAAAAAACCTTCAAACCCATCCAAAAAACCTAATTTAAAAATATATCCTCTTACAAATTTCAATATCGGTCCAAGAACTATTTTTGTGAACCCAGCTTTTTTCCCCTGCATAAACATTTGTTCTGCGTGCAAGCTTGTATAAGAATTTGCCTTAGCCAAATTCCTTTCCAAAGACACGTGAGAATAATGATCTATCTTCCCCTGTAAACTTCCTCTCTTTGCATCTTGAGGAATATTCAGGGATTCATGCACAGAATCTATATTCCAGGTTATTTTTCTTTTGTCAAAAATCCGAATATGCGATTCGCCAACCCAATCACCAAAACGCAGCCTTTTCCCTAAAAATATATTACTGAAATTAATTCTATAACAATCGTAGCTGGGATTTCTAAATTCCTTCAAAATATTTTCCGCTAACACATTGTCTATAACTTCATCAGCATCCAATGAAAAGATGTGGTTGTATTTTGCTTTGCTATTCCCATAATTTTTTTGTGCTGAGTATCCTTCCCATGCTTTTTCATATACTTGTACTCCTTTCTCTTTTGCTATTTCCCTTGTACGATCTATGCTATTCGAATCAATTAGAATGATATCGTCCGATACCCTTTTAGCGGCTTCAATGGTCTTGCCGATAATTGCTTCTTCATTATGGGCTATAATAACAATAGACAATGGAATTGACTGCATACACAATTAAACGTTGCAAATTTTTCTGCTAGTATACTACTAAATTGGCATTTTTACACGTTTTTTCTTACTGTAAAAGGAGTAAATTTGTAAAAATGGAATCAGAAACTAAAGTAAGCGGAAACGTATTTGATATAAAAGTAGCCAAAAGACTTATGGTATATGCCAAACCATACAAGAGTCGATTTTATATACTCACCGTTCTGACTATTTTATCTGCTGTGCTCTCTATTGCAAAGCCACTTGTGATAAAAGAAACAATAGACAATTACATTCTAAATGGGAATCTTCCCGGTTTGTATCAAATGGTGGTGTTTCTATTTTTTTTACTTATCGTTCATGGTGTCGTAAATTATTTTAATACCTACCTGGCAGGCTGGTTGGGCCAAACCGTCATCAAGGACATTCGAATGCAGTTGTACAAACATCTGATGACATTTCGATTAAATTATTTTGATCATAATCCGATTGGGAGATTGGTAACGCGGAATGTATCAGACATAGAAAGTCTTTCCAACATTTTTAGTGAGGGCCTCGCCGGCATTGTGAGCGACCTTCTTCTTATTTTTGCCATTCTTATTATTATGTTTTACGAAAATTGGATATTGACGTTGTTCTCGCTCGGAGCACTTCCCATTTTATTATTGAGTACTTATGTATTCAAAGAAAAAGTAAAAGCTTCTTTCAATCAGGTGCGAACTGCTGTTGCCAATCTTAATGCATTTGTTCAGGAACATATTGTAGGCATGAGCATTGTACAAGTATTCAACAGCGAAAA
>Ga0210390_10003689_pt1 | contig 13085 bp, 13 predicted proteins | sample IncBWH11OmetaG_FD_161050 | JGI IMG/M metagenome (GOLD analysis project Ga0210390, IMG submission 161050) | Forest soil microbial communities from Barre Woods Harvard Forest LTER site, Petersham, Massachusetts, United States - Inc-BW-H-11-O ...
CACCCTCCCCGAACTCACCGCCTACGCACACGCCCACGGCCTCGACATCACACCGCGTTCGGCAACCATCGCCATGAGCACGGCGCCACATCCCAAACCAGCGTGTTAATAATTCGCAAGTGCTAAGACGATCAGCCCGCTCTCGGGCGCGGCCCCGGGCGCGGCCCCGGCGCGGCCCCGGCGCGGCCTGGGCGCGGCCCGGACGGACCGCGACGGTCAGACGCGGGCGCGGGCGAACGCCTGCCGGATGCGCGCGACGACGCGTGCCGGGTCGCTGAACAGTTCAGCCCACGTGAAGTGCACGACCTCGTAGCCAGCCTCCCGAAGCAACCGGTCTCGCTTGAGTTCCGCAATCGCCTCCGCGCGTCCGTGGTACTTGAGCAACCCATCCGCCTCGGCAATCGTCATGCGTCGCGTCCAGCAGAAGTCGACCCGGCCGATGAACTCGCGGCCGCTGATGTTGACCTGGAGAGCCGGTCGAGGCAGAGCGTGCTGCTGGAAGATGACCCGGGCGCAGGATTCCAGAACGGACTCCGCCAGCGGGTTGGCGAAATCGATCGCGTTCCTCGCATGTTCTAGCCCGGGCCAGTGCCCGCAGAGCTCCAGCACCCGGCGGATCTCGGACTTGCTAGTCAGGCGCTGGTAGAGCGCCGAGTCAGCGGCCACGACGGCTTCCATGAACGGGCTCGTACGCGCCAGGTCCGCCGCCGTTCTAGCCGCCGTGGTGACGGGAACCGCGTGCCGCCACGTCACATGCTCCGCGGGCAACTCGGCCGCGTGCGTGCGGACGCCCCTTGACCCGTAGCGCCCGGTACGGCTCCCCGGCGGGACAGTGAGCGTCACGGTCCCGTCAGGAGGTTTGGTCAGCAAGGCGAGCCCATGGATCATGGCCGCGGAATGGTGGCTGGCGACCCCCTTGCGGGCTCGCGCGGCGGTTGCCGCGGCAACCTCGAGGGCGTGGTGTCGCCTGGGGTCGTTTTCGGTCGCGGCGACAATGGTCTTGGTCGCGTAGACGCCGCGGCGCATCCGCACGAGTTGTCCCGTACGGATCAGCGTGGTCAGCCGGGCTTCTGTTATCCCAGTGGCGCGCCACTGCAGCGCGGTCGCGACGTCGACCTTACCTAAAGTATTCATATCATCGCTTTTAGTCACAAGTCGATCATCGCGCCTGCACCGCCCGAATGCCAGCTTCCTGCCGAAGGTGCTGTACCTCTCGTAACCGCTCGCTTGCGAGCATCCGCTCGTAATCGGAGGACAGCACCGCGGCTGACGGCTCGCCATTATTTATCCGAACGGAGAGGGCCTGCTCTCGAGCCGCTACCTCCTCCGCGGCGCTGATGACGCGCTCGGCGTGTTCCGCGGGCAGGAAGACGACTCCGCTGCCGTCCGCGATCACCAGGTCCCCGGGGTGCACCGTGATCCCGGCGACGGGAATCGGGACGTCCCACGCCACCTCGCGCTGCCGACCGCGCGCGGTCAGCGGCGTGACGCCCCGGGCGTAGACGGGCAGTTCCAGCTCGATGGCCTCGTCCACGTCGCGGCAGGCGCCGTCCGCGATCACGCCGGCGGCGCCGCGCACGGTCGCGGCCAGCGACAACAGGCCGCCCCAGGCCGCCGCGTCCAGGCGGCCGTCCGCCGCGACCACGATCACGTCGCCTGGCCGCGCCGCGTCGATCGCCGCGGTGCCCGCATGCCGGACGGGGCCGGGCGCCGCGGGCGGTGCGGCAGCCTGATCACCGGCGGCACCGGGACCCTCGGCGCCGCCATCGCCCGCCACCGGGGCGAACTGGACGGTCTGCACCCGCCCCGTGATCTTGCGTCTGACCGTGACCGGGTGCAGCCCGCTCGCCACGCCGGACAGGCCCAGCTTGTCCATGGCGTCGGAGCACGCGCACGTGTCCAGCGCCTCCAGGCGGGTCAGCAGCGAGGGGGAGTCGCCCGCCTCCGTTCCGGATGCTCTGCTCGCCCGGGGGGACGACCCCCCAGCACCCCCCGCCTCGCTCATGCCCATGTCCGGCGGGCCAGCTTGACCACCATCTCGAGCTTGGCCCGCTGCACCTCGGGGGTGACCGGGTTCGCGACAGGGACAGAAGCGAACCCGCACTGGGTGCTGAGCGCCAGCTGATCCAGCGGCTTGTAGTGCGCCGCCTCGGCGATCCTCGCTGCCACCTCGTGCTCGTCGTCCAGCTTGTCGGACTTCGTGGTGAGCAGTCCCAGCACCACCACGGTGCCGTCGCGCACGTCGGCGAGCGGTGCGAACGTACCCGCGCGGTCCGAGTCGTACTCCAGCAGCAGCCGGCTGAACTCGAGTTTCGGGAACAGCCCCGCCGAGATCGCGCCGTAGCCGCCGGCCGAATGCCACGCGCCGCCCGGTCCGTTGCCGCGGCAGACGTGCAGCGCGCCGGTCACCCCGGACAGCCCGCGTAGCAGCGAGTTGTCAAGCTCGGCGTCGAACGCGAGCTCGGCGTCCAGGTCGCGGCCCTGCGCGGTCATCGCCGCGCGGGTGTCAGGGTCGCACAGCGAGCCGTAGTTCGGCGCGTCGAGCTGGATGTAGTCGCAGCCGAGAGACACCAGCTGTTCCGCGACCTCCCTGAGGTAGTCGCGGATCTCGAGCAGGTACTCCTCGCACGATTCGTACACGGCGCGGGAGTGCTGTTCCGACCAGTACCTGCGGTGATAGCTCGGCGCTGCCATCGTGAACTTGGTCCGGGCGCGCGCGTAACGGACGCAGAACGCGTACTCGGCGGTCATGTCGCCCGTCCGCCGCGCGGTGGCGATCCTGCTGACCACCGCCGGGTAGCCGGCGGGCCGCTGCCCCTGCTCGCTGTCGAGCGCGCCAGTGGCGCCCTGGGTGGCGCCGCGCCAGTTCAGCGCGCCGCGCCCGGTGGTGGCTGCGAAGGCGTCGACGAACCGCGGCGTCTGCGCCCACGCGGTGCGGCGCACCTCGCCGTCGGTGATGACGTCGAGGCCTATCTCCTCCTGCAGCTTGATCGCGTCGATCGCCGCGTCGTCAAGCACGGCCACGTCGGCCGGGCCGGCCCGGCGGGCGGCGCGCACCACCGCGTCGCCGCGCAGCAGGCTGCCGACGGTCTCGGCCCGAGTAGGGTCGTCGCTCAGTGACACTGGTGCCTCCACGCGGTGCTCAGCGGTTCTTGGCGAGCGCGGGCACCACGCGCGCCGGGTTCTCGTTGAAAATCTTGATCTTGTCCTCCTCGCTGAGGAAGTCGAACGACCCGATGACGGGTACCAAGTCGTCGCTAGTGCGACCGGTTTCAGGGCGTACCGCCCGCCCTGACCCCGGCGCTTCGGTGCCGAACAGCATCCGCGGCACGCCGCGTTGCTTGATCGCGGCCTCGAGGAAGATCAGGTCGTAGCCGCACGTGTCGTAGAAGAGATTGTCGGTCAGGTCCTTCTGCGCGATGTGGTGATCAGTCGGGATGAACCGGTCGAGCGCGCCGCCGCAGTGGCAAATGATAACCCTGAGCTCGGGGAACCGGTCGAATACGTCGCCGTGCGAGAGGAACTGCCCGGCCAGGTACTGCTCGGTGAGGAAGCCAAGCTGATAGTTGTGCGGCACGACGCGGTAGCGCGGGTCGAGGGAGTTCGTGCCGTGCACGATCAGCGGGATGCCAAGCTCCTGGGCGCGCGCGTACACCGGGTACCAGTACGGCTCGTGCATGCCAGGGGTAGTGCGGCGGCCGCCCGGATCTGGCGACAGGTAGGCGGCCGCGAACCCGTACTCAACGACGCACCGATTCAGCTCGGCCAGGCAGTTCGAAAGGTCCGGCGCCTCGCTGACCTGCGGCAGCATCGCGGCGCCGAGGAACCGGTCGGGGAACATCGTGCACTGCTGGTGGATCATGTCGTTGACGTACCTGGTCCAGGAGGGCAGCAGGTGCGGCTCCATCCAGCCCAGCATCAGGAACGGGCGCGGCCCGATGACCTGCACGTCGATATTCCTGTCGTCCATGTACCTGACGTGGCCGAGGGCGGCGGCGTGAAACTCCTCTCTGCTCACCCGCGCCGGGCCCGCGTGGTCCTGTCCGATGGGGGAGTCCATCGGGGTGTTGGACCCCAACATGAGCGTCAGGAACGAGTTGGCGGAGAACGGCACCGACACATGGCCGTGGACGTCGAGCACGCGAACGTTGTTATACACGCGGTGATTCCTCTCTTCTTATTCTCCCGCCCGAGCCCCCCCACGGCCCCGAGCCCCCCGACCTGGCCGGGCTTGCGGTTAGTCTGTCGTGACTGCTACCCCTTCGGGGACGTTTCCCTCGATGCCGGGGCGGCGCACCATGGCCCGGTCGCCGCGGAACCCGTTCCAGTAAGTGACGAGGTAGACGGCGGCGAACGCGGCGCCGAGCAGGCTCAGCCCGGCGGCCAGCCCCCAGAACCCCTCGAAGCCCTGGATGGACGGCAGCGGCGGTCCTGGCGGGCCGCCCGGCACGTGCGGCAGCGTGTTGCTGGTCAGGAACTGGCCGAACACCGCGCCGCCGATCGACCCGCCCACGCCGGTCGCGAGGATCGGGGAGATGCCGAACAGCCGGCCCACGTGCTCGGGCGGGATGTCCTCCACGTAGATGAGCCCGAAGGACGAGACCACCATGCCGACGCCGATGCCCACCACGGCCATGCAGATGGCCAGTTCGGCCAGCGACCCGTGGAACGCGATCACGAGCAGCAGCCCGAGGCCCTCGGTGATGGCGCCGCCGCACAGGAACGGTCCCTTGCCCATCCGCCGCGACATATAGCCGGTGAACGGCCCCATGAGCAGGGTGCACCATTCGGCGGGGACGATGATCCACGCGCCCGCCACCGGACCGGCGCCCAGCCCGTTCAGGCCCGGCACTGCGGGGAGCTGCGCGAACGTGGACGTGGCGACCAGCGCGCCGAACAGTCCGAACCCGGCGAGGATGGACACGGCGTTGTTCACCCACATCGGCCTTGACCAGAACACGGTCTGGTCGACGAGCGGATTGCGCATGCGGCGCTCCACGAGCACCCACGCGATCGCGACGACCACGGCGATCACGATCAGGAAGATGACCTCCCACGATCCCCAGCCCCAGGTCGGCTGCTCGCTGAAGGCGATGTCAAGCGCGATCGCCGGGATCGCGAACCCGACCGCGCCGAACGGGTCGACCGCCCGCCACCATTTCGCGGGCGCGCCGGGGGCGGGCCCGCGGCCGTTCGGCACGAGCAGCGCCATGACGATCAGCCCAAGGAACGGCAGGACCGCCGAGCCCCAGAAGACGATGCGGAAGCTCGAGTGGTGCTGGACGATGAGCCCGGCGATGACGCCGCCGATCCCAAGGCCGAGGAACAGCGTGGCGCTGATCAGGCTGATCGCGATCTTGCGCCGCATCACGGGGAACTCGTCGTTGACGATGCCCGCGAGCATCGGGAACATGACCAGGCCCACGCCGGTGATCGCGCGGCCGACGAGCAGCAGCGGCAGGCCGGTGCTGACCGCGGCGATGAGCCCGCCAAGTGCCAGGCACGCCAGCCCGGTAAGGGCCATCGACTTCTTCCACCCCATCGTGTCGCCGAGGCGGCACAGCGTGGGGACGAACGCCGCGCCTGCCAGCAGCGCGATCAGGGTGATCCAGATCGCTGAGACCGCACTGATGTGGTACGACGACTCAAGCGAGGTCAGCAGCGGTACGAGCATGTTGCTGGGGATCGAGTAGCCGATCAGGCCGAACAGCAAGGCCGCGGTCACCACGGTCATGCGGCGGGGGGCGAGACGAACTCCGTAATTGACTGTCGTGCTTGACGTGGTCGGTGCGCTCATCGACGAGCTACTCCCATCTGGCGAATGCCATTCCGGCACCCGTTCCCGCGGGGGTCCGGTAGCCGGGCACATAGTCAAGGACCGTTGCCGAGAGGTTCTCCAGCGCCCCGGCGGCCACGATCCAGTTGAGAATCTCCGACGTCCCTGACCGCATCTGGTCCCGTGTCAGCGACCCGAGGATTCCGGCGTCGCGACCGGTGATCCCGGACAGCACCCGGCTGTCCAGTTCCTCGTCCACGACGAAGTGGCTCAGCCCGCCGGACGCGATGACCGCGACGCGCGCCGTGCCAGGCCAGCTCTCGACCGCGCGGCGCAGCGCCCGGCCGAGCTCATAGCAGCGGGCGGCCGACGGCACGTTCGGCGGATAGTAGGTGTTCACGAAGACGGGGACGATGGGCGTGGCCGGCGGCAGCCCCAGCCGGTACCGGGGAAACGTGAACGCGTGCCCGAGGCTGCGCCCGGCGGGCTGCTGGCGCAGCACCGTGATGTCGAAGTCCTCCCGCGGCAGCCGCCCGGCGACGTGCGCGCTGAGCTCCGCCTGGACCGGGTGGGGTTGCTCGTGGTCGGAGTGCGCCGCCCAGGACGCGGCGCGGATGCCTTGCGGCATCCGCGCCAGAGCTTCGCCGGACGGCGGCATGTCGACGAGTTCGGCGCCGGTGAACAAGGCGAAGGCCGGAATGCCGTCGTCCCTGAACAGCTCCCGCTGGTCGTCGCCGATCACGACCGCGACGTCGGCGTGCGCCTTGGCCAGATAGCCCGACAGCGCCTCGATGGCCTCCTGGCAGCGGCGGTACTTGTCCTCCCAGACCTCGGGCCGCAGCTCGCGCTCGATCGCCGGGTCGGCGCTCGCGAGCAGTTCGTCGTAGGTGTGATAGCGGGCGTCCTGGCCGAGCAGGAGGGGATTGCGCCGGTCTCGTTCGGCGTGATCGAGCCACATGTCTACGCCAGAGCTGAGTTGAGGCGTGTGTGACGAGGCTATGCCGATCACGATTTCTGCCATTCCGCGCACCTCGCTAAAGGCAATAGGAAATTCGCGCCCGCGGTCCGGCAGAATTCGAGGAGACGCGGGGGTCGTCCCCTCGGACCAGCCGGACCGGTCAGGCGTACGTCAGCAGAGGTTGGAGCCTGTAACCCTGGTAGCGTTTACGCTAGAAAGCGGTTAATAGTGTGTCAACAGGTGTTACCCGTGGATTAACCCGCTGTGCCGGACTAACAAACCCCTGGCAGCGATCTTGTGCCGCCCCGCACCGCGAGTGCCCGCACCGCGACAACCGCGTTTAACTGCGCATCCTGTTCGGTCTCGCGCGAGCTGCGCCTCACACGCAGACCGCGCCTCACAAGCAGACCGGGCCTCACAAGCAGACCGGGCCTCACACGCAGACCAGGCACCCCGCGTGCGTGGTGATGCGGAAGAGACGGCCGGGGCCGTTCGGGAGCCTGGACAGGACGGCCGCGACGAGATGTTCGGGGTCGGCGCTCGCCTGTACCGACGACATGCTCCGCACGTAGGTCGCGACGGGTTCTGGGTCCGGGATGCGGAGTTCGGCGATGAAGTCGTGCCTCGTCACGGACGAGAAGACGGTGCGCAGCAGCGCCTCGCCCTCGTCCAGGCGGAGCCGTTCGCCATACGGCCTGAGGTCACCGCCGCTGGCCGCATCGATGACCGCCCATAGTTCCTTGAGGCTGTCCGAGCCGTTCAGGCCGACCACCACGCGGCCGCCGGGCCGGGTCACGCGGCGGAGCTCGCGGACCGCGGCCACCCGGTCGGGCACGTGGTACAGCATGTGCATCGCCAGCGTCAGGTCGGCGCAACCGTCCCGCAGCGGCAGCGCGGCCACGTCCGCCCCGATCAGCGCGGTGCGGTCCGTAGGCGCGCCCCCCGCATCTACCGTCACCGCCGCCTGGTCTGCCGCCGCTTGGTCTCGCGCCTCAGCCTCGTCTGCCGCCTCAGCCTGATCTGCCGCTGCCGCCTTGTCTGCCGCCTCCGCCTCGTCTGGCGTCGTCCCACGGGCCTCCCGCAGCGCGTCGCGGGCCGCCCGTAGCATCCCGAACGATAGGTCAGCGCCGATCACCCGGCCCGCGAACCCGCGCCGGGCCAGTTCGGCGAGGTACACGCCGTTCCCGCAGCCGACGTCGGCGACTACCTCCCCGCGGGCGGGCGCGGCGAGGTCGAGGATCAGGGCGGTCAGGTCGATCCGAGGGTGCTGATAGGCGTAGATGGACTGGCGGGCCGCCAGGTTGACGTCGGTCCGGTACTGCACGTCGCGCAGGAACGACCGGTCCGTGCGCAGGTCGGCCGTCCCCGCCGTTGGATCAGCCGCCTCCTGCCGCTCAGCCAGCGGAGCCGCCTGCGATCTCGTATGACCACAGCTCGCTGTGGGTGCCGACGGCCGGAGGCGCCTCGCCTCCGGCGCGTTCCTGCGCCGAGCGGTGGCCGTGCCCGAACGCGGGGGAGTTCACCCAGGCCATGAACGATTCCTCGTCACGCCACCGGGTCACAACCAGCCAGGTGGTCCGCTCGTCGGCCGGCTTGAGCAGTTCGAATCCCTCAAAGCCGTCCTGCTGGTCCACCGCTCCCGCCCGCGCGGCGAACCGTCGCGCCAGCTCGTCGCCGCTGTCCGCGGGCACCGTGATCGCGTTGATCTTCACGACAGTCATGTTCCGATCATGCCAGCCCGGCCTGCGCGGACGTAGGGCGCGGGGTGAGCCGGGTTATCACCCGGCGAGGGCGAGGCGCTGAAGGCTCGGCCCGGAGAGCATAAAACGGCTGTCCGACATCTGATCGGATCAGATCGCCCGTCTTGGGCTTCTGGGCGCTTGTCGTCATCTCCAGTGATTTAACCCGCAGCAGACGATGATTCCGTTTTCAACCAGGGAGACCACTATGTCTGTCTCGACAGCAGCAGTCCGGCCGTTCACCATCCCGGTCACGCCCGAGGCCGAAATCCAAGGCCTGCGCGAGCGTGTAAAGGCTACGCGCTGGCCCGACAAGGAAACCGTCCCCGATCATTCGCAAGGCGTGCAGCTGGAAACGATTCAGGAGCTTGCCCGTTACTGGGCCACGGACTATGACTGGGGCGCGTGCGAGGAAAGGCTGATGGCCCTGCCGAACTTCATGACCGAGATCGACGGGCTCGGCATTCATTTCATTCATGTCCGTTCACAGCATGACAACGCGCTCCCGCTCATCATCACGCACGGCTGGCCCGGCTCCATCATCGAGTTGCTGAACATCATCGATCCGCTCACCAACCCCACCGCGCATGGCGCGAACGCGTCGGACGCTTTTCACGTGGTGATCCCGTCGATGCCGGGCTACGGATTCTCAGCGAAGCCGCGTGCGCCGGGATGGGGCCCTGACCACATGGCGACTGCCTGGGTCGAGCTGATGAAGCGCCTCGGGTACGACCGTTTCGTGGCCCAAGGCGGCGACTGGGGCGCCGTTGTGACAGATCTGATGGGCGCGCTCGCGCCGCCAGAATTGGCTGGGGTGCACTCCAACATGCCGGGCGTACTTCAGCCCGACATCGTCGCGGCATTGCCCATCCCCGGCCAGCTCGCCCCCGGCGGCCCGCCGCCCGCCGGCCTGTCAGCCGACGAACGGCACGCGTTCGAGCAGATAAGCAGCTTCTACACCAGCGGCGCCGGCTACGCGGTAGAAATGGGGACGCAGCCGCAAACTCTGTACGGAGTGGCGGATTCGCCCGTGGGCCTGGCGGCCTGGATGATTAACCACGACGCGTACAGTTACGGGGAGATCGCGCAAGCTTTTGAGGGCAATCCCGTCGGCGAGCTCACCCGCGACGCGATCCTCGACAACGTCACGCTTTACTGGCTGACGAACACGGGGGTCTCGTCGGGCCGCCTCTACTGGGACAACAAGTTCGGCTTCTTCGACGCCAAGAATGTCACCGTCCCGGCTGGCGTGACCGTCTTTCCCGGCGAGCTCTACGAGGCTCCCCGGAGCTGGGCCGAGCAGGCCTACCCGAACCTGATCCATTACAACAAGGTCGGCGCGGGCGGCCACTTCGCGGCCTGGGAGCAGCCGCGGATCCTGTCAGAAGAAATCCGCGCCACCTTCCGCCAGCTTCGGTAGAACCACAGGTGAGCGGCGATCACCCGACCGCGAACCCCCCGTTAGGCTGGTTACCCAATCCAGGTGATGTCGAGGATGACGACCACCTCGGTGCCATCGTTGATTAAGTACGTGACGAGCCCAGCGTCACCGAACTCCGCACGCCTGACATACGGGTCGCGTGTCGCTGAGCTGTGCCCGGTAGGTCAAATGTCGCCCGTGCCTTACTGCCGGTGCCTTGCCGCGGCAAGTCGCGCCGACAAGGGTCTGGAAACCTGTTTGCCGTGGTGCGCGTGGCGCGCTAATCATGAGGTCATGCATGTCGAGGCCATCAACATCGGTCCGAGTGAGGCGCTTGAGCCGGTCGGCTCGGTGACCGCGGTCACGGGCAAGGGCCTGGTCGGGGATCGGCACTTCAGCGACCACCCGGAGCCGGGCAACGCGCTCACGCTGATCGAGGCGGAGGTACTCGAAGACGTGGGCCTGACCGGGGCGCAGTCCCGCCGTCAGGTCGTCGTGCGCGGCGTCCGGCTGACCGACCTGATCGGCAAGCGGTTCCGGGTCGGCGACGTGGAATGCCTCGGCGTGGAGATCTGCGAGCCGTGCCTGCACCTGCAGCGGATGACCCGCCCCGGCATCATCAAGGACCTGATCCACCGCGGCGGGCTGAACGCTGACATCCTCTCCGGCGGCACGATCAGCGTGGGCGACCCGGTCTCGGCCAGGGCGGGCTAACGCTCTACCGTTGACTGAAGGACTGTCGATGACTACGGTCCTCCGGCCGTGGTCGATGACGGGCGGAGACACATGAAGAAAATCTTCGGATTCCGCACCTTGCCATCCACGCCTCAGAAACCGTGGTCAAGGGCATAACACATTGCTCTTACTGGACCACCAACAAGGGTGGCGTCGCTGCTGTGGTACGGACCGTGAATTCTCCGAACTGTTCGCCCACGGCATCGTTCACGATTAAAGCTCCACCATATGACGGTGAGAAGTTCTCCCCGGATTCTGGTGCGAGCGCCTTCGAGAACTACCTCGGGCAGATCGGTGAGTTCATTAATCCGTACCCGTACATTGTTTCGGGCGGGCCGAACGTGCACGGCATGAAGATGCTCGGCTACCCGGACAATGTGTACACCAACAAGGTTCGTGTGTACATCTACCAGGGGCCGGGGAACGATGGCTCCGCGCAGCTCCTCCGCAACCTGCTCACTGTCGGTTGCCCGTTTGGCGCGGGAGAATGCACCTCGTGATCGAGGCGGCGCGGCTGGCCCGGCGGGCGCGACTGGCCCGGTCGGCGCGGCTGGCCCGGTCGCCCCGGAGCCTCTTGTCACATCGCCTGTTCACGAGACGTCATACGCCATAGACGCCGATACGACAGGAGGCAGCACGATGGCACGCATTCAGGGAGTTCCGCAGGACAAGGCCGGCCCCGTAGTCAGGCTCGTCTACGTCTTCATGCGCAGGGGCATGAAGAAGATGACCGGCCGTCCGCCCGCGCGCGGCACCGGCATCGAGCCGGTTGAGGTCTGGGCTCTGCAGCCCAAGATGATGAGCGGCATGGGCAAGTTCCAGGGGGCGGTGCGGAAGGGGCGCTCGGTCGACGAGCGGCTGAAGAATCTCGTCGAGCTGAAGGGAGCGCAGATGATCGGTTGCGAGTTCTGCGTGGACCTCGGCTCCCAGATCTGCCGCAACACCGGGTTCTCGGACGCCGAACTCCTGGCGCTGCCGCGGTACCGGGAAAGCGACCTGTTCACGGAGCGGGAGAAGCTTGCGCTCGACTACGCGGTCGCGGTGATGCGCACCCCGGTCGAGGTCACCGACGACCTGTTCGCGCGGATGAAGGAGCACTTCACCGACAAGCAGTTGGTCGAGATCACCGCGCTGCTGACTGTCGTCAACCTGGACAGGTTCAACGCGGCGTTCGGGATCGGCGCAGCGGGCTTCAGCGAGGGGATGGTCTGCGTGCCGCCGGACCGTCCGGCGAACGCCGTCACCGGGTGACCGTCGACTAGCAGCACGCCCCGTGCTCGTAGAGTCGGACTCGTGTCCAACCGCGAGCTGGTCATCCTTGGCACGGCGAGCCAGGCGCCCACCCGAAGCCGCAACCACAACGGGTACTTCCTGCGCTGGGACGATGAGGGGCTGCTGTTCGACCCGGGGGAGGGGACGCAGCGGCAGATGCTGTTCGCGGGGGTGACCGCGAACCACGTCACTCGCATCTGCGTCACGCACTTTCACGGAGATCATTGCCTGGGATTGCCGGGCGTGCTGCAGCGGATGGCCCTCGACCGGGTGGCCCACCCGGTCGAGGCCTGCTATCCGGCGCAGAATCAGGAATTCCTCGAGCGCCTGCGGCATGCGTCCCTGTTCCATGACACGCTCGAGCTGCACGAGCGGCCTGTGGATGGCGACGGCGTGGTGACCGTCGCCCCTGCCTTCCGGCTGGAGGCGCGCGCACTGTCGCACCTCGTGCCCACCGTCGGCTACCGGCTCGTCGAACCGGACGGGCGGCGGATGTTGCCGCGCGAGCTCGTCGGCTACGGAATCTCCGGTCCCGACATCGGGCGCCTGCAGCGCGCGGGCCGCCTGGCCGTCGACGGCCGCGTTGTCACGCTTGACCAGGTCAGCGAGCCCAGGCGCGGGCAGCGTTTCGCGTTCGTCATGGACACCAGGCTGTGCGACGCCGCGTTCGAGCTAGCGGACGGGGCGGACATGCTCGTCTGCGAGTCCACGTTCGCCGACGCCGACGTCGGCCTGGCGCGCGACTACGGGCACCTGACGGCGGGGCAGGCCGGCCGGATCGCGGCCGAATCGGGCGCTCGCCTGCTCGTGCTGACCCATTTCTCGCAGCGCTATGAAACCACAGCACAACTCTCGGCCGACGCGGCCGCCGCATTCGGCGGCGAGATCGTGGTCGCCGCGGACCTGGACAGGATCCCCGTGCCGAAGCGCGTCTCGACCCAACTGCCTGGCCGCGATCCAGCCGACTAGCCCGAAAAGCAGTTGCGGCTGAGGTGTTTGTGCCGCGTCGGCCCGGTCCGTCCTGCCGCGGCGGGTCGGCCGCACAGATGAATGTCCCATCCAGCTGGTGATAGGGGCTGTTGCAGGTTCATTCGTGCGGGCTGCCGGTGGTCCAGGTGGCGCACTGGTTTGGGGTGCGGGTTTACGTCTTTGGCTGGTTGTGTGGCTGTCTGGCGGTGTTCTGGC
>Ga0210390_10003692_pt1 | contig 13084 bp, 10 predicted proteins | sample IncBWH11OmetaG_FD_161050 | JGI IMG/M metagenome (GOLD analysis project Ga0210390, IMG submission 161050) | Forest soil microbial communities from Barre Woods Harvard Forest LTER site, Petersham, Massachusetts, United States - Inc-BW-H-11-O ...
TACATCTGTGTGATCGAGTGGGGTCACACTAAGATTGACGTGGTCAAAAAGGCCCTGGCTGACGCGCCAGGCGTGTACCAGAATCTAATTGGTACGGTGCTTAATAAGGTCAATATCAATAAGCTCGGCCGCTATGACGCCCACCGTGGCAAGTATTATCGTAACAAGCATTACGCGCGGTATGGCTATGGCGAGTAACAGATTGCGACGACCAATAATTCGGTACTCGAATAATAGACTCAGCGACCCGCGAATGCGTGCGCTTGCGTTGGCCCGCTTTGATTAATGATTTCAGCGTTTCGTCTGGGCAGTGGGCTTATGACTCTGCTAAGAGTATGAGCGATATTGGTCGTTTCAGGATAGCGGGAGTGCCGGTAAGTCTGCTGACCATGCAGATGGCCTGCGAAGAGGTGCAGCGCCGCTGTCGGATGCAAGAAGGCGGTTACTGCATTTTTCGCGACATCAATGGCATCGTTGGCGCCAACGATGACCCGGTGCTGCTCCGTGCACATCAAAACGCAGCCTTGGTTGCACCTGATGGGATGCCACTGGTTTGGCTAGCCCATCTCAAAGGCTTTAAATGGGTCGAACGCGTCTACGGTCCCGACTTCATGCTGGAATTTTGTCGCATTTCAGAATCCACCGGGCTTCGCCACTATCTATACGGAAGTACCGACACGGTCATCGAGAAGCTGGCCATGGAATTGTTGCGAGCGTTTCCTAATTTGACGATCTGTGGAGCCTACTCACCTCCGATGCGTCCGGCTGGCGAAGCCGCTAATCTAGACGACATCGAGAAGATCCGCGCGGCTCGCGCTGATATCGTCTGGGTTGGGCTCGGTACGCCGAAACAGGAATTATGGATGCAGGCAAATGCGCCTCATCTCGCACCTTGCGTCCTCATGGGAGTGGGCGCCGCATTTGATTTTCATGCCAAAGTGAAGCGCCAAGCACCGCGTTGGATGCAACGGACGGGACTCGAGTGGAGCTTTCGGCTGGTGAATGAACCTCGTCGACTTGCGCGACGTTATCTTATTGGAATTCCACGGCTTTTTTGGCTGCTTGCGAGACGCGGCTGTGAATCGTCGTGAGCATTTCTTGCATCCCGCCACGAAAAATAAAGCCCAGAAAATCCCGATCCCAGCACAATGGCTGGACATCCTGACAAGGTCCGAACCGGGCAAGACGGTCCGCAAAAAGCCCCGGCGTTCTCGTCTGGCGGACCGGTCGATTTACCCGATAACCAAGCTTTTTTCGTGCGATTGCTAGCGCTTCGTGCGTTCCCTATCTACGACGTGGAGGAGCTTGGGTTGAGAGAATGATCTCGTTATCGGCAAGAAGAGCGCGGCGACCGCAGCTACCTGATGGTGTGCGCATTTATGCAATCGGCGACATACACGGCTGCGCAGCCCTGCTCGACAGTTTGCTCACACGCATCGAGGCCCACAAGGTGGCAAATCCGACTCGCGAATGTATCGAAATATTTCTCGGCGATTACATCGATCGTGGACCGGCATCGCAAGATGTTCTTGAGCGCTTAGTCGCCCACAAACGGACCTGCCAGAGCGTGTTTCTTAAAGGAAATCACGAGACCTATGTCGACGACTTCATCAAAACCCCATCCGTTCTTCAAGACTGGCAGCATCTTGGGGGGCTTGAAACGCTCATGTCGTACGGGATGAAGCCGGCCATCAACGCAAAAGCCGAGCAGCAATCGCAACTCGCTGCTGATTTTGGCCAAGCATTCCCTGAGGCGCACCACCAGTTTCTTCGTCATCTAAAGTCTTCATTCACATACGGGGATTTCTTCTTTGTGCATGCCGGAGTGCGGCCGGGTATTGCTCTGGCGAGGCAGCGGGAAGAGGACTTGCTTTGGATCCGAGAGGACTTCCTTTTTTGTGAGGACGATTTCGGAAAAGTTGTCGTCCACGGTCACACGCCGGTATTGCACCCTGAAGTTCGCGCCAATCGCATCAATATTGACACTGGCGCCTACGCTACTGGCCGATTGACGTGTCTCATCTTGGAAGAGGACAAAGTCGATTTTATTTGATTGTCGATTCGCGTAATAGGAGTAATCATACGAGGTCAAAGATACAGCGGTATTGTTCGTCGAGTGCCTCACGAAATCCATCTACCTTTTGTTTGATCAAAGGCTTGATCTTGTCCGCGTTTTTCTCGAGTGCGCGCAATTTCTCGATGAGCGTTTCGGCATCGTAGTCGTTTATGTCGAAGCAGTAGTCGGACAAGCCCACGGCGCTCATGAGGGACGCACACTTATGATGGAACGAGAGGGAAATAACGGGCTTGTTGCAAAACAAAGCAAATAGAACATTGTGAAACCGCGTTGCGACGACGACGTCGGTTGCTGCGATTTGTGACAAAAGGTCGTCAACCGAGCGGATCGGCTGGCGAAAAATGCGCGCATCATCATAATCCGACGAACGTTCTCTCAGTCGGCTCCCGAACTCTTGCCAAGCCTGCTCGTCGCATACGTCTCCACTTAACAGTCTGACGTCGTACTCGCGAGCCAGTAGCCACTCACTGAAAGTCACGAGCTTATCCAGATAAACGCTGTAATTGTTGCCTTGCCTCAGGACGTCATATGCGCCCGAAGCTTCCATGACGCCGAGCCCGACAATAGGTCTGTTTTTGCTTTCGTGGCCATTCTGCCGCGGGATCACAACTTCGGGCAGACTGAATGCCAGGTCGGGATAAACGGGGTCGTTCTCCACAGCAAATCCAAGGTCAAGCAAGCACTGCTTACTGGAGTTGTCTCGATAGGAACGAAAGTCCGCCCAAGAAAGCACCGATTTGACTAAGAATCGTCCGAGGGTCCCCTTAATGGGGCCGACGCCGGTGCTGACAAAGGCGAGCTTGCAGCGGCAAATTTTTGCCATCAGGGACCACTTAAACAGGTTGAACGGACCCCAGCCCAAAAGGCCATAAGCGTCCGTCAGCAATCCCGTCCCCGGAACTATCAGCATGTCGGCGTTTCTGAGACTCAGAAAAGTTTTGCCCCACCGGATGGCCTCACTCGGTAGTCCAATAAAAATCCTTCGTAGTACCCTGGTCGCTGGATTTTGTGGAACCCACGACTTGACGAAGTCTTCGCTAATCGGAAACGCGCGGATATGGTGGGCCGCAGTGATGGCGTTAGGCCAGGGGCAAATGCAAGTAACCTCAGCGTCGGGTTGGAAGCGTCGAAGGTGATAAAGAACGGCCTTAAGAGTGCTGTCGTTACCGAAATTGGTGGTATCAAAGTTCCCGAAAATAGCAATCTCCGGTCTCTTCTTCTCACGCTTTTTCATCGGCTGCCGTTCCGGCGTGCGTTAGAGGTTGTCAATGATCAATCCGCCGGTTCAGCGTCGGGAGCGCCCAAGCGACGCTGCGTGTGGTTACGAAGCAGGCGGAGCTGGGGCATGTACCTTAAGCTTTGGCCAGCCTAGATCGCGCTCGTTGATCATAGTGACGGGAAGCGGCCAAGTAACTCCGAGCGCTGCATCGTCGTAGCGATAGCCGCCTGCAGACTCCGGCGCATAGAACGACGAGATCTGGTAGACGATCTCGCAATCCTCAACCAAGGTTTGAAAGCCGTGCGCCAAGCCCTTCGGGATATAGACGGCGCGTCTGTTTTCCGCTGTTAACTCGAACCCTTGCCATCGAAGATAGCTCGGCGAACGGGGCCTCAGATCGACGATCACATCGAAGATGGCGCCGCGCGTGCATCTCACGATCTTCGTCTCTTCATGGGGAGGTCGTTGAAAATGCAGGCCGCGCACGGTTCCTCGGTGCCGATTGTATGAAATGCTCTCCTGCGCGATCTCGGTATCCAGACCCTGCGCCGCAAGCTCACGCCGGCACCAAGTGCGCGCAAAGAAGCCGCGCTCGTCTTCTTTGGGCTCGACATCGATTAGCAGCGCTCCCCCTAGTCGCGTCGAGGTGAAAATCATGTCTACCTTTTCCTCGTCGGCCTAGTGTTCGAGCGGACGCCAATAGAAATCGGTATCGATTTGTTTCGTGGCGATCAGATGTTTCAACTGTTCCAATCTAGTAAAGCCGCGAAAGAAAAACGTCTCTTTTGTCATATCGATGTAGGAAAAGACCTGGTGCAACTGGCGGGCGCCGAGCTCGGCGGGCCACCGACACTGGAATTCGGGGAGGTGACGACGTATCTTGGCGAAGGACGTGCGATAACTGCGATTGTCGCCGCTCGGTTGACCGAAGGTGACAGCACAGCCGTCAAACACTTGCCCCACAATGGTGGCGATTTCTCGGATCCGGTAATTCTGTCGATCATCACCGACATTAAAGATTTCGTTATGCACTGCCTCGCGCGGCGCTTCGAGAGCGAGGATAATCGCCTGACAGATATCCTCGACATGGACTAGCGGCCGCCACGGCGTTCCATCGCTGGTCATTCTTATCTCTTTGATGGTCCAGGCTAGTCCGGCGAGATTGTTGAGCACGATATCGAAACGCATGCGCGGGCTGGCGCCGAAGGCCGTGGCGTTACGCAAGAACACGGGAGAGAAATGGGCGTCGGCGAGCGCGCCGACGTCGCGTTCGACCAACACTTTGCACTTGGCATAGGCGGTTTGCGGATTAGGCGCGGATCTCTCGTCTCGCTCGCCTCCGTCTTCGGCAGCACCATAGACGCTGCACGAAGAGGTATAGACAAAGCGCGGGACGCCGGCCTCCTTGCAAGCACGCGCCAGAGTGATCGAGCCGAGATGGTTGATTTCGTAAGTCGTGCGCTCGCTCAGCGCACCAAGTGGGTCGTTCGACAGCTCTGCGAGATGAATGACCGCTTCGAACCCTTCGACATCCTTCGCGGTAATCTTCCGCACGTCCTTGGATAAAGTGAGTGGACGTGGCAGACGATTATTATAAAGCCAACCGTCGCGGTAAAAGCCGCAATCAATTCCAACAACGTCAAACCCCCGTTCGACGAGCTTCGGCCCGAGAACGGCGCCGATATATCCATCGATACCCGTAAGCAACACTCGCATTGGCGCCATCTCTGCTCTACGAAAAACCCGCGGAGCGTATCAAAAGCTACGCTGCACACGGACTTACATCAAGTGCCGCAGCGAGAGTCCTTCTTTGCGGATCAATTTGCAGAGTTAAAGTTAATCGCCGGGCTGCGGCGTGAAAACATCGGACGACGGTACAAGAGCCCAATACCCGTGATATCCTAGAAGCACAATGTAGGATCTGAACTAACGACACAAAGACAGGACTCTAGTGAAGGCCATGACCAAACCAACTAATCTGAAGTCCCTAAGGCCAAGTAATCTTGCCAATATGCGTCTTAGGGGATTGAAGCGGCCTTCATCAGACCGGAGATAATTTCGGGTCCCGGATTAGCAATGCAACATGTCGCCACTGACGCGAGCCCCGGCGTGAGGCATATCTCGCTCGATAGGCCCGAACCGTCCCCCGACATCGAGGGGAGGGCTATGATGACGCTTGCCGAGGAGCTTTTTCCAATTTGCCGCAGCATTACTGGCAATGGTGTGAGGCAGACGCTCGACATCCTTAGGCGCTTTATTCCGCTACAGGTTAATGAGGTTCCGTCGGGAACCGCGGTCTTGGATTGGACCGTACCGCGCGAATGGAACATCCGGGGTGCCTATATCGCGAGCGATGACGGCAGGCGTGTTGTAGATTTTGCCGCTAACAACCTACACATCGTTCAATATAGTCCACCCGTCGATATGGTCATGCCGCTCGCCGAGCTGCGCCCCCATCTCCATACCTTGCCTGATCAACCTGACTGGATCCCGTACCGTACGTCCTATTACACCGACAGCTGGGGATTTTGCCTCACCCATCGCCAGCTCTCGGGTTTGAGCGACGGACTCTATCATGTCGTGATCGACTCCGATCTGGCGCCAGGCCACCTTAGCTATGGCGAGCTATTCATCCCGGGTGAGATCGACGACACGGTTCTGTTGTCCTGCCATATTTGCCACCCGTCGCTCGCCAACGACAATCTCTCTGGGATTGCGGTTGCCACGATGCTGGCATGCCATCTCAAAATGCTCCGACTGCGTCACAGCTATCGTTTTTTATTTATTCCCGGCACCATCGGCTCGCTTACTTGGCTCGCGCACAACGAAGAAAAGGTCGGACGCATTGTTCACGGTCTCGTCCTGTCGTGTCTCGGAGACCCAGGCGGTATGACCTATAAACAGAGCCGCCGAGGGAACGCCGCGATCGATCGCATCGTCGCGCATGTCCTAGCTCACGATGAGGCGCCCCATCGCATCACGCCATTTGTCCCCTATGGGTACGACGAGCGACAGTATTGCTCGCCCGGCTTCAATCTGCCGGTAGGTTGCCTGATGCGCACACCCAATGGCGAGTACCCGGAATACCATTCCTCGGCAGACAATCTTTCGCTGTTAAGCCCCGAAAGTCTTGCCCATTCGCTCGCCGTGCTGCAGCGTATCGTCACCGTGATCGAAGGGGATGTGGTTTACCGCAGCCGCAATCCCAAAGGTGAACCGCAACTCGGCCGTCGCGGGCTCTACGCGAAGATGGGCGGACAGCGTGAGGCGAATTATGAGCAAATGGCCCTGCTGTGGGTGTTGAACCTGGCAGATGGCCACCATTCTTTGCTCGATGTCGCCGAACGTGCCGGAATCCCTTTCGCGAGTATCCGCGCCGCTGCGGATGCGCTGATCGCCGCCGGACTTCTTGAACCGATACTGGGATGATCGGATGCTTCATTCAAGCAAGAAGTCGAAAATCCTCGAATGACCGAGATGAGCGTAAATGACGCTGTCGCATTGGTCGCTGGAGCATCGGGGGCATCGGTCGGGCCATCGCGTTCGATCCTCCCGGAGCGGGAGCCGAAGTTTTCATGAAACAAGTTGAATTTATTCGGTAGTGGGTCAATTCCAAACATCAGTCAACGTGTGGGACAATGCTGCTATGGAGACCACCTGCCAATGATTAACGCCGGTAATTGCCGTTTCTGCGGTGGCGCCCTCGCCGAATTCGTCGATCTCGGCATGTCGCCATTATGTGAGAGTTTTCTCACTAAAGATCAGCTCAACGTAATGGAGCCGCATTATCCGCTTGCTGCACGCGTCTGCCGCGATTGTCTTCTCGTGCAACTGCAGGAGTATGTTGCACCGAAAGAGATCTTTTCCGAATATGCGTATTTTTCCGCGTATTCTGATAGTTGGCTCGATCACGCGCGGCAGTATGTCGATAGAATATCCAAAAGGCTGAACCTCAGCTCAGCAAGCCGCGTGATTGAAGTCGGCAGCAATGATGGATATTTGCTGCAGTACTTTGTCGCTAAAAATATTCCGGTCCTGGGCATCGATCCGGCGGCGAACGTCGCCAAGGCAGCTGAAAAACGCGGAGTCCCGACTCTAGTAAAGTTCTTTGGTGTCGAGACGGCCCGCGCGCTGGCCGCCTCCGGGACCCAGGCAGATCTTATTGTCGGTAACAATGTCCTCGCTCAGGTTACTGACGTTAACTCGTTTGTCGAAGGCGTCGCTATCATTCTAAAACCGGGCGGCGTCTGCACGATAGAGTTCCCGCACCTTCTCAAGACGATCGAGGGTAACCAGTTCGACCAGATCTATCACGAGCATTTTTCGTACTTCTCGGCGCTGACGGTCGACAGGATATTCGCGGCTCACGGCATGCGGATATTCGACGTTGATGAGCTCTGGACGCACGGTGGCTCGTTACGTATCTACGCTTGCCACGCCGACGATAAAAGCCATCCGATGGAGACGTCCGTTTCCGAGGTGCTTCGCCGCGAGCGCGAGGCTGGCCTGCACCGGCTCGAGACCTATGCCGATTTTGCTGGTCGAGTTCGCGCGACGAAACGCAAGCTGTTGAGCTTCTTGATCGAAGCGAAGGGTCGCAACAAATCCGTTGCCGGCTACGGCGCGCCGGGCAAGGGCAACACGTTGCTCAACTATTGTGGCATCCGTACCGACTTTCTGGATTATACCGTTGATCGCAACCCCTATAAGCATGGGAGGTATTTGCCAGGTACCCATATTCCAATTTTCCCGCCAGAGAAGATTTTCGAAACTAAGCCCGATTATGTGCTGATCCTGCCGTGGAACCTCAAAGACGAGATCATGAGCCAGCTCGCCCAAATCAGCAGCTGGGGGGCAAAGTTCGTAGTGCCGATCCCGGAAGTCGCGGTCATTTAAAGGGAGCAAGGCACTTACGCCCACATCGAATGGAGTGGTTCTTGTAGGTAGCTCTTCCCACAAGCGATCGAGGGATCCGTCCGGAATGTTCCGATAGGTCTGGTGTTATGCTCATGTCGCTGGTCGAGCCGACCAAAGGGTTAATGCGGATCACCAGATATTCGAGCGCATTACGCCGATCTCCGCAGTGCCCGCCGGCTTTGAGCGCGTCGCCCAGCGGAACTGCTGAGGAAGCCCCGGACTCTTTGCCATCGGCCATTAAGGTTGCGCGATGGCATCAATTGAGACCTGGAGCAATGCCCGGTATTATCCCGGGGTCATCGATAGCGAAAGATGCCAGTGCTTGTTCTATGGCATTCGCGAACACCATCATTGGATAGGTGAGTCATGAAGGTGGTACTCTTTTGCGGCGGGGCCGGAATGCGGCTCAGAGGGTACGTCGATGACGTCCCGAAACCGATGGTGCAAATTGGGACGCGTCCGCTGCTCTGGCACCTGATGAAGTATTATGCGCATTTCGGTCACAAAGATTTTGTCCTTTGCCTGGGCTACAAAGGAAATGTCATTAAGGATTATTTTTTGAAGTATGATGAGTCGGTGTCGAACGATTTCGTCTGGTCCCAGGGTGGTAAAAAAATCGACTTCATCAATCGTGATATCGATGATTGGACGATTACGTTCGTCGAAACTGGTGCCAATTCCAACATTGGCGAGCGGCTTAAGGCAGTTGAACCGCACCTGAAAAACGAAGAGATGTTTCTGGCCAACTACAGTGACGGCCTGAGCGACCTGAACCTGCCGGTGATGATCGACGAGTTCCGCGACAGCGATGCGGTGGGCTCATTACTCCTGGTGAAGCCGACAGCAAGTTTCGACCTTGTTGGAGTGTCGCCCGAAGGCAGAGTTGATCGGGTGTCGGCGCTTACCGAGTCCGACGTCTGGATCAACGGAGGCTTCTTCGTGTTTCGAAACGAAATCTTCCGCCATATTCACCCTGGGGACGAGTTGGTGCGGGAACCGTTTCGACGGCTCATCGAAAAAAGAGCCTTGTTGGCACATAAATGCAAGAGCTTCTGGCAGTGCATGGACACCTTCAAGGACAAGCAAACCCTTGAGGAGCTGAACCAGACTGACGCTCCCTGGAAGGTTTGGAAACAAGCCGCAAAGCCGTCTACGAGAATACTGGCTAGCGCATGATCCATCTGAAACTGGATCGAAAAGCGACCGGTGCGCTTGAGATATTATGCCTAGGTTGTCATTCTGACGATATCGAGATTGGCTGCGGTGGCGCAATCCTAAGGCTATCTTTGGAGCACCCAAATTGTGTGTTCCACTGGGTCGTGTTCAGCGCGACCGGTGAGCGCGCTGCCGAGGCGCAACACGCGGCAACTCAGTTCGTCGACCCGTCGCGCCTGCGTGGACCGATCCTGAAAACGTTCCGGGATGGCTTTATGCCGTATAGCGGAGCCGAGATCAAAACGGTCTTCGAGGAATTGAAGCAGACAATTTCGCCCGATCTCATCTTCACCCACAATCGCAATGATGCGCACCAGGACCATCGCCTGATTTCTGATTTGACCTGGAACACATTTCGGGACCATCTGATTCTAGAGTACGAGATTCCAAAATATGATGGCGACATGGGACGGCCTAGCGTCTTCATTCCGCTTCCATCAGAGGTATATGAAAAGAAGGTTCGTTTGATAATGGATACATTCCAGTCCCAGGCTGGTAAGCACTGGTTCAAACCGGAAACCTTTCTGTCGCTTATGCGGTTAAGAGGAATGGAATGCAACGCTCCCAGCGGCTACGCTGAAGCGTTCTACGGCCGTAAGCTGGTGCTCTAAATTCAGCAGCCGATAAGATGCTTGAAGGACTTACCGGACAACACACTTCGCGACGGATTCTGGTCGACAACCTCAATTCGGCAGCCGGCGCAGTGGTAGCACCGTCGCGGATACAAGATGACCGTCGGGGCTACTTTCTGACGGTATTTCTGTCGTCGCGGCAGCCCCGACAGACGGAAAAGAAAGCCCAGAATTAAGCCGCGCGCGCCGCAGGCGCGACGATTTGGCTTCGGCGTAGGTATCAAGGCGGACAGTCAGCAGAAATTCCCGCACAAAGTGGCAATGTGCGATCCGTAAATTATGCAACTTTCTTCGGTATCTGGGTACGCTGCGGCGGTAGCCTCGTGCCGTCGTCGGAGCGCTTCGATGACGAAATATACTTGAAACATTTCAGCGGCAGTCGGATAATTTTGTCAGATGTGAAAGAGAATAAACGTCGCTGCCGTGGTGTTGCAATTGACACCTGAATGCCACGGCCGAGGATGTCAGCCGTGCTGGTTCGGGGTCACGCCAACGGTCGATGCCATGAAAAAGTGATTCAGGCTTTTCGACCTTGGACTGCACGAACTTCTGCCTTTACTGTTTTGCCCGCGCGGACGCGCTGGCCCGTGCGCTCACTCAAGTTGGCGACCAGAAGCTACGCCTGGTATCGCAGCGGCCGCCATGGCGCCCGGCGACAGGGAACCGCTCCGTCCTGACAACGAGTCTTCAACCCAAGTCTGTCGTTGCAAAAAAGCAATAGTGCGACAGGAAGTCCGAGCGTTCGACCACTTTTGGCGCCAACAGCGCTAATTTTTGTGCTTAACTCTGGCTCGATAACCCTAATAAGGATCGTACATATCAATGACATTTCGCTTGTACTAACAAAACTTATCCGAGGGAGCCGAGGCGATCGCAGCAACCGTGAACTGACGTCACCGAGTAAGTCTTAACTGTGTGTAAGTCGTAAGTGTCATGTCGCCAGTCATCGATACCAACGAACCTCAACTAGCCGACATTCCGCTCTTCGCTGGAGCGGCGCTTCGGCGATCCAATTCTCTTAGTAGAGTTCTCTACACCATTGTTCTCCAAGAGTTCGTCGCCGTCTTCCTCGCGGCCAGTGTTGGCATTGCGCTGTACTATTGGATTGGCCTCGGATTTCAGGTTCCTGTCACCCTGTGGCTCCCTTATGCGACGGCCATCGCCGCACTCGTTGTGCTTGTTTCGCTCGGGTTTCGCCATTACCCCCAAATCCAAACGAAACGAAAGCGATGGTATGTAACAGTTGGCATCGGGGCTGTCGGCGCTGGTTTTTCGGTATTTTTGACGCTTCTATTTTTGCTGAAGATCTCGGGTGAATATTCGCGCGGGGCATTTTTCTTTCAGCTTGCTGCCGTGAGCGCGATGATAACCGTTGTACGAGCGATCACGCATGACAAACTACGCGCTTCGATCGCGAGGAATGAAGTTGAGGCTCGCCGCGTCATTCTCGTCGGCCGCGAGTCCGATTGTCTCCATATATCAAATAAGATTACGAAGTCGGGACTTCGCGTCCAAAGGACGATCCCCTTTCCGACCGCCGTTACGACACACGACGATGAAACGAGCACGAGTGTAGGCTGTGCGAAGGACGGCGTCTTTCGGGAAATTGTTCAGCAATGTCGCCCGTTGTGTCCAGATGACATTCTTATTCTGGCAACTGAAAGTGATGTTCCCAATGTTGAGCGGCTTGTGCGCGCACTCTCCGTATTGCCCGCTTCGCTGCATATGATGCCAATCGGGCTGGAAAATATATTGGCAACATCAAAATTCTCCGAACTCGGGCTGCTTCCGACGATTCAATTGTTGCAGCAGCCACTGACGTTATTTGACCAATTTATTAAACGGGCGCTCGACCTAATCGTCGCGACAATCGGCTTGATTCTGCTATGTCCGCTTTTTTTGCTGGTGGCGACGGTGATCAAATTGGAATCGCGGGGCCCAGCGGTTTTTCGACAGTCGCGTCACGGCTTCAATAACGAAACGATACGGGTTTTCAAGTTCCGTACCATGCGCACAGTGGAGGCCGGCGAAAGCTTTATTCAAGCGGTAAAAAACGATCCTCGCGTGACGGTGTTCGGCGCTATTCTGCGCAAAACAAATATCGACGAACTGCCGCAGCTCGTTAATGTCTTGTTGGGAGAGATGTCGCTGGTTGGTCCTCGACCGCACCCGATAGCGCTCAACTTGAAATACGAGGACAAGTTAGCGCCGCTGTTTCGGCGTCATAACGTTAAACCGGGAATTACCGGCTGGGCGCAGGTTAACGGCTGCCGTGGCGAAACCGATACGGTCGAAAAGATGCATCAGCGCTTGATATATGATTTGTATTATATCGATCATTGGTCGTTTCTGTTGGATATCCAGATTATTATGATGACGCTGCTCTCCAAAAAAGCGTATTCAAACGCCTATTGAGGGTCAGCTATTCCGACTGGATGTCGACTATGATTTCCGTAATCATTCCGACCCTGCATCGCCCCTTATTGGTGATGCGTGCCGTCAATAGCGTATTGACGCAGTCGATGACGGATCTCGAAGTGGTGGTTGTCATCGACGGGCCCGACCCTGAGACCAGGCATACGCTTGGCGCGGTCGCCGATGGTCGATTGCGCATCGTTCAAAACCCTCAACCGCTGGGCAGTGCGGGAGCACGTAATGTCGGCATCGAGGCGGCGCGGGGTGAATGGGTTGCATTTCTCGACGACGACGATGAATGGCTTAAGGACAAACTCGAATTGCAGCTAGCGGCTGCGCGTACCGACGGTCATTGCGTTATCGTGTCGTGTCTGAGTTACGTTGCGACCTCCCTGAAGCGCTACATTTGGCCGCGCCGCGTCTACGATAACGCTTCACCGTTGGACGAATATTTGTTCGATCGGCGCTCGTGGTTTCGCGGCGACGTTATGCTGCAATGCTCTTCGCTTTTTATGCCACGGTCGCTTAGCCGTGAGTTACTGTTTGGCCCGGTCCACGACGATTGGGACATGCTTTTACGTGCGGTGAGGGGAAAGGGTATCAAAATAG
>Ga0210390_10003697_pt1 | contig 13078 bp, 10 predicted proteins | sample IncBWH11OmetaG_FD_161050 | JGI IMG/M metagenome (GOLD analysis project Ga0210390, IMG submission 161050) | Forest soil microbial communities from Barre Woods Harvard Forest LTER site, Petersham, Massachusetts, United States - Inc-BW-H-11-O ...
CATTCGTGCCGCGCAGTTCGGCGATCACGTTGCCGAGTTTATCCGTTTGCACCGGCAACCCTTCCGCCACAAACAAAGCCTTCACCGCCGCCGAACGCTTCTCCTCCTGAAACGAAGGCGCCGGAATTTCGGTCAGCGCCGCCTGCTGGTCATTGATCCACTTCAGATTCTTCGCGAACCAGTCCAGCGCCACGCGCACCTGCGGCTGCTCCGCAAGGGGAAACGAAGTCAGTGGCCGTGCGGCCTGCGAGAGCGCGGAGCGAATCGGCATGAACAAAAGAATAGCGCAAACGGCAAAGCGTTTCACTGTACCAATTGGCAGTCGCGCGGGCCAATTCGACTTGCAGGAGAAAGCCGGGGACGCGGGATAATCCACGCCGCCATTTTAGCGCGAAGCAACTCAAGTCGAAAACACTTTCGGTAGCGGACCACTCTCCGATTTCGGCTTTAACAAGGCGATTGTCACATCGTCATTGTTTTTTACGGTCAAAAGCTCCTGTGCGGGAGCCAATAAAGCAAGCAATTCCAAAGAAAAGAATTCCCGAATAGGTAAGAATTCGGTCGGCCCATATTTCTCTGCCATTCCAATAAAGAATCGTATAGTGATTTCGAACTGGATAGATATTCCCGGTTTCTGGTCTTGGTGAAGTGGGTCTTCCAAGAAGATAGTAGAACGACGTTTCTACCATGAGACACAGGAGACACGCGATCCCTGCGACTTTTCCGATGTATGAGAGTAACCGCGAATTCTGCGGTGTTTGGAGCATATTCTCCATGTGTGCACTCAGACGAACCCGCTCTTCATGTATTCCACCACATCGTGTCGCGTCCTGGTTGTTGAACGCAGTACTTGTGTGATGTCAAAGGTAAGCTGGTTTCTACCGGCCTACGCCGGGGTGGGGGAAGATGGGCAGAGGGCCAGCAGTTCTTGCTCCGTCAGCACGCGTGAGGAATGCTTTGCGGCGTCGAAGATGCGATTGACCACTTCATCGGTGGCAGGAATGTTGTGGCGCGAAAGCCAGTAGAGCACATTGGACTTGCCGCTCATCGGGCCGATTTCGACGACTTGTTCGAGGCCGAAGAGATGCGCAGGGACGCCGCTGTAGACCGCGTCCGCAAGGTCGCGGTCGCCGGTGCGCAGCGCCTTGATAATCGCCGCGGCATGGACTCCCGTGGCCGTACGAAACGCATCCTTGCCAAAGACCGGGTAGTTCGGCGGAATCACCGTGTGCGTAGCCTTCGCCACTTTCTCGCAATACGCCCGCAGCGAACTCAAATCGTTTTCAATCAAGCCCATCAGCCGGAGATTCACGAGCAACAGCTCCATCGGCGTATTGCCGACGCGTTCCCCAAGCGACAGCGCCACGCCATGAACCTGATCCGCGCCCGCCGCCACGGCCGCCAGCGAATTCGCGATGTCGAGCCCGCGATCGCGGTGCCCGTGCCAATCCACGCGAATCTTTTCCTCGCTCGGCTTCACCACGTTTTCCATCACAAATTTCACCAGGTTATACGCGCCCTGCGGCGTTGCATGGCCAACGGTATCGCACAGCACAATCGCGCGCGCGCCGCAGCGAATCGCCGTCGTATACAACCTCTTCACGGTCGCGGGATCGGTCCGCACGGTATCTTCCGTCACGTACATGCAAGGCAGCCCCTGCGCAACCGCAAACTTCACCGCCTTCTCCGTGGTCCGCTCCAGATGCTCCACGGTCCAGTCTTCCACCAACCGCCGAATCGGGCTGGAGCCGAGAAACGTGGCCGCTTCAATCGCAATGCCCACGCGCTGCGAAATCTCCGCGATCGGCCGAATGTCCGCCTCGATCGTCCGGGCAGCGCAGTTCGGCTTGATCCGCATGCGGTTCGTGGCAATCTCCCGGGCCAGCGCTTCCACGTGTTGCACGGCGCGCGGGCCCGCTCCCGGCAGCCCGATATTCACGGAATCAATCTGCAACGATTCCATCAGATGCAGAATTTCAATCTTCTCTTCAATGGTCGGATCTTGAATCGAAGGATTCTGCAAGCCGTCGCGCAACGTCTCATCGTTCAGCAGCACCCGCGTGCCGGGTGGGATCGACATCGGCCCAACCGAATTCCAGTCATGGATCCATTCGTTGTGGTTCACTGTAGCTCGATCTCCCTGCGCGGCTTAATAACGTAGCGTGTAGCTGTTGGGCTGCTGCTTCGGGTCGGGCCGAAAAAGAATTTTGCAGAACTCGCAGCGGTAAATTTCAGCGCCCTTGCCCACAATCGCTTCGACCTCCGGCGTCAGGTCGTACCAGCGCTTCAAATGCCCGGCGCACAGCTTGCCCTTCTCGTTGCGCTCGTCGCAAGCGCGCTGCTTGGGCTTGCGCGTCTTAATCTTGGGCGCCGCACTCGCTTGCGTCACGTCCTGTGTTTCGTCTGGCAACTCTTGCTCCTCGACCTCTAGTTCAATCCGTGATCACGAAACATCGTCTTCATCGCCGCCCGCGCATGCTTCAAACGCGCAAAAATTCCACCGCCAAACTCAAAATTCAGAAACGCGTCCGCCGCCTTCTCCAGATCGCCGCCGTAGCGATACCACCACGGCTTCTCCATCCGCGGCAAATGGTCCACATCAATATATTTTACATGCACCATTTCCTGGAAGCCCGCCTTGCCGTGCGTACGTCCCCAGCCGCTCAACCCGCATCCGCCGTGCGGCGCTTCGGCAATCGCGAAACCGCTGATTAGGTCGTTCACCATCACCGTGCCGGCGTGCAACCTCTGCGCAATCCGCTTCCCGCCCTCCAGATCGCTCGTCCACACGCTGGCGGAAAGCGCAAATTCGGAGTCGTTCGCGCGCGCGATGGCCTCTTCCGCGTCGTCCACCACACGAATGGCCATAATCGGGCCAAACGTCTCGTCCTGAAACAGCTTCATCGAAGCATCCACGCCCGTGACCACGGTCGGTTCAAAAAAGTTTGGCCCCAGGTCCGGCCGCGGCCGCCCGCCGCACAAAACCTGTGCCCCGCGCTGCACCGCATCCGCCAGAAGTTCGCTCATCCGCTGCACATGCTGCGGACGAATCAGCGGGCCGATTTCCGTGTTCGGATCGCTCCCGAACCCCAGCCGCAGCCGCTGCGTCTTCTCCACGCATTTCTGGATGAACGCCTCGCTGATCGACTTCTCGACGAACAGCCGCTCCACCGAAAGGCACACCTGCCCGCAATTCGTAAAGCTGCCCCATACCGCCGCGCTCGAAGCCACTTCGGGGTCGGCGTCGCCCAGCACCAGCATCGCGTCTTTTCCCCCAAGCTCCAGCACGCTAGGAATCAGCAGCGGCGCGCAAGCCTCCGCAACGTGCCGCCCGGTAAAAACGCTACCGGTAAAAAAGACTTTGTCTGGGCGCGCATCAATCAGCGCCTGGCCGACTTCCCCTCCGCCCTGCAGGATCGTCACGAGGTCCGCCGGAAATCCGGCATCGCGGAAAAGCTTCCCAATCAATTCACCACACTCTGGCGTGAAGTCGCTGGTCTTGCAGAGCACCGCGTTGCCGGCGGTCACCGCGGCGATGATCTGCCCCATGGGAATCGCCAGCGGATAATTCCACGAACTGATGATCGCCACCACCCCGAGCGGTTCGTAATAGAGTTTCCCGGATTTCGCTTTCGCCGCCAGGCTGTGGTGCGGCACCGCCTCGGGCTTCAGCAGCGACTCGCCGTGTTTTGCAAAATAGTCCGCCGAGTCCAACGAAACGAACACGTCGGCAAATTTGGCTTCCGCCCGCGGCTTTCCCGATTCGCGAACGACTGCGTCCGTCAAAACTTCGCGCGCTTCCAGAATTTTCTTCTTCAACACCGCGATCTGCGCGCAGCGCTCTTCCACCGGCCGCTTCCCCCAGCCCTTTTGCGCCTCGCGAGCCCTCGCGAGCAATTGCGGAACCGCCCGCGGCGAAGTCCGTTCATACGATTGCAAAACCTTGCCGGTCGCGGGATCAATCGAAGGCAAAGTGTCCAACAGCGGAGAAGTTGCAGCCATGGCGTTGATTCTACCCTCCCGCATCCAGCTTGTGTAGGGCCGGTCCTTCCGAGGCGGGCCGCTCTGTGCTTTTTTGGAGTGCGGCGGCTCTGCCGCCGCTTTCGCGGATGCAAACATATCTCCGAAATCATTTGGGAGATACCCTCTACACCCCAAAAGCGGGAGCGTTGCTCCCGCACTCCAAAGTAAAGCCGGTAATATGAACTCAGCCGACCCGATACGGCGAATCGTGCTCCACCATCATCATAAACAATCCCTGCGGCGGCACGGTAGGCCCCGACTTCGATCGATCCTTCATCTCATACAGCCTGTCGATATCCGCCGGCGTCAGCTTTCCCCGCCCTACTTCCAGCAGCGTTCCGACCATCTTCCGCACCATGTACCGCAGAAACGACCGGCCGTGCACGGTAAACCACAACTCCTCGCCGTCTTCCGTGCGCTTCAGCTCCGCCGAAAAAATCTCCCGCTGCATGTTGCGCTCTTTATCGTCGTCCTCGGAACCCGTCGAAGCCGCAAATGAAGTGAAATCGTGCATGCCCACAAAACGCGCCGCCGCGTCCCTCATCGCCTCTTCATCCAGCGGAAACGGATAGTGCAGCACATACCGCCACAGCATCGGCGGCACCACCTTCCCGCGATAAATCCGGTAGCGGTAAATCTTCCCCTTCGCCGACCAGCGCGCGCTGAAATCCGGCCCCATCTCCTCCACGGCCACAATTCGAATCGTGGGCGGCAGCAGCGCATTCATCGCCCGGTGAAACTCCAACGCCGAAAGTGCCGACTGCGTGCGAAAGCTGCCCACCTGCCCCAAAGCGTGCACACCCGCGTCGGTTCGTCCCGCGCCAAGCAACTGGGTCTCTTCCTGCGTCAATCGCCGCAGCACGGAAACGATTTCACCCTGAACGGTCGGCTTGTTCTTCTGAATCTGCCAGCCATGAAAATCCGTGCCGTCGTACGCAATCGTGAGTTTGAAATAACGCATGCAGGAATCGGCCGGCCAACCCTAGGAAACGGACCGCGCGTAGCGGCTTCCGGGCTTCACGGCCGCCGTGCCTTGTCGGCAGAGAGGGCAATCATCCGGCTCGTAGCTTTCGATCAAAAGTTCAATCAGCGCATTCGATTCCACGGGAAACTCAATCTTGCCACCGCTGCGATCAATCAACGCGCCCGCCGCCACCACTCGCCCCCCAGCTTCTTCGACCACGCTGATGGCCTCCTGAGTCGAGCCCCCGGTCGTCCACACATCCTCCACAACCAAAACATGGGTATCCGGCTTAAGCGCAAATCCCCGTCGCAGGCACATTGTCCCGCTGCCATCGCGTTCCACAAACATCGCCGGCACGCCGCCGCCGACAGAATCGCTCTGCGCAGGCAGCGCCCGCGCCACCTCTTGCCCGATGATCACTCCGCCCAGCGCCGGGGAGACAACGGCATCAATCCTAGCATCCGAGAACAAAGCGGCCAGCGCTTGCCCCAGCTTTTCCGCAAATCGCGGGTATTGCAAAACCAGCGCACACTGCACGTACGTGCCGCTATGGAGGCCGCTCGACAACTCAAAATGGCCATGGCGGACCGCGCCCGCCTTCTCAAACATCTTTAACAGCTCTTCGCGCGTAAACATAGGCCCGCTAACCGCGGGGGCTCCTAAACGTCGAAATGTCAGCAGCCTAGCCTCCATGCAACGCGTTGTCAAGGAATGAGGGCCCCTGTTAGACTTCGAAGCCAGCGCCCAGGCCGGTGAGCGTCCGTTGCAGACGTCTCCCAAGCTGCATCCCGGATGAAACAAATTGCCCTCTTGCATCGTTTTAGAGAGAGAAGCCTTGTAACGGGTCGGTTTGCCAAGAGTTCAGCATTGCCATTTTTCCAGAGGTGAGGAAACCTTTATGAAGAAGCTGTCCCTGAAGTCCCTGCTTTCGGCCGTTCTGGCAGGCATTCTCGCGGGAGCCCCCGCCTCTCCGGTGTTGGCCCAGGATCCAGCCCCAGCTCCCCCTCCGAAACAGGCCAGTCTGCAAGGTGGCGTGCCGATCTCCCTGGGCTTGAGCAAGTATCACTACACCAATTCTCCTGGCCCTTGGCCGAATATCACCGCTCCCTTTCGCACCTGGTATGTCAATCCGGGAGCGCTTACGAACTCGCCCCGGCTCGAGCAACTCATCCAGGCCGGAAAGATGAACCTCAGCCTGCAGGACGCCATCGCTCTCGCTCTTGAAAACAGCATGGACATCGTCGTCCAGCGCTACAACCCCTGGATGGCCGACACCAGCATCCTCAAAACGAAAGCCGGCGGCTTCGGTTACGGCGTACCCGGCAGCTTGTCGGTCGGTTCGACCGCCAACCTCCCTTCGCTGATTTTCGACCCGTACCTCACGCAGAGCGTTTCGGTCAACAGCGCGCTGATTGCGGTGAACAACCCGCTCACTTCCGGCACCGGTACGAACGGAATCTCGGCGCTGGGAGTACACAACAGCACCTTTACCACTGCCTTTTCGCAGGGCTTTTCTACCGGTACCACGCTCAACGTCTTCTGGGACAGCACCCGCTCCTCTTCGACTTCCGCGTTCAACCTTTTCGATCCCGCCGTGCAGTCCACCATCGGCATCAGTTTCTCCCAGCAACTCTTGCAGGGCGTCGGCCGCGACATCACCCGCCGCAATATCCTGATTGCCGAAAACAACCGTAAGATCGCCGACTTGGCCTTCGCCCAGCAAGCCATCACCACCGTAACCAGCACCATCACCGCCTATTGGGAGTTGGTTTACGCTCGCGCGAATGTCAGCGTGGAGGAGCAGGCGGTCAAGGTCTCGGATAAGCTGTACAACGACAACAAGAAACAGTTGGAGATCGGCACCATGGCCCCGCTGGACGTGACTCGCGCGGAATCCGAACTGGCCACCGACCGCCAGAACCTCATCGTTGCGCAAACCACCCAACTGCAGGACGAATTGGTTCTGAAGAATTTCATTTCCAAGGATCCCACTGCATCCAATCTGATCGACGTGGAAATCATCCCCACCGACAAGCCGGATGCGCCGCAATCCATTCAACTCGCGCCTTTCGCCGACGCGGTGAAAGAAGCATTCGTGAAACGCCCTGACGTGCAGGAACAAATCCTGAACGTGAAGAACGGGGAAATCGATGTCAAAGCCACGAAGAATGCGCTGCTTCCTCAAGCCACGCTGACAGGCACTTACAGCAGCACGGGCCTGGCCGGAAATTCTCTGGCGACCGCCTCCGGATTCGTCGCCGGGCCTCAGGTCGTGGACGCGAACGGAAATCCAGTGACCGTTCTGAATTCCACCAGCGTTCCCACCCCGATATTTGTTCCAACGGCAACAACCACGGTTACAGGCGTGAACAAGACAGGCCTTTCCGACAGTCTGAGTCAGGTCTTTCACAACCGCTTCCCCAGCTATACCGTCGGAATCAATTTCACGCTACCTCTTCGCAACCGCTCCGCGCAGGCAGACAGCGTCCACGCGCAACTCACCGAGCGCCAACTGGAAGCCCAGATGCAGCAGATCAAGAACAGCGCGGTGCTCGATGTGCGCAACACTTCCATCGCCCTGGAACAGGGCCGCGCACAGGTGGAAGCCGCCAGCAAGGCCCGCGAACTGCAGCAGCAGACCTTTGACGCCGAGCAGAAGAAATATCAGCTGGGCGCTTCCACGGTCTACAACGTGATTCTGACGCAACGCGATTTGATCACCGCGCAGGGCACCGAACTTCGCGCCCTGGCAAATCTGGCGGAAGCCAAGGCAAACTACGAACGCGCTCTCGGGCGCACTCTGGAAGTGAATAGCGTAACCATCGCCGGTGCAAAGAAGGGCGACATCGAACCTGACACCCTCATCCCCGGCACGCGGGACGGCCAAGTCGTCGGCACCGAGGAATTGTTCAAGGCCCTCGACGACAAAGGCAAATCCGGCAACCGCTAGCACCGCCTCCCGGTAAAAGTGTTGGCCGACCTTCAGGTCGGCCAACACAAAAACTGCCCAACGTGTTCCCAGCCCCTCGCCGCCAACTCTCTTCTGCTATCATGGCGCTTCCTCTTGAGGTTCCCGTGGCGCCGAAAATAGAAACAATCGCAATCAGCGACGCCTCGACATCCACCCATGCGGCGCAAACTACCAATCCCTTCCTGCGCGATCGAAATAATTTGGCAATCCTTGTCTTGATTGGCGCGAGCACTCTTCTCATTCATCTGGTCACGGCCGGGCGCTACGGTTTCAATCGCGATGAGCTTTCTATCCTCGAAGACGCGCGTCACCTTGCCTGGGGCTACGTCGCCTATCCGCCACTCACCCCATTCCTTGGACGCCTGGCCCTCGCGCTCTTCGGCACCTCGCTGGTCGGTTTCCGTTTTTTCTCGGCACTGATACAAGCCGTCAGCGTGGTGCTGACCGGCTGCATGGCCAAGGACATGGGCGGAGGGCGCGCGGCTCAGGTCGTGGCCGCCTGCGCTTCCATTCCCTTCTCTCTTGGAGTGGGCGCGCTCATGCAGTACATGTCCTTCGATTACTTCGCATGGGTTCTCACCGCCTTTTTCCTCGTCCGTCTTTTCAAATCATCGAACCCCCGGTACTTCCTCCTTGTCGGGGCTTCCATCGGCCTGGGAATGCTGGCCAAATACACGATGTTGTTCTTCGCCATCGGCCTCCTTGCGGGCCTCCTCCTCAGCGACGCGCGCAAATATTTCCGCGCGATTTGGCCGTGGCTCGGCCTGCTCGTTTCTCTTCTGATTGTCGCGCCGAATTTCCTTTGGCAGGTGCGGCATCATTTCGTCAGCTACGACTTCCTCCGCTTTATTCACCAGCGCGACGTCTCCGAAGGCTTGACGCGCTCCTTTCTTCCCGACCAGTTGGAAATGACCCTCTTGTCGTTTCCTCTCTGGCTCGCCGGGCTCTATTTCTGTCTACGCGCACGCGAAGGCCGGAACTTCCGCCCGCTGGCCGGGACTTTTCTGGCAACGCTTGTTCTCTTCGTGATCGCAAAAGGCCGCGGGTATTACCTGGCGCCGGCCTACCCGATGCTGTACGCGGCCGGTGGAGTATGGCTCGAGCGCTGGCTTTCGACTCTAAACGCTACACGCGGGCACGCCGTCCGCGCTGCGGTTGTCGCTGCACTAGCGCTGAGCATTCTCGGCGCGAGTGCTGTAGCTCTGCCCCTCGCCCCGATCCCCTCCCGGTGGTTCCGGCTCGCGGACAAAGTGAATCTGACTTTTCGTGATGAAATCGGCTGGGAGGATCTGGTCTCGACCCTGGCCCAGGTTCGCGATTCCCTTCCCGCCGGGTCAAGGATACGTCTCGGCATCCTTGCAGAAAATTACGGCGAAGTAGGCGCCATCAATCTCTACGGGCCGAGCCACGGGCTGCCCCGCGCCATCAGCGGCGAAAACTCCTCCTGGGAACGTGGCTATGGCGATCCCGCGCCGCAGACTCTGATCATTGTCGGCTTTCCGCGAGATTTCGTAGAAGCGCACTTCGATTCCTGCCGGCTGGTGGCGCAAAACACAAACGCGCGCGGGGTCGTCAACGAGGAGACCGCCGAGCGCCGCGATATTTTCCTCTGCGGTCCGCCCAAAGCCGGCTGGCCCGAGTTCTGGCGTGATTTCCAGTATTACGCCTAGCGGCACCGCGATTCCTCACTGTGCTCTCGCAGTTGTCGTGGCCGGTCTTAAGACCGGCCACGACATCATCGCCGTCAAATGAATTTACGCGCTAGCGCTCAGCCTTTGCCCCTTGAAGAACGCCAGCAAGTCCGCGTTGATCACATCCGCATTGGTCGCGGGCATGCCATGCGGATAGCCCGGATAAACCTTCAGCGTCGCGTTCTTCAGTACCTTCGCCGAAAGCAGCCCCGCCGCGACGATCGGCACAATCTGGTCATCGTCGCCATGCATCACCAGCACCGGGATGTCGATCTTTTTCAGGTCTTCCGTCAGGTCGGTTTCCGAGAACACCTTGATGCAGTCATAGTGGCCCTTCACGCTCCCCAGCATGCCCTGCAGCCACCAGTGCTCGCGGATGCCCTCCGAAATTTTCGCGCCAGGCCGGTTGTATCCGTAGAACGGCAGAGTAATGTCCTTATAAAACTGCGCTCGGTTTGCTGCGAGCGCCGCACGAAGCCCGTCGAACACCTCGATGGGCGTCCCAGTCGGATTCTTCTCGGTCTTCAGCATAAGGGGCGGTATCGCGCTGATCAGCACCGCTTTGGCAACCCGCTTGGTACCGTGGCGGCCCAGGTAGCGCGCCACTTCGCCGCCGCCGGTCGAATGGCCCACCATGATCGCGTCCTTCAAATCGAGCTTTTCGAAGAGCTGCGCCAGATCATCGGCATACGTGTCCATGTCATTCCCGTCCCACGTCTGGTCGGAGCGCCCGTGTCCCCGCCGGTCATGCGCGATGACGCGATAACCTTGCCGCCCGAAGTACAGCATCTGCCCGTCCCAGTCGTCCGCGCTAAGCGGCCAGCCGTGGCTGAATACAATCGGTTGTCCTTTGCCCCAGTCCTTGTAATAAATCTGTGTGCCGTCTTTCGTTGTGATCGTTGGCATATACACTCTCCTCGCATTCAGTCTGGCTATACGGCAGGACGCCGCAATGACGCCTGTGGCCTCTCCAATGATGCTCATCGTGGAAGGATGGCCACAAATTCATTTCCGTTGGGCGGAAAACGGGCCATGCTGCAAGCTACTCTTCTGTCTATCCCCCGTCAAACGCAAAACACGCCCGAATCATCCCGCTCTCGCCGAGCACCTCATGCCGGGTCGGAATTTTTCCAAAGAATAAATAAGCACAATGTGACTTCAGAGGATTATACTTGCCCAAACTGCGCCCTATGCTCGATTGACGCGTTGAGTCGCTTAGGGAGATCCTGCCATGAAAGTAGCGCTCGTCTGTCTCTTTGTGTGTTCCACTCTGCTTTTGCCATTCCAGTCCCGCTCTCAGGAGCCAGCCAAGCCTGCCGATGAAAAACCTGCCGCTTCGGACGCTAAGCCCACCCCCGACGCCCCCAAAAAAGAAAATCCTGTTAAGTCCTCGCCCACCTCACTGGCATCCGGCAAAAAGAAGTTCAGCCAGGATTGCGCCATGTGCCATGGCAAAGAGGGTGCTGGCGACGGCGACCTGGCCGAAGACATGCACTTGAAGCTTGCCGATTTCCGCGACGCCGCTGCGTTGAAAGACCTGACCGACGGCGACATCTACAACATCATCAATAATGGCAAAGGCAAAATGATGGGCGAAGAAGGCCGCCTGAAGCCCGACGAAATCTGGGATGTCATCAACTTCGTCCGCACCCTCGCGAAAAAATGACCAACCCGTAGCGGCCACCTTTAGGTGGCCCAGGATCAGGTAGTCCAGTGCGGCCGCCGGATCCCCGCCGCATGCTCTCTCTTAACGGCTTCATTTCTTCGCTGCTTCTTTACTTCCTTACTTCCTTACTTCTTTACTTCGCTACTTCCTGCTTCTCCTCTCCTTGCTCCCCGCCTCCATTTCCCATAGCATTAGTTTCAGGCGGGGTCGCCATATCCAGTTGCTTATATTCTGATCCCGGGAGCGCCTTTTCATGAGTGATCCGGCCAATCCAAAGAAAACCGGCAGTGCCGTAAAATCCCTCTCCAAGTTGCAAGCCTGGGAGGAAAACACCCTTCGCCCCACCCTCGAAAAGAGTCCCGAGCGCCAGAAGGAATTCACTACCGTCTCGAGCTACCCGATCCGCCGCCTGTACACCGAAGAAGACCTCGCCGGATGGGACGCGGCCCGCGACCTGGGCAATCCCGGCGAACCGCCCTACACCCGCGGCATTCACGCCACCATGCATCGCGGCCGCTTGTGGACCATGCGCCAGTTCGCCGGCTTCGGCACCGCCGAAGACACCAACCAGCGCTTCCGCTATCTCCTTTCACAGGGCCAGACGGGTCTCTCCACCGCATTCGATCTCCCCACGCTGATGGGCTACGACTCCGACCACGCGCTCTCCGAAGGCGAAGTCGGCAAATGCGGCGTCGCCATCAGTTCCCTGGCCGACATGGAAGTCCTCTTCGATCAAATTCCCCTCGCCAATGTCACCACTTCCATGACCATCAATTCCCCGGCTGCGGTCATCTGGGCCATGTACCTCGCGGTCGCGGAAAAGCAAGGCGCCGACTGGAAGAAAATCTCCGGGACGCTGCAGAACGACATCCTGAAGGAATACATCGCGCAGAAGGAATACATCTACCCGCCCGAGCCCTCCATGCGCTTGGTGATCGACACGTTCGAATTCGGCATGAAGCACACGCCCAAGTTCAACGTGATCTCCATCAGCGGCTATCACATCCGCGAAGCTGGCTCGACGGCGATTCAGGAACTAGCGTTCACCTTGCGCGACGGCATGGAGTACGTCGAATGGGCCATGCGCCGCGGCTTGCCGGTGGATGAATTCACCCCGCAGCTCTCTTTTTTCTTCAACGCGCACAACGATTTCTTCGAAGAAATCGCCAAGTATCGCGCGGCGCGCCGCATCTGGCACAAAGCCATGAAAGAGCGCTATAAGTCCGTCAGCCCGCGAAGCTGGGCGCTGCGTTTTCATACGCAGACGGCGGGTTGCTCGCTTACTGCGCAACAGCCGATGAACAACGTGGTGCGCACCGCAATCCAGGCGCTCGCCGGTGTTCTCGGCGGCACGCAATCGTTGCACACAAATTCCCTCGACGAAGCCTGGGCCCTGCCTACCGAGCACGCCGCTACCATCGCCCTGCGCACGCAGCAGATCATCGCCCACGAAACCGGCGTCACCAACACGGTCGACCCGCTCGGCGGCTCCTATTTCGTCGAAACCCTTACGAACGAAGTGGAAAGCGGCGCCTGGGATTATATTCGCCGCATCGACGCCATGGGCGGCATGGTCGCCGCGATCGAAAAAAGCTACCCGCAACGCGAAATCGCGGAAGCGTCGTATCGTTACCAGATAGCCGTCGATAAAAAAGAAAAAATCATCGTCGGCGTCAACGATTACGTCACACCGGAGCAGCCGATGGACTTGTTGCAGATCGACGAAACCGTCGCGCACCGCCAAGCCGAGCGCCTCAGCAAGC
>Ga0210390_10003699_pt1 | contig 13075 bp, 8 predicted proteins | sample IncBWH11OmetaG_FD_161050 | JGI IMG/M metagenome (GOLD analysis project Ga0210390, IMG submission 161050) | Forest soil microbial communities from Barre Woods Harvard Forest LTER site, Petersham, Massachusetts, United States - Inc-BW-H-11-O ...
ATACGCCAAGCGAATGATGGAGCTGCGTCGATCGGGAAGCCTTCAGCCCGGTGTTGTCGCGCTGTTGGTGTTGTTTTTCTGTGGATACGCCGGCTACCGCAGCGGCGACTTTTGGTCTGCCCTGAACTGGCAACTTCTCGCGCAACCGCTCGCCGAAGCAGGCCTCGTATCTCTGGGGATGACGTTCGTCATTGCCTCCGGAGGAATCGATCTTTCCGTGGGGGCAATTGTTGGTGTCGCGGCAGTTGCAGCGGGCATCGCTGCGCAACACAAGTTGCCCGTCCCGGCAATCGAGGCGGCCGCGCTCGCCGCAGGAATACTCTGCGGCGCTTTCAACGGAATATTGATCGGCGTTTTCCGCCTCTCGTCCATCCTTGTCACTCTCGGCAGCATGATTCTCTTTAGCGGCATTGCTTTGGCCCTCAGCAATGGAAACAGCTTCGCGGGTTTCCAAGAAAGTTTGCTGTGGTGGAACGACGCAACGCTATTGGGCATCCCCGTCGAATTTCTTCTGTTCCTCGCAACCGCCGCTATTGCCGCAGTTCTTTTGCGCTATACGTTGTGGGGACACTATGTCATCGCGATCGGCAGCAACCGCGTCGCGGCGAGATACTCCGGCTACCCAGTCGCTCTCACTCTGTTTGGCGTTTACAGTCTGCAGGGCCCGTTCTGTGGAATGACCGGCATTCTACTCGTGGCGCGGCTTGCGAGCGCTCGCGCTGACATGGGGCAAGGCTTAATGTTGATGGCCATCGCCGCGGTGGTTCTCGGCGGCGCGCCGATCGTGGGCGGAGCAGCCTCCGTGATCGCGACTCTAGTAGGCGTTGCAGCGTTTTACATCGTTCAAGACGGTTTGCTGCTTCTCGACGTTCCGCCGTTTATTCAATACGTTCTTACGTCGGTCATGCTTCTGGTTGCAGTCGCCGCCGGAAATCTCTTGCGAGGAAACCGAGAGGATCGGCGATGAAGCCGCGCCAAGGCAGCCGATTTGTGAGATTTATGTTGGCCGCGCTTCTGCTGATAATAGGATGCTCGCGGCTGCCTCGAAATTCCAAAACGCTGTTCGTAATGGTGCCGAAACTGGTTGGTATCCCGTACTTCAACTCCGCACGCGATGGCGCATCGCAAGAGGCAAGCCGACTGGGCCTTCATTTTTTCTACACCGGCCCCACCGCCGCAGACGCGAGCCTCCAGGTGGACGTCATCGCCGGCTTGCTGGCTAGGCATCCCGCCGCGCTGGCCGTGTCCTGCGATGACGCCAACGCACTTGCTCCGGTACTGCGCCGCGCGCGCCGCTACGGCATTCCAGTTCTGACTTGGGATGCCGACGCGCAACCGGACGCTCGCGATTGGTTTGTCAGCCAGGTCGAAGACGAAACGCTGGGCCGTCACGTCATGGATGTTCTCGCCGAACAGCTTGGAGGCCGTGGACAATACGCCATCATCACGGGCTCGCTCACAGCTTCCAACCTAAATGCCTGGCTCTACTGGATGAAAAAACAACAGCAGGAAAAATACCCGGAGATGGAATTGGTTGCGGTAGTTCCCGGCAATGACGACCAGCAACAATCTTTTGTGCAGGCGCAGAGCTTGTTGCAGGCCTATCCGAATTTGCGGGGATTTATCGGAAACAGTTCCGCCGCGCCGCCGGCCATCGCTAGAGCCATCGAGCAGGCAGGACTCTCCGGCCAAATTGCCATCGCCGGGCTTTCTACGCCGAATCTGATGCGCCACTACATCGAAAATAAAACCGTCAGGACGATTACGCTGTGGGATCCCGGCAAATTAGGCAGGCTGACTGCCGCCGTCGCGGCGATGATGCTCCATAAGGAAACACCTCGTGACGGCATGGACGTTTCCGGCGTCGGGCAAATCCGCGTGTTCTCCGAGACGCACAAAATCGTGATGGGCTCGCCGCTGGATTTCACGAGCGAAAACATCAGCCAGTATTGGTTCTGAGGGCGACTTCATCCCTAAATCAGACGAGACCCAGCCGTTGCGCGCAGGACCGAAGTATTTCCGGCTCCCAAACAGGCCGCTCCGGGCTCTTGGGATGTGTCCGCACCGAGGGAATTCGCCCAGTCAGATGCAAGAAAGCGGCTGCCGAATGCTTGTAGGCTGGCACTGGCTCGCGGAAGGCTACGTTTCCCAAATACTGCAGCGCATCCGAAAGCGCGTAATATGCTGGGTCGCCTGTTTTCCAGAGGCGATCCCGCTCTGCAAATTTTTCTGGCGCAAATGTCGCGAGTCCCAACAAATAGTCGGAGCCGAATTCAATCATATTGATACCGAGGTCGTTTCCGGTGTAGATGCGAAAATCCGGACGCCGAGCGTCGCGCAGCTCCAGCCGTTCGATCTCCACGATTCGGTCCAGCGACGAATGTTTTATGCCCTTTAGTTCGGGAATGTCCATCAAGCCCAGCACGGTGTCGGTATTAAAAATCTCGCCGTTCGGCGCGAACATGCGTCCCAATTCAAAGCCCAGTACGTGTGCATATCCGCGGCAGACAGCTTGGTAGGTCGCCACTTTTTCTCGGGATGGTTTTCCATGCAGTCGCGCCGTCTGAAACAAGATGGGTATGGCACCCTTCTTGACGATCGCGTCCATCTGCCGTCTGTACAGCGCAACAACGTCGCCGTCACATCCTTCGATATAGGCGCCCGCAACAAACGGCACGCCCTCGCCTAACGCTTCACGGGTCCAGCCCAGCACTTCGAGTCTTTCTGCATCGTTCAGATAATTTACGTACCCCGTATCCATGTTCACGGCGTTCATCAATCCAGCGCGGTGTGTGGCCACCAGATGCCGCTGAAAGGCCGCAACGGCCACTTGCCCGTTCTCTTCGTAAGGTAAAAGCGCAGCCGCGATTCCTTGCACTTCGCGATTTAGCTTTCTACGCTCCTGTATCGTTTTGATGGTCATCCCAGGGCTTTCCCGTCCCGTCTCTTCAAATCGAGCTTCTATCGACGTGCCTTGGCAACTTTAAGAAGTTCCGCCGACGCCGACTTTTTGTAGTAAGCGTCCAATGGATAGCACCCAGACGGCAATCCGTTACGCGGAGCCGTCGTGCAATCGCTGAATGTTCTGCAAACCAGCTTGTGTTGAAACGCCCGATCTCCCACCACATCGGAGAGCATCTCCGGATAACTGAGCACCATGCGTCCCAATCCGATCGAGTCCACCCAACCCAGACGCACTGCCGCTTGCGCCACATTCGGCAGAAAATCCTGCAAGTAACTGTACGCTGTCCCAACAATAATGAGTTTTGGAAAATGCTGCTTTAGTTGCTTTACGGCTTCCATCTGCCGCAAAACACCAGTCAAGGGATCCTCCGGCGGTTGATATCCATCCGAGGGCGGATAAAACGCAGGCCGTTGAATGTGCGGACAATAGTAAGGACTGCCTGCCGTAAGATTCACGAGACAAATTTCCAGCTCCTCCAACAAAGTAAAGAAGCGTATCGTCTCGGCGAGATCCGGTTTCGTAGGATCGTTCTGGTCGACTCCGAACCCCCATCGGTATGGAATCAAATGCTGATGTTCCACCGGAATCCCTGGTCCCAACTTTCCCCGTGTCGAACGCGATGGATCAGGCCGATAAGGAATCGCGTCAAACGCCGAAAGCCGCACTCCAATTTGCAATCCCGGAGCGGCCGTCCGTATTCCTTGCACGACTTCCCTCAAGAATCGCGTGCGATTCTCAAAGCTTCCGCCATACTTCCCTTCCCGCGTGTGGGCGCTGAGAAACTCGTGCCCCAGATAACCATGGCAATGCTTAACGTCCACAAAATCGAAGCCGAGCTCGCTCGCCATGCACGCGGCACGATGAAACTCTACAATGATCCTCTCGATTTCTGCATCGGTAAGCAACGGATAGTCCGGCGACAAATTCAACCGGCGATCCAAAATCGGGTGACGGTATAAAATGCGCGGCTCGGGATGCCCTTTTTGATTCGGACAGCTGTAACGGCCTGAATGAGTCAGCTGCAGTCCAATCAAAAGGTCGTCATCCGAACCCGAAACTTGGCGGTGCTCCGCAATGAGCGTCGACTTCAACCTCGCCAAACCTGCTTGCGTGTGCGAAGCCGCCAAAAGCTGATTCGGATTGGCGCGCCCTTCGTGACAAACTGCGACCGCTTCGCCGCCCCAAATCAACTTTGCGCCGCTGCGCCCGAATCGTTGCCATCGGCGAAGCGTATGCCCGCTGGGATTGCCATCTGGGGTTCCATCCCAGCCTTCCATGGGATTCACCGCGAAGCTGTTGCCAATCTTGATTCCTTCGCGGACTATTGGCTGTGCCAAGGGTGACTCAGCGCCGCGAAGAAGTTCGGAATCGCATGGAATCGCCAAGCCCAGCGCCGCGAGATGCTCCTCGAAATGCGTGACGTCTCGAACGCTGCCCAAACGTAAAATTTCGGTTGGGTTCATGCAGCTCCGCACCGGGAGAGTAGATTCTTATCCACGGAAATCGCGAGCGCGATCGCTACACGTCGCACAAATCTACCGCTTGCCTCAGCGACGTTAGCGGATCGCGCGAAGGCACGAACTCGTGCGCCACGTACCCTTGGTAATTGGTTGCGGCGATTCCGCGCATCACTCCATCCCACTGTACTTCCTGCGTACCGTCGAGCTCATGCCGGCCTGGGACACCGCCCGTGTGAAAATGACCAATCCATTGAATGTTCTGCTGGATGGTGCGAACCAGGTCTCCTTCCATGATTTGCATGTGGTAGATGTCATATAGCAGTTTCACGCGCGGTGAGTTCACTGCTTGCACCACCTGCACTCCCCAGGCGGTGTGGTCGCACATGTAATCTTTATGATCTACCTTACTGTTCAGGAGCTCGATACAGATAGTGACGCCGTAGTCTTCGCCAATCTTTTTAACGCGGTTGAGCCCAATAATGGTGTTTTTCGCGCCTTCTTCGTCGGACATGCCCCCACGGTTTCCGGAGAAAGTGATCACGTTGGGCACGCCCGCTTTTGCCGCCAGCGGAACGTATTTGCGAAAACCCTCCTCGATTTTTGCATGGTTTTCGATGCGGTTCATGGCTTTGCCAATCTCGCCGCCGTCGGCGTAGCCCATGCTGCAAACCAAGCCATGACGCGCGGGCACTTCGTATTCATCCGGATTCAGCAGATCGACGCCCTTCAAACCAATCTGCGCCCCGTAGGCGCAGAGTTCGTTGAGCGCAATCCCCTTGTAACACCAGCGTGAAACCGATTGCTTGATATGGCCCTTGCGTTGGATCGGAGCCTTCAGCTCCTGCCAGGACATGGATGGGATAGAAGCCACGGTGGCTCCCGAGATGGCAGTCTTCAACATCGAGCGACGCGATAGTTTAGTCATGGGAAATCCCCCAAAGTGTACCGGAGAACGCAGAATTGGTGCGAGCACAGTTCTCGACATTTCTACTTAGACGATCGCTTGCCACCAGATTCTCAATCGCGCAGCATGAAGCGTTTAACCCAGGTTGCCGCCCAATTTTGGCCATTCTTCTCTCCTCCTAGTTTTTCTCGAAATGCTTGTTTCAGGTCATCCAAGAAATCAGTTTTTGAAGATCAGTGGGACTAGCTGACTCCGTCCCGCGAGGCATGGCGGGTCCAATGGCCACCGCTTCGCTGTGATTCTCGAACCACACCAAGAACGATGATTGCTCGGCTCCCGGCAGCCGTTGCTGGTTCAACCAGTTGTAATACGCTCCCATATCCGCGTCGACCAGCGAGCCCACGGAATCGAGTGCAACGCGGTTGTCGGCTCCCGCAGATAGCATTTCGTTCATCGGCTTCTGTCGTTGCCGCGGAGCAAAGCGGACTAGCAGGGTCAGCGGCTGCGCGCGCCGCAGCGATTCGCGTGCCGCCCATTGCGCGAAAGTCGTGCTAAAAATCTGCGTGCCCGAGCCTTCGGTCAGCAGCTTCACCTGAAAGCGATCCAGCACTGCGCTCTGATCGAGGCCAAGATCCGCAGGCCGCATTTGCGCCAGCAAAGTTCGCAACGTCTCCGGCCCCATGCCTGGCCGTTCGATCTCCACGCGTATTTTACTCGACAAGGCTGCGCGCGCTGGGCCGAGTGCGTGATAGGAAACACAAGTAAGCGCTGAATCGTGGGCCGCTTCTTGTCCGCCATCAATGTACCAATGACCATAAGTTGAGGGATGTGCGTTAGCTCGGGCACTCACTGCTTCCAGCAGCTGCTTGAATCCATTTTGCGGTTCCACGCGACTGTAGTACACCCCGTGCGGACGCAGCTTGCGAAACAGCGGCTCCTCAGAAGTTGCGACACCCTGGCCAATGACTGTAATCCCCAGCCTGGGCATCGCGGGCGGTTCCGGCGGCACCGCGGCATGCAAACGCTCCGCATACTCCAGCGCCGCCACGCGGAACGCATCCAGTTGGTGCGTCGTCCAGAGGTACGCCGAAAGCTGCTCGACAAATTGCGCCGGGGCGTTTATCCAATCGAATTGTTCGAGCTGCGGGGAAAGACGAATCTGTGCGAACCCTTGAAACCAGTCCCTCGTCTGTTCCGGCGAGAGCGCGCTCAGATTCACCATTTCCTTCTCGATCGCTTTGCGCTCCGCGGGAAACTTGAAATCGTAATCGATGACTTCTCGCAATAAGTTTGGCAGGAAACTCAGCGGCAGACGCTGCAGCGCGGCGAGATCATTCGTGACAAGTTTTCGCGCTTCCGGCGGGTAGCCTTTGAATTGTTCGGGCTTGAGATCGACGGAGGACATAGAATTACGCAAGCTCAACAATGGGTTTGCCTTGCGCGAGCGACGCATTAAAACCCAGGATCGACCCGATCGAAGGTACAAGGTCCGTCGAATCCAGTGCTCGGTCGATAGCCACTCCTTCGCGAACTCCTGCACCCATCGCCATCATCCACGTAGTGCGTGAAAGCGCATCGCCGGTGCGGTGATGCTGAAATCCGTTGCCGCCGGAATCATCGTCCGAGTCGCGGCCAAAATCCGGCAGGATAAACAGGGTAGTGTTGCCGGCATATTCCGGCTCCGTCTGAATTGTTTTCCAGAGTTCGGCACAAAGGCGATCAGTGCGGCGGATGCCTTCGATATAGAGCGAATACGCGCCCGCATGCGCGATATCGATGTCGTGCAAGGTGATCCACAAAAGGCTGGGAGCGAGCTGCTGCATCAGCTGGCGCGTGATGTACACGGAGAGTTCGTCGGGACTCGATAGCGTGCGCGCATGTTTTTTGAAGTCGTCCACGGAAAGCTTCAGCAACATCTGCAACTGCTGCAATTCAAACTCCCTGCCGCCAAGCTCCGGCGTATAAAAAGGCGTCTCATAGTTGTCGCGCAACAAATGTTCGTAATCGGCGCCGACCCCGGTTGCCGCGGTCAAAAGATGCTTGGGCAAAATTACGCCGGCCCCAAATCCCGGCCCGTAGGAGCGATTGTTACTTTCCCCGATGCGATTGAAACCATTGCTCGGTGCCACCACCCACGCGTCGGACGCGGGGCGCTTCAAATCCTTGCGAAAATACTCGAACGCCGTCGGATGTTCCGGAGGGAGCGACGCAAAGTTGTTGACGGTCTCATAGACCCCGGTGGCCAGGCTGGCGGTAGCCACATAATGCCCAAGGATGCCGCGATTGATGACCTGCGTGAAAAAGGCGGACTGTGGAATCAATTCTCGCATTAGGTGCGGAATATTTTCTTGGCCCTCCGGCGCAAATGTTTCCTGGTCGCGCGCGCCTCCGCCGAAGGTAATGACGACAACTTTCCTCCGCTTTTGGGGAATCCCAGTTCGGGCGGGCAGCCCCGACCCGAGCAGACTGCCTCCGAGGGTTATTCCGGCGGCGCTGCGCAAGAACTCCCGGCGGGTAAAGGCTAATTGCCTGGCAATTTCCCGTGGGTTGGATTCTGTATCTCCGGCCCTGAGGCTCGTAAGACCGCCCAAATTCCGCGCCGTTCTGGAGTGGGTTGACATTTGGTAGGTCATTGTAAACGCAATGCTTAGCGTAAGCTACGCCGTGCCTCAAGCGAAGTCAAGCATTGGCACGAAGCGCTCTCGCCGATGGTCACTTTCCCTCTTCTGTCTACCCGGTTCACTCGGCAAGCAGGCCTTCGTATTTAACCAACTGGCTAAATACGAGGCTATCCGATTCCTCTGCGGCCGCCTCATATGGGAGCTCAGGACATTCATGGCTTCCCTAACGGACTGTCCTTCGCTGCATAGACAAACTGACGTATCTCCGCCCTTTGTTTCTCGATATCAGCCAGGTGCTGTTCACGGATTTTCTGATAGATCTCGATCTGCTCCTGGGCCGGCCCCTTTTGGCCGGTGCGAACATAGGCCTGCCCCAGGCGGTAGTGGGCGTCGCCAAGGTCGGGATCCAGTTCTAGGGCCCGCACATATTCTGGGATAGCCTCGGAGTACTTACTCTGGTCGGAATACAGATTGCCCAGTTGCAGGTGCGCTTCGGCAAGCTTGGGATCAAGCTCGACAGAACTTTTGAGCAACGTCTCGATTTGATGGAGATCCAGAGTCGGATCCTGAGCCCTCTTCCCCTTCCACAGACTCATTGCATAGTAATAGACGGCTTGGCCATTCCGCGGTTGGAGTTCCGAGTAACGGCGGAATCGCTGGATGACTTCGTCCGCCTGGCTCGGAGAACTGTCGTAGGCTCGAGACAAAAAGAGGTAACAGTTAGGATCGGAAGGGTTTAGATCAGCCGCCCGAAGCAACGATTTGACGGCATCATCATAGTTACCGTGGGCGTAGAGAGCCATCCCCAGGCCGATCGCTAGCCGTTGCGAAGCAGGATAGCGCTGGGCGGCACCCTGAAAGACTTCTATGGCCGGTCCAAGGGTCCGGTGAAGCAGGAGCTCACTTCCCCAATCAAACAGGTTGCTCTCGCTGGGATCGGCGTGGGCAGCGAGTTCGTATTCATTGGCGGCTAGTACGAACTTCCCATCTTTTTCTTCCACTTCGCCAAGCAGGTTGTGGAGTTCGGCGGTGTTCTTAAGTTTCAGAAGCAGCTGGATTTGCAGACGGGCATCGGCCAGACGCCCCGTGGAAAGATACGCGAGAGACAAATCATAGCCATTGTCGTAGGAGGAGGAGTCGATGCGCTGGGCCCGCTCGAGATAAGGCAGAGCATCGGCGATTTTCTTGGATTGGACGTAGAACTCGCCAAGGTTGTGATTGGTGTCAAAGTTTTGCGGCTCGAGCTCGACGGCCTTCTTGAACTGCTCTCCGGCACCCTCGAGCTTTCCCAGGCGGACGAGATTGGCGGCGAGATTGGTCCGCGCGGGGGCCGAACGGGGGTTCAGCCGCACGGCTTTCTCAAGATAGGTGCTAGCAGCCGTGTCCTGGGACTGAGCAGAGTAAACCAAACCCAGAAGTTCATGAACCTCAAAGCTTTCTGGGACCTGTTTGATCAAACCCTCTAGCGTCGCGGCAGCTTCGGCGTAATGCCCGGAGTCATATTGAGCGACAGCCGTCTGGAATTCATGGTCGAGGCGCTGGTCTTGATGGGCACGGGCAGGCGACACGAACGTACTCGCCACGAGAAGTAGAAGAAGAGGCCTGGTAGAACGGGTTCCGATGAGCACGGCAGTCCTAGATTATCACCGCACCATGAGACGAAGAAAGATCGAGAGAAAAAGGGTTCCCCGCAGAGCGCCCTCGACGAGCACTCTGCGGGGAGGTGTGCGGCAAAATCAGAAGTACAGCTTCAAAGCGAACTGGATCTGCCGCGGATCGTAGGGAGCATCGCGCGTAGAACCAATTTCGCCGAAGGTGGAACTGTTGAAATTGCCCGAGTTGGAGATCGCGACAACGCCGTTGCCGCCGAAATTCGGAGCGTTGAAGTTCGGGTGGTTGAAGATGTTAAAGATCTCGGCACGGAACTGTAGGCGGAAGCGCTCGCTCAGCGGGATGTCCTTGAAGATTGAAAAATCAAGTCTGTGGAATCCCGGTCCGGGTACTTGCGTGACGCCGCCCAAAGCCGCCGCGCCAGTCAGAGGTAGGCATCCAGCAGGGGTGCCGGGCTCTGGAACTCCACCTGTGCCCAGCACGCAAGCCTGAGTGAACGCTTTAGGATTACCATACCAGCTCAAGAGCCCATTCGAGTCGTTGTGGAGTCCAAGGTCCAGTGGTTGTCCCGTATAGAGAGCACCGCAACCCAAGTTAGATGCGGTAGTGCTGGGACAGCCGATGCTGATTGGCTGGCCCCCCTGGAAGGTGGAACTCCAATTGATACTCCAGCCTCCAACCACCTTGTCCATGGCCCCTGACGCGCCGGTCATGAATCGCTTGCCCTTACCGAAAGGCAACTCATAGCCGCCGCTGAAGTGGAAGACGTTGCGGATGTCAAAATCCGCCAAGCCGTAGTCGAACGCCATTCCAAGACCGGGAACCTGCGGTGCGCGGAATCCTGCCACGCTGCCGCCATTCAGCAAGTCGCCAGCGTCGGACATCGTCTTGGACCAGGTATAGGTAAACAGGAAGTTCAGCCCGTTTGCGAACCGCTTTTCGGCTTTGGTTTGGAGCGAATGATAAGCGCTCATACCAGCAGTAGCCGCATAGCTAGAGCCAAATCCGAACTGCGGGAATGGCACGAGATTCGCTTCAGGCGTGCTCGCTGCGGCGATAGTGGTGGGTTCGTTAGCGCCTGGAAACGACTCCAAATGCCGGGCCAGCGATGTCACGTAGCCAGCTTGCAGGGAGAGCGAAGGCGTCAACTGGTATTGGACCGTCAGATTGCCACCCATCGAGTAGGGAGTATCGTAATTAAACTGAATCCCACGCAACGCCAAGCCGCTGGCATTGACGTCGAGTGGAGTCAGAGAATTGCAAGAAAACCCTGCCTCGAAGGTTGCAACTCCGAGCGGCTGACCACCTGCGGTTGGACAGCCTGCAAAAGGGGTGTTTGCACTAATGGGGCTAACGTCGTTGGGCGACGAGTAATTGAAATTGAATTGGAAGGGATAGTTTTCGCCAAGGTTCGGTGAAAATCCGCGGTTTTCAAAGCCGTTGTAGAAGAGTCCAAATCCGCCGCGAACAACGAGCTTCGGGTTGACCTGATAGGCGAAACCGACGCGTGGAGCCCAATTGTTATTCTGTGAATGCCCAAGGCCGGCGCCGTAAGCATTCGTATTCTCGCAAAGGATGTTGTCCGTGGCCAGCAAGCTAATGAAGCTAGCGGAGAGGTCGACCCCAGGGGAGCACGAGGTAGAAGCGGGCAGTAAGTACGCCGCTTGTCCGAACGGCCCACCGGCGGGGATGAAGTTGGCCTGGTTGGAGTGGTGCTCGAAGACCAAGCCGAAGAAGTCGTACCTCAGTCCAATGTTAACCGTAAGTTTATGAGTGATCTTCCAGTCATCATTGAAGTAGCCGCCGTAATAGTTCTTGCCATTGTCCGTGAGCGAGATGTTGGACAAATCCACGGCGCTTGCGCCTCCGACGAAGCTGGGACAGGTAGTTTGAACCGGAGCCGGGCAGCCTGTATTCACATTCGCGGCGGGAATGAGCAAAAAGTCCGCGCGTCCAGTGTTGCCGCTGTCGATCGTGGGTATTTCCGTGTAATCGCCGTTGTAATCAAATTCTCCGCGCGACCAGGGCGGTTGCAGGGTCGAGAACTTAACATGCTGCCACTCGAAACCCATTTTAAACGTATGTTTGCCGTAGATTTTTGTGACACTGTCGGTCAGCTGGAACGTCGAACTGACTTCGTCCGAAGGCAGGAAGGCGTTACTGCCCAGCGTTGCCAAGCCATTGATTCCGAAGGCCGGAAGTCCACCATTCAAAGACACCTGAGGGACACCCTGAATGCCAAACTGTGCGGGTATGTCCGTCAAATCGTTGGCAGAAGGCGAAACGCGGGTCGTGTGAAGGTAATTGAACCCAGCGCGGACTTCGTTAATCAGGGTCGGAGAAAACGTGTGCGTATAACCAATCGCGGTCTGTTCGGCGATCGCGGTCTGGTCTCCCTGCTGGAAGCCGCCGCCGTCCGCGACGCCGCCGAAAATGCCGGGAATGAACTGCGGGTCGTCCACCAAACTGAATCGGAAGAACAGCTGGTTTTTCTCGTTAAAGTTGATGTCCATCCGGGTGTCGAAGGAGTTGCTGTGTTCATACAGCTTTGGTGAATTGGCGTAGTTGGAGAAGAGTGAACCGACCGCATTGGTTGTGGGGTTGGGATACAAGTTCAAAAGCGCAATGGCGTTTGGATCCAGGCGGCCAGCGGGGATCATGTTCAAGCCGCAACCTGCAACTGTGTAGGTGAAACCGGCAGGCTCATTGGCGCACGAACCAAATGGATCACGGACGAATGCGCCGGAAGGAAGCTGGCGCGTAGTCGCAGGATCCAGAATCGTGCCGACCGGCATCGTACGCCCTAAGGCATCTGTAACCGTTCCCGATTGAGCGGCGATGATGTCCTGGAAGTTGGTGTAACCGCTGGTGCGCTCTGCCATGCTGGGAACCGAGCCGCTCAGAATTGTTCCCTGAACCCGGCGCAATGCCTGGTAGTCGCCGAAGAGGAATACTTTGTTTTTGCCATTAAATACTTTCGGGATGTAGAGGGGTCCACCGGCGGTAAAGCCGAATTGGTTCTGCTGCAAATCGCCTTTCGGCACTTGATGCTGGTTTTCAAAGAAGTCGGCGGCATCGAGATGGTCGTTCCGAAAGAACTCCCAGACGTCTCCGTGGAACTCGTTGGTTCCGGACTTGATGGTGGCATTGAGTACGGCGGCGCCGGAGCGGCCAAACTCGGCGCTGAAGTCCGAGGTTTGGACTTTGAATTCTTCAACGGCATCGACTGGTGGGAGAACGACGAAGTTGGTGCCATTCAGGAAGTCCACGGTGTCCGAGTTGTTGTCGATGCCATCAAGCAAATAATTGTTCTGCGCGGCGCGCAGGCCATTGGCTGAGAAGGCGCCGCTTGCCGCATTGCCGCGCGTGTCCGCTTGCGGCGTGTTGACGCCAGCGGCAAGCTGGGCCAGGAAGGTGAAATTCCGACCGTTCAGGGGAAGATCGTTGACGCTCTTCGAATCGATGACCTGGCCCACGGAAGCGTCTTGGGATTGCAGCACGGGAGCGGCGGCAG
>Ga0210390_10003702_pt1 | contig 13068 bp, 7 predicted proteins | sample IncBWH11OmetaG_FD_161050 | JGI IMG/M metagenome (GOLD analysis project Ga0210390, IMG submission 161050) | Forest soil microbial communities from Barre Woods Harvard Forest LTER site, Petersham, Massachusetts, United States - Inc-BW-H-11-O ...
GCCGTGTCCGTCACAAACGGAGCCACCTGCTCCGCCGCCCGCGCATACTCCTCATACATCTGCACCGGATCCAGTGGCTCCGTCCCGAACAGCGCATGCGCCACCGTGTTCTTTTCGTGGCAGGCGTTCTGAATATGCGTCTTCAGCAGATTCGTATTCAGCAGATCCACCACGCGCAGCCCGTTGCGCGCCATCTTGTCCTCATACGCCGGCCCGATCCCCCGGCTCGTCGTCCCGATCTTCTGCCGCCCCGGAGCGCTCTCCGCCGCCAGCTCAATCATCCGGTGATAGGGCAGAATCACCTGCGCCCGGTTCGACACAAAGACCTGCTCATCGACTCCCACGCCCAGATCCCTCAGCTTGCCGACTTCCTTCAAAAACGCGATCGGATCGAGCACCACCCCATTGCCGATCACCGCCTGGCAATCCGGCCTCAGGATCCCGCATGGAATCAGCTGCAGAATGAACTTCTGCCCCTTGATGATGACCGTATGCCCGGCATTGTGCCCGCCTGCATACCGCGCGACCACACTAAACCGCTCCGACAGGACATCGACAATCTTGCCCTTGCCCTCATCGCCCCACTGGGCGCCGACTACCACTGCTGTTTTTGCTCGCATCTCTACCTGTCTAGCCTTTTCTAATCCCTAACCTTAAATTTGTCATCCTGAGCGAAGTTTGGCGCGCAATTTGCGCCAAACGCAGTCGAAGGACCTGCTTTTTGTTTCCGTCGTCATCCTGAGCCCAGCGCGCAGCGGGCGTCAAAGAGCCTGTCCTGAGCGAAGCCGAAGGAACCTGTTTTTCCGCCCACACCCCTTATTTTGTCATCCTGAGCGGAGCACGCGCAGCGTGCGCAGTCGAAGAGCCTGTCCTGAGCGAAGTCGAAGGAACCTGCTTTCCCGCCAATACCCCTTACGACGTCATCCTGAGCGGAGTACGCGCAGCGTACGCAGTCGAAGTGCCTGTCCTGAGCGCAGTCGAAGGAACCTGCTTTTCCGCTCGCACCCCTTACGTTGTCACCCTGAGCGGATTACGCGCAGCGTACGCAGTCGAAGGACCTGCTTTTCCGCCCACACCCCTTACGTTGTCATCCTGAGCGGAGCACGCGAAGCGTGCGCAGTCGAAGGATCTGCTTCACTCACCCGCTCAGCTCCAACAAAAGGAGCCCTGTTCTTCTTACCAGATTTGAACGGAATGGCGAGCCCTGAGTCTTGAGCGCGGAACCAAGTCCCGCACCGGTTAGGTACACCTTTACCGAAATTGCGTGCCGCTATTCGTCTAGGGGTCCGGAGAAACCAAAGGCACTGCCAAAAGCGAAAAGCCCTCGCTGCGGTTGATATCCTGCGCGCCAACGATGTTACAAAATAGATGTGTTACCTGACTTCCCGAAATCAAAGAGCGAACTGCTTCGTTACGCCTTTAGGCGGATCCACAATATCGAAAAACAACAGCACCCGATCCTCGCTGAAATCAAGTCATTTCCACAGCACGAAGGCGTCACGATACGGTTTGATCAGGCTGATTACGGGAAGAAAACGCAAGATGCAGAACAACAAGCCATATCTGTGGAAATTCGATTCGACGAAGTCCCAACTTTAATCGGGGATGCACTCGAAAAGAAGCTGGCACTCCTTGCAGAGCAGTCCGGAGCCTACAAAATGAAAACTTTGTTTGCCAGAATTGAAGAGGCAACAGAGCAAACTGGGCAAAAACTAGATGCAGGCGGCAAAGCCCTCGATGGTCGAATGCTCCTGGACATGATCGATGCTGTAGAAGTAGGGTTTGATCGTTCAGGTAAGCCCACGAGCTCCTTTCTCATTCATCCGAATATTTTGCCAGCACTTAAAAAAGCATCAGAAGAGGTCGAGAATGACCCTGAACTCAAGCGAAGACTTGAATCCATCAACAGCAAGCAGCTACAGCAGTGGATTGATCGGGAGAATCGTCGAAAACTGGTTGACTAGCGCCACAGAAAGGGGTTATCAGCTCGCCTTTTGCCAATTGCTCGCAGCGGAAGGTGAGGAACTTTTGTACATCGCCACCCATGGGCCTTTTGAAAAGGGAAAGGATGTTATCACCCGGGCGTCTGACGGTAGCATCAACGCTTATCAATTAAAGGGTGGCGACATTCGGCTTAATGAGTGGCGCGCGATTGACCGCCAGATTAACAACCTCGTCGAGCTACCGATAAACTTGCCACAGTGTCAGCCTATTCCTAGCCATGCGCCATTCTTTGTAACTAACGGCAGGGTTGATGATGTCGTTCTCGATTACATCAATACAGCAAATCTAGGATGGCGACAGCGAAATTTCCCTCACCCATTACAGGTGATCGAGAAGTCCCAGTTGGTGCATCGTTTCATTGCTGTCCACGGGGCCTATTTACCCCACGAGGCGAGTGATTTTCAGCAGTTCCTAACACTATTGCTGAGTGATGGAAAGGCTCCATTCGACAAACCTTTGTTTTCACGTTTCCTTAGAACCGTAATCTCATTCACTGACGGCGAGACGGCAAGAAATGTCTCGCGCTCTCTGTCAAGTGCGGTGCTGCTAACAAGCTATGTATTGGGGTCAGCGGAAAGTCTGGGGAATCACTGGGCAGTGTTCGAGGGATGGACAATTGTGGCGTCTCACGTCCTCGCTGCCGCGACGAAGTTCTCCCTTGCTGAAGGATTATGGAAACCCTCTTTTGATATAGCGATGCTCGGCGCCAACCGGGCGCTGGATGAGCTGGCAAAAGAGTGCAAAGAAAGGCACGAGTTCACAGAGGGTATCCCGATAGTGGACGGCGTGTTCTACGGCCCGCGTCAGTTGATATTAGCCGGACTCCTCTCAACGTGGGCTTTGCGAAGGAGACGTAGTGCGCTCCAGCATGATCAGCAAATCGAGAAAATTATCTTCGAACGACTGCGAAAGAGCTTTTTCTGGGGAGAATCTGCGGCCCCATTTATTATGCTGAGCGCGCTTGAGCTCGAACAACAATGCCAACCGATAGCTGCAGAAAAGCTCGTATATGAGTATCTAACCTTTCTTTTGCTATGTCACAGCGACGGTGGCCGCGGACTACCGGATAGCTTTATAAGCCCCGAAGAGTCAGTCCGGTTTATGTACCGTATAGGTGAGCAGGAAACTGAGGGTTTTCAGGGTTTTTCGTATACCTGTCAAGTCGCCGTCGACTATCTGGCTAAACGTTGGCGAAGACGCGCACTAGCTTCCGTTTGGGAGGCGATCACTAGACTGTCTCTAAATTCTTCAGTTCCACGGCTCAACTGGGAGTGGTTCTTCTGGAAGTCTGATTCGGCAGCGTTAGAGAGTGCTTCCGCTGGGCAACCCCAAAGTTGGGCTGACTCGATCCGCGATGCGGAAAATCGGGATATCTCGGCCCTGCCACCATTACTACTCCAGCATCCGATTTTTGCAATGTTCTTTTTGCTAGTGTTTCCGCACCGCCTCACGCCAGAGACGTTCGCAGTGGTCGAGAGGAGCCTGCGCCAGTAAATGGGCAGGGTGGCCCACTCAAGCCCGGGTTGGCTGTGTGGGGACAGTATCGCTGCTATGGGAGTTCCCGCCTCGCAGCGCGAGGCCGGGTAAAAGAGCGGGGCTAATCGGGGGCCCCACGGATAGCGCTCGCCCTGAGCGCAGCCGAAGGGGTCTTCATACGTGGAGTGGTAGCCCAGGTCTGAAACGGTACGGTGAACCGGAGTCCCCAGTGAGATCGGTGTTGGCCGTGCCGCGCCACCTTATTTCCCGCGCTCCGCGTCGCCAGCCGCTACCTATTGCCTGACTCAGCCCGCTAATGGCTAATCCCTGATGGCTAATGGCTGATCTTTCCTGGCCGACAATTTCCCCTAACCAGGTACAATAGAAATAGAGACCAAAAGGCCCGGCCGCCAATCGCAGCCGGGCCTTCTGCATTCCGGCGGCAATCATATCGGGCGTGCCCATAAACCCATTGGAATCAAACGGTCACGAAATTGAGTACCTGTAACTACTTTGATTTCAATTAACCACGGCCAGACCTAAATATTAAGCCGCATAGAATGAATAAGTTACAAGGAAAGATGGGTTTAAGGGGGAGGGGGGTGGGGGGGCCCAACCCCGGTGTAGGCTTGAGATGCAACGCGCCCTCAGGCCATCATCATCGGAGTCCCCATGTCCCTCAAGAACAAAGTCGCCGTCGTGACCGGCGGAAACAGCGGCATCGGCAAGGCCATCGCACTTGAGCTCGCCCGCCAGGGCGCAAACATCGTCATCAACTACCGCTCTCGCCCTGAGGACACGGCCGATCTCGAACGGCAGATCAACGCCCTCGGCAGCCAGGCCGTCGGCGTCCAGGCCGATGTCAGCAAGCTTCCCGAGCTCGACCGGCTCATTCAGACAGCCGTCGCCAAACTGGGGCGCATCGACATCATGGTCAACAACGCTGGCATCGAGAGCCGCACCTCGCTCCTCGACACCACAGAGCAGCAGTACGACAGCGTGCTCGACATCAACCTCAAGAGCGCCTTCTTCGGCACGCAGCTCGCCGCCCGGCAAATGATCCAACAGGGCGCCGGAGGCCGCATCATCAATATCACTTCGGTGCACGAAGACTGGCCCATGCCCGGCAACCTGCCCTACTGCCTTTCGAAAGGTGGCATGCGCATGCTCACCCGAACCGCCGGAGTCGAGCTCGCCCCGCACAATATTCTGGTCGTGGGCGTCGGCCCCGGAGCCATCGCTACTCCCATGAACCAGGCGACACTTCAAAATCCAGCACAGGCCGCCAAACTGAACGCCGCCATCCCGCTCGGACGCGTCGCCAAACCAGAAGAGATCGCGACGGTAGTGGCCTTCCTCGCCGGAGACGGCGCCAGTTACATAACGGCGACCACCATCTTCGCCGACGGAGGCATCATGCAATCCAGCCCCGGCCTGTAGCCGCCGATCTTGGGATCAGTGTCCTCAAATCGCCTTGTCCGCAATCGCCAGCGACTGGTCCAGAGCCTCAACGCCAAAATCGATCTCCTCCTTCTCGACGATCAACGGAGGAGCCACCACAAAGTGGCTGATCCACGCCTGTAGAGAAACACCGCGCTTCAGCATATCCGCCGCAACCTGTTCGACCACCGCGACCTTGCCATCCACCTTGTCCTGCATGGTGTTGAAAGGCGTCTTCGCCGCCTGGTCCCGCACCAGTTCGAGCGCCCAGAACAGCCCCAGCCCGCGTACCTCGCCGATCGAGGGATGCTTCGGCTGGAGCGCCCGCAGCCTCTCGCCAAGATACTTGCCCATCTCCCGCGAGCGCGCCACCAGGTCCAGCCGCTGCATCTCGTGGATCGCCGCCACCGCCGGAGCTAGCGTCATGGGATGCGCCTCGTACGTGTGCCCGTGTGCGAAGAAGTGGTCCTCGAAGTACTCGGCAATCTTGGCCGTGGTCGCGCACAGCCCCAGCGGAACGTAAGCCGACGTAATCCCCTTGGCCGTCACCAGGATGTCCGGCTTTACGCCCCAGTTGTCCATGGCGAACCACTCGCCCGTGCGACCCCAGCCCGACATCACCTCGTCGGCGATCAGCAGCACGCCGTGCCGGTCGCAGATCTCCCGCAGCTTGGGCATGTACTCCTTCGGCGGAATCAGCACCCCATTTGTGCCCACTACCGGCTCCACGATCACCGCCGCCACGTCGCTCTCGTTAGCGATCATGTGCTCCAGGTAATCCGCGCAAGCCACCCCGCACCCCGGATACGTATGCCGGATGGGACACTTGTAGCAGTTCACCTCCGGAGCGAACAGGAACCCCTGCCCCTTGCCCCCCGGCTCCAGCGGCCATCGCCGCGGATCCCCGGTGGCCCCTATCGAAGCCATCGTCGACCCATGATAGGACCGGTATCGGGCGATGATTTTCGCCTTCCCGGTGTACATGCGGGCGATCTTGAAGGCCGCCTCGTTGGCCTCCGTGCCCGAAGTAGTGAAGAAGAACTTGTTCAGCCCTTCCGGCAGAACCTCGAGCAGCAACCGGCTCAGTTCTACCCGGGTGTCGGTGGCATACCCGGGCATGATGTACGGCAGCTTCCGCGCCTGCTCCGCGATAGCCTCGATCACTGCGGCATTCTTGTGTCCCAGGTTCGAGCACATCAGTTGTGACGAAAAGTCGAAGTACCTCTTGCCGTTCGCGTCGGTGAAGTAGCAACCTTCGGCATCCACGATGTGCATGGGATTCCAGGACCGCTGATACTTCCACGTCCCATAGTTCAGCTTCTTTGTCCACTTGACCACTTCCTCGGTGGTCATCGCCTCCGGAGAAACAACTGTCTCGCTCATCTGCACACCCGCCTATCCCCAATACTCTACAGGCAGGCGGACATCTGAGGCACGGCAAAGTGCGACCCCGTGCTCAGAACAGGAGCTTCAGCCCGAACTGAATCTGCCGCGAAGTTCCAGCCGTGGAAGTGATTACCCCGGCCGTCGGCGAAGGAGTCGTTCCTGCCGCCGAATACACCACCTCATTCGGAGTCCCGAAGTTGGTGTGGTTCAGCACATTGAAGAACTCTGCGCGGAACTGTAGGTTCAGCCCCTCTGCAATCGCCGTGTTCTTCCGGAGCGAGGCGTCCAGAGTCGCAAATCCCGGACCCACAAGCGAGTTGCGCGAAGCGTTGCCATAGGTGCCTGCTGCGGGCACCAGGAACGCCGCAGGGTTGAAGTATTGGTTTGGGCCGCCCTGAATGACCTTGCCGTGGAAGTCCGGATTCACCGACGGCCGGATTGGATTGCGGCTATCCCCATTATTAGTCGGATTGAATCCCAACTGAGGAGTGAACGGGAAGCCCGACTGCAGCGATGCGATTTCGCTGAAGCTCCATCCCTGAACCAGCGTCCGACTCAGACCACTGTCGTTGCCCCGACCGAACGGAAGATCGTACGTTCCGTTGATCACTGCCAGATTCCGCACATCTGTGCTCGCCGGACCCCAGTCCAGCTTCGGCTCCAGCGGAAACATCACGAACGCGGGCGCATTTGCCCCTACGCTCGTGTTCCACGCCGTCCCATCATCCAGGCTCTTCGACCAGGTATAGACGCCGCGGAACTGCAATCCACGCTGAAAACGATGATTCACATCCACCGTCAGCCCGTTGTACGAACTCACACCCTCCGAAATCCACGTCGTCGTATTCGCCAGCTTCGGATTCGCTAATGGAGCACCCTTCGGGTAATAAATCGTCCCCCCCGGTAACGTCGAGGGGCACGGCGATGCCGGGCAAACAGTCGGCACCGGCTCATTCACGTCTTCCGATAGCATCTGATGATATCCGTGAGAGCCCACGTAGCCAACCGTTAGCGAAGTATTCGGAGCAATCTGCTGGGCAATGCTTAGCGTCCACGAGAGCACCGTCGGCGTGTACGCATCCGGCTGCACGCCGCTCGGCGAAATCAGGCTACCCGACGGCGGAGCCTCGCCCGGAATGATATTCAGGCTGCTCACCGGCACATTTTTCAGTGTGTTTGTTGTATTGAAGGGCGCTGTCTGGTCCAGCCGATAATCCAGGTTATCGAGCAGCGCGTGATACACCCCGAAGCCAGCATGAACAATGGTGGTGCTGTGCCTGGTTGGGTCCCATGCAATTCCCACGCGCGGCTCCGGCAGGAACTTCGCGCGATTCTTGCTCAACGCCGAGTGTCCTACCAGCGGATTCGTCTCAATTACGCCGTTCTCATCAAACAGGTAATTCGACGCGCGGTCCTGTGACTCATTCCAGCCATTTGTCGACTCGAAGCGAAAGCCGGCACGCAACTCCAGTGTCGGCTTAATTCGGATCGTGTCCTGGACAAACCCCGCGCCCTCCAACGACCGCCAGCCCAGCTCTGTGGGCGAAGGAACCGACGTAAAGGTCGAGACAGTCCCTTGAAGAAAACTCGTCAGGCTGCCGAACGAAGCCTGCCCATACTGGTCCTGCGCCAGATTGTCATTCGACTGGATCTGCTGCAGCCATCCGCCCAGTTCCACCTGGTGAATTCCGCGCGTCCAGTACACGTGGTCGTCGTACGTGTACAGATTGCGCGCCGTGGTCAGATTGCTGCCTGCATTCGTGCCTGCGCCAGTAATCTGCGAGGCGCCATTCAGCGCCGTGCCCCCTCCAACTACCAAAGCCCCGATCGGCCGCCCTGCAATCCATCCGGGAACATTCACCGGAGTCGTTCCCGTGAAGTCATAGGCCGCGCGCGAAAATCCCACCCGCGCCGTATTCAACAGCGTCGGAGAGAACACATGCTGCTCCTGCAGGCTCACCACCTGCTCCCGCAGCGACTCGACTACCGAGCTCAACGGATTGGCTGTGGGAGTATTCGCATCGCTGTCATCGATCGTGTAGACGCCGAAGAGCAGGTCCTTGTTCGAGATGTTGTAATCTAGCCGTGTCGTCCCAAAGTCCTCGCGAATGCGTTGCAACGGGCTGCTGAAAGCCTCCGCGATGCCACCGCCCAGCTCCGGGCCATTCTGCACGGGCCAAAGCGCCAGGAGGGGTTGCACCGCGGCGTTCACGCCTATATATGTCTCCTTACCGCTCGAATTTGGAAGGTACCCGAGTCGTGCCTGGTTGTCTGGAACCAGGGTCACATTGCTCAAATGCAAGTTCTGCCGAAAGCCCTCGTAATTGCCGAAGAGAAACAGCTTATTCCTGACGAGAGGCCCGCCCAGCGCCCCGCCAAACTGGTTGCGCTGGAATTCGGGAATGTCCGCCTGATCGAAATAGTTGCGAGCATCGAAGGCACTGTTGCGCAGGAACGCAAAGGCAGTCCCGTGCAGTTTATTTGTGCCTGACGCAGTTACAATACTTACCTGCCCGCCGGTGCGCTTGCCATACTCCGCGCCATAAGTGTCCGTGACCACGTTAAACTCGCGGACCGCATCCACGCCCAGCAACTGCCCGCTCGTTCCACCGGGAGTCACGTTGATCTCCGAAGCGCCCGTGTACTCAATCCCGTTCAGCAGAAAAAGATTGTCCTGCGGTCGATGCCCTGAGACCGCGAACATATTGCCAACCGCCGAATTCGACGTACCGATTCCACCTGAGCGCTCGGTCGAATAATTCACAATCGCGGGATTCAGCGTCATCAGTTCGTCATAGCTGCGGCCATTCAGCGGCAGCTCCTTCACCTGCCGTTCATCCACCAGCCCGGAGGTCTGCTGCGTCGAGACCTGCACCGTCGCCGGAACCGCTGCTACGGTCACCTCCTGCTGAACCTGACCTACCGCGAGCAACAGATCGATCTCCGCACTCTGCCCCACCACTAGGCGGATACCTGTCTTCGTCAACGTGCTGAAACCTTGTCTGGCGGCGCTGACCGAATAGGTGCCGATCGGCACCGAAGGGGCGGCATATCGGCCCCCGTCGTCGCTCGTCAAGACGCGTGTGGAGCCCGTCTCCGTATTGCGAATCTCAACAGTGGCCCCGGCAATCGCCGCTCCGCTTCCATCACGAACGGTACCCGAGATCGATCCCCCAACCACCTGGCTCCAGACGGTGCCGGAAAAACCAAAGCTCAACAGCAGTAACCATGCAAGAACACGAGCCGAACGAGAAATAGAAATGAAGTACACGGCAACCTCCGAATAGGGACTGCAAGGAAATAAAGGTTGAAATTGTGAAGTTAAAAAAGTCAGTACAAGCGCGGCCGGGCAGGCGTGAATCGATGGAGTGATCAACAACAGAAGCGGCGCAAAGAGCGCGCTATCGAGGGCCTGGATGGAGAAGTGAAAATCATCTGTGATTCATCGCTGATCTGCGGAGCAAAATAAAAAGCCGGGCCAATTTGGCTCCGGCGCTGATGCTTCTGGAAAATCTGCTGGATAGCTTAGAAGAGATCACCCGCCGGACACATGCGTGAGCTGATGCAACAGGTACAAAGCATGGTGGCGGCAAGCCTCATCGTGATTTTCAATATAGAGAGCATGCCTCGTCGCGTCAAGAGCCCGGGACGGATCGAGGTAAGCATGACCTCGTGATGAATCCCACTCAAACTGCGTTCTCTCAGAGGCGTCAATCCTAGTAACAGTCCTGTAATATTGCGATTGGGACGGTGCAGGCAGAGCCATGACGCATACAACCGGATTTCTTCTTTTCATCAGGGGTACCAGGCAGCAGTGGAAGAAGTAGACACCGACTCCATCGAAGAACGCTTTGTTTCCGTTGAAGGCGCCGGCGTGATGCACCTTCTGGTCGCTGGCACAGGACAGCCGCTCCTCCTTCTCCACGGCCTGATCGGTTCAGGACAGAGCTGGCGACAAAACATCAGCTTCCTGGCCCAGGACGCGAGTGTGTACGCGGTCGATCTCTTCAACATGGGCAAATCGGAACGGGTTCCCGGGCTGGATGCGGGCCTGGAAGCAACAGCCGATCGCATCGCTGCTCTGATGGACGCCCTTGACCTCCCAAAAGCCGACATTGCCGCGCACTCGCATGGCGGCGCGGTTGCTATGATGCTGGCTGCTCGTCATCGGAACCGCGTGCGCAGACTCATTCTCTTTGCCCCGGCCAATCCCTTCTGTAAGTCTCGCCGTCTTGTGATCCGCTTCTTTCAGACGAGGGTCGGCACATGGCTGGCCCGTCGCGTGCCACTGCTCCCCACGCACATCCACGCCAAAGCTCTTGGCCGCATGTATGGCGATCCGTCGCGAGTTGCCGAAGGAACCCTGGAGGGCTATACCGAAGGCCTGAATATACCTGGCACCATGGACCATGTTGTCCAGATCCTTCGCGCTTGGTTCGACGACATGCGCCTTCTTCACTCCATGCTCGGCCGGCTTGCGGAAATGCCTACTCTGCTGATCTGGGGCGACCGCGATCGCGCCGTCAACCTGGCCTCCGCACATCGACTGCAGCGCACGTTGACGCAATCAAGCCTGCTAGTCATTCAGGGCGCCGGCCATTTGCCTTTTGAAGAAATGCCGGAGATGTGCAACCACGCCATGCGAGATTGGCTGATCGGCTCGGAAATTCAAAACAGCGTCACATTGACAACCGAACCAGCCTGAGCCAAGCTCTCTATAGATGCAGTTCACCAAGCCAGTTCCGTCTTGTTGTCGCCAGCGCGCCTGTTGTTGCGCCTACCGACAAGGCTGTGAGCTCTGTATCTGTTGATCGCGAAGCTATTCCTGACGATCTAGTCTCCTGAGCCCACTGCCTTACTTACACGGCAAGTGGGCTTTTCCCTTTTCAGCTTCAATTGGCAGCGGCCGCCATCGGCCAGGAAATCAACCAGAATGGCATCAACAGCTTTATCGCAGATCGCGGCAACCAACATTGCGCCGAAAACTCCGCCGCCTCTCAGCCATCTCAAGCTGCTTGAGGCCGAGAGTATCCATATCTTCCGCGAAGTCGCGGCCGAGTTCGAAAAGCCGGTAATGCTCTACTCGATCGGCAAAGATTCTTCCGTCATGCTGCGCCTCGCGCAGAAGGCCTTCTATCCCGGACCGATTCCATTCCCCCTGCTTCACGTCGATACGGGCTACAAGTTCCGCGAGATGCTTGAATTCCGCGATGCCTACACCCGCGAACTAGGCCTCAACCTGCTCGTCTGGCGCAACGAAGCCGCTTTGGCCGACGGCGCAAACCCGGTCAAGCTCGGAACCCAGCGCTGCTGTGGTCTGCTCAAGACAACGGCGCTGCTCGACGCGCTTCGCTACTACGGCTTCGACGCAGCTTTCGGCGGAGCCCGCCGCGACGAAGAGAAATCCCGCGCCAAGGAGCGTATCTTCTCCTTCCGCGATCACGCAGGCCAGTGGGACCCGAAAGCCCAGCGTCCTGAGCTCTGGAATCTCTACAACGGCCGAACGGGTCCCGGCGAAAGCATCCGCGTCTTCCCTCTTTCCAACTGGACCGAACTCGACATCTGGCACTACATCCATCTTGAAAGCATCCCCATCGTCCCGCTCTACTTCGCCAAAGAACGCCGCATGCTGGTGCGTGGCGAAAGCCTCATCCCTATCGAGCAAAGCTTCGTCGAGGCACTACCGGGAGACGAACGGTGGGTCCGCTGCCGCCTGCGCTCGCTTGGCTGCAGTCCCTGCACCGGGGCTATCCGCTCCGAGGCCGACACACTGCCCAAAATCATCGCTGAGTTGGTGTCATTTCGATCTTCCGAGCGCGCCAATCGCATCATCGATCACGACCAGGACGGCTCCATGGAAATCAAAAAGCGCGAGGGCTACTTCTGATGAGTCTCTTCGCCGCACAACTTGTGGAAGAAGCTCCGACGTTCTCGATCGAAGATTTTCTTGAAGCCGAAAGGGTCAAGGATCTCCTGCGCTTCACCACTGCGGGCAGCGTCGATGACGGCAAGTCTACGTTGATAGGCCGCCTGCTCTACGATTCGCGGAACGTCTACGAAGATCACGTCCGATCGGTCACGCGCAGCCACGGCACAGCCGCAGCAGCCATCGACTTCGCCCAGTTGACCGATGGCCTGCGCGCGGAACGCGAGCAAGGCATCACCATCGACGTGGCCTACCGCTACTTCTCGACGGCGCGCCGCAAGTTTATCATTGCCGACACACCAGGCCACGAGCAGTACACGCGCAACATGGCCACCGGCGCATCTACCGCCGATCTCGCAATTATCCTCATTGACGCCCGCAAGGGAGTGCTCACGCAAACGCGTCGCCACGCCTACATTGCCTCGCTGCTCGGCATCCCTCACGTGATCGCGGCCATTAACAAGATGGATCTCGTCAATTACTCCGAGGAAGTCTTCTTCCAGCTAAGCCGCGACTTCGCCGACCTAGCATCCCGAGTCAGCCTGCGCAGCTTCAACGCTGTCCCCATCAGCGCGCTCGAAGGCGACAATGTCGTCCACGCCGGACACAAGATGCCCTGGTACATCGGCCCTGCGCTGCTCGAATATCTCGAGTCTGTTCCGGTTGAGCGCGCAACTATTGACCTCGCGTTTCGCCTGCCCGTTCAGCGCGTGGTCCGGCCTGATCAAAATTTCCGCGGCTTCGCCGGACAGATTACTGCCGGCACGATTCGCCGCGGAGATCCCGTTGTAATCCTGCCCTCCGGCCACACCACCCGCATTCAAAGCATCGTCACC
>Ga0210390_10003703_pt1 | contig 13068 bp, 7 predicted proteins | sample IncBWH11OmetaG_FD_161050 | JGI IMG/M metagenome (GOLD analysis project Ga0210390, IMG submission 161050) | Forest soil microbial communities from Barre Woods Harvard Forest LTER site, Petersham, Massachusetts, United States - Inc-BW-H-11-O ...
TGTTCGATCGCCACCGGAGGAGGCGCGAACAGCTGCGAGTCGTCGGGTGGGGGCGCATCGGGGACGAACTGGGCGACCGACTCGTTCGGGCGCACGGTGATCGTACCCGCCCAGTTGGGATCGGTGTTTTCGGGCAGGACCGTGCCGTTGGTGTAGTGGAACAGCCAGCCGGCCGAGGTCGCCAGCCATGCTTCTTCCGGGCCGGTGGCGGCGATCACCTGCGCGCTGCCACGACCGGCGCCGCTGACGGGCAGCGTGTCGAGGTGCGTTTCGCCGTCGGCGCCGATCAGCGCAACCTTGGCTTTGGCCGTGACGCTCTCGTGCTGAGAGTAGGGCTGATCGGCGACCCACGCGCCAGACGTACCGGGCACGGGCGCAATGTCGACGAAGCGATCTTCCGGGCCGAACAGCGAGGTGTCGATCGGCGCCTGCTGAAAAAAGGGTTCGGAGTAATGCACCGCCACCGGCGGACTGGGAACCGAGCCTTCCTTGGGCGCCGCGGGGCCTGACGCGGCGCCGCCGCCGGAGAACCACAGGTCGGTTCCGTCAGACTTTGCCGACAACAGCTCGACGCCTTCGGCCGGCACGCCGGAGTACGGGAAGGGCAGGAAGCTCACGTCGGCGAACGTTTCCCCGACGAGCTTGTGGATCAGGATCGGGTGTTCGGGCTCGGGAGTGGCGAGCGTCACCGGCTTGGTGCCGTCGCCCGCTTCGGCGCCGACGAACGTGCTCTCGTAGAACGTCCCGTCGAAGAACGCCAGGCCGCTGACGCCGCGGCCCTGGGGCTGATAGGAGCTGATCAGGCTCGTCCCGTTCCAGTGCAGGTGAAAGGCGCCAACGCGCTGGCCGGAGGGGTCCTCGCTGCCAATCCCCGCGAACCAGCAATCGTCCGGGCCGCCGCAGGCGGCGGCGTCCATCGGGCGGAAGGGATCGGGCGACTGTACGGGCGTCGAATAGGAGCCGACGACTACACCATCCTTGAAGTGACACAAGCCAAGCCCCGCGCCGACTCGCGGCTCGCTCGGTTCGGCGATTACCCAGAACTCGTCGGGCCCGGCCCAGGCGATGCGCGAGGCTTCGCCGGCGCCGCCGCACACGGTCGCCAGCTGATGCCAGCCGCGCCCGTTGTAGAAGAACAGGCCGGCGGGGATCGTCGCGTTGCCTTCGACGCTCAGCAGCCCCTCGTTGGGGGCGTAGAACTCCATGTCGTCGGGCCGGCCGAGAGGAACCTTGAACGCGGCGCCGGCGGGCGGCGGCGGCTGTTCCAGGCGCCAGCTCGCTTCGCCCCGGGCGGACGCGGCGCCGGCCGAGGCGATCGCCGCGGCGATCAGCGTCCCGGCGGCGAGCCGCTTCAAGGTCTGCGCCCCGGGTCTCGCTCGGGCGTAGGGCGACGCACGTCGCGCAGTTCCTCGAGCGTCGTCTCGTGCACGGTGGAGAGGACGGCGTCGAGCGCCACGCCCGACAACGTCTCCTGCTCCAGCAGCGCGTTGGCGGTCTCCTCGACGGCGTTCCAATGACGGTCGAGGATGAACGCGGCGCGTGCTTCGGCGTCGCCGACCAGGCGCTCGACCTCGCGGTCGATCAGGTCGAGCGTGGAGGGACCGACCGAGCCGAGATCCTGCAACGACGCGCCGAGGAACACCTCCCCGCCCTTCTCGCCGATCGTGACCGGCCCCAGCGCGGATGACATCCCAAACGAGGTGACCATGCTGCGCGCGAGCGAGGTCGCGGCGTGGAGGTCGTCGCTGACCCCGGTCGAGAGACTGCCGAACGCGATCCGCTCGCCCGCGGTGCCGGCTGCGATCACGATCAGCTGGCGCTGCAGATCCTGCTCGGTCTGGATCACCTGGTCGCGGTCGGTCAGCATGTGCGCCGCCGTGCCCAGCGTGCGCCCGCGCGCGACGATCGAGAGCTTACGCGTGGAGGTCGTGTGCCCCAGCGCGTCCGTGACGACCGCGTGCGAGGCCTCGTGGATCGAGATCAACCAGCGCTCCTCGCGCGTGAGGATGTGCTTTTTCGCGGGACCCGCGACCACACGATCGATCGACTCCTCCAACGTCGCCTGATCGATCTCATGACTTGAGTCGCGCACGCTGAGCAGCGCCGCCTCGTTGATCACGTTGGCCAGCTCGGCACCGCTGAAGCCTGGGGTCTGGTGTGCGATCTCCTCCAGCGAGACATCCGGACCGAGCGGGCGCTTGGCGCCGTGCAGGCGCAGGATCTCAAGACGCCCGTGCACGTCGGGGACGTCGATCGTGACCTGCCGGTCGAACCGCCCCGGGCGCAGCAGCGCGGGGTCGAGGATGTCGGGGCGGTTGGTGGCGCCCATCACGACCAGGCCGCCATCGCCGGAGAACCCGTCCATCTCCACGAGCAGCGCGTTCAGCGTCTGCTCGCGCTCGTCGTTGCCCTGGCCGATGCCGGCGCCGCGCTTGCGCCCGGCGGCGTCGAACTCGTCGATGAAGATGATCGCCGGCGCCGTCTTGCGCGCCTTGGCGAACAGGTCGCGCACGCGCGCCGCGCCGACGCCGACGAGCGACTCGACGCAATCGGACCCCGACAGCGAGAAGAAGGACGCGTCGGCCTCGCCCGCGACGGCCTTGGCGAGCAGCGTCTTGCCGGTGCCCGGCGGCCCCACGAGCAGCACGCCCTTGGGCGCGGCCGCGCCCACGTTCAGATAACGCGAAGGGTCGGCGAGATAGTCGCGGATCTCCCGCAGCTCGGCCACCGCCTCGCCCGCGCCGGCGACGTCGGCGAACGTGATCGCTTCGGTTTTGCCCTTGCCCTTGCGCCGCCCTTTGCCGGTGAACTCCGAGAACGCCGCGATGCCGCCCGCGCCGCCGTCGGCGCCGATGCGCATGAACAGCGCGAACAGGCACACCAGCAGCAGGATCGGCAGCAGAAACTGCACGAGGATCGCGCGCGGCGCCTTGCCCGACTGCTGATCGACGCTGACGACCACGCCCCCGCGCGTCAGGGCCTGCAGCAGCCCCTGCGTCTGCGCGCCCGACACAGGATACGCCGCCCAGTATTCGAGCTGCGCCGGGGTGGCCAGGGGCGCGTTGCGTGAGGTCGAGTTGACCCCCGACGTGGAGGTCGTGCCTGCCGCCGAAGTCCCGCCCGCCACTGTGCCTGTGCCCGCGCCAACCGTGGTGGGGGTCTTCAGCGCGATCTCGACGCGATCGTCATGGTCGAGCAGCGTCGCCGTGGCGATCTGCTTGTGTTCGGCGAGCGCGATGACGCGGCTGATCGGCAGTTCCGTGCCGTGACTGGAGGGGCCGATCGACCCCAGCAGCACGAAGAACGTCACCGCCAGCGCCGCCGAGGCGAGCGTCAGGAACAGCGCCAGCTTGTCGCGGAACACGAGCCGGCGCACACCCACGGCGATGCCGCCGGCCGTCGCGAGCACGGGGTTGCGTTTGTGCGCGAGGCCCGAACGTACCTGCGGGCGCTGTGCGGCAGGACGGGCGTCGTTGCGTCCCGGAGCGCGACCGTTGGCCGGCTGGGATTGCGGCGCATCGTCGGGCTGAGCGCCCTCGGGCTGGATGTCGTCGTCGGTCATGAGCTGTTCGAGGGAGGTCTGCCGCTACGGCCGCCACCCACACGCCGCTCTGAGCACGGACGGCGCCCGGCGCCAAACTGCGGTGCCGGGCGCCGGGGCCGTGTGCTCTACGGGTGCCGGGGGGTCAGGCCAGCCGGCCGGCCTACTTCTTGCCTTTCTTCTTTTTGGTCGTCTTCTTCTTTTTGGCCGCGATCGCCGCCTGCGTGATCGTCAGCGTCTTGGTCTTGCTCGCCGCCGTCCCGCCGGTGGGCGTGAACGTCACGGTGATCGTCACCGAGATCTTCTTACCCTTGGCCTTGGCGATCTTTTTCTGCGCGGCGCTGGAGATCGGCAGCGTGACCGTCCCCTGACCGCCACCGACGCTCGCCGAGACGCTCGACACCGTCACACCGCCGCCGGTCGCCTTGATCTGCACTTTCCCGGCGCCGGGCAGCACGAGCGAGAGGACGATGTCCTTGCCCTTGACCTTCGCGCTTGCGATCGAGAACGCGTTGCTCGGGGGCGTTGAAACGCTGCCGGTGCTGCTTGACGAACCGCCGCCACCACCAGACGGCGGTTTGATCGGTTCTACTATGGGGGGACCACCGGCGCCGGCCGACTTGTCCCAGCCGATCGCCGCTACGCCGTTCTGGGCGATCTGGATGATGTTCAGCGGCAGCGTCCCGTAGTCGTGCAGCGCCAGCTGGAACTGACCCTTGGTCGACTCGACCGCTTCGAGGTAGTCCTTGACCGTTCTGGCCTTTTCCTGCTCGATCTGAGTGTCACCAAACACCGGGGCGTCATCGTCGAACGCGAAGTCATACGTCAGACCGCACACCGGATAGGAATGGATCGGATCGCTTGCTATCGCGGCCTTCGTGGCGCCCGTGGCAATCGCCTTTTCCCAGTCTCCAAGCGTCGGATCGGCGCCTTCGGTCGGGTAGTTCCGGTAGTCGGCGTCCGTGCAATCGGCGCCTTCCGGCGACGGGACGGTGTTGGATTTCGGTGTTTCGGTCGGCTCCACATAGGCTTCGCCCACTTTGTTGCTTTCTTCTGGGCTGATCGTCTGCATCGGGACCCAGTAGGTGTGGTCGTTTTTTTCCTTTTCCATATAGAAGCCGTGCTTGCGCGACGTGGCGAGATCGGCATAGCCGATCGAGCCGTTGACACCGTTCACGGCCACCGCGAGTTCACCGCCACCGTTCGTAAAGGCCGTACATATGTGGTTGGATGATTCGCATTTGTATACCTTTTTGCCGCCAACTTCTGTAACGGCGACCTTTTCCGGCTGTTTTTTTTCGGTGCTGGTTTCAGGCCAAATGTGATTGTCGCCGGCGACAGGCGCGCCCGTCCATAGACCGTTTGGCGCACCGGGAAGCAGGCTCAGGTAGGCCTTGAAGTTAAACGTCGTTCCCGAGCCGTCGAACCGTACGATCCGAGTCACCGGGACTTCAGCGCAGGCTTTACGTTCCGCGAGCACTGCGTTTCCAAACTCTTCTTGGGGCACGATATCGCCCCATGTCTGCTGTGTTTCGCCGTCCCAGATCTTCTCCATCTCTTTTGCGGAAATATGTACACGCAATGTTCCTTCTGCCGCTGTGTCACCCGTTTCCCCGCCGGGCGGGTCGTTGGGGCCACCAGTGCTTGTGTCTTCGTTGAGGCTTCCTGCGCCGTTTTTACCGGGCACGGGACCAGGGTTTTTGAGTTCGCACCCTTCTGGGAAGTGCACGATGATCGCAACCGCAAACGAGGCGACCGGAATCTGATGGATGAGGCCGGGTTTTTCTCCACCGGCGGCATCCGCGTTGGCCTTTTGAGGTTCTGTCAGCGGAGCGTCACTTCCGGCAAAGCGGGTCGACGCGGCACGGATACCGGGTCCGGTTTCGCTCGCTTTGAAGTCAAAGCATTCGGCCGTGCTCGCTTCGCCTCCGATCGAGGCGATCCCACAGCCGCTTCCTTCGGGCTTGTAGGTCACAGACGGCGCAGAGCTGCCACAGCCTCCTGCGGCTTCGGCCTGATGCCAAACGGTCGTTGACCAGAATTCTTCCTGGGCTTCCTTTTGCGCCGAAGAGCCCTGACCGACGATGGGGGCACCTTGACACTTCCCGATCGTAAACGCGGCATGAGCCGACGATGGCAGCATCACGGCGAGGGCCAAAGCGACCACCGTACAGAGCGCCGCGACGGCGGCATAGATACGACCGCGTTCGGCGGTCAGGGGAAGGCTTGCACGCATGAGCAGGGTAGGTCCTTTCACGAGCAGAGGTCGGGAACGACGCGAGTGTCACAGCGCCGTCACCCGAGCGCAAGACCCGTTCACAGAAGATATACAAGCCGGTAACGCCCCGGACCCAAGTTACAACTTTGTTTCAGGTTGGTAACAAGGTGGTAACAGGGTTACAGCAGCCGGCGAAGATTGTCCGCGTCAAGATCGGCGTCGGCCAGAATGCCCGACAACGTGCCCCGCTTGAGCTTATGATGCAGCGGTACAGTCAGAAAGGTCCGCCGGTCTGGATGTTTCATCCGGACATGGCTGCCGCGTTGGCGCACAGCCTCCCACCCGGCCCGTTCGAGTGCCCGGACCAACCGCCGGCCGGAGACGACCGGAAGTCCAGCGGTCACGCAGCCACGGGGAACATGCGGCGGATCACGCCGGTATCCAGCGAGCGGCCCTCTTCTCGCAAGCCCTCGACATAGAGGTCGAGTACCTCCTGGGCATTGGCGGTCGCCTCGTCGAGCGTGTCGCCCTGCGTGTGCAAGCCTGGAAGGTCCGGGGCGTAGACGTGGTAGCCGCCCTCCTCTTGGGGGGCGAAGACAAGCTCGATCTCCTGAGGACGGCTCACATCTCCAGGATAGGGCGCCAAGCGGCCGGGCGCAAGTCAGCTGGGCTGCCAGCTTACTTCTTCCTCTTGCCCTTGGCCTTCTTGGGGGATTTCTTCGCCGGCGTGGCGGGAACGAACGTCGCGGAGACTTCGTCGGTGAGCGTGGATTCGGCGGGGCTGGTCGGCGCGAAGTCGATCGTGATGTCGGCCTTCAGCTTGCCGGCGCGCTGGAGGTCCTTGACGTACTTGGATGAGATCCGGAGCGTGAGCGTGGTCGTGCCCTCGGCGGGGGCGTTGGCAGAGCCGTTCGCGAGCAGTACGGCCGGCGGGGGCTTCTGCTTGGCGACCGCCTTCTTCTTGCCCGTCTTCTTGGTCTTCGACACGCGCGCGACGGCACTGCTCGCGCGGGCCTTCATGGCCGTCTTCGCGGAGGCGGCCTTGGGGATCGTGCCGAGCGCCCTGGCCGTCAGCCTGCCGGCGCCGGGCGTCTCGATGAGCAGGGTGACACCGCCATCCTTGGCGCGCTTGACCGATACGCCGAGTTCGGGCGAGACGACCCCGGACAGCGAGAAGCCCTCCGAGCCGGCGTTGACTCCGGCCGGCAGAGCGGCCGTGCCGCCGGGGGTCTGAAGAGTCGCGGTGAACGCGTCGGGAAAACCGTTGGCGTCTCCGTAGACGAGGTTGGACGCCTGCGAGACGAACGCGAGCGTCGAACCGTCTTCGGAAAGCGTCGGATTGTTCAACACCGACCCGCTCGGATCTGTGTCTTCATAGCTGACGACAGCCCGTTCGAGCGTGTTTTCGGCGAGATGGATGACATATAGATCTGTCGACGTGGCGACCGCACGGAAGACACCGACGGGACGTGGTTCTGGCAGCACGAATTCATCGCGCGACGTGGTGAAGGCGATCGTCGACCCGTCCGGTGAGAGTGCGAGCGATTCGATGGAGGGCGTCGAGCCGGGGTTGCCGGAATTGACTCCCAGGGTGAGCTCGCGCGTACCGGCCTTGCGCGTCACACCCGGCAGCATGCTCGTGAGAAATATATCGAGGCCACGTGACTTTGTGATATTCGGACGCAACGCCGCACCGGCGAGAAACGCAACGGTATAGCCATCTGCGCTCAGCCCGGGAGCCGTCAAGGCGATACTGGCGAGATCCGACTCAGGCTCACTCAACGGTCCGTAGCACGGCCCTACGTCCAGCGGGCTTTCGGTCACCCCTTCGCCTTCGTGACATTCGGGATCTTCGGGATCGGCGATCCCGGTCACACGCCTGATAGGCGCCCCTGGTTCCTGCCACCGGCGCCATAGGTAGTAGGGCTCGCTCGCATTGAGCGACTCGCCCGGCAGGAAGCGTGTCTGGGCCGGTGCGTCCGTTCCAACCCATGAGACCGTCGAGCCATCGGCGCTGATCGTAGCCGGACCGATAGCGCCGCACGCGGGTTCGCCCCCAGTCGGGGTGCCACCCGAACCACACCGGGGTCCGGGGTCCTGCCCGACCGAGGTACGAGTGATGAGCGTAGTCGTCTTGGTACTCAGATCGCGCACAAACAGCTGTTCGGGAGGCGTGTCGATCCCGCTGTCATCCGGCAGGTCCGATGCTCGTTCGGCTGTCGAGAAGACGACATAGCGACCGTCGGCGCTGATCGAGGTGTTCGGCCACACCTGCGAGCCCGGTTCGTCTCCGGGCAGGCGTACGGTATTCGAGGCGTAACTCGCGGGCTCTTCCCCGCCGCTCTTGGCCGACACCAGCGTGTATGCGCCTGAATCCATGCGGTCGGGAGTCAGTGGAACATCCATGTCGCGCACGTAGACGTCGACGTTTTCGTTGGTGTCCTGAGGGACGAGCTGCTGGGCGGTATCGAAGACGACATAACGTCCGTCGGCGCTGACGGACGGGCTTTCGGCGCCGCTGAAGACCACATGTGAGGGATCGCATTCACCCTTGGCGTTCAGCGCAACCTCGGTCCCGTCGGCCACGAGCGCGAGTTCGCCGGTGTCGCGGTCGTAGCGGAAGATGCCCCCCTCACGACACGCGCCCGGCGGTTCGGGGTCGCCTCCGGCGACGCCGTCGTCTTCGAAGAAGTTCGTCGTGCGCGTCTGAAACACGACGTAGCGCCCGTTCGCCGAGATCGCGGCGCCGGTCGTGGATGCGTCGGCCTGTTCGTCGGAGGCATGGTCGACCGAGACGATGTCCGCGCCGAATCCACCGGCGGCCGGTCCGTAGATCGCGTGGGCCGGGCCGGCGAGGGCGAGCGCATAGAGAACAGCGATCACGACGGGGGCGAGCCGGCTCACGAGACCGTCACCCGCCTGCGCACGGTGACCCGATTGCCGGCGTTATCGGAGGCCGTGACCGTGATCGTGTACGAGCCCCCAGTCTTGTAGCGATGCCTCAGCATCGAGCGGCCGCTCTCCGAGCGACCGTCACCAAAGCGCACATGCACCGAGCCGAGTTCGACCCCCGAGCTCTGTCCCCTGGGGCCGTCGTTGACGCGTACGGTCACAGAGCTGCCACGTACGCGCACACTCACGCGCGGGGGCGTGCGGTCGACTTTGAGCGTGGCGGGCACCGAGTCGACGACCTGGCCGAGCGAGTCGGTCGCCTCGACCTGGATCGTATGCACGCCGTTGGCGACCTCCGAGCCGGTGAGCATGGTTTCGGTCGAGGTGATGTTTTCGGCTACTTCGCGGTCGTCGACGAGCACGCTGTAGGTGAGCTTGCCCGCGCCCGCGAGCGGGGTTTCCCACTGCAGCGGGACGCGCGCCGCGCGAACCCACGTCGCGGGCGTGTCGAGCACGAACTCTCCCGGCGGAGCGCGCACCACGACCGCGGCGATCTTCGTGTTCGCGCCGTCGCCCTGCAGAAACCCGATCAGCGCGTCACCGTGGTGGGAGCCGCCGAGGTCGAGCTGGTGCACGGCGCCGCCGCCCGGCGCGGAGACGAGCTGGCGGTTGGGCGTGCCGTCGGCGCGGCGCTCGAGCACCGCGACCGCGCCCGCGCCGTGCTCGTCGACCTTCCAGGCGGCGGCCAGCGCGCCGTCGTCGGCGCGGGTCAGGACCGGGTCGCCGGGGACGTCGCTGTTGCCTTCATCCACACGCACCGGCGCGGTGACTTCCGTTTCGTTCCCGCGCGCGTCGAAGCTGGCGACGCCCGAGCCGAAGCCGACGTCGAAGTCGCCCTCGCCGTCCACGGCCATGCTCAGCGGCCCGAGCGGCCCCGCAGGCCCTTCGGCGCCGCCGCCGTCGACGATCCGCGCGCCGGCGAACGCCGCGCCGTGGGGGTCGAACGAGGAGGGGATCTCGTTGACGAACACGCGCGGGCGGGTGAACCCCGAGCCGGGAGCAGGCTGCTGGCGGTAGGCGACGGCGCCCTCGCCGAAGCCGCTGACGTCGAGCGCGAGCTCGTCGGCGGGCCCGTTGAGGGGATGGCCCGCGTAGGTGGAGGGGCTGACCTGCAGGATGTTGCCGGGCACCATCCCGAAGATGCGCCGCGCGTAGATGCGGTTGACGAACGAGTCGTCGGGCTCCTGCCAGACGACGAGGCCCTGACCGGTGAGGTCGATCGCCACCCTTGGAGAGTTCGCGGCCGTCGGCGCGAGCATCGGCTGGGCGGGGTTGCGGTTCAGCGGCAGCCCGAACGAGGACCAGTACTCGCCGTCGAAGCGGGCCATGCGGATTTCCGCGTCGACGTACCCGGGCGGGATTTCCGGGGTGGAGGGGCCGCTGACGGCCGTGACGACGCGGTAGGCGACAAGCGCGTTACCGGCGAGGTTCATCGCCACCGACGGGTAGGTGCCGATCGCCTGGCCGAGGTCGAGATCCACCGGTACGGGCGGCTGAAAGCCGGTCGAGCCGGGCTCCAGCGCCGCCGAGAACAGGCCGTCGGTCGTGGAGGAGTAGTGGTTGACCCACACGACCACCAACCGCCCGCCTTCGCCCGCGGCGATCGCCGGGAACGAGGATTCGAACGACTGGCCGACGTCCACGCGCTGGGGCGGACTCCAGCGCCCGTTCGAGTACAGCGCCGCGAAGATATGCGGGCGGCCTTCGACGCGCTTGCGGTAGACGATCCCGCCGCTGCCGTCGGCGGCCATCGCGACGCCGCCGAGTTCGACTATTTCCGAGCTGGCGCCGTCGATCGTGGCGACCGGGGAGATCAGGGCGCGCGCCGTGGGCGCGCGCGCCAGCGTCGCCAGCAGCGGCACGAGCGCGATGAGAGCGGCATAGGCTGCCCGGCTGGGAGTGCGCGCACGGCTCTGGACACCGCGTGCGCGGTGTGCGCGATGCAGACGAGTCACCCCGGCAGATTGATCGGCGCCGGAGGCCGACCTGTTAACGAGTTGAGAACTTTTGGTCCGACCCACGCGCGTTCACGGGTTCTTCTCAGAGTGAACACATTTTCTTCACGTTTGGGACCGTGAAGGTGCTCGACACTGGCGCGTACTTCCCCGGCGAGCGATCCGGCCGCAGGTCGCTGCTCGCAGCCGATTATGCCGAAACCCGCCAACGAAGGAGCCAGTTCGTGCGACGACGACCCACCCGTACCCTGACCGTCCTGCTGGCCATCGCCGCGCTCGCCGTGGCAGCCCCCGCCGTGGCCGGCGCCCGCGCGCTGCTGCTCAGCGGCTCCACCTCGATCTACCCGCTGATGATCCAGCTCGCCTCCGCCTATCACAAGGCGACGCACCAGCCGACCCCCAAAGTCGGTCAGGGAACCTCCGATGCCGGCATCAACGAAGTCAACGCGGGCAAAGTCGACATCGGCGACGTCTCGCGCGACCCGATCATCGGCGTGGACCCCAAAGGCCTCGTGTTCACGAAGATCGCGCGCGACGGCGTGTGCATGATCACAAACCCGAAAAACCCGCTGTCGAACCTCAGCCAGGAAGAGGTCAAGTCGATCTTCACCGGCAACGTGCGCGACTGGAGCGAAGTGCCCGGCGCGAAGATCTCCGGCTCGATCGACCTCGTCGACCGCGTCGCCTCCTCCGGTACGCAGGACGCGTTCCAGAACATCTTCCTCGGCGAAGGGCTGAAGATCGCGCCGAGCGCGGAGGCCGAGGAAAGCAACGGCCTCGTGCAGAACAAGATCAAAACCGACCCGAACGCGATCGGGTTCGTCTCGTTCGCGTTCACCACGGGCGTCAACGCCGTCGGCTACCAGGGCATCCCCTGCACGCTGCAGAACGCCAAGTCCGGGCAGTACCAGGGCGTTCGTAACTTCTGGATGGTGACCAAGGGCGCGCCGAAAGGGGCGGCCGCCAAGTTCATCGCCTGGATCACGAGCGGCAACAAGACCACCAAAAAGATCATCGCCTCGCAGTGGATCCCGGTCCACTAGCGGCGCAGGATCCGGATGTCCTCCCGACCGCAAACCGCTTCGCGGGGCGGTCGGGACGACATCCCGGACCTGCTTGGCTGAGACGATCTAGTTTCAATCGGATGCGTTCGTGACGATGCCCGCAGGAGCCGCACATCGCGCACGCCCCCAGCGGAAGGTCTTGAGCGGCGATGGGTAGGCGATCCACGGGGGGCTCGCGGGACAGACGCGCCGAGATCGTGCTCGGCGCGTTGTCCGTGGGCGTGCTCGCGGTGATCGCACTGATGGCGGTCACGGTGTTCGCGAAGGCGTGGCCGTCGTTTGCGCACAACGGAATCAAGTGGTTCTTTCCCGGCGGCGATGTCGAAGAGCAGCTGAAAGCGATCCTCACCGGCCCCTCGGACCCCGCCCACTACGACTACTACCTGCGCGCGTGGCCGCTGCTGTGGGACACGATCGTGACGACCGGGCTGGCGGTGGCGATCGCCCTCGTGGTGTCGGTGCTGGCGGCCGTGTTCATCGTCGAGCTGGCGCCCGCCGTCGTGCGCCGCACGATTGATCCGGTCGTGCGCCTGCTCGCGGCCGTGCCGTCGGTCGTGTACGGGCTGATCGGGATTCTCGCGATCGCACCGTGGGTAGAAAGCACGTTCATCTCCCAGCAGCGCAAGCACTCGGTGCAGGAGGTCGTGCAGCTGACCGGCGCCAACCTCTCGACCGCGGTGCTGATCCTGGCGCTGATGATCACACCGATCATGGTCGCGATCATCGTCGCCGCGCTGGAGACCGTGCCGCGCTCGTGGACGGAGGGCTCGGCCGCGCTCGGGGTCAACCGCTGGCGCACGATGTGGCGCGTGTCACTGCGCACCGCGCGCCCGGCGATCCTGGCCGCGGCCGTGCTGGCCACCGCGCGCGCCCTGGGCGAGGCGATCATGCTCTCGATGGTCTCCGGCTCGCGCGGGTTCGCCGCCAACCCGCTGGACGGGACGACGTTCCTGTTCGAGCCGGTGCGCCCGCTGGCGGCGACGATCATCGACTACATCGACGGCATCTCGGTCGTGCCGCTCGAACAGACGCTGTACGCGATGGCGGCCGTGCTGCTCGTCTCCTGCGCGTTCCTGTCGCTGGCGGCCTGGGCGATCAAGCAGCCGATGAAGCGCTACGGGATACGCGCATGAACACGCATGGCGGCGCTGGATCGGCGTCCTTACCGGCACATTTGCCGAGCACACCTCGCTCGCCGCGTCCTGGACCGGTTTGCCCTGCGAGTCCCTGCCGACGCAGTTGGCGTCAGCGGGGTCGATCGACATGAGCGCAACCCCCCCGACGCACGCGCTCCCCTCCCCCCCGGCGGTGCGGCGCACCCGTCCGCGCGACTCGGTG
>Ga0210390_10003707_pt1 | contig 13063 bp, 13 predicted proteins | sample IncBWH11OmetaG_FD_161050 | JGI IMG/M metagenome (GOLD analysis project Ga0210390, IMG submission 161050) | Forest soil microbial communities from Barre Woods Harvard Forest LTER site, Petersham, Massachusetts, United States - Inc-BW-H-11-O ...
GGCGGATTGACGCCAGATCGGGCGTCGTAACCGACGATCAAGGCAGTTTTCGCATCGCCAACATCTCGCCAGGTTTCTACTTCGTGCGTGCCGGCGGATTGATCGAACATCCGATGGAGCAAGTGGCTTTGAAGCAAGGCCACGGCGAAACCGTGCAGTATCGCGACACGTACTACCCGGGAACCGGCATGTTGAATGAAGCCAAGCCGCTGGAAGTGGATCCTGAAGTCGAAGCCAGTGGCATACGCTTCTCGGTCGTTACCGAAAAGACCTACACAATCGCAGGCAAAGTTGTGAATCAGGGAAAGGGTGGGCAACCGAAACCAACCGAGGTCCATTTCACAAAACAAAGTGATGCCGAACAGATGTTCGGACCCAGCGGGAGCGCGATTAATCCTGACAGCTCATTCGAAATAAGCGGCCTTTCGCCCGGCGAGTATACGCTGAGTGCTGCAGCAACCAGCAATGGCGTGGAAGTTTCCGAGGGCTATGCCTCCGTGCGGATCGTGGATTCCAACGTCCGGGCAAACATCGAATTGGGCCGCGCGAGCGACGTGCGCGGGAAAGTAGAAACTCCTGAGGGTCTTTCCTTAGCGGGGAAGCAGATCGTTCTGCAAGCCAACACCAGCGCTTATTACCCTTCCGACATCGGCCCAGACGGACAATTCGACATCGCCAATGTCCCACCTGGCGAGTACAACCTCGCGGCGATGGATAGCAGGGATCGAACAGAAGTGACATATCTCAAGAAAGCCCGTTGCGCGGGGAAGGATTACGCGCGGCAGCCGCTCGTACTGGCGGTCGGCACGGTACTGGATTGCGACATTGCCTTAGCCAACGACACCGGTTCGGTCAGCGGGCAAGTCACGGAAGGCGACAAGCCGGCGGCCGGGCTCGTAGCAGTGTTGATTCCAGAATCGCTTGAACTGCGACGTATACCACGCTACACGCTCACGGGAAAGACCGACGCCGCTGGGCGGTATCACGTTGTCGGAGTGATCCCGGGGGACTACTTGCTGTTTGCCGTTCCGCCGAGCGAGGGTGGCGAATACTTCGCCCTCGATTTCGCAGATCGCAATGCGGACAAGGCCGAACATGTGAGTCTTGATTCCCACGCCACACAAGTCGTCAATCTCAAGCCTATGAGAGGTCGATAGCGATTTTGGTCTCGCGCAGTTCTACGCTCACCTACTTCTTGAATGTGTCGCTTACTTGGATGGGCTAGGGAAGTTGGCTTGGTTTCCTAAAGGCCAGTATTATTCAGAAGGCCTCTGAGTCGCCGCAACCATCATGCTGCAAAAGCGCATTGACGATCAGCCCAGCATCTCGCCCGAGATGGTCCGTGAGGCGCAGCAGATTCTGCATCTGCATCTCAAGCGTGTTGGCCTGAAACAAACGGAGCAGCGCGACACCATCCTGCGAACCTTCCTGGAAACGCGCGAACACCTTTCCACCAACGAACTACACCGGCTGGTGCAGAAGAAAGATTCCCGCATCGGTTTCACCACCGTCTACCGCACTCTGAAATTGCTGGCGGAATGCGGCCTGGCCAGCGAAGTCGCCTTTCATGATGGCATCGCCCGTTACGAACATCAGTACAACCGGAGAAGCCACCATCACATGGTGTGCACCGCTTGCGGCAGCTCGGTGGAATTTTTCTCCCCCGAAGTTGACGGCCTGGAGCAGGAGATCGGAAAGAAATACCACTACGCCACCACCCGCCACACCTTTCAGATATACGGCGTCTGCGAAGACTGCCGCAAGAAGGATGCCACTCGACGCCTCGCCTGAAAACCATGCCTATCTCATGTCCCCAATGCCATGCCAAAATGCCCGAGGACGTTGCCTTTTGCCCCGGTTGCGGCCTGCGAATGTGGGTTCCCGGCCGTGAAGTAAGTAAGCCCGCGACAAGCCCTCGGGAAGCCAGTACGCCTGAGGTTGCCGCGTTCGCCGAGAATGCGGTTGCTCCCAGCGCCCCCGTTCCGCGCAGGGACAAGCTCACGGCCGCCGTCGCGTACCTGACATTCCTCCCCGCCGTTTTCTTCGTGCTGGTTGAGCCTTTTAAGCGCAACCGCTTCGTTCGCTTTCACTCCTTCCAATCTATCTTTCTCGCCGTCGCCACAATTCTGGTCGCCGTGGCACTGCGTATCCTGTATTCCTTCCTTGCCCTGATTCCGGTGGCGGGATACCTGCTGGCTTGGCTGACGATGGCAGTTGCGCTGCTGGGTTGGATAACTCTCTGGCTGGTGTTGCTGGTAAAAGCCTTGCAGGGCCAAACCTTCCACGCGCTTGTGATCGGAAGCCTCGCCGAAAAGGCCTAGACTATCCGCTTCATCCAGCCTTCGGTGCGATTTCATTTGCCTTGGAACCGCAATTCTGCTAACGTGCGCCCGTTCTATTGTTTTGGTCAAAACGAATGCCTAAGGGGGGACGTTATGGCCTTTTGCACAGTGTGTGGCGCTCAAACACCAGAAGGTTACACTATTTGTCCCGCGTGCAGCCGCTCGGCAGCTCCCGCGGCACAACCCGTAGCCGCTGCGGCAGGCGGGCTGACGGACAACGTAGCCGGCATGCTTGCCTACGTGACCTTCATTCCGGCGATCATATTTTTGGTGATCGAACCATACAACAAGAGCCGCTTCGTCCGCTTCCATGCGTTTCAAAGCATCTTCCTCGCGGTGGCGATGATCGCAATTTCCATCGCGCTCTCGGTTTTTTCCTTTATCCCGGTCCTGGGACTGATGCTGCTTCCTCTTCACTTCTTGATTTGGCTGGCGGTGTTTGCCCTCTGGATCGTTCTCCTGATCAAGGCCAATTCCGGCCAGATGTGGAAGTTGCCGGTAATCGGGGATATGGCTGAGAAACAGGCAAACGCCTAGTACGAGTGCAATCAATCCGCCCGTCTGCGCCTCTGGTCCGGCTGCAAGAGGCTCCGCCAGAAGCGACCTTCTCGCGCTACTAACGCCGTACTACGAGCGGCTTGTATCCACCAGGCTGAAGTCATGGATTTTCCCGAAGCTCCATCCACTGACATTCCTTTGACAAACTCTTTACACCACGCTGACACGCGTGCGCTGTGATGTTTAGTAATTTCCAATGCGCAACGTTGAGACCATGAAATCCACATCGGGGGGGTGTGCATGACGGAAAAAGAGCTTTATCGGCATTTTGTTTCGTGGTTGTGCCTTGGATCGGCCAGAGCAGCGCACGGGTTTGTGATGGTTCTTCTCACAGTGGTCGCTGTGACCCCGCCAGCGCCCGCGCAGACGTTAACCGTGCTGTTCACGTTCAGCGTCAAAGCCGACGGCGTTTATCCCTACGCACCTTTGCTCCAGGACGCCCACGGAAACCTCTACGGCAACACATTCCAAGGCGGAGGCGACGGCTTTGGGACAGTCTTTGAGCTGTCCAAAGCCGGCAATGAAACCGTCCTGTTTAGCTTCGATACGGGCGATGGCGCCTTTCCCACGCAACCCCTGACTCGAGACGCTTCCGGCAACCTGTACGGGACGGCTTTGGAGGGCGAGGGCGGTTCGGGAGTCATCTTCAAACTTAGCCCGAGAGGCAAAGAAACCGTCCTGCACAGCTTTGTGGGTGGCTTCAACAATAATCCAAAAGTGCCCTCGTCCGGTTTAATCATGGACAAGGCCGGCAATCTCTACGGCGCAACTTTGAGCGGGGGAGACGCCGCCTGCGACGCTCATTTCGCGCCCTACTGTGGAACGGTGTACAAACTTTCTACGAATGGGAAATTCACCATCATATACAAATTCAAGGGTGGATCGGATGGCGCTGCGCCCGCGGGAAATTTGATCATGGACCAGGCCGGCAACCTCTATGGAGTGACCGAGTTTGGCGGCGATCTCACTTGCACCCTCGCGGGCGCGAACGGCTGCGGTGTCGTTTTCAAGCTGGATCCCGCAGGCAAAGAAACTGTGCTGTACAAATTCAAGGGAGGGGCGGACGGCGCATTTCCCTCCGCTGGCCTGGGCTTGGTCGAGGATGCCGCCGGAAATTTATATGGCACCGCCGGTGAGGGCGGCGAGTTCGGAAACGCATGCAATGCCGGCTTCAACATGAACTATGGCTGCGGCACCGTGTTCAAGGTGAGCAAGACGGGCAAGTTTACCCTTCTGCATAAATTTAGCAATGACGGTTCCGAAGGCGTTGGCCCGAACGGCGGACTGGTTCGCGACCCGGCGGGCAACCTGTACGGCACAACTCAGGAAGCCACGTTGAGTGGGAACCTTGGAGGAACCATATTCAAGGTCAGTGCGAGCGGTAAGGTCACTGTGTTGTACAACTTCGATGGGCTCACGAACGGTTCCGGACCCGCGGCGGGATTGATCCGAGACTCAGCCGGGAACCTCTATGGGACCACCGTGTTCGGGGGCGGAAACGTCTTCAAGTTGACGCCCTGACCGCGGTGATTGTTATTAGCGGTTGCCCCTGGGCAGCCAAATCACTCAAAATCGAGCTATCCACGGCTGCAGAATTGTTCGTTATCATACGTTTTTTCGCATTGGTGACAAAAACTCTCGCCGGATGGCCTGGCTATTTACTTTTGTTTCCCCGCCCGCTTTCGGGTAGTCTGTCTGATTCGCACTAAAAGGGGAGACACGCTTGAGAGTTCGGGTGTTTTATCACGACAAATGCTTTGACGGTGCCTCGTCGGCGGCACTCTTCTCCCGTTTCTACCGCGAACGGATTCGCAACGACGTGCAGTTCGTTTTCTCCGGCCTGCTGCATCGCGCGGGCGCCCTGTTCGACGAAAAGAATTTTGACGGCGAAGAAAACGCCATCGTCGACTTCAAGTATTCCAGTTCGCCCAAAATCACCTGGTGGTTCGACCATCATGAGAGCGCCTTTCTGTCCCCGGCGGATGCGGCCCACTTCGAACAGGATCAGAGCAACCAAAAATTTTACGACCCGGATTTCAAATCCTGCACCAGCTTTATCGCCACTATTGCCGAGCAGCGCTTCGGTTTCAATCCCGCCCCGGTAGCTGATTTAATTCACTGGACCGACGTCATCGACGGCGCGCTCTATTCCGACGCCCGCACCGCGGTCGAGATGAAAGCTCCGGCCATGAAGCTGACCATGATCATCGAATCCAATCAGACCCACGATTTTGTCCCGCGGCTCATCCCACTGCTCGCCAGCCGGCCTCTGGCCGAGATCATCGAAGAGCCCTTCGTAGCATCGCTCTTGCCGCCGCTTTTGGAGCGCCATCAACGATCCTTGGCTATCCTCGGTGAACGCACCGAATCGAAAGATGGCACCCTGTTCTTCGATGTCACCGATCAGGAGCTAGAGGGCTACAACAAATTCGTGCCGTACTATCTGCATCCGGAATCGATCTACAGCGTGGGCTTGAGCAAGAGCAGTTTCCGAGTGAAAGTTTCTGTAGGATCGAATCCCTGGGCGCCATCAGAGCCGGTGGTAAACCTCGCGAAGATCTGCGAGCGCTACGGCGGAGGAGGCCACGCGCGAGTTGGGGCCATTAGTTTTGACGTTACTAAGCAGGAAGAGGCGCGCAAAGCCGCCCGCGAAATCGTAGAAGAGCTGCGCGCAGCCGTCCGCGCGGAAAAAAAATAAGTAGCGCCACTAAACCGTGTCATTCTGAGCGGAGTGATCCGCAAAGCGGCTCACGAAGTCGAAGAACCCCGAGGAGCCTGTACTGAGACGTCTGTCGCAAGGCATTCGCACCATACCGTCTGTGAAAGCGTGATGAGAGCCGCGTTGACCTGCCCGTGACCTCGCCTCCCACGTCCGATCCCATCCTCCGAACCGAGCATCTGGGCCGCACGGTTAAAGACAAAATCCTGGTCGAAGACGCCACCTTCGAAGTACAAACCGGCGAAGTCCTCGCCATCGTTGGCCCGAGCGGCTCGGGAAAGAGTTCGTTGCTCCGACTGCTGAACCGCCTCGACGAACCCACCAGCGGCACGGTCTTCGTCGAGGGCACCGACTACCGTCAAATCGCACCCCGCGATCTGCGCCGCAAACTCGGAATGGTGAACCAGCGTCCATTCCTCTTCCCTGGCACGGTGGAGCAGAACCTGCAATTCGGTCCCCAGCAGCGCGGAGAATCCTTGCCTCCGGAGTCTATCGAGCAACTGCTAACCCGCGTGGGCCTGAAAGGCTATGCCAGCCGTAATATCGCCAATCTCTCTGGAGGCGAAGCCCAGCGCGTCTCCGTCGCCCGGACCCTGGCCAACTCTCCCCTCGTCCTACTGCTCGACGAGCCCACGTCGGCGCTCGACGAAGCATCCAAGCGGGAGGTCGAAACTTCGATCCAGGGGATCATCCGCGACCAGGGCCTGACTTGCGTCCTGGTGACTCATGACACCGCCCAGGCAGTCCGCTTAGCCGGGCGGGCATTGCTGCTCGAAGCCGGACGCATCGTTCGCTCCGGCCCCGTCAACGAGGTGTTGCATGCTTAACCATCTTTTTGGCAATCAACTGTATCTGGGGTTGGCTCAAGCCTTCATCACCGCGGTCGCGGCCATGCTGGTCGTTCTGCTCGCGCGCAAGCGCGGCATTCATCTCGAAGGCGAAGCTGTGATCGCGATGGCCCGAGGCATCGTCCAAATTATCGCCGTGGGATCAATCCTCCTGCTGCTGTTGCGCGCCCCCCGTTGGACCAGCGGATTCCTGCTCGCCGGAATGATCATCGCCGCTGGTGGAATCTCGGGGCGGCGCGCCAAAGGCATACCCGATGCTTTCCGCGTCTCCGCCGTTTCCATCGCCTTTGGCGCCGGCTCAGTGATTGCGCTGATGACCTGGCTGGGCGTCATCGATACCGCCATCACTGCGCTCGTCCCCGTAGGTAGTATGCTGATTGCCAATTCCATGAACACGAACGGATTGGCGCTCAACCGCTTTCGCGCCGACGTGCTGGCCCACGTCGGTGAAATTGAAACCGCCCTAGCTTTGGGAGCCGAAGCAAGAAACAGCGTCTCCCCTTACGTGCAGGCATCCTTCGAAGCCAGCCTGATTCCCGCCATCGACTCGTTGCGCTCGCTCGGAATTGTGTGGATTCCCGGCTTGATGGCCGGAATGCTGCTCTCCGGCGCCCGTCCGGTCTATGCGGCGATTTATCAATTCGTAGTGCTGGCTATGATTTTTGCCGCCTCAGGCCTGACTTCGCTGGTCAGTACGCTGCTGATTCGGGACCGTATTTTTACGCACGCGCAACAATTAAGTTTGCACCCGGGGAGATAATGTTGTAATGAGTTCTATCGTGCATACCAAAGTCACCGCGCCAGAGCCCGGAGCGAACCTGCAAGTCCTGCGGGCGGTGGCTACGTTCGAACTGGCCAAAGGGATGATTGTGTTGCTGGCGGCGTGCGGCATTCTTTTGCTGCTGCACCGGGAAGATCCGTGGGACATTGCCGATGGTTTACTCAGACTTCTTCATATCAGCCCCGACCACCACTTTGCCCAGGCCTTTCTCGATTGGGCTGACAGCTTGACCGAAGCCAAAGTCTGGGCGGTTGCCGCCGTCGCCATGGCCTACTCATTTCTGCGCTTCGCCGAGGCCTACGGACTCTGGTATGCGCGGGCATGGGCCGAGTGGATCGCCCTCATCTCCGGCACCCTCTATCTGCCTTTCGAAGTCTACAAAGTAGTTCACCGGCAGAGCCTCTTCCACATCTCCGTTCTGATAATCAACGTGGCCGTCGTGCTGTATATGGTTTACGCGCTAAAGACAGGCGAAGGCCTGAACAGTATTCGCGAGCACACTTGAACCCGCGTCTCTTACTGCAACGGCTTTCCCATGCTCAAACACGACGCAGCTTTGCCGTCCGGAGAAAAACGAATCACCGCGGACTCATCGCTGCAAAAAGCCCGCGTTCCTGAGCTCGGATCCGCAGGTGCTGCGCTGATGCGGTACCGCGTCGCCGGATTCCCATCGCACCCACTAAGCGCAAACAAATAACCATTCTTCCTGCCGGCCGCCAGCCGCGGATCGATCAACATCGCCTGATGCTCACTCGGCACGCCGCCCCCCATGCCGCCCAGATCCGACAGCGCACAGGTAAAGCCGTGCCCGGAATAGGTCGCCGCATAGCTTATTTCCGCGGTATTGAAGGTTCGAACTCCGGCCACTGCCGAGGCTTCATTCGCCGCGCTCATCCCCGCCAGCGTGGACGGAGCGTTTGCCGAGTATTGCGCGCTTCCCTGGCTTGCCGCCTTCATGCCGGTTTCCATGGCTTTCAGAAACGCGGGATCGGTCAGCGACACTCCGACCGCAACCATGATTTCGTTGAGCCGCCAGCTATCGGCTTCCTGCTTCATGGTGAAAGTAAGCCGCACCTTTGTGCCTGCGGTCTGGGTCTCGCCGTCTTTGTAGCCGTGGAACGAAAGTTCAATTTCGTCTTCGTCCGCGCGCAGATCATCGCGCTCCACTGTGATTTCAAATTTGGCGTGCGTCTGTGGATCCTCAATAGACATCAGCATTGGCCCGGCGTCAAACGTCTGCAGTTGCTGCCCGTGCGCCGCGAGTTGGCTGATCAGGGCCGAGAATCCTTCCAGCTTGGACGGGCCTGAACCCGCCCCCGCTTTCCGCATCGCCGCCCGTGTCGCCTGAGGAAGGTGCTTCTCGAATGTCCCGGGCGTCTTGCTGAAAAACATCTCCACCAGCGCCTGCCGCGCCGTCTGCGGCGACGTCTGAGCGCCTGCAGAGACCACAAAGACCAGACCACTGAAAGTCAGAGCAAGAAGCTTGTTCGTCACGGCCGCCCTCCCGGCAATAAAGCCCGATGATCGCAGCCCGCTCCTACCCACCGCCAGTTACAAAAGTAAGGAGGCTATCTTCGCCAGTGTGGAACCTGCCACATATTCTCCCGAACCCATGACTTGCGAACTCATGACTTGCGAACCGATGACTTGAGTTATCCCCCCGCCGGTTACCATTGTTCGCCATCCGCCACCAACGAGCCATTGTTGAATCGCGCCCCAGGGCGCATTCTGGTAGCAGTCGAGAACAAGTTGAGAAGGCTTGCTGGGAGGAGATCGAACATGACTGAGTTTCTACGCAAAGCGAGATCGCAAGGTCAGATGGCCGACGTCGCCGAATATGTAGTAATGCTTTTCGTCACCCTGATGACGGGCGTCAGCACGCTGCGCTTGCTCGGAATTCTGCCCTAATCGCAAGCTCTAACATATTTGTCTATAAACGTACTAGACATTAATTGCCGGGTTCGATACAATCCCGGCTGCGGTACCTGAGAAAGGCTCGGAACCGTGGATCTCCTCCCGACCGGGCCTTTTTCTCTGTTTGGCTTATTGTTCCCGGCGCCGCCAGACAACCTGCCCTGACGATCCCATCGCCAGCAAGCCAAGCGTGGCCGCATTCGGAGCAGGCGCCCCAGGAGTCGCATTCGATCCTTCGACCCCAATCCCATCCGGCCCGTGCGTCTTTCCCGTGATAATCGCTTTATTCGGAATGGTCTCGTAAGCGTAGCCGGTCAGCGTAGCCGTCACCGAGGCATTCGAGCAACTAACGTTCAGTCGCGCCCAGCCATAATGCGCCTTCCCCTCGATCATGAACTTCAACCCGAGATAGCGATTGGTGACATTCTTCCACAGGCCCTTGCAATAGGACGAGGAAGGTGGCCGTCGATGATCTCCGCTGAATGACGAACGCGCCATTAATTTATTGCCCGGAGTAAGCGGCCCGTTAGGTCCCACGCGAGCTCCCGCCGACAGGGCAGAGGCATAGCGAAAGAATCCCGCATCCCCGGTTCCGGCGCCCCAGACTCTGTTCGCCGATGTCACCGGAAAAATCGTCAGGAAACCCCAAGCGCCCGCGGAGAACGTTCCCCGAGTATTGTTGAAACCGAAGTCCGCGATTCCGTCGTGGTTCAGATCGAGAAAAAGAGTCTTGTTCACGGGCAGTTGCTTGTCGACGTGCGTGTAAACGATTTTCGCGGATGCTGGACACGTCAACGCCAGGATTCCCACGCCCGCCGCCGTAGCCGCGCTAGCGTAGGCAACGAGAGTCTTGTCCAGCTTCGCGCTGAGCCGAGCGGCTATCCGATTCTCACCAGTTTCCCTTTGTGATTTTGATGTCATTTACGCCTCTCCTGCCAGATGTCTCGGCAACGGTGCAGGCAAGCTACGGCGCAAGCCTGAAGACCGTCCCACAGCCCGTGCCACCACCGACCACACACTGGTTGTTGCCGCCCCGGAGGGTCGTCCCGTACAGCAAGCCGTCGAGACCAAAAGTCACGCCGCTTGACGGCGCCGCACCGTCGTTGCCGCTCGCGAATACGTGCAGCACGGTCTGGGTCCAGGTGCCGCCGCGTTTTTCAGGCGGCGATAGTTCGAAGGCCCATCCATTTTGGTATTGGCTGTTAAAGAGCGCCGTGCCGTATAGGTTTCCTGCCCCATCGAGAACCACGCCGCTATAAACATAGGCATCACTTACGAGGACGTTCTCAGTCCACACACCGTTCTCAAGCACCAATTGATAAACCGTTGCCTGAGTGCTTCCGTAGATGGCGCCTGACTTGTCGAGAACCAAGCCGGAGTAAAGCTGGTCGGAGTTGCTGAAGCTGAAGCGGTAGAGCACTGTCTCCGTCCACAAGGACCCGTTCTTCGCTGGCGGCTTCAACTCGAACGCCGTGCCGTTGCACGTTCCCTGGACACAATGCCCGCCGTCGAGGGTCGCGCCGTACAGATTCCCCTTCGCATCGAACACGATGTCGTACGGGCCCGCGCCATCGCCGTCTCCGTCATCCCCGGGGACGCCTTTGAAGTAGTAAATCACGGTTCTCTTCCAGGGTTTGCCTTGAGCTGAGGGCGTCAGTTTGAAAACTGTGCCACAGCCAAAAGCTCTGCATCCTCGCCCGCCGCCGTAAGTCGTACCGTAAAGATTCCCCTCCTGATCCACAGCCAAGCCTCCGGGTTGGAATCCGTCCCAACCGCTAAAGACGTAGAGGTTGGTCTCAGTCCAGCCGCTTCCCGGACCGTTGGTGGGTGTCAGCTTGAACACCGTGCCGCACCCAACCCCGTCGCACCCGTGGCCGCCGTAAGCCGTCACGCCATAAAGGTTTCCGGATTGGTCCAGGATCAGCCAGCCAGCTCCCGCGCTTTGGACCGGGATGAAGCCGTTAGGAAAACTGTAGAGCGGGATCGTAGTCCAAGGACCGCCTTTCGCAGCCGGCGCCTTCAATTCATACACCGTGCCGTAGTCATACTTGCCCCCGGAATCGGTCGTTCCATAAAGATTCCCCGCAGGGTCCGCAATCAGGGTCGTGGGGGACGTCCCTCCGTTTCCAGTCTGCTGCAAGCGGTGGATCACCTGGTACTTCGATCCCGCGACCGCGCTGCCTGTGAGCACTACAAGGAGGGTGATGAGTAGAAAAAGAAAAGGAAACAGAAAAGAGCGGTTCATAAAAGCCTCCGCCAAGCCGCACCATTTTCCTCCGCTCCGGTTCGCGAGTCAACCCAAAACTGGCGGCTGGTTTGGCCTTTGACCCGATCTGAGAACCGGCAATACGCGCCGCGGCACGCGTGGAGCGGACACTCCTGTCCGCTGCCGTTGACCCTAAGATTGTGATTGCGGAAATTCTGCGGAGGCGGGCGCCGCGACCGCCGACTGTGAGCCTGACAGTCCTTCCGCCCAAACAAAACGCGACGGCCGACCTACTCCGCCAGCAAGTTCCGTGATATGATTCCGGCCCGGCGAGAGGATCTGCCGCGCTCCCGCCAATCCGAGACCTCTCGATGAAAGGCGGTGTCCAATGCGGCCAAAGCATCCGTCGTCTCTTTTGCCCGTAGCGATCATGCTCGCCGCCATGGCTGCGATGCTCACCACGTCTGCCTGGGCCGCACCCAAATACAGAGTGCTGCATGCCTTTGGCGCGGGAAACGACGGCGCCGGAGTATGGGACAGCGTGACCATCGACGCGAGCGAAAACGTTTACGGGACGACGAGCGGCAGGGGCGCCTACGGAGGCGGCACGGTGTTCCGACTTACGCCACGATCGGGTGGGCACTGGAGCGAAACCATCCTCCATAACTTCGGCTTGCAGAACGACGGGGCCGGGCCACTCGGTGGGGTACTGATAGGTCCATCCGGCGCGCTGTTCGGGACAACGCAAACTGGGGGCGGCTCGCGTACCGCCGGAATCGTCTACAGCCTCTCCCCTCGTAACGGCAAATGGAGAGAGGAAGTCCTGCACCGCTTCAGTTTCGGCGATCGCGCCGGGAACTCATGGGGAAATCTGGTTATGGACCAACAGCGGAATTTGTACGGCACTGGTGCGTCGGCCTTCGAGCTCTCGCCCAGCCCGAAAGGCTGGATAGAGGCCGTTCTGCACGAGTTCATCGGCAAAAATAACGACGGCTCGGGTGCGTTCGCCGGGCCGATTCGGGACGCGGCAGCGAACCTCTACGGTACAACTATGCACGGTGGCGGCAGCAACGAGTGTGGCGACGGTTGCGGCACGGTGTGGGAGCTGGAGCCTCCGGCAAGCGACGACGATTCTGGCGGGAAGGCCTGGAATGAAATCATTCTGCACCGTTTTGGATTTGCATCCGATGACGGAGTATTTCCAGCCTTAGGGCAGCTCGCCATGGACGGTGAAGGAAACATTTATGGTGCAGCCGATGGGGGTAAACTCCCGGGCGGCGTCATCTTCAAGCTCACGCAGGTTGCAGACGGCTCAAGCGTGGCATCGCGGGAGACGATCCTTTACAACTTCACCGGAGGCGCAGACGGGAATCATCCGGGCGGCGGCGTGATTCTGGACGGCGCTGGAAACTTGTACGGGACTACGATTGCAGGCGGTGGCACCGGCAACGGCGTGGTCTTTAAATTGTCCCCGCAAGCCGACGGCAGTTGGAAATACACCCTGCTGCACACTTTCATCGGCACCGACGGCTCCCAACCCGACGCCAACTTAACCCTGGGCCCCGGCGGCAAGCTTTACGGCACGACTGCCACCGGAGGCGCCCACGGCGGCGGCGTAGTCTTCCAACTTACCCCGTAGCGTTAGCGGCGCTCATGGGAGCACCCTCGATGCCTCACAAGACAATCACGACCGCA
>Ga0210390_10003708_pt1 | contig 13062 bp, 6 predicted proteins | sample IncBWH11OmetaG_FD_161050 | JGI IMG/M metagenome (GOLD analysis project Ga0210390, IMG submission 161050) | Forest soil microbial communities from Barre Woods Harvard Forest LTER site, Petersham, Massachusetts, United States - Inc-BW-H-11-O ...
CATGAGCACCAGGCCGAAGGTGATGATGACCTCGAACCCGGCCGCCTGCCAGGACTGGCCGGGCTTGGGCATGGTGGCGGCCAGGTGCCCGGCCGGGCCGAAGAACCCGCGGGCCAGCAACGACCCGCAGACGCCGGCGGCGAGCTGGACGATCCAGTAGGCGCTGGCCATGATCCAGTCCATGTCGCCGCGCAGCGCGAACGCCAGTGTGGTGGCCGGGTTGAAGTGGGCGGAGATGTCGCCCAGGAAGTAGACCGCGACCACCAGCCACAGCGCCGAGACCGCCGAGAGGACCAGCACCGTCTGCCAGGCCTGCAGGCCGTGGCCGCCGTAGCGGGCCAGGATCGCCGCGCCGCCGGACAGTACGAACGTCAGCCCGGCCATGCCGATGAACTCCGACAGCAATCGCCGCAGCCGGTGATCGGGGTTGGTCCAGTCGGCCCAGCCCCGCTGGCCGCCCACGGACGCGATCAGGGCCGCCTTGCCGGCCAGCTCCTGCTGGCCGGCGGCGGCCTGCTCTCCCGTCAGGGATTGCACGTCAGGACCTTCCGGGGGTGGAGGGGATGTCGGCGGAGCCGGGGCGGGTGAGGTTGAGGGGGATGACGACCTTGTCGAATAGCTCCTCGCTGACGCCCTTGGCCAGTGCCGCCTGCTTGAGGGTCAGGTCGTGGTCGATGGCGTAGTAGGAGATCGCCGCGGACTTGTCATAGCCGATCACCGGGGACAGGGCCGTGACCATCATCACCGACCGGTCGATGTTCTCCGTCAGCTTGACCTCGTTGAGCTTGGTGCCCTCGATCATGAACTCCCGCAGGTGGTCGCACATGTCGGCCAGGATCAGCGCCGAGTGCAGGTAGTTGGAGATCAGGATCGGGCGGAACGCGTTCAGCTCGAAGTTCCCCTCCGCCCCGCCGATGGTGACGGCCACGTCGGAGGCGATGACCTGGATGGCGACCATCAGCATGGCCTCGGCCTGGGTCGGGTTCACCTTCCCCGGCATGATCGAAGACCCCGGCTCGTTGGCCGGGAAGATCAGCTCACCGATCCCGGTGCGCGGGCCGGAACCCAGCCAGCGCAGGTCGTTGGCGATCTTGTACAACGTCACCGCCGCCGCCTTCAGGCTCGCGTGCGCGCGCATCATGCGGTCCAGGGTGCCCTGCGCGGTGAACTTGTTCGGGGCGGTGACGAACGGGGCACCGGTCATCGTCGCGATCTGCGCGGCGACCTGCTCGCCGAACCCGGCCGGGGCGTTCAGCCCGGTGCCCACCGCGGTGCCGCCCATGGCCACCTTCAGCAGGCCGGCGGTGGCGTGCCCGGCCTCCTCGATCGTGTCGTCCAGGGCGCCGGCGTAGCCGGACCATTCCTGCCCGACGGTCAGCGGAGTGGCGTCCTCCAGGTGGGTCCGGCCGATCTTGACCACGCCGGCCCACTTCTTTGAGTTGACGTCGATGGCGTCCCGCAGCCGCTTAAGGGCGGGGATGGTCTTGCCGATGGCCATCGTGTAGGCGGCGATGTGCATCGCGGTCGGGAAGGTGTCGTTGGACGACTGCCCCATGTTCACGTGGTCGTTGGGGTGGATGGGCTCTTGCGAGCCCAGCGTCCCGCCGACCAGCTGGATGCAGCGGTTGGAGATCACCTCGTTGACGTTCATGTTCGACTGGGTTCCCGACCCGGTCTGCCACACGTACAGCGGGAAGTCCGCATCCAGCTTCCCGCTGATCACCTCATCGCAGACCCGCTCGATCAGCTGGCCCTTCCAGGCCGGCAGCCGCCCGGCCGCGGTATTCACCACCGCGGCGGCCTTCTTCACATACCCGTACGCGTGGTAGACCTCCTTGGGCATCCGGTCATGGCCGATGTTGAAGTGCTCGAGACTGCGCTGGGTCTGCGCGCCCCAGTACCGGTCCGCCGGCACCTCGACGTCGCCCAGGCTGTCGAACTCCCGCCGCATCCCGGTGGCGTCCAGCCCGATCGGCAGGTCCAGGACCTTCGGCTCTACGTCGTCCGTGGTGGTCATGATGGGTACTCCTAACGGCTGGTGAGGGTTACGTGCGGGGGATAGGCCGGCTGCCACATCGCGTCCTGCACGGCCTGTACCGCGTTGTCGGGCTTGGAGGTGGCGACCCCGTCGGCTATCGCAGCTGCGACCACGGCGACCGCCGTAGTCGCCGACGAGGCGCGCAGGTTCTCTACCGCCGGCAGCAGGGAGGCGCCCGGCGCGCTGACGTCGACCTGGCCTGCCACCGCCTCGGCCGCCGCCAGCAGCATCCCGTCGGTCACCTTCGACGCGCCGGATACGATCGTGCCCAGGCCCAGCCCCGGGTACAGCAGCGCATTGTTGGCCTGCCCGAACGAGTAAGTCACGCCCTCGTAGTCCACCGGTGCTATCGGCAGGCCGGTGGCTACCAGCGCCCGCCCCCTGGACCAGGTGATGATGTCGGTCGGCATGGCCTCGATCTGGGAGGTCGGATTAGAAATCGGGAAGATGACGGGGCGCCCAGTACCGCCGCTCATCGCCTCTACGACTTCCCGGGTGAAGGCCCCGTGCGCCGTCGAGGCCCCGATCAGGACCGTCGGCTTGACCTGCCCGACCACGGTCTGCAAGGTGATGATGCCCGAGGCTGCCCGTGCCTGTCGCAGGGCGGCCATCTCGGGCCAGCGGATCGCGGCCGAGGGATCCACAGCCACGGGCGTCGTGGCCCAGCCCGACACCTCGTCAGTCGGGCGGGCGTAGGGACGCTGGTAGTCCAGCAGGCCCTCGCCCATGTCCTCGGCGAGCAGGCCTGGCAGGTCCACGATCCAGATCTGCCGAGTCGCCTGGCCCGCCTCCAGCCCATCACGGGCCATCTGATCGCGGATCTGGTCGGCGATGCCGACCCCGGCGGTGCCGCCCCCGAGGATAACGACGCGCTGGTCCCGCCACCGGGTGCCGGTGACCTTGAGCGCGTTGAACAGCCCGGCCATGACGACAGCCCCGGTCCCTTGCATGTCGTCGTTGAAGATCCGATACCGGTCCCGGTAAGTGACCAAGATCCGCCGCGCGTTGCCCGCGCCGAAGTCCTCGAAGTGCAGCAGCGCGCCGGGGAACAGCCGTGACGCGACCTCCAGGTACTTCTGAATGAACGCGTCGTAGGCCTTCCCGCGGACCCGGGCGTGCCGGTTGCCCAGGTACAGCGGGTCGTTCAGCAGCCCCTCGTTGTCGGTGCCGACGTCAAGGGACACCGGGATCACCCGGCGCGGGTCGACGCCGGCCGCGGCGGTGTAGACGGCCAGCTTGCCGACCGCGATCTGGATGCCGCCCACGCCCCAGTCCCCGATGCCCAGGATCTCCTCCGCGTCGCTGCACACGATCAGGTCCACATCGCCAGGACGCAGGTCTAGCGTGCCAAACGCCGCCTCGATGTCGCCGGGCCGGTCGATGGACAAGAAGATGCCCCGCGGACGGCGGTACTCATGCGAATACCGCTCGATCGCATCCCCGACCACCGGGTCGTACACGACGGGCAGCAGCTCGGCCAGGTGATCCAGGAGCACCTTGAAGTACAGCACCTCGTTGCGGTCGTGCAGTTGCTCCATATAGACGTTCTTGGCCAGGTCGCCGTCCTGCACCTGCAGCTGCCGGTAGGCCCGCCGTGCCTGCTGATCGAGCGTCAGAATCCCTGACGGCAGGCGCCCGGTCAGGCCGAGGGCCTCCCGTTCCGCCGCGGTGAACGCCACCCCGCGGTTGCGCATCGGATCGTCTAGGACCCCAGGCACAGCCGGAGTCGGCGTCATGGAAATGTTGTTTTCGACCATGGTGATCACGCTAGGTTTGCCTAGCCTTGGTTCGCATCCGCACGCGTTGATAGTCACGGGCCTGCGAGCTGATAGCAGCCTTGATAGCGGCTTTGCGTCGATCCGCACGCATTCCGCGATGACTATCACCCCGGTACCGTGGAACCCGGGCAGGACGCTGACGGTTGCGGGTGAAGCTCGTAATGCTGGTGAATCGTCTCACGGAGCGCGCGGCGGTGGACTCGCTGCTCGCTTCCGCGCGCGGCGGGATGGGCAGCGCGCTGGTATTGCGCGGCGAGCCGGGAATCGGCAAGACGGCGCTGCTGGAGTACGCGATCGAGTCGGCCTCGGGGTTCCGGATCGCGCGGGCGGCCGGCGTGGAGTCGGAGATGGAGCTTGCGTTCGCAGCTCTGCATCAGCTGTGCCTCCCCGCGCTGGACCGGCTGGAGCGGCTGCCGGGCCCGCAACGTGATGCGCTCGGCGTGGCGTTCGGGTTGCGGGCGGGGGAGGCGCCGGATCGTTTCCTGGTGGGGCTGGCGGTGCTGAGCCTTCTGTCTGAGGCGGCCGCGGAGCGGCCGCTGCTGTGTGTGGTTGATGATGCGCAGTGGCTGGACCGGGCCTCAGCGCAGGCGCTGGCCTTCGTGGCGCGGCGACTGCTGGCCGAGCCGGTCGCGGTGATATTCGCGGCCCGGGAGCCGGGCGGGGAATTTTCGGGGTTGCCCGAGCTGGTTGTCCAGGGTCTCGGAGATCCCGACGCGCGGGCGCTGCTGGACGAAGTCCTCCGCGTTCGGCTGGACGAGCGGGTGTTCGACCGGATTGTCGCGGAGATGCGGGGCAACCCGCTGGCGTTGCTGGAGTTGCCGCGGGGGCTTACGCCGGAAGAGCTGGCGGGCGGGTTCGGTGTGCTGGGCGCGCCGGGGCTGCCCGGCCGGATCGAGCAGACCTTCCTGCAGCGATGCGAGGCTCTCCCGGCTACTGCCCGGCAGTTGTTGCTGGTCGCGGCGGCAGAGCCGGCGGGTGATCCAATGCTGGTGTGGCAGGCGGCCCGGCGGCTCGGCATCGGGCCGGACGCGGCGGCCGCCGCGGAGGCCGACGGGCTGCTGGTGATGGGCGCGCGGGTGATGTTCCGTCATCCGCTGGTGCGCTCGGCGGTGTACCGGGCGGCGTCGCCGCCGCAACGGCGGGCCGTGCACCAGGCGCTGGCGCAGGTCACCGATCCGGCGGCTGATCCGGATCGCCGTGCCTGGCATCTAGCTGAGGCGGCGCCCGGGCCTGCCGAGGAGGTCGCTACTGAGCTGGAGCGGTCGGCCGGACGGGCGCGGGCCCGCGGCGGGGTCGCGGCGGCGGCCGCATTCCTCGAACGAGCCGTCACGCTGACCCTCGACCCGGCCCGGCGGGCCGACCGGGCGCTGGCCGCGGCGAATGCCAAGCTCCAGGTCGGCGCGTTCGACGCGGCGCTAGGACTACTGGTCACGGCGGAGGCCGGACCGCTGGACGAACGGCAGCAGGCCCGGGCCGACCTGCTGCACGGGCAGATCGCGTTCGTGTCCAGTCGCGGCATGGATGCTCCCTCGCTGCTGCTCAAGGCGGCCCGGCAGTTCGAGCCCCTCGACCCGGCGATGGCTCGTCAGACCTACCTGGAAGCGCTGTCCGCGGCGGTGTTCGTGGGACGCCTGGGCGTCGGCAGCGGGCCGCGGGAGGTGGCCGAGGCCGCGCGCTGGGCGCCGCCCGCGCCGGAGCCGGCGGGCGGGCCGGATCTGCTGCTGGATGGCCTGGCGCTGCTGATTACCGAGGGCTACGCCGCGGGAGTGCCGGTGCTGAAGCGGGCGGTGCGCGCCTTCCGCAGCGGGCGCATCTCCAATGTGGAGGGGATGCGCTGGGCCTGGTTTGCCTCCTACGCTGCCCTCATTCTCTGGGATTGCGAGACCTCGCGACTGCTGTCCGCCCGGCAGGTTAGCCTCGCCCGTGATGCCGGCGCGCTCATCGAGCTGTCCGCCGCTCTCAACACGCTTTCCGTCAGGCTCGCCTGGACGGGCGATTTTGCGGCTGCTGCGGCGCTGACAGCGGAACGCGACGAGATCGTCGAGGCGGTCGGCGGTCCGGTCCACCTCCATCCCTTTGGTGCGCTTCACCTGGCCGCATGGCAGGGCGACGAGGCCAGGACCACGGCACTGATTAAGAGCAGCCTGCCGGCGGCGGTGAGCAGGGGCGCGGGGCTGGCGGTGGCCTCTACCCAGTGGGCGAGTGCGTTGCTGTACAACGGGCTCGGCCGGTATGAGCTGGCGCTGGCCGCGGCGGAGCAGGCCAGCGAGTACGGGCAGGAGCTGTGGTATCCCTTGATTCTGCCCGAGCTGATCGAAGCCGCGGCCCGCAGCGGGCAGGCGGCCCGCGCGTCCGGGGCCCTCGACCGGCTCGCGGAGACCACTCGCGCCGCCGACACCGATTGGGCGCTAGGGACCGAGGCGCGCTCACGTGCACTGCTGGCCCCAGATGAGACGGCGGAGGATCTTTACCGGGAGGCGGTCGACCGTCTCGGACGCACCGGCCTGCGCATTGAACTGGCCCGCGCTCATCTGCTCTACGGCGAGTGGCTGCGCCGCCAACACCGCCGGGGTGATGCCCGCGATCAGCTTCGCGCCGCGTACGAGATCTTCGTCTCAGCCGGTGCCGGGGCGTTTGCCGAACGGGCGCGGAGGGAGCTGCGCGCGACTGGCGAGCGTGCCCCCAAACGCACCGCGCAGACGAGAGATGCGCTAACCGCGCGCGAAGCGCATATCGCCCGCCTGGCCGGCCAGGGTGCCTCGAACCCCGAGATCGCCGCGCAGCTGTACATCAGCCCGGCGACCGTCGCCTACCACTTGCGGAAGGTGTTCGCCGCGCTCGGCATCAGCTCCCGTGGCCAGCTCGCCAGCGCGCTCCCGGCAGAACCAGACTGAAACCGAGCCAGCCAGCCACGGAACTTCCCGGGTTCTGTTGTCAACCCGCGCGTGCCGGGTAGATGGTGGCATCGAGACGCCTGGTGCGCAGGCCCAGGTCGCCGGAGGAACGTCGCAAGGAGGTCGCCGTGCCCGCTGGCTCGAACGCCTACAACAGCCTGTGGCAGGTTCGGACCGATGCCTGGTCCGCCCTTGAGGAGTCAACCGCTCAGCTGGACCTGGCCGGCGCCCAGCAGCGTCCGGTCGAGCAGCTGGCCGCCACGACCGCCGAAGCACTGGATGTCCTCGCGCCCATCGAGCGGTTCTGGGCCTTTCCCGGCATGCAGGCCTTCTACAAGGTGCGTCAGCTGTTCGCGACCGGCAAGTACCACCGGTGCGCGACCTTGGTGGCCCGGATCAACCGGACGCTGGCCACCGACTCCTACCGGGGCGGCCACGCCGACGCCGACGCCGACGCCGACGATGAGGCCTATGAGCACGAGGTAGGCCCGGCTGCCCAAAGCCGTCAGGACCGGCCATACTTCGAAGTCCTGGTCGTCGAGGACATGACCGAGGACCAGGAGCGCGCGCTGCGCGAGGAGCTGCGCCGGTGGCGCCGCCCGGACGACCAGTTCCTCTACGAGATCGTCGTGGTGCCGAGTTTCGACGACGCGGTGATGGCCGCGCGGCTGAACTTCAGGCTGCAGGCGTGCGTGGTCCGCCGCCGCTTCACGCACCGGTCCCGTCACGACTGCTCTTCGCTGGCCCAGTTCGTGAGCCTGGGCGAGTGCGAAGATCTGATGGACCACTCCCGGGACGAGCGTGCCCAGATTCTGGCCAGGACGCTGGCCAAGATCAGGCCCGAGCTGGACTTGTACCTGATGACCGAGATCGCCGTCGAGGACCTGGCCGGCCGGCTCAGCCATCATTTCCGGCGCATCTTCCATACTCGCGAAGGCTCCCTCGAGCTCCACCTCAGCATTCTTGACGGCGTCGCGGCCCGGTACCGCTCGCCGTTCTTCAGCGCCTTGCGCAGCTACAGTCACCGGCCGACCGGAGTGTTCCACGCGCTGCCGATCTCGCACGGCAAGTCGATCGTCAACTCGCACTGGATCCGCGACATGGTGGACTTCTACGGCCTGGAGATCTTCCTGGCCGAGACGTCGGCCACCTGCGGCGGGCTCGACTCGCTGCTCGAGCCCACCGGGCCGCTGCGCGAGGCCCAGCAGCTCGCGGCCAAGACGTTCGGGTCGCGGCAGACGTACTTTGTCACCAACGGCACCTCCACGGCCAACAAGATCGTGGTGCAGGCGCTGGTCCAGCCGGGCGACATCGTGCTGGTCGACCGGAACTGCCACCAGTCTCATCACTACGGTCTGATGCTGGCCGGCGCCATGGTGACCTACCTCGACGCGTACCGCCTCAATCAGTACTCGATGTACGGTGCGGTGCCGCTGCGGGAGATCAAGAGCCAGCTGCTGGCCCTGCGGCGAGCGGGCAAGCTCGACCGGGTCAAGATACTGCTGCTGACCAACTGCACGTTCGACGGGATCGTCTATGACGTCCAGCGGGTCATGCAGGAGTGCCTGGCCATCAAGCCCGACCTGATCTTCCTGTGGGACGAGGCCTGGTTCGCCTTCGCCCGGTTCCACCCCGTCTACCGCCCGCGCACCGCGATGCGGGCCGCCCGCACGCTGGCCGAGACGCTGCGCCTGCCCGAGTACCGTGCGCGCCACGACGCCCAGATCGACGAGGTCGGCGCGATCGACGCGGCCGACGACGACGTCCTGCTGAACCGGCGGCTGCTGCCCGACCCCGCCCGCGCGCGGGTCCGGGTCTACTCGACCCAGTCCACCCACAAGACGCTGACCTCGCTGCGGCAGGGCTCGATGATCCACGTCTTCGACCAGGACTTCAGCCAGAAGGTCAAGGAGACCTTCCACGAGGCCTATATGACGCACACCTCGACCTCGCCGAACTACCAGATCCTCGCCTCCTTGGACCTGGGCCGCCGCCAGGCCGCCCTGGAGGGGTTCGAACTGGTGCAAAAGCAGATCGAGAACGCGATGCGGCTCCGCGACGCCGTGGACCAGCACCCGCTGCTGTCCAAGTACATGCACTGCCTGACCACCGCGGACCTGATCCCGTCCGAGTACCGCCCCTCGGGCATTGAGCAGCCGCTGCGCTCCGGGCTGCCGAACATGATGACGGCCTGGGACGCCGACGAGTTCGTCCTTGACCCGTCCCGGGTCACGATCTACATCGGCAACACCGGCATCGAGGGCGACGCCTTCAAGCGCAGCCACCTGATGGACCGCCACGGCGTGCAGATCAACAAGACCTCCAGGAACACCGTCCTGTTCATGACCACCATCGGCACGACCCGCAGCTCGGTGGCGTACCTGATCGAGGTACTGGTCACGATCGCCCGCGAACTCGAAGCCCAGCTGGCCGACATGAGCCCGACCGAGCGCGCCGGCCACGAGCGCGCGGTGCTGCGGCTGACCGCGCCGTCGGCGCCGCTGCCCGACTTCAGCGGCTTCCACCCGAGCTTCACCGACGGCCGTGGGTTGCCCACCCGGGAGGGCGACGTCCGGCGCGCCTTCTACCTGTCCTACAACGACAACTACTGCGAGTACCTCATGCCCGATGAGGTCGAGCAGCGCGTCGAGGCGGGCGAGCAGGTCGTATCCACCACCTACGTCACGCCCTACCCGCCCGGCTTCCCGGTGCTCGTGCCGGGCCAGGTGTTCAGCCCTCAGATCCTGGCCTTCATGCGCAGCCTGGACACGCCCGAGGTGCACGGGTACCGCGCCGGCCTCGGCTACCGGGTGTACGTGGACAAGGCCCTGGAAATCGCCGCCGCCACCCGGCCCGCGCCACCGCCCGACCTGGCCGGCCCTGCGCCCGCCAGCGCAGCGGCCGACGCTATCCCGTCCACCTCGCCCGGCGCCCCCTAGCGGCCGCCCCGTGTGCACCGACGACAGCCCGGCCCGGCCGCCCGCACCCGTCCTGCACGACGTGGCGCCGGCCATCGAGATCGACCTGGAGCCGGTCGACTCGGTGGTGGTGACCACGCTGATGGACAACGTCACCGACATGCTGCTGCCGGACCTGGGCCCGGCGCACCGGATCGCCCTGGGCGCCGGTCCGCGCCGCCCGTCGACCACGATGGTGGACGGCCTGGTTCCGAGCCCGCTGATCGCCGAGCACGGCTTCTCCGTCCTGGTCACGGTGGCCAAGGGCGGCGCCGAGCACCGCTTCCTGTTCGACACCGGCACCAGCCCCGACGGCATCATGCGAAACATGCATCACCTGGACATCGATCCAGGCAGCATCGAGGCCGTGGTGTGCAGCCACGGCCACTTCGACCACACGGCCGGGCTCGACGGGCTGGTCCGCTCGCTGGGCCAGGTGAACATGCCGGTGCTGATCCACCCCCACTTCTGGCGGCGGCGCCGCCTGGTCCTGCCCGGCCGGGATCCGATGGAGATTCCCACCACCAGCCGTCGTGCGCTGGAAGAGGCGGGTTTCGACATCATCGAGGAGCAGCAGCCGAGCTTCCTGTTCGGACGGTCCGTCCTGATCACCGGCGAGGTTGCGCGGACCACCGGGTACGAGCCGGGTTTCCCGCCGCAGCAGGCCTGGCTCGGCGGCCGTTGGGAGCCTGACCCCCTGGTCCTCGATGACCAGGCGCTGATCGTCAACGTCAGGGGCCGGGGCCTGGTGGTGATTACCGGCTGCGGCCATGCGGGCGTGGTCAACATCGCCCGTTACGCCCAGCGGCTCTGCCGTGGTGAGCCGCTCTATGCCCTGATCGGCGGCTTCCACCTGGCCGGACCGGTGTTCGAGCCGCTCATCCCGCGGGTTGTGGCCGAGCTGGCCGAAATCAACCCCGGCGTGATCGTCCCGGCCCACTGCACCGGCTGGCGCGCTCAGCACGCCCTCGCCGCCCGGTTCCCCGCCGCCTTCATCCCGAACTCCGTCGGCACCAGCCTCGACCTCAGCGCTCCGGCCTACGACGAGCCGGACCAGCGCAACGTGAATCCGGCCAGCGTGTAGCCGAGGGCGTTCACCGTCGGCTGGACGAAGTTGTCCCGGATGATCTGCGCCGCCTCGTTTTCGGCCGCGCTGATCAGCGGCCGCGTGACCTGGGGATTATGGGTCGCCTGATAGAAGGCGAGATTCTGCGCCTGGGCGTACAGCACCGTCGGCGCGAACTGCGGCTTGATCAGCGCGCCGCAGCCGAAGCCCGGGTACGTCCAGCTGTGATCGGTGCTGATCACGTGGGACAGGGTGTTGTCGACCGTGATGTCGTGCACCGACTGGGGAAGCTGCGGCGGCGGCAGCACGACGGTAACCATGACCCGTCCCGCCTGGCCGCCCGTCGGCCGGCTCAGGGTGGTCAGCCGGTAGTGGCCCGAGGCCGGAGCCCACCAGCCCGGCCCCGGGTTCAGGTCGACGGTCGCCGATGCCCGGCCCACCGTGTAGAACGTGCCGGAGTACCAGCACGGCCAAAATCCGATGCTCTTGCTGACCTTGTGGGTGAAGACAAAGTTGAAGTTCTCGGTGCCCAGAGCAGGCCGCGAGATCCCCTCAATCTTCTGCAGCACCCACGGCCCGATATCGGTATTGGTGGTCGTCCCCGCCGTGATCGACGTCCAGGGCCACGCGAGCTTGATGTTCGGCAGATGGACGTTGAGCCCGATCAGGTGGAGCGCCCCGGACAGCGTCGCGATCACCGCGAACGCGATCGCCTTGCGGAACACCAGGCCCACCAGCGCCAGGACCACGGTCCACTTGACCCAGCGCGGGACCAGACGCCGTCGTCTGCCCGGTATCTGGTCGCGGCCGCCCGACCGCGGGCCGGGCGCCTCGCGCCGCCGCTGCGCCGGAGGCAGCGACTCACGAGCAACGATCCAGGTATCGTCCGCGGCGTAGCCAGGGCCCTCGAGCCAGGGGCCTGGCTCCTCCCAATCGTCCTCGGCCGCACCCCGGAACGAGCCCGTCTCCAGCCTCCCCGCCCTCGTTGTCAGCATGCCCAGCAGCAGAATCAAGAAGCGAAACATGAGGCCTGCTTTCTGTGCTGCCGCGTGGCCCTCACGCGACCGCCGGATAGTTGAGCCGCAGGACGACCGGCACCGCCCCGAACGACATCCGGAACCGCGTGCCGGGCTTGTCCGGAGCGTCGTCGCCGATCTCCGGCCACCGCATCTTCATGTGCGCGGCGGTCAGGCCTTCCACCGAGTACGGGAACTCCATCGCCGAGATCCGGCGTGCCTTGAGCAGCCCGCCCCACCGGAACGCCGCGAACACATTGGCCAGGTCCCGTACCGAGAGCAGCCGGCGCTGTGTCAGGTTGATGCCGTACACCGCGGCCGCCAGCTCGATCAGGTCGGCCGTGCACTGCTCGAGCGCGTCGGCCTTGGTCCGGTACACCGTCCCGTCGGGGTTCTTGGTGCCCAGGCTCTCGCCGTACACCGGCGACACGCCCGGCTGGGCCTGGCACTGCATCCAGTCGCAGGCCGCGAGCAGCTCCCAGCGGACGCCGTGGCCCTCCGCGACCTGCTGGTAGACGGGTTTGGCCCGCAGCAGCGGGATCTTAGCGGTGGTGACGAAGTCGGTCAGCACGACTCGGGGCATTTGGGTCACGTACCGCCGGGTGCTCACGTGCAGGTTGCGCGGCCCGGCCCGCAGCGCCTGCCCGTCGGTCGGCTCCAGGTGCGCGCTCGTCGAGGCTGCCGGGGAGGCCGACGCCGCCATGCCCGCGTACTGATCGAGCCCGGGAATGCTCGCCCCGCCGGATCCCTCCGCGTCCGGCCCCGACGGGTCCTGACCCACCTGACCCGCTGTCGCCCCGCCGGCTCCCGACCCACCGCTTCCGGCCGCACCATGTGCCGCCCCGCCCTGACCGCCTGCAACCCGCGCTGCTCCGCCCTGACCGGGCCCCGCACCCGTCCCGCTGTGAGCGACTGTGCCCTGCGCCGAGTGACCCCGCGCCGCCGAGTGACGCTCCGCCGCCGACTGACCCTGCGCCGCCGTGTGACCCTGCGCTGCCGTGTGACCCTGCGCCGCGGTGGTCGAACCCGACGAGCCGTGCGCCGGCGCGCCGGAGCCGGACGCCTGCGTCGGCGCGGGCGCGAAGCCCAGCCCAGAGACGTCCACCTCCACCGCTCCCGGAATATGCGCCGACCCGCTCTGCGCCGACCCACTTTGCGCCGACCCACTTTGCGCCGACCCACTCTGCCCCGCCCCGCTCTGACCCACCACGGCGCTCTGACCCGCCCCGCCGCTGTGCCCCGAACCGCTCTGCGCCACCGCGCCGCCGTGCCCTGCCGACGTCCCGTGAGCCGCCGACGTCGCGTGAGCTGCT
>Ga0210390_10003709_pt1 | contig 13062 bp, 12 predicted proteins | sample IncBWH11OmetaG_FD_161050 | JGI IMG/M metagenome (GOLD analysis project Ga0210390, IMG submission 161050) | Forest soil microbial communities from Barre Woods Harvard Forest LTER site, Petersham, Massachusetts, United States - Inc-BW-H-11-O ...
GACCGCACCTTCGACGTAGAGATCACCTGCGGACGCTTGGTAGACGTGGTCTTCCGCCGTCACCGCGCGCAAGCGGTAGCCCACCGGGCAGCTGTTCACCGGGGTCATGAAGTCACAATTTCCTGAATACCAAGTAGCGATCACCGGTTTGCCCAAAGCCATGGCCTCGGCCATGCCTAGTCCGAAGCCCTCCGAACGATGCAACGAGACATAGACATCACATGCATTGAAGAGGTTCGCCTGGTCCTGCTCGGGCAGGAACTCGGACAGTAGGCGGCCCTTGACGTGTGTGAGGGTGCGCTGGAGGTCCGTCTCGAACTTCGGTGCCTGGCCGAGATTCATCGTTTTGATCACCAGCACGGATTGCTCGTCACCGGCCGGGAACGCGTTGGAGAATGCCTCGATGGCGCCAAACGGGTTCTTCCGGGCAACCGAGGAATTGAAGTCGAAAGTGAAAAGAAACATGACGGCGTCCCTCGGAATGCCGAGCCGAGCACGTACATCGAATCTGTCCATGCTCACATCGAATTTCGGAACCACTGCTGGAACGATGTGGATCGGTCGACGAGAGTATCGAAGAAACGACCTTCGGACGAAGGAGCTCGCCACCCATATCTCATCAAATCGATCGAACTCCGCACGCAGCGGACTCGGAACGGTGGCCTGCTCCCAGTACCACGTCGCAATGCGAGGCCGCGTGGCGTCGAGCGCGGAAGACGCGGCCTCTCCCGGCATGGACAATTCGTTGATGTTCAGCGTCCACAGATCGATGGGCCAGGTGGGCGGACCCATGAGAGGCAAGAGGTCCCCCGGCAGCAGCCCGTCATCGGTTGGAGCGCCGGTGGCCAACGTGGTGCACGAAAGGGCGAGGCCTTGCCGCAAGAGGGCGTGGGTCAGTCGTCGGCCTGCCTGAGCCAGACCGGTCGTCGAACTCCAGTCGCCGAAGACATTGACTCCGAGAGTTTCGTGCGACGGAGTCACCGACGCCTTTCGGTGGTGCTGCCGTCGATTTCGACGTCGTTGTGCTCCGCTTCCCGATTCTGCGGGTCCCGCTCCTGTGGGAGAGTGCGCAACACAGCCTCTGTCATCGTGTTGAGTTCTTCTAGAAGCGAACGGACCTCCAGAATCAGGTCCGCATTGACGCGGCGCATCTCCGCAACGTGGTCGCCGATCTCAGCGTGAGCTTGCGAAACACTCCGATCAGCGAAGTCGAGGAGATCATTTCGAAGGTCACGCTCGATGCGCTCTTGCAGCCGTGTCACTCGTTCGGCCAGCGCCAAATTCGATTGCATGATCGCGTGATTGAACGCGATCTGGCGGCGAAGATAGGGCCAACCGATCTTTACGACAATCCGCTTGGCGAGACGGAAGCGCTCGGACGAACCCACCGGTAATCCGAGGTCGGCGTGTCTCTCCGCTTGGTCCAGGGCCGCTTCGAACTCGGTCTTCGTCGCACTCTCGAGCTCCGTTGTGGCACCACCATCGGAGTCATCGGTCGAATCCGGGCGTTGTCCCAACACGGGTCAGAATCTATCCGGCCCTCCTTCTGACGAGGAGTGTTGTCGTCCTCCCGCCTCAGCGCAGAAACCGTCTGAGCGTCAGCCCAGCACCATGCGGCCGCCGGCATAGTCCAACACGACCCATCCGAATCGCTTCAACTGGTCGGAGCCCAAGAGCCCTTGCGTTCCGCCCAAGGCGATCGTCCCGAAGTCCGTGCTCCCCACCAACTGTGGGAAGAGGGACTGCCCGGGAAGCGCCCACTGCCCGCTGTGCACGAGCGGAACGGTGATGACCGAGCACACCGTTGCTTGACGCTGGGCCAGCTTGGTAGGCGATAACGACTCTGCCTGGCTCACCGAGGTCGACACGACGCTCTGGGATGAGCCGGTGTCGACGATGAAGCTCCGGCGGGGTCCGCCTTCGAAGCGGACGGGCACGCTGAGAGAAACGTCGCCGGGCAACGGCGAGACCGTCACCGGCACCGTGGTGCCAGCCCCCTGGGTCAACGCCGCCGCCGGTGCCGGACCGACGGGGCCCGTGTATGACGATTCGCTGGGAAGCGGCGGCCCCTGCGGACCGGGCAGCACCAGATCTCCCCCGGCGAAGTCGATGCGCACGGCGCCGAAGCGGGCCAGGACGTCGGAACCGAGGAGCCCTACCGGCTCTCCCTTCCCTCCCATCTGCGGCAGCGTCGCCGACGTCAGCGTCTGCGGTGCCAGGCCGACGCCCTCTAGGGACCACTGGCCCACCGAAACGGGTCGCTCCTTTCCCGTGCAGTTCACGCCTGAGAACAAGGTCGGCGGCCCAGCCGAAGGAAGGTGCAGCCGTCGCGCCAGGTCGGCGTCGATGGTTGACTGCCCGGCGCCCGAGTCGAGCACGAACGGGAACGGCCCCTGGCCCGAGATGCAGATGTTGACCAGCTCGGCGACCTGCCCCGCCACGGTGCTGACCTCGATAGGCACGTGCGTGCCCCCGCCGGGGAGGGCGGTGGACGCGGAGCAGCCGTCGGCCGCCGTCGGCAGTGCGAAATTGACCTCGGGCTCGACGTGCACCCGGGCGGCCGAAGCCGGGCCTCCATCGCCACCCCCACACGCGGCCAGGGAGACCCCCAGCAGCAGCGCGATCGCCGCGGCGCTGACACGTTCGACACCGCCGCGGCGCGACCGGCGAGCGTCCAACGTCCTACCTCGTCAGCGCAATCTTCGCCGCCGCCATCGCCATGCGCATCCCAAGGACGAGCACGGCAAGCGGCAGCGCGAGGCGGCGCCAGCCAGTTGTCGTTCGGACGGTGAAACGAAGTGCGGATCGGTGGTGCGCCACCATCATCCGGTAGGGGTGGCGGGCCGTGCTGACGCCCTGGACGTGCGTCACCGACGCAGTCCCGGCGAAGCCGACGCCCCAGCCCGCATGGTGCGCCCGCCAGCACAGATCCGTGTCTTCGAGATACATGAAGTAGGCCTCGTCGAACCCACCGAGTTCCTCTAGTGCCTCGCGGCGCGCCATGAAGCAGGAGCCGGAGACCCAGTCAGCCTCGATGACCTCGTCATCCTCCGGGACGCCCGGGTTGTAGCGCTTGGTGAACGGGTTGTCCGGCTTGAAAAGGGCCAGCAGTGCATGGCCCGCCGCGTCGGTGAAAGATGGGAAAGCCCTCACGGAGGGGTACACGTCTCCCGTGTCTGCGAAAACCCGGGGGCCGACGATCGCCCACGCTGGGTGCGCCTCGAGAACTGCCCGCAGAGCCCCTAACGCCCCGGGATGCACCTCGAGATCGGCATTCGATACGACCACCCACTGCGGCGGGGAGGCCTCGGCGGCGAGCGCGGCCAGCCCCCGGTTCACGCCGCCGCCGTAGCCGACATTGCGGCCCGGGCGCACGACACGTATCGGAGACGGGGAGGACAGTTCGTCCAGCAGGGGTGTCAGTGCTGTTTCGGTGCTCCCCGCGGCGCCGTTCTCCACGACGACAACCGACGCGGCACCGTCGGCGAGGATCGACCGCACGGCACCCTCGAGCAACGGCCCGGCGTCGTGGTCCACGACGACGGCGGCGATCGCACCGGGCACTGGCGGCTAGTACTCCTTGGTGAAGCGGAACTTGATCAGCGCGCGTATGGCGCCGAAACCGTCACGCCAGGTGATTTTCTTGCCCTCGTCGTGCTCGCGTCCTGCGTAAGAGATCGGCACCTCGTAGATGCGGTGGCCCCGGCGCAGGATCTTCGCCGTTATCTCAGGTTCGAAGTCGAAGCGGTTCGAAACGATCGTCAAACCCTCCAACACCTGGGAGTCGAAGAGCTTGTAACAGGTCTCCATGTCCGACAGCGTGGAGCTGTACAGCACGTTGGTGATCAGCGACAGCAATCGGTTGCCCATCCAGTGCAGGGGCAGCATGTTCTTGCGCTCGCCGGTGAAGCGGCTGCCGTACACGACGCGTGCCTTGCCACGGAGGATCGGTTCGAGCAGTTTGGGCCAGTCGTTGGGGTCGTACTCGAGGTCAGCGTCCTGGATCAGGACAAGGTCCCCCCTGGCCTCGGCCAGGCCGGTCCGGATGGCGGCGCCCTTGCCCTGATTGGTCTGGTGGCGCAACACGCGCACCGTGGAGTCCTCCAGCGCGCCCAGCACCTTGTCCGAACCGTCGCTCGAGCCGTCGTCCACGGCAACGATGTTGAGCGTGACGGGCAACTCGACCGCCCGCATGCGACGGATGACCTCGGCCACCGTGGTGCGCTCGTTGTACACGGGGGTGATCACCGTCAGGGAGTGGTAGGTCCTCGGCTCCGGCAACTCGTCGAGGGCGGCATCGGCGTCAGTCATTTCCCCTGTTCACTTTCTGCTCGAAGTAGCCGATCGTGCGCTCGATCCCCTCCGCCAGCCCCGTCGTGGGTTCCCAACCGAGCGCCGTCCGCGCCAACGTGATGTCGGGACAGCGCCGCGTCGGATCGTCCTGGGGCAAGGGCTCGAACGTGATCTCGGATTTCGAACCGGTGGTCTCCAGTACGAAGTGTGCCAGCTCGAGCATGGTGCGCTCGTCCGGGTTCCCGATGTTTACGGGTCCGGTCACCGAAGAATCGAGCAGCGCGAGCAGGCCACCGATCTCGTCGTCGACGAAGCACAGACTTCGCGTTTGGGTTCCGTCGCCGTACACGGTCAGCGGATCGCCGCGGAGCGCCTGCACGATGAAGTTGGACACGACCCGCCCGTCACCCGGGGATAGGCGGGGCCCGTAGGTGTTGAAGATGCGCACGATGCCCACGTTGACTCCGTGGGTCCGGTGCATGGCCATCGTCAGGCTCTCGGCGAACCGCTTGGCCTCGTCGTAGACGCTGCGCGGCCCGGTCGGGTCGACGTTCCCCCGGTACGACTCGACCTGGGGATGGACCTCGGGGTCGCCGTAGACCTCGCTTGTGCTCGCCATCAGGAAGCGTGCGTCGTGGGCGCGGGCGAGCTCGGCGAGGCGGCGGGTGCCCTCGCTGCCAACGGCCAGCGTGTCGAACGGCCGGGCCAAGTACGCCGGAGGCGAGGCGGGCGAAGCGAGATTGCACACCGCGTCGACCGGGTCGTCGTCGCCAAGTTCCACCTTCTCGCTGACGTTCGTGACGACGAGGCGGAACCGGTCGTGTTCGAGCAGGTGAAAGACGTTCTCCTTGGACCCGGTCGACAGGTCGTCGAGGCACACCACGCTGTCGCCCCGCTCGATCAGCCTGTCGCACAGGTGCGAGCCGAGGAAGCCGGCACCGCCGGCCACCACCACCCGACTCACCGGCGCCCGATCCCCGAGTAGGAAAAGCCCATCCGACGGACCGCCGCGGGGTCCAAAAGGTTGCGAGCGTCGACGATGTTGGGCTCGGCCATCACGGCCAGGACCCGCGCGAAGTCGAGCCAGCGGAACTCGTCCCACTCTGTCAGCACCACGAGCGCCCGAGCACCGGTGGCGGCGTCGTAGGGGTCGCCGCGTAGTTGCAAACCGCGGAGGTCCTCTGGTCCGCCCCCGTCCGGGTCGGTGTCCGCGTCGACAGTGGGATCGAAGGCCTGGACGGCCGCGCCGAGGCCGGCGAGACGGTGGCTGATGTCGAGGCTGGGCGAGTCGCGCCGGTCGTCGGTGTTGGCCTTGAACGTGAGCCCCCATACCGCGACCGCCACCCCGTCGAGCGAGCCGCCACAGGCGGCAACCACCTTTGAGACGACCCGTTCCAGCTGCTCGTCGTTCGACGCGATGGCGCCGGCGAGCAGCGAGAAGTCGTACCCCGCCTCCCGCGCCGTGTAGAGCAGGGCGCGGGTGTCCTTGGGTAGGCACGAGCCGCCCCAGCCGGGGCCGGGCCGCAGGAACTCGAATCCGATGCGCTTGTCGTAGCCGAGACCGAGCAAAACGTCGCGGGCGTCGGCGCCCACCTCCTCGCACAACCCGGCGAGCGCGTTGACGAAACTGAGCTTGGTGGCCAAGAATGCGTTGGACGCGTACTTGATGGTCTCCGACGTCGTCGCGTCGGTAACGATCAGCGGCGCACCGGTCGACCCAAAGAGCTCGCCGACCTTCGCCGCCGCCTGCGGGTCGTCCGCGCCCACCACGATCCGGTCCGGGTTCAGGCTGTCGTGCACCGCCGTCCCCTCACGGAGGAACTCGGGGTTGGAGACCACGGCGATGTCGGGCCGCCCGACGACCTGCTCGACCATGGTGGCGGAGCCGACGGGCACCGTCGACTTGTTGACCACGATGGTGCCGGGCTCGAGGTGCGTCCCGATCTCCTTGGCGGCGGCCTCGACATAGGAGAGGTCGGCCGACCCGTCGGAGCTCATCGGCGTGGGCACGCAGAGGAAGACGAACTCGGCGCCGGCCACCGCGTCCACCGCGGACTCGACGAAGCGAAGGTTCCCCGCGGCCACTCCGCCCGCCACCAGGTCGTCGAGATCCTTCTCCACGATCGGCATCCGGCCGGAACGGAGCGCGGCGAGCCGCGTCGGCTCGCGCTCGGCCAGCACGACGCGGTGGCCGAAGTGGGCGAGCGTGGCCGCCGTCGGGAGCCCGACGTAGCCGGCCCCGATCACGGCGACGGAGCGGCGGTTCCTCCCTGTGTCGCGGTTGTTTGGACTCATGCCGGTGCCTGGGCCTCCTGCGCGCGTATCGCCGGAACGAGCCGGGCGAGGGCGTCCTGCCACTCGGGCAGCGCGGGAAGCCCGTTCAGGCGCAGCGCCATGTTGTCGAGCACCGAGTAGGCCGGGCGCGGCGCCGGGTCGTCCCGGTCTGAGGTGCGAATGGGCTTGACCCGCCCGGGGTCGGCCCCGGCCGCCGACAGGATGGCCCTGGCGAAGCCGCACCAGGTGGTGATGCCGCTGTTGGTGGCGTGGAAGATGCCGGGCCGGCGGTCGAGCCCCAGTGTCACGATCGCCGGCGCCAGGTCCGCCGTGAAGGTCGGCGAACCCTGCTGGTCGTCGACGAACTTCAGATCGCCCTCGCCTTCCGCCAGCCGCAGCACCGTCCGCACGATGTTCTTCCCGTGCGCACCGCACAACCACGAGGTCCGCACGATCGTCGATCCGGGCCTGCACTCGCGCTCCCCCGCCAGCTTCGACATGCCGTAGACCGAGGTCGGGCAGGGAGCATCGGATTCGCGGTAGGGCCGGGTGCCCGTGCCGTCGAAGACGTAGTCCGTGGACACGTAGACCATGTGCGCGCCCACCGCGGCCGACGCCTCGGCGACGTGACGGGTGCCGATCTGGTTGACGGAGTACGCGGCATCGACTTCGGTCTCGCACAAGTCGACCGAGGTGTACGCGCCGCCGTGCAGTACGAGCTCGGGGCGGAAGGAAGCGAACGTGTGCTGCACCGCGTCACGGTCGTCGACCGGCATCGTGTCGATGTCTGTGCCGAGGACCTCGTGGCTGAGCCCCCGACGGGGCCCCTCGGGTCCGAGCAGCGCGCACCGCACGCCGCCGGACGGGACAGTTCCGGCCAGCGCATCAGCCAGGTCCCGGCCGAGTTGCCCGTATGCCCCCGTGATCAGGATCCGCACCCTTCAGCCCTCAGCTCGCTCCCGCGCCCCATGCTCCTTCGGCGACGGGGGCGCGGGCCATGAGCGGCTCCCACCAGTCGCGGTGCGTGGCGTACCACTCCACCGTGTCCGCCAGGCCCTCGTCCCACTCGACCGACGGGGTCCACTTGAGCTCGCGCCGCAGCTTCGAGGCATCGAGTACGTAGCGACGGTCGTGACCGGGCCGGTCCGGAACGATCGTCTTGAGTGACTCGGGCTTCCCGAGCGCCTTCAAGATCCGGTCGGCCACCTCCATGATGGAGGCCTCGACGCCGCTGCCCACGTGGTAGGTCTCGCCCACCTTGCCCCTGGCCAGGACGGCGTCGATGGCGGTGCAGTGGTCGACCACGTGGAGCCACTCGCGGCGGTTCTCCGTGCTCGCGTAGAGGGTGAGCGGCTTGTCGTCCAGCGCCAAGGCGCAGAAGTGCGGGATGAGCTTCTCGGGGAACTGGTAAGGCCCGTAGTTGTTGGCGCAGTTGGTGATGGTGATCGGCAGCTCGTAAGTCTCGGCATAGGCGCGTACGGCGTGGTCGGCGCCCGCCTTCGAGGCGTTGTACGGGGTGCGTGGCCGGTACGGCGACTCCTCCGTGAACGCCTCGTCGGTGTCGAGGGGCAGGTCCCCGTAGACCTCGCACGTCGAGACGTGGTGGAAGCGGTCGATCCCGGCCTGGCGGGCCGCCTCGAGCATGGTCTGGGTTCCGAGCACGTTGGTACGGAAGAACAGGCCCGGGTTCAGCACGGCGAGTGAGTTGTGCGACTCGGCCGCGAAGTGCACGACCGTGTCGATCTCCTCGCCCCGCAACGTCTTCTCGGCCACGGCGGGGTCGCAGATGTCGCCCTGAACGAAGACGATCCGGTCCTCGATGTCCGACAGGTTGGGTCGGTTGCCGGCATAGGTGAGCACGTCGTAGACGACGACATGATCCTCTGGGTGCTGCTCGACCCAGTAGCGGGCGAAATTCGACCCGATGAAACCGGCACCCCCCGTCACGAGAAGGCGCATAGTCTCGACATGCTAGCCCAGCCCCATAACCGCCTCTGAGCTGGCAAGACCCTCGCCGGCACTCCCTCACTCGGGCCGCAGGTGCACGACGTCGCCGGCGCTGACCTGCCGCCGGCCCGCCTGGGTCTCGACCACGAGATGTCCGGCGTCGTCGATGGCGCAAGCGACCCCGGTCAGCTCCTCGTTCGGCAGCGTGACCCGGACGCGCTGGCCGAGCGTCGCGCAACGGTGCCGCACCTCGTCGGCCAGGCTGCGCCGCCCCGCCGCGCCGTCGAGCAGCGGGCGGCGGCGGGCCAGCTCGGTGAGCATCAGGTCGAGGAGGACTCCTTTGTCCACCGGCTGGGCGGTACCTCCGGCGTCGTCCAGGCAGGTGCCACCGGCGTCGGCCGGGCCCGGCCATGCAACATTGAGGCCGATCCCCACCACCACGCCCCGCAAGCGCGTGCCGTCGAACTCCGCCTCCGCCAATACGCCGGCCAGCTTGGAACCACGCCACAGCAGGTCGTTCGGCCACTTCAGCACAGGCTCGACCGCGGCCGCCTCGGCGCAAGCGTCGGCCGCTGCCAACGCCACCGCTCCCGAACAGAGGTGGAGGTCGTCGGCCTCACACCCCGGGCGCAGGAGGATCGACGCCAGCAGGTTGGCCCCCGGGGGGGACTCCCAGCGCCGGTCGAGCCGGCCTCGTCCTGCGGTCTGGTGCTCGGCCACCGCCACCAGCCCTTCGGGGGCACCGTGCCGTGCCTGGTCCAAGACGTAGGTGTTCGTGGAGTCGATCTCGGCGAAGCGGCGGATGTCCCACGCCCCGGCCCACATGGCACACACCATACGGCGCGTGCAATTGTGAGGGACCCGCTCTCCGGAGGAAAAACCCAGCGTGCTCGACAAGATCCTCATTGCCAACCGCGGCGAGATCGCCGTCCGCGTCATCAGGACGTGCCGCGAGATGGGCATCGGCACTGTCGCCGTGTACTCCAACCTGGACCGCGACGCCCTGCACGTGCGCATGGCCGACGAGGCTTATGCGCTGGGCGGGGAAACCGCCGCCGAGAGCTACTTGAACACTGAGGCAATCCTGGGTGCGATCGAGCAGAGCGGGGCGGACGGGGTCCACCCTGGCTACGGCTTCTTCTCCGAGAACACCGACTTCGCCCGCGCCATCACCGACCGCGGCGTCACGTTCATCGGCCCGCCGCCAGAGGCGATCGAGGTGATGGGCGACAAGATCAGCTCCCGCCTGGCCGCCGAGAAGGCGGGTGTCGCAGGCGTGCCCGGTCGCTCCGAACCATTGACCTCCCCCGAAGAGGTGACGGAGTTCGGCAAGGAACACGGCTGGCCGGTAGCCATCAAGGCGGCCTACGGAGGGGGCGGGCGCGGCATGAAGGTCGTCGCATCGGCCGCCGACGCCGCTGAGGCGATGGAGTCGGCCGCCCGCGAGGCGCAGGCGTACTTCGGGCGGCCCGAGATCTACCTCGAGCGCTACCTCGCCTGGCCGCGCCACGTCGAGATGCAGGTACTCGCCGACCGTCACGGCAACACACTCTGGCTCGGGGAACGCGACTGCTCGGCACAGCGCCGACACCAGAAGCTGGTCGAGGAGAGCCCGGCACCCGACTTTCCCGACGACGTCCGGCGGGCCATGGGCGAAGCGGCGGTAAAGGTGTCCGAGGCGTGCGGCTACTACAACGCCGGCACGGTCGAGTTCCTGTACCAGGACGATGAGTTCTACTTCCTCGAGATGAACACGCGCCTTCAGGTGGAGCACCCGGTCACGGAGCTGGTGACCGGCCTTGATCTCGTCGCATGGCAGATCCGGATTGCCTCGGGCGAGGCCCTCGACTTCTCCCAGGAGGACATCGCTCGCAACGGACACGCCATCGAGGTGCGCATCAACGCCGAGGACCCGAGCGGCGGCCGCTTTACCCCGTCACCGGGCACCCTCACCTCGTTCCACCAGCCATCCGGTCCCGGGGTCCGCCTCGACGCCGGTTACGAGAGCGGCGACACCGTCTCGCAGTATTACGACAACCTGATCGCCAAGCTCGTCGTCTGGGCACCCGACCGCGAAGCAGCCAGGCGACGCATGCTCCGGGCCATCGCTGAGACTCGAATCACCGGCGTGGCCACCACCCTGCCGGCTGATGTGGCCATCCTCAGCCACCCCGACTTCGCCGCAGCGAAGCACTCGACCAAGTGGGTCGAGGAGAGCCTCGACCTCAGCGGTCTCTCGGCCGAGACTCCCGGCGCCCCGGTGCAACCGGCCGGTGACGATGAGGTGCCGACCGTCGAGCGCGACGTCACCGCCGAGGTCGACGGTCGCCGCTACTCGGTGCGCCTTTGGGTGCCTGACCTCGGACCGGCCAGTAGCTCGGCTCGCCCGGCGGGCCGCCCCAAGCGTGCCGCCTCGTCCTCGGTCGCCGGCACCGGCTCGGGCCAAGTCGCCGTTCCGATGCAGGGAACGATCGTGAAGGTGCTCGTCGCGGTCGGCGATGTCGTCGAGGTGGGCCAGACCATCTGTCTTCTCGAGGCGATGAAGATGGAGAACGCCGTGGCGGCCGAGAAGGACGGAGTGATCAAGGAGTTGCGCGTGACCGCGGGCGACTCGGTCGGCGCGGGCGACATCGTGGCGGTCATCGAGTAGGTGTCCCCCGCAGCGTCCGCAACCACTGAGGCCAAAGACGCAGCCGCTGCCGTCGTTGACGACCGATTAGAAGAGCTGGTCGCTCTCAGCCACTTCGTCCACGAACACCCCGAGCTCTGCTACGGCGAGACCGTCTCGGCCCACGCCGTGGCTGAGGCCATGCGGGCCGGTGGGCTGGACGTCAAAGAGGGCGTCTACGACTTGGACACTGCATTCGAATCGCGCTCCGGCTCTGGTGACCTCGTCGTCGCCGTATGCGCGGAGTACGACGCGCTCCCCGAGATCGGTCATGCCTGCGGCCACAACATCATCGCCGCCACTGCCGTTGGAGCGGGCCTCGCACTTGCCGCCGTGGCCGACACCGTCGGGCTGTCGGTACGCGTGCTCGGCACGCCGGCAGAAGAGGGCGGCGGCGGAAAGGTCCTCATGCTCGAACGTGGTGCCTTCTCCGGCGTCCACGCCGCGATGATGGTGCACCCGTGGCCCTCCGAGTGGCTCACTGCCACCTGCCTCGCCGTCGCCCACTTCGACGTCCGCTTCCGCGGCCGCGAGGCACACGCGTCCGCAGCACCGTGGGAAGGCGTCAACGCGCAAGATGCCCTGACCGTGGCGCAGGTGGCCATCGGCGTCCTCCGCCAACAGCTGCCGCCCGGCGATCAGGTCCACGGTGTGGTGACAGAGAGTCCCCAGGCGGCGAACGTGATACCGGGAGCGATTACCGCCCGCTACATGGTGCGCTCGCGCACGGCCGAGGGGCTCGCCGCCTTGCGTCCCCGCATAGAGGCCTGCTTCGAAGCGGGCGCACTCGCCACCGGCTGCACCGTGGCCTACGAAGAGCTCTCGCCCGTGTACTCCCACATGGAGCCCGACCCGGCGCTCCTCGCCGCCTACCGCACCAACGCCGAGACCCTCGGCCGGCGGTTCGATGCCGACGACGCGGGTGCGCCGCAACCGACGCTCTCGACCGACATGGCGAACGTGTCCCTGGTCGTGCCCACGATCCACCCGTTGATAGCCATCGAGGCCGGAGGCGCCGTCAACCACCAGCGCGAGTTCGCGGCAGCGTGCGTCACGCCTTCCGCCGACGCAGCGGTCCGCGACGGCGCGGTCGCGATGGCCTGGACGGCGATCGATGCGGCCACCGACCCGGAGCTGCGCGCCAGGCTGCTCCGGCAACCGTGATCACAGAACACGCCCTGCTCGAGGTCCTCCCGGGCCGCGAGCACGAGTTCGTCGCTGCGATGGAACAGGCAAAATCCCTCATCGCCTCGAGCCCCGGATTTCTGTCGCTCAGAGTCGAGCGCTGTGTGGAACGCTCCAACTGCTTCCTGTTGCTCGCCCAGTGGGAGACCCTGGAGGACCACACCCAAGGGTTCCGAGGCTCACCCGCGTACGAAGAATGGCGTGCTGCACTCCATCACTTCTACGACCCCTTCCCCGTCGTCGAGCATTTCGAGACGGTCGTCACCGCCTGAAAAGGCTCAGAGGCCCGGTGGCCTGCGATCCGGCAGCACCGCGTCCATGATTCCGAGCTTCACCACCTTGTAGGGGATCCCGAGCGCAGCGAGATGGGCTTCGAAGGTCTGCTCCGTGTACGGACCCGGACCAGGCTGGGGGTTGCCGAAAACGGCGCCTGCCTGTGCGGCCTCGTCGGGAGCGAAGAAGAGCCACGCGGGATCCTCGGCGGAACCGACCTGGGTCGCGAGCCCCGTCGATCGGACGACGTCGAGCGGCGAAGGGCTGATCGCCGGGCTACCGCCGCTCAGGAAATCCAGGTCGTAGGCGGTCCAGTAGTCACCATACGCGTCCGTGATGTGATGCAACCGCAGGGCGTGCACCACCTGCTCCATCGGAGCGTCGCCCTGGCGCCAACTCGTGAAGAAACCCGCCGGGACGCC
>Ga0210390_10003711_pt1 | contig 13056 bp, 7 predicted proteins | sample IncBWH11OmetaG_FD_161050 | JGI IMG/M metagenome (GOLD analysis project Ga0210390, IMG submission 161050) | Forest soil microbial communities from Barre Woods Harvard Forest LTER site, Petersham, Massachusetts, United States - Inc-BW-H-11-O ...
GTCGGCAACAACATCGAGACGCAATTCATCGCTATCAAGCAAGACATTACCGAGCGCAGGCGAGCGCAAGATGCAATGGCGGAAAGCGAAAGGCGCTATCGGTCGCTATTTGACAGCAATCCTCTCCCAACGTGGGTTTTCGCCCGAGAAAGCCTCAAGTTTCTAGCAGTGAATGAAGCGGCCATTTGCCACTATGGTTTTTCCAGGCCGGAGTTTCTGGCGATGACAATCGCGGATATTAGGCCCGAAGCAGAGATTCCTGCCTTATTGGAAGACATTGCCAAGCGTATTCACGGCCTTCAGGAAGCGACGACTTGGAAACACCGGAAGAAAGACGGCACGATCATAGAAGTCGAAATTGTTGCCCACGAGATGGATTTTCAAGGAATCGATGCAGAGTTAGTAGCGGTGCACGACGTCACTGAGAGGAAGGACGCAGAGCGAGCAACCAATTTGCTGGCTGCTATCGTGGATTCCTCGGCGGATGCGATCATCAGTAAGAGTCTAGAAGGGGTTATCACCAGTTGGAATAAAGGTGCCGAACAAATGTTCGGCTACACGGCAAAAGAAGCCGTTGGCAGGCATATAAGCCTTATCATTCCTCCAGATCGCCGAGGCGAAGAAGCGATGATCCTTGAGCGGGTCAAGCGAGGCAATCACATCGAACATTTCGAAACTGTCCGCTTTCGCAAGGACGGAACGCCGCTCGATGTTGCCGTTGCCGTCTCGCCGGTGAGAGACAGCGCGGGACAGGTTATCGGGGCATCGAAAATGGCGCGGGACATTGGTGAGCGAAGGCAGGCGGAAGAGGCCCTTCGGCAAGCGGAAGAAAAGTATCGGTCTATCTTCGAAGATGCTGTCGTCGCCATCTTTCAGAGCACGCCCGGCGGACGGTACACCACCGTGAATCCGGCGATGGCCCAGATGCTGGGCTACGACTCTCCCGAGGAATTGATCGCGAGCATCACCGATATTTCTCAGCAAGTTTATGTCCATCCCCAGAGTCGCGATGAATTCAAGCGGCTGCTGAAAGAGCATGGGACGGTCAGGAACTTTGAATGCCAGATCTACCGCAAAGACGGCAGCAAGATGTGGATCTCCGCGAGTGCGCGGGCCGTCGTCAAGGCTGGCGTGCTGGTGGGATACGATGGAATGAACGAGGACGTTACGGCCCGCAAAGTCGCGGAAGAACAAGTCCAATTCTTAGCTTACTACGATGCGCTGACGGGACTACCCAATCGAACTCTTCTTCAGGATCGGCTGGCGAAGGCACTCGCTGGTGCTCGTCGGCAAAAGGAGAAAGTCGCGCTTCTGTTCCTCGATCTCGATAGGTTCAAGGACATAAACGACTCACTGGGGCACTCGGTCGGAGACCTGCTCCTGCAACAAGTTGCCGAACGACTTAAGACATGGGCGCGTGAACAGGACACCGTCGCCCGTCTAGGTGGCGACGAATTCCTGATCATGTTGACTCACATGAAGAACATCCCCGACGCCGCCGTGGCCGCCGAGCGGCTGATGGATGCAATGACCGCTGAATTCATCGTTCAAGGTCGCTCACTCAATATAGGCTGTAGCGTTGGCATCAGCATCTTCCCCGAACACGGCGCTGACGCTGACCATTTGATCAAGAATGCCGATGCGGCCATGTACGGCGCTAAAGAGAATGGGCGTAACAACTTTCGGTTCTTCACAGAGGAGATGAACGCTCAAGTTCTGGAGCGATTGACCTTGGAGAACAGCTTGCGACTAGCGCTCGACAAGCAAGAACTATTTCTGATGTATCAACCGCAGATAGAAATTGCCACGGGCAGGATCACCGGACTAGAAGCACTGCTTCGCTGGCAGCACCCGCAATTGGGCCTGGTGCCACCTGACAAGTTCATACGAATTGCCGAGAACAGCGGCCAGATCATGGCAATCGGTGAATGGGTGCTCAGGACAGCGTGCTCGCAGTCCCGGAGATGGCAAGATGAAGGGCTTTCTGCGGTGACGGTAGCGGTTAATGTATCAGCTATCCAGTTTCGTCAAGAGGGCTTCTGCGAGCTCATTCGGAGGGTGCTCGGAGAGACTGGTCTCGCGGCGCAATACCTTGAACTCGAACTCACCGAAGGCTTATTGCTGGCTGATGCAGCCGTAGCATCCTCAGTTCTTCAGGAATTAAAGGAGATGGGCTTGACACTCGCGATTGACGACTTCGGGACAGGCTATTCCAGCTTCAGCTACTTGCGACAGTTCCGGGTCAGCAAGCTCAAAATCGATAGGTCGTTTATTCGAGATGTCGTTGCGAATCCCGATGACGCGGCGATCACTGCAGCAATCATCAGCATGGCAAAAAGCCTCAATCTGAAGGTGATTGCCGAAGGGGTCGAAACCGAAGCGCAAATGGCGTTCCTCCGGGCGCATCATTGCGACGAAATTCAGGGCTACTACTTCAGCAGGCCTTTAACGGTCGACAAAGTTGCGGACAAACTGCGAGGCGAGACTCCAGAGCCACACGTCCGAGCACATTCAAGCGGGAGACAATCATGACGAAGACGGAGATTCGCACCAGTCGATTCGACCGAGTCCGTTGCTTAGAAGGACGCTGGTGGCACTTAGTCGAAGTGATACCGGCCCATACCATCCCGCAAGGTGTTGAGTTGGGCTACGACGGAAGGTCATCTTCGCTTTGATTGTTTGCGCCTCCGGGATCGGCTCTCCCGACACCCCTGCCTAGCAGAACCCACAACCGGGTCCTTTGCGCGACGCTCCTCTATTGGTGGCTTTTCCCCGATCAGCCTCAGGTTGTGAGAATTCACACGTTATTTACCTTGCGGTCACTTCGCCGTAACAAAGTACGGCCTAAACTACGAAACCGAACCGAAGGCTGGCAACTGTCTGCGAAAAGGTTCGCCGTTCGCCTCGTGCGAGATCACTTTTCAAACTGGGTTGCGGCGGAGTTGCAATATTGCAGCTTCGGCGTTTCTGACAATTTGTTTTGCTTCCTCTTTGTCGCGGATCTTCGGGCAAGGCGAGTGCGCAGAGTAGCGCACCGCGGATTGAGTGGGGACGCGTGCATGAAGCATCTGATTTTTGTGGTAGAAGATGAGACCGAGGATCGCGAACTGATTCGGCAATGCCTTGAAGAAGCGGGCTACGCCGTGCGTACGTTTTCCACCGCTAGCGTGATTCAGGAAGCGGAACACCAGCATCCTTCATTAATGCTGATCACCTTGATGATGCCCGACGGCAACGGACTGGACCTGTGCCGGAGTATCCGCGAAAATCGCGCGCTAGCCAGAACCCCTCTGGTTTTTCTCATTCCGGAAGCGGCCGAAGAGCATCGCGCTTTGGCGTTGGAGTCCGGCGGAGATGACTGCGTTATCAAGCCCTTCAGCCCGCGGGAATTGGTCGCCCGGGTGCATGCCGTCCTCCGTCGTTTCACACCCGCGACCGGACGCTCGCGACCGGAGCCGGCAGACCTCGTCATCGATAGTTTAGCCATGAAACTTTCGGTGCGCGGAAGCGAGGTTCCGACCACAAGCTTGGAGTTCCGCCTCATCGAATATCTGGCCCGCCACCGGGGACAGGTATTCACCCGCGATCTCCTTCTCGATGAGGTATGGGGAGACATGCAATTCGTGACCCCGCGCAGCGTCGATGCCTGCATTCGCCGGATCCGCGAGAAGATTGAGCCGGACAGAACGACTCCAACTTATCTGAAGACGATTCGGGGCGTGGGGTATCGCCTGGATGCTGTCGCGGCTTGGCAACTCGCGCCCAACGACGGGTGTACCTGCCTTGCGTGCACCACGCCATTGCGGCCGTCACGTCTGCTTCATCCCGCTGAGCGCCGGCGAAGAACTTCACCCCAAACTTGAGCGCGCGATTTTCCTGTGCCTGAAAGTTGTTCCGGCCGAATCGCAACAGGGATCGGGGATGGGGTGACTTCTTGCGTTGCCTGGAGCGGCAATTCCACAACAAATAATGATCCCTCACCCGGTGAACTGTGAACTGTGATCGACCCTCGGTGTTGCTGCACGATCCATTGAGCGATTGCCAGTCCGATGCCGCTGCCGTTTGCAGCGCGGCCTCTCGCCTTGTCCACCCGATAAAACCGTTCGAAAATCTTCGACTGCTCTTCGCGAGCAATGCCGATCCCGGAATCGCAGACGCGAATGGCCGCTACGGAACCGGTGATTTCCAGGTGAAGTTCTACTGTCCCGGGAGCGGGCGTGTACTTGGCCGCGTTATCCAGTAAAACGGCCAGCAGCCGCTGCAAGGCATTGCGATCCCCGAGAATCGTGCCTTCTCGGTCGGTTACCTCGCGAGTAAACTTCAGATTTTGCGCAGCCATCAACTCTTGCCATCGGTCGCCGGCCTCCTGAACAACCGAGGTTAAATCTACGGGCGTGATTCGCAGGGTCTCCCGTCCTGAATCCGCACGTGCGAGCGATAAGAGTTCTTCGAGCAGCCCTGAGGTCCTCTCGGCCTCCAGAAGAACATGACGCAAGGCTTCTCGATACTCGGCATCGCCCCGGGACTTTCTCAGCGCGATCTCCGCTTCCGTACGGATCAATGAGATTGGCGTGCGCAGCTCATGCGAGGCGTCTGCCGTGAACTGAGTCACCCGGGTAAAGGCGCGCTCGATGCGTCCCAGCATTTCGTTCAGGGTATCGGACAAGCGTTGCAGTTCGTCGCCCGTCGTTAATTTCTCCAACCGGTCGCTCAGGTTGCTGGCGTTGATGGTTCGCGCGGTTCGAGTGATTGCATCTACCGGCGATAACGCTCTTCGACTTAGCAAGAAGCCCACAGACGCAGCGGCGAACAATAATAACGGAGCGAACATCAGCAAGTAGCGTCGAAAAAGGGACAGGGTCTGGTCGACCTGCTCGATTGGAAGTCCGGTCTGTACCGTGAAAACGCGACCGTTAACGTTGATCCTCTGGCCGATAAAGCGAAGCGATCGCTCCCGTTGCTCATTGCGATAGTGGGCGTGAGTCAATCGGCCGGAGGGCGCTGTCAACGGATGTTGTTTGAGGAAATCAGCACGAAAAATCCAGGCCACGTCGCTATCGTCATAAATCTGCAGATAGTCGCCCGAATGTTCCAGCACATAAGCCTCGGCGACTTCTTCTTGCAGCTTGGCGACGGTGGCGTTTTTCTTTTGCGCCTGCAGAAAGTTGGTCAGATCCTCGACTTGCCGTTTCAACGCATCGTCGGTGATGCGGTACAGGCTTCGTCGCGCGAGAAACCACATTCCCAAGCCAAAGATGAGTTGGGCCGCGGCGAAAAGCAGCAGATACCAAAGCGTGAGTCGAACCCCGATCGACAACTTCCTCACATCACACCTCCGGCCGCAGGGTGTATCCAACTCCACGCACGGTGCGGATCAGCCGTTGACGGCCATGGTTGTCTATCTTGTGGCGCAACAAACGCATGAAGGCATCGAGGGTATTGTCTTCGATTTCCGGCTTGCGTCCCCATACTGACAGAATCAGCATGTCGCGAGGAACGACCCTTCCAGCATTGCTCATCAGGCGTTCGAGCAAGCTGTACTCGGTTCGGGTGAGGCTGATAGCTTCGCCACCGCGGCTGACCTGATGCGTGACGGGATCAAGCCACAGGTCCGCAACCTGGAGCTTTGGCGGTTGGCACGCCGATGCTCTCCGCTTCACCGCGCGCAATCGCAGCAGCAGTTCATTGAAGGAAAAAGGCTTGGTCATATAATCGTCGGCGCCCAAATCCAGGCCGTGGACGATGTCGGGAACCGAATCTTTGGCGGTCAGCATCAGAACCGGCGTGGCATTTTTCTGCGTGCGCATCTGCAGCGCAAGCTCGAAGCCGCTCATCTTGGGCAGCATCACGTCGAGGATTACAACATCGAATTCCTGCTCTCCAAGTTTGAGCCATGCCTCATTGCCGTCCGCCGCGCAGAGAACCGTGTGCCCCTCCTCGGTCAATCCTCGCCGAAGCAATTCCAGCATCCGCAGCTCGTCTTCCACAACCAGCAGTCTCATCGGCACGATTCGTGACTGGGGTTACAAAACTGACGATAGAGTAGAACGGCGGACGCCTGAAAAGCGCAGTCTGAAAAAAAATTAACCTTCCTTTAACATCGGCTTCACAGGGCCTTCCTAGAATCGCCAATCAACGGGAAAAAAGATGATGTCTACATCGCGGGAATGTTCTTCCGCACTCGACCAGGGGAGGCAACATGTCAAGATTGTCTTTTCGTTCAACCTTTGTTTTTCTCCTCCGCTCGCTCGCTCTGGCCCTAGTTCTGCCGACGATGACCCCGTTCAGCGCGTTCGCTCAGGTGGATCGAGCGGTGCTCGAAGGGGCCGTGACGGATCAAACGGGAGCCGCTATTGCCGGCGCAAAAGTGAAAGCCTTGGCGGTAGACACCGGAATTACTGAGGAGCAGCGCACGAATGCCAGAGGTTACTATCGCTTCCCGGGGTTGGCTGTTGGCCGCTATACAGTGAGCACGACGAATGAAGGTTTCAGGACACGCGTAATTGACGATGTCAGGATGGAGGTGGGCCAAACGCGTACTTTGGACGTCAAGCTTGACGTCGGCGCCGTCGCCGAAAAAGTGGAAGTCAAAGCGACCGCGGCACCAGCAGAGCGCAGTTCTGCAGAGGCTTCCACCGTCATCCGTGAGGACCAGATCGCGAATCTCCCGGACAACGGGCGCGATTGGACCACTCTCTCGTTGCTAGCACCCTTTGCCCAGGATGATGGTGGCGGCGATCAAAGAACGATTCGTTTTGCAGGTCGCGCACGCGACGACAACAATTTTTCAATCGACGGGGTCGACGCGGGCGGCATTCAGGAACAGGCGCAGAAGTCGCAAACCCGCTTGCAGATCTCTGCGGATGCGATTGAAGAATACCGTGTCGACTCCGCCCTGTATGACGTCGAATATGGAACCCAAGCCGGTGGACAAATCGACGCTGAGACTAAGCACGGAACCAACGACTTCCACGGGACCTTATACGGTTATTTCAGAAACTCAGTTTTCGATGCGCGGAATTTCAACGACTTTGACGTGAACGGAAACCCTTATGTCCCGCCCTTCCGGATGGGGCAGTATGGCATGACGGTTGGCGGGCCGATCGTCAAGAACAAAACTTTCTTTTTCATCAACTACGAAGGATTGCGTCAGTTGCAGTTTAACGGGGAGCAAATCATCGTGCCCGCGGGAATCTGCTGCGGTGCGTTCTCCGGCACGGGCGAGCCCGGACCGATCACATCCAGCTACCAGCAGTACGTTTTGAACAACGCACCCAGTGGTTTCGAGCCACAACTTTGCACCATCATGCAAGCGTTTCCCTGGCGTGCATCGGCAGGAACAATTAAAGGTTGCGCACCGCGTTTCGTCTTCCCCGACGCCGCCTTTCAGTGGCAGGGAAGCGCGAGCAGTCCAAGCGATCTCAACAATCAGGACCTCCTCACGGTGGGGAGGCAGACGACGATACACGAAGACACCTGGCTGGTACGGATTGACCACAAGATCAGTGACAAAACTCTACTTTACGGCCGGGCGCAGCGTGACATCAGCTTGTGGAACGCGCCGGCTGTTTTCGGTGGGTCAGGGGGTGGGTCAGGGAGTGTTCCCGGGGACAATCAGGCAATCATCAATCATCCGGCAAATTACATGATCGCCCTGCAACACACGTTCACCCCAACCCTGCTCAATGAGGGAAAGTTCTACATCAATCGTTCGCCCTTCCACAACCCGGGAGGGAGCATATTGCCGTTCAATGTCACCAGTAACGATTTCGTCACACTGAACAACACGAGTACGGATGTCGAAGTGGGGTCGACCTTCGGGTTCGTTGACAATCTGACATGGACTCACGGGCGGCATGCGTTCAAAGCCGGCATGGAATATCGGCGCGTTCGGCTGAATCAGGGGCAGACCTCAAACAATGTTCTTACATTCGGGGACGACTATTCGATAGCGCAGGCCTCGCTGAGCAATATCAACTATATCGCCCCCTGGTGCTGCCACGGTCTGCGCCGCAACTTTCTTATGCCGTATTTCCAGGATGAATGGAAAGTTACCCCGACTTTCACTCTCACGGCTGGAGTGCGATATGACTATTACGGCCAAGCCCACGAGGCGACCAACCGTACCACCGTCTTTGACCTTAATGTGTTTCACGGCGTGTGTCTGGGTACCGGTTCATTTAACGTAGCGCCAAGCCCGGGACCCACTAATACCCCGCCTTGCCCAGCCGATCCATCTTTGTACAATCCCAGCTATGTGAACTTTGACCCTCGGCTCGCATTGGCTTGGGCGCCCAGCGCACTGCATGGGAAAACGGTGCTTCGTACAGGTTTTGGCATCTATCATGGCGCAGCGCAGAATGATGATTTGAATGCCGGACTCGAAAGCGACACCTTCCGCATTCTGGTCAATAACTTCAACCCGCCACCATCTTGTCCGACTCCCTGCCCCAACTTGGAGTCTCAGTTCTTACAGCAGGACCCCACGTTTTCAGGATTGGGCACTGCCAGCAAGCAGGCCAACCACCCGCGGGCATTGCAGCGTGAAGGACGGCGAGATTTATATGTAGAAACCTGGGGCTTGACCATAGAGCATCAGTTGCCAGCGAGTTTCACCGCTTCGGCCCAATATCTCGGCAGCCACGGTGTGCACCTCTTCTCACGGGGCGCAGTAAACCTCTGCACTGAACCGATCACGTTTAATCCCGCTGACGGCGACTGCTTCCGGACCTTGGACCCATATTACCCAGCCGGAAACCCTTTCGGTTCCGTCGATTACAAGAGCGACATCGGGGCCAGCAACTACAATGGCTTGAACTTGTCACTCGAGCGCGTCTTTAAAGACGGTTTCTCTTTCCAGGCTCGGTACACCTGGTCGCACTCGATCAACGATGGCTCAGTCGGCGGAGGAGAATCGAATGGACCCGAGAATGTGAACTGCCTATCGTGTGATTATGGTCCCAGCATTTTCGACATTCGTCACAACGTCACTGCAAATGCTGTTTATGAACTACCTTTTGGTCCAGGCAAGACCTATCTGAACGATTCGGGTGCCTTGGGCAAAATCGTGGGAGGCTGGCAATTCAGCACCATCGGTATTTGGCATACCGGACATCCCTTGACCGTCCAGATGGACCTGAGCGGGTCGATCAGCGATCCGTTTTCACCATTCAACGGGCTCCCCTACACCTACCTTCTCCCCGACGGCAATGACCAGACCAACCAGCGGCCGGATGTTATTCCAGGAATTCCGCTCACCCTTCCGGGCGCGGGACACGATGGTGTGCCTCTCATTAACCCAGCCGCTTTTCAGGCCCCGCCAGTCGATGCGAATGGAAATTTTCTTCGCTTCGGCGATGAATCCAACGGCATGATTCGGGCTCTCGATAGCTGGCAGATCGATATGGCACTGACCAAGGAAACAAAACTTACAGAGCGCCTGGCAATGGAGTTTGCCGTGCAAGCATTCAACATTTTGAACCACGTTCAATTGGGCGATCCCGGACAACTCACGCTCAGCTACTCTCCTGGATCAGGTCCAACGAATCTGACGGCTCCCGGCAACTTTGGAATTATCAGCAGCACGGTGAACTTCAATAACAACAATGACAACGCCGCGTCTCCGAACACCGGCACCGGTCTGCCGCGGCAACTGCAGTTCATGGTGCGCTTCAAATTCTGATTACGGTTTCAGGTAAATTTCAGGGACTTCTCGAAAGCCTTGCTGGAGGATGACTTATGCTCAATCGTGTGCTCTATCGTTCGACTCTTTTGATTCTGAGTTGCACCTTTCTGGTAGCTGCCGCGGGCGCCGCCGAATACTCCGTCACCAGAAAGATTCCCATCGCTGGGCAGGGCAGCTGGGACTATCTTACGGTCGACGAGGCTAATCGCCGCCTCTACGTTTCGCACGGGACACAAGTCGAAGTGCTCGACGTCGATTCGGGCGCCATCGTCGGCAAGATCGAAAATACCTTGGGCGTGCACGGCATTGCCATCGCTGCCGACCTCGGCCGCGGATTTGTCAGCGACGGGCAATCCTCCACGGTCACGATCTTCGACTTGAAAACGCTGAAGACGATTGCTGAAGTGCCCACAGGCAAGAAGCCGGACGCCATCATCTACGATCCCGCAACCTCCAGGGTTTTCGCCTTTAACGGCGGCAGTAACAGTACCACCGTGATCGAAGCTAAGGAGGGAAAAGTAGCCGGCACCATTGATCTCGGCGGCGGCCCCGAATTCGCTGCGGCCGACGGCACCGGTTACGTCTACAATAACCTTGAGGACGAAAGCCTGGTGTTGAAGATCAACTCCCGAACCCTGAAAGTCGAGCAGCGCTGGCCCACAGCGCCGTGTGCTTCGCCCTCCAGCATGGCTATGGACCGCGCCAATCGCAGACTGTTTCTCGGCTGCCGCAGCAAGGTTATGGCAGTGATGAACGCGGACACCGGCCAGATCGTCACTTCGCTTCCAATCGGCGACCACGTGGATGCAACCTCTTTCGATGTCGACACCCGCCTGATTTTCAATTCCAACGGGGAAGGCACAGTCACCGTGATTCACCAGGAAGGTCCAGACAAATACTCCATCGCAGAAACTGTGAAAACGTTGCCTCGGGCCAAAACCTCCGCACTCGACCCAAAAACTCATCAGTTGTTTTTGTCGACCGCCGAATCGGGTCAGTTTGAAGTGTTGGTGGTTGGAAAGTAGATACTGAATAATAATGAAGACCTGCCTGAGAATATTCGCTGTCCTAGCTGTCCTCGCCGGTACCGCGTGCACGCGTTCCCACTCGCAGATGCAGACGTCAGCGGCCGAGCCAGTTGCGCTGCAATTGCAAGTAAGCACTCCCTTCCGTTTCGTCGCCTACGGAGATTCGCGCTTCCATGATCCCAAAGACACCGAAGCTGCCAACCCTGTTGTACGCCAGATGCTGGTGCAGGCGATCGCTGAGGTCAAGCCGGCATTTATCTCTTTCGGGGGAGACATCGTATACAACGGCTACGACGTGAATGACTGGAAGGTTTGGGACACTGAGACCAGCATTTGGCGCGAGCAAAAGATTCCCGTCTACCCAGCCCTCGGCAATCACGATCTTCACGGCAATGAGAACGTCGCCCTGGCAAATTATTTTGAACGTTTTCCCGATCTCAAAAATAGCCGCTATTATTCCGTCCGCGCGGCCAATACCCTGATGCTGGCGCTCGACAGCTCGCTCGATGAGACCTCCGGTCCGCAAGGGAAATGGCTAAAGCATGCACTGGATACGCTTCCTGCGGATGTTGATTTCGTCTTCATCGTGCTCCACCATCCTCCCTACACAAGCTCCAGCGATGAGAAAAAATTTGGCGGAGGGCATTCATCGCGCACTCCCGAACAGGCGCTGGCCAAAATGCTGGAGGCCCGCCAGCAAAATACCACCGTCCGTTTCATAGTATTCTCCGGACACGTACACAACTACGAACGCCATGAGCACGGCGGCGTGATCTATTTTGTTCTGGGCGGAGCTGGGGCTCACGCCTATCCCATTGAACGCGCCGCCACCGATCCTTTCCAGAGCAAAGAGATTAACTACCACTACCTTCTCGTGGAGGTAGATCGCCACCAACTGAAGGCCACTATGAACCGCCTCGACCTTACCAGCGGCAAGGCGGTCTGGACGCAACCCGACTCAATCGCAATTTCGCTCCCCGCAGCAAAGGCTGCAGCCGCTTCCCAATAAACAATTGCCTCCAAAATAATCTAATTACACAACCATCGCTCTGCGGGGCCCTGATCTCTCCGCCCGCCCGAAAGCCAAGCAAATCCCCACGAAAATGCGCTACAATTTCCTTCTGCCGCCGCGAACGCTGATCCGTGATCCAAAAGCATTCGGCCAGCCCGCGACTCCGCGACTTCACATCCGCACCCAGGAGGAAAATATGGCAACTGCTTTGAAAATTACTCCGCCAGAAGATAGAGCGTCCGAATTCGTCTCCAGAACTCACAAAATACTAATTAACGGGAAGTGGGTAGACGCGGCATCCGGAAAAACCTTTCCCACCTATAACCCGGCTACCGGCGAGGTTCTTGCCCGCGTGGCCGAAGGTGATCGTGAGGACATCAACCGCGCCGTCAAGGCAGCTCGCAATGCCTTCGAGAGTGGCCGCTGGTCGCAACTCACCACCTCCGAACGCGGCCGCTTGATCTGGAAGCTCGCCGACCTGCTCGAAGAAAATTTAGAAGAGTTCGCCGAACTGGAATCCCTCGACAACGGCAAACCCCTGAAAGTGGCCCGCGTAGCCGACGTCCCCCTGGCCGTCGACCTGTTCAGGTACTTCGCTGGATGGGCTACCAAGATTGAGGGGAATACTATTCCAATTTCGGTGCCTTATACGCCTGGGGCGAAGTATTTGGCTTATACGCTGCGGGAGCCGGTGGGCGTTGTAGGGCAAATTATTCCGTGGAATTTTCCGTTGCTGATGGCGGCCTGGAAGTTGGGGCCGGCATTGGCTACAGGGAACACCGTCGTCCTAAAACCGGCGGAGCAGACGCCGCTTACTGCTCTGCGTCTGGGTGAATTGTTTCAGGAGGCCGGGTTCCCCGACGGCGTAGTCAACATCGTCCCGGGCTACGGCGAGACTGCCGGCGCCGCGCTGGCTGCTCATCCTGACGTCGACAAGATCGCATTCACTGGCTCGACTGAAGTGGGCAAACTTATTTTGCAGGCGGCCGCGGGCAATCTGAAAAAGGTTTCCCTCGAATTGGGAGGCAAGTCTCCCAATGTTGTCTTTGCCGACGTGGATCTCGATGCCGCGATTGCGGGCGCCGCCAGCGCCATCTTTTTCAACCACGGGCAGTGCTGCTGCGCGGGCTCGCGGCTCTACGTCGAAGAGAAGCAGTTCGACAAGGTCGTCAGCGGCGTCTCCGACATCGCGTCGAAGATCAAGGTCGGCCCGGGAATGGACGCGTCCACCGAAATGGGCCCGCTCGTCTCCGAAGAGCAGATGAACAAAGTCTGCGGCTATCTGGAATCCGGGTTCGCCGAGGGGGCGAAGGCCACCGCCGGCGGCGCGC
>Ga0210390_10003714_pt1 | contig 13045 bp, 12 predicted proteins | sample IncBWH11OmetaG_FD_161050 | JGI IMG/M metagenome (GOLD analysis project Ga0210390, IMG submission 161050) | Forest soil microbial communities from Barre Woods Harvard Forest LTER site, Petersham, Massachusetts, United States - Inc-BW-H-11-O ...
GTTTGTTATGGCCCGTCTTGAATGGCGGGCCATATCATCGTGATGGAGTGACGAACCAGCTCTAGAGCAACGGTGAAGAAGAACTGTTACGTCTCCGGCCAATGGTTTCGACAAATCTCGTCTTCACAGGTCAAGATTCCGTCCATGAAAAGTCTGATGCGCCGCGTGGTTGCACTCTTGATCGTTTTCTTGATTGTTAGTCCCACCCCTTCCCCGGCTTACTCCGTTCTAACGCATGAAGCGGTGATCGACGTTTTATGGGATACCAATCTTCGTCCGCTACTACTGAAACGTTTTCCCGATTCCACCCCCGACGATCTCCTGAAGGCCCACGCTTATGCCTATGGCGGAGCGATCGTCCAAGATATGGGCTACTATCCCGGCGGCAGCAAGTTTTTCAGCGACCTGACGCATTATTTTCGCAGCGGCGATTTCATTATCGCCCTGCTACACAACGCTTCGAGTCTCAACGAATATGCCTTCGCGTTGGGAGCCCTCTCGCATTACGCGGCGGACAATGACGGGCATCCCCTGGCTACGAATTTGTCGGTTCCTCAACTGTATCCCTCCTTGCGGCGGAAATATGGGCACGTGGTCACTTACGAGGACAACCCTCTCGCGCACATTAGAACCGAATTTGGTTTTGACGTGCTGCAGGTGGCCAAGGGCCGTTACGCCTCCGACAGTTATCGAAATTTTGTGGGCTTTGAGGTCTCACTGCCGCTGCTGGATAAAGCTTTTCTGGACACTTACGGCATCGAACTCAAGTCCATCACCAAAAACGAAGAGCATGCGGCCAACACCTATCGCTACTGCGTAAGCACGCTGATTCCCAGGGCGTCTCGTGTCGCGTGGAATTTGAAGCAGGACGATATCCAGAAGGATTTACCCGGAATCACGCGCAAGAAGTTTCTCTATAATATTTCGCGTTCCAGCTACGAAAAAGAGTGGGGCAAGGATTACAGCCGGCCCACGGCAGGCGACAAATTTCTCGCTTTTGTCATTCGCATCATGCCAAAAATTGGCCCTCTTCGTGTCTTCACGTTTCGTACTCCCACTCCCGAAGCGGAGAAATTGTTTGAAAGAAGTTTCAATGCTACCGTGGATCGTTACCGGCAACTCCTGGTCGCCGTCGGCAACGGGCAACTCGAACTGCCCAACGATAATTTCGATGTCGGCAAAGTCACCCTTCGCGGAGAATATAAATTGAACGACAAGACCTGCGCCGAGTTGCTCGATCGCCTTGCGAGAGAGCGGATGGCCAGCATCGATCCGGAGCTGAAGACGCAACTTCTGGCCTATTATGTCGAAAAGGATCCAGCCGCGGCTCCCCGCAAACACGACAAATCCGCGATGAAAATCCAGCAAGAGATTAAGACCTTGCAGGAAACGCCTTCGAGCGCCGTAGTGTCCGGGGAATCATCCATGGCGGAGCCGTTGCAGTAAATTCGCCTCTGGCGATCGCGGATTATACGAATACCCTAGCGACACACTACATGGATTGCCGGATGGCCATTGCGGGTCGCAGGCCTTACGCTTCCAGCGTTCCAAACGATCCGAAAACAGTTGTAGAAGGCCGCTGAACGAAACGTGTATTTCCGTGACAACAAGCAGAAGATGGGGAGAACATCATGGACTTACTGATGACCGTGGGCATCGTGCTTTTGGTTTTGTGGCTGCTGGGATTGGTCACCTCCTACACGCTGGGCGGATTCATCCATATTCTTTTGGTATTGGGGCTAATCGTGCTCCTCATTCGCATCATTCAGGGGCGCCGCCCCATTCCCTGAGCTACAATGCGCTAGCCCCGACCGCGGATTTCAACCGGCCGGGAGTTCCGGGCTCCGCTCGAACGCTCTATCCAACTTTTCCCCATACCGGGATTTCTGAGAGACTCTTGCGATGTCGCCTGCCTATCGATTTTCGAAAAAGTGGCTGCTCCTTCTTATTCCTGGCGCCTTTGCTGTCTTGTTGCTCGCCATCGCTGGCTGCATTTATTTCTGGCCGCAGCGCATCGAAGACAGGCTCCGCAAAGCCGTCACAGAAGCCCTGGCTGACCGTTTTCGCAGTGATGTAGATCTCAAGAGCCTCCACATTCGAGTGTTGGCCAGCCCAAATGTCACGGGCGAAGGCCTGGCATTGTATTACCACGGCCGTAAAGATGTTGCGCCTCTCATCCAGATTGGAAAGTTCTCCTTCACCGTAGGCATCGTCGGCCTTCTACGCCCCGTGAAGCACATCTCGCTGATCCGCGTGCAAAACATGTTGATCACGATCCCGCCGCGCGAAAACAACAATGGCAACAAAACGAAACAGCCCGCACCGCCGCCCGCGCAAAGCGACAGTCCCATCCCGCAAATTATCGTCGACCGCGTGATCTGCGATAACACCGATATTCGGATTCTTCCCAAACAACAGGGCAAAGAGCCTCTCGATTGGGATATTCACAATCTGTTGCTCACGTCCGCGGGCGCCAATCAACCCTTCGCATTTCGCGGCAATCTCACCAACGGCAAACCGAAGGGAGAAATCGCCACGCACGGGCGCTTCGGTCCATGGAACGCCGATGATCCAGGCGGCACTCCTGTCAGCGGCGACTATGAGTTCACTCACGCCGATCTCGGTCCTCTCCCAGGGATCGCCGGCATCCTTTCTAGCACCGGCAGATACAGCGGTCTGCTTTCAAACCTGGAAGTGGACGGCCAGACGGACACGCCCGATTTTTCGCTCGACAAGATAGGCCGGCCCGTTTCGTTGCACACGGATTTTTCCGCCACCGTCGATGGCACAAATGGCGACACCTATCTTCATCCGGTCAACGCCACGCTGGTAAAGTCCCTCATCGTTGCTGTAGGCCGCGTCGTGCGCATGCCCGAAAAGCAGGGCCACCTGATTTCGATTGACGCCACGGTGCCCAACGGCCGCATCCAGGATTTTTTGAGCCTGGCAATCAATTCGGACAAGCCCATGCTCACCGGTCCCGTAAAGCTAAAGGCGAAACTAACTATTCCTCCGGGGCAGATACGCACCATCGAGAAGATTGTTCTGGATGGAGAATTCAGTGTCGACAATGGCAAATGGAGCAGCCCGGAGCTTCGCGAAAAGCTGGAGTCACTCAGCCGCCACGCCTTGGGCAAGCCACAGAATGACGAAACCGGCAGCGCCGTCTCCGACCTCAACGGCAGTTTCCTTCTTCAGGACGGCATCCTTCATTTTCGGCGCCTCCAGTTTGGTGTGGAAGGCGCGGCAATAGACCTCGCCGGAACCTATGACCTTCTCAAAGGCGATCTCGAGTTCGCTGGCCATCTCAGCTTGCAAGCCAAACTTTCTCAAACCATGACGCGCACGAAATCCATTTTGTTGAAGCCGCTGGATCCCTTCTTCCAGAAAAAAGGTTATGGAACCGTGCTCCCCATCAGCATCACCGGCACACGCGATAATCCAGTATTCGGCGTTACAGTTTTTCATAAAAAGTTCGACAAGCATCTCACCGGAAGCCAAAAGCCCTGATAGCCTGGCCGTCATTTTCTCTTTACTGAATAGAAGATTTTTCCTGTTGCCCTACACTGACGCCTGTATAGAGGGTGTATTCTTGTTAAAGTAAGATGCATCGCAATCCGGGTTTAGATTTGCCCGGGATTTAGAATCGTAGTTCCGGGTCCTGCAGTAGGTTGTTACCCAGGGAAATAAAAGACTAACCAAAAGGAAGGACCATGCGCATTAATTTGTGGCTTCGTTTGTGTTTGATCGTGCTTGCAATGTTTGCGTTTTCTTCAGTGGCTCGCGCGCAAGTCGGCGTAGCAATCTCCGCTGGTTTTGCCCCTCCTGAATTGCCGGTTTACGAACAGCCGCTTTGTCCCGGCGACGGCTACATCTGGACGCCCGGCTACTGGGCTTGGGATGGAAGCGATTATTTCTGGGTACCCGGCACATGGGTGCTCGCTCCGGAAGTCGGCTACTTGTGGACGCCTCCGTATTGGGGATGGGGTGGATCGGCCTTCTTGTTCCACGCAGGTTATTGGGGACCGGTGATCGGATTTTATGGTGGCATTAATTATGGCTTTGGCTATTTCGGCCATGGCTACGAAGGCGGTCGCTGGGACAACGGACACTTTTTTTATAACCGCGAAGTGAACAACGTGAACGTCACCGTGATCCACAACGTTTACAACACCCGCGTCAACAACGTCACCGTGAACCGCGTCAGCTACAACGGCGGTCAGGGTGGAATCAACGCCCGGGCTACTTCGCAGGAAGAAGCAGCCGAGCGCGAAAGGCACATTCCACCGGTAGCGGCGCAAGAGCAACACGTCGAGCAGGCCCGTGGCAACCAGGAATTGCGCGCTTCCGTGAATCATGGCAGGCCGCCGATCGCTGCCACTGCGAAACCAGGAGAATTCAGAGGCGGCGTCACCGCGCCCACTTCCGAGGGGCGCTACAACCCGCCAGCCAAAGGCAACGCCGGCACGCCGGCACCGGCCGCGCGCAATACGGCCGTTCACCCCAACGACCTTCCCGCGCATGATCGCCTTCCTGCGCCGAACACCGGCAACGACCAGCTGAATCAGAAATACCAGAAACAACAGGACCAGCTTTACGCCAAGCAGCAAAAAGAACACCAACAGCTGCAGCAGAAACAGGACCAGGAACATACGCGCCAGGCCAAAAATGCCAATGAGGCGCAGAAGCAACAACTCGAACAGAAGCACCAGCAACAAACTCAACAGATGGAGCAAAAACACGCTCAGCAACAACAACATATGACGCAGCAGCACCAGCCGCCCCCTCAACATGAGGGCGGGAAGCCTAAATAAGCCTAGGTAGACCGGTCGCGTCTGAAAACCTGCGCCGGGCCTGGACCGTTCTCGCTTTCTCGCGAGTACTGGTTCCAGGTCCGGCGTTTTCTTTTTTGCCTTATCGATCCTTCTGAAACCGAGGTACGATTCGAATCACCTACCCCCCATATGCATATGCCAAAGGCATTTTTTGACGCAGTTTCTAAAAGAATGTGATAGCTTTACTCTCCTCTGAAACATCCAATCTGGCGTTCCGGTCCAGCAAGCTCCTTGGTCTCAATCATGGCGTCTCGAATTTTCGACAGGTTCTTGATTCCTTTTCTGCCCGGTGCCCGCAAGTGCTTCTTGGCGCTTGCGGCGACTTCGCTTGCTGCTCGGTCTTCGCTGGCGGCAATGCAATCCGCCGCTCCGGTCCCGAATATTTTCAAAACTGTCTCAACCCCGGCTGACGCCATCGACCGCCTGTCGCGTTTTGTGCTCACCATCACCGGGCTGATTTTTGCCATTGTGTTTTCTCTTCTGGCATACGCGGTCGTGAAATACCGGCACCGCGGTGCAGACGACAATCGGGAACCGCCCCAGGTTTACGGCAGCAATCAGGTGGAACTGGCCTGGACCGTGGTTCCGGTACTAATCGTCTTGGTTATATTCTTCGCCACCGCGCGAGTCATTCAATCGGTAGAGGATGCGATTCCCCCGCCCGGCGCCATCCAAGTCACGGCTGTTGGCCATCAATTTTGGTGGGAATTCCGCTATCCTGCGCTTGGCGTCGTCACTGCCAACGAACTGCACGTTCCAGTTAGCGACCGCGCGAATCCCACGCCGACCTTCGTCAAACTTCTCTCCGCGGACACCGACCACAGCTTCTGGGTGCCGCAGTTGGCCGGCAAAACCGACCTCATCCCCAATCGCGTTAACTCCATATGGATTGATCCTCACGAAACCGGAATGTTTGTCGGCCAATGCGCGCAATACTGTGGCACGCAGCACGCAAAAATGTTGCTGCGCGTCTACGTTGACTCGCCGGAACAGTTCGCCGCCTGGGTTTCCGCGCAGAAGCAACCCGCATCTGTCTCCGATTCCGCTGCCGCCGGGCGCAAGATATTTGAAACAACCGCGTGCATCAATTGCCATAACATTTCCGGCACCATCGCCAATGGCCGCTTCGGCCCCGATCTCACCCACCTCATGAGCCGTGACACCATCGCCTCTGGTGCAGCACCCAATACACGCGAAAATCTCAAACAGTGGATTCACGATCCCGATTCCATCAAGCCCGGCTCGCTTATGCCCGCCATGAATTTAAACGACGCCGATCTTGAGTCCGTTACCGCGTATCTGGAGTCCCTGAAATGACGCCGGGGGTTTCGCGCCATGTCGACTGAATCCATCGCGCTCACGGCGGTCCACCAGCCTTCTCGTCCGTTCGGCGTCGTGCTCCATTCGTGGGTCACCACCGTTGACCACAAGCGTCTCGGTATCCTTTATATTCTCTACGCAGTCTTGTTCCTGGTGATCGGTGGCGTTGAAGCCACAATCATGCGCATCCAGCTTATCGTTCCCCATAACCATTTCGTTTCGCCTCAGTTCTTCAATCAGATGTTCACCATGCATGGCACCACGATGATCTTCTTCGTGGCCATGCCTATGGTTTTCGGCTTCGGCAATTACCTTGTGCCCCTCATGATCGGCGCAAGGGACATGGCTTTCCCACGCGTCAACGCCTGGAGTTTCTGGCTCACCGCATTCGGCGGATTTCTCTTGTACTTCAGCTTCGTGGGCGGCTACGGCCTCTATGGCGCCGGCGCCGCTCCGGACGTTGGTTGGTTCGCCTACGCGCCGCTCACAGCCAAAGTATTTTCGTTGGGGCACAGCACAGATTTCTGGACGCTGGGCCTGCTGGTTGCCGGCTTTGGCAGTATCGGAGCTGCCGTCAATTTCGTCGCTACCATTTTTTGCCTGCGGTGTCCCGGCATGACCCTTGGCAAAATGCCCCTCCTTGTTTGGCTCGACCTAGTCATGGCGGTCCTGGTCATCCTCGCTGTTTCGCCTCTTACTGCTGCGCAAGTCATGCTCGCTCTCGACCGTTTTCTTGGCGCGCATTTCTTTGACACCCAGGCCGGAGGCTCCGCCGTTCTCTGGATGCATTTCTTCTGGATCTTCGGTCACCCCGAAGTCTACGTCCTCGTCATTCCCTGCTTCGGGTTCGCCTCGGAAATAATTCCGGTCTTCTCACGTAAGCCTATTTTCGGCTATCCCATAATGGTTGCAGCCAGCGTCGCCATCGCTTTCATCAGCATGAGCGTCTGGGCGCACCACATGTTCACCGTCGGCATGAACTCCTACGGCAACACATTTTTCGCCATGACCACCATGGCCATCTCCGTTCCCACCGGAATCAAAATCTTCAATTGGCTAGGCACTATGTGGGGCGGAAAGCTTATTTTCAAAACGCCCATGCTCTTTTGCATTGCGTTTCTTTTTCAATTCCTCATCGCCGGCCTTACCGGCATCATGCTTTCCGCGGCTCCGTTCAATTGGCAGCTCAGCGCATCGTACTTCGTCGTGGCCCATTTCCACTACGTCATTGTGGGTGCAATTCTCATCACCATCTTCGCCGCCTTCTATTACTGGTTCCCCAAAATGACCGGCCGCTTCTACAACGAGACACTGGGCAAGGTTCATTTCTGGCTTTTCGTCATCGGTTTCCATCTCACGTTCGACTTTATGCACATCCCCGGACTTCTGGGCATGCCTCGCCGCATCTATACGTACGAACCCGGCCGCGGTTGGGAAATCTGGAACCTGATCGTCACCATTGGCGTCTTCTTCCAGATCGCCGGCACCCTAGTTTTTGTCGGCAATCTCCTCTATTCCATGTTCAAGGGCCGGCCCGCTGGAAACGATCCGTGGGATGCGTGGACCCTCGAGTGGTCCGCCTCGTCCCCGCCGCCCGAATACAATTTCGCCAGCATTCCCATCGTGAACAGCCGCCGCCCGCTGTGGGACATCAAGCATCCCGAAGATCCGGACTGGCAGTATGAATAGCGAATTTAGGATGAGTGAGGAGCACTGCATTTGAGCACCGTCGCGCACACGTCGGCACCCATCGAAACGCAGTGGTCCCTGCCGTACAAGGGCCAGGTCGGCATGCTCGCGCTGATTGCGGCGGAATCCGCAATCTTTACCATCTTTGTTGTCGCCTATATTTTCTATATTGGCAAAAGTCTTTTCGGCCCCACTCCCCGCGAAGTGCTCGAACTTCCCATCTTTGCTTCGATCTGCCTGCTCTCCAGCAGCCTCACGATCCATGCGGCCGGTGGCGCTCTGCGCAAAGCAAGTCTAGGCGCGTTTCGTCTCTGGTGGTTTGTGACTCTGGCGCTTGGTTCGATCTTTCTCATCGCCACCGGACGCGAGTGGTATCACCTTATCTACGAGAAAGGCCTGACCATCAGCACCAATCTTTTCGGCACCACCTACTATTCGCTGGTGGGACTGCACGCGTTCCACGTTACCGTCGGCCTCATTGGGCTGTTCACGATTTTACTTTTGGCTTTGTTCGGCAAGATTCATCAAGAGCATTCCAAAAATGTCGACACGTTTGCCATGTACTGGCACTTCGTGGATGTCGTCTGGATTGTGGTCTTCACCGTTGTCTACATCATTGGCCGCTAGAGAGAGATGAAGGAAATGTCTTCACCCAACGAACAATCCGGTCCGCATGGCGCGACATCTACCGCGGTCACGCTGCCCGCGCCCACCGCCTGGCCCATCGTTCTCGCCTTCGGCATCACGCTGCTCATGGCCGGCCTTATCACCAGCCTATCCGTCATGATTTTGGGCGCAATTCTCGCAGTGTCCGGCTGCATTGGCTGGTTCCTCGATGTGTTTCCACACGAAAAGACTGTGCAGGTTCCCATCGAGGCGGAACAAATCTCGATCGTCACTCCACGCCGCGAAGTCACGCGATTGAAAATAGCTCCCGAACTTCACCGCGCACTTCTTCCTCTGGAAACTTATCCTGTTTCTGCCGGCATCAAGGGCGGGCTCGCCGGTAGCGTTGCCATGGCTTTCTTCGCCTGCCTGTATGGCGTGCTGAAGCAAGGCAGCATCTGGTATCCCATCAACCTGCTGGCCGCCACCGTGTATAGGGTTAGCCCCGAAACGCTGAAAGCGTTTCACTTGGACCTTTTTCTCCTTGCCGTCTTCATTCATCTTTTTACCTCCGTCCTTGTCGGCCTTCTTTACGGCGCAATGCTGCCGATGATTCCGCGCCATCCGATTTTTCTCGGCGGGGTCGTTGCGCCAATTTTGTGGTCCGGTTTGCTGCACAGCATGCTGGACCTGATCAACCCGCTGCTCGGACAGCGTGTCGACTGGTGGTGGTTCATCGTCTCTCAGTTTGGTTTCGGGATAGTCGCGGGCCTCGTGGTTGTGCGCCAGCAGCGCGTGCCCGTGAAGCAGTTCATTCCGTTCTCGGTGCGCGCGGGCCTTGAAGCGCCGGGAACCATGGCCGAACGAAAACGCGAGGACCGTGAGCCATGAACCATCGTGGAATCGCATTTCCGCTATTGGCTGCCGTGTTTCTTTGCGCAGGTTGCAGCAACCTGCCCGGGCGCCCCGCCCCAACTTCCATTCCCATCGACCCGGATAACGTCACCGATTTCGATCTGCTCTACCACCAGAATTGCTCCGGCTGCCACGGCGCCGAAGCGAAGGGCGGCGCGGCGCTCTCGCTCGGCGATCCCGTGTATCTCGCCATCGCGGACGACGTGACGCTTCACAAAGTGGTCACCAACGGAATCGCCGGAACTTCCATGCCCGCATTCGCCAAGAGCGCCGGCGGCATGCTCACGGAGAACCAGGTGGACATCATCGCTCGCGGCATTCGCGCGCGCTATTCCAAACCCGACGCGCTCGCGGGTGCCAATCCTCCGCCGTACGCAACTGAACCCGGAGACGCCAAGCGCGGCGCCAGTGTGTACGACACGTATTGTTCCTCCTGCCACGGCGCGGACGGCAAAGGCGGCGCAAAGGCCAGTTCCATTGTTGACGGCACCTTCCTAGCGCTCCTCACTGACCAGGAACTCCGCACGCTGGTCATCGTCGGCCGCCCCGATCTCGGCGCTCCAGACTGGCGAAACAATGTTCCCGGCAAGCCCATGTCCTCTGCAGATATTTCCGACGTTGTCGCCTGGCTAGCCGCGCAGCGTCCGCAATTTCCCGGCCGGCCATATCCCACGCCGGCAAAACCCGCGGGAGAACGCCCATGACCGTGCCCGAAAATCTTTCTCGTCGCGCCATGCTCGCCAAGTTCGGGATGATCTTCAATGGCATCGTCGGCACGATCATCGCGGTGCCCATCGTGCGTTACCTTCTTTCGCCGATCACGCGCGCGCGCAAAACCAGTTACGCAAGCTGGCTCGCTCTCGGCCCGCTCGACCAATATCCCGCCGGCGAAACTCGCCTTGCCACCTTCCGCAATCCCGATGTTGTGCCCTGGGACGGCAAAACCGCGGACAGCGCCTGCTGGGTGCGTTGCATAGACGCCAACACGTTTCAGGTCTTCGCCATTAATTGTGCGCACCTCGGGTGTCCCGTGCGCTGGTTTCCGCAGTCTGGCTTATTCATGTGCCCCTGTCACGGCGGCGCTTACTACGAAGACGGTTCTCGCGCGTCTGGCCCTCCCGAACGCGGCCTCTTTGAATACCCGCACAAAATTGAAGAAGGAAAGCTTTTCATCAAGGCGGGTGAATTGCCCACTCCCGGAAATCCCACTGCCTTGATCCAGATAGGAAAATTTCCATGGGCTTGATCCGTAAAATCGGCGAATGGTTCGATGCGCGCTTGCAACTTGCGGGCGCCATTCGCGAAACCGCGGAGCATCGAGTGCCACGGGATGCGGCCAGCTGGTTTTACGTCTTCGGCAGCGCCGCGCTAGTCGTCTTCGTCATGCAGATTGTCACCGGCATTCTCCTCGCGATGGCCTACGTGCCTTCCGCGGGCGAGGCCTGGAATAGCTTGCAGGCCCTTAATCATTCCATCGCCTTCGGTTGGTACGTCCGCGCGCTCCACGGTTGGGGCTCCAACTTTATGGTGGCCATCGTTCTGATTCACATGGTGCAGGTTTTTCTTTTCGGCGCATATAAGTTTCCCCGCGAACTCACCTGGATCGTCGGCGTCTTTCTGCTTCTCATGACTCTGGGCATGGCGTTCTCCGGCCAGGTTCTGCGATTCGATCAGGACGCGTTCTGGGGCTTAGGCATTGGCGCTTCGATCGCCAGCCGAGTTCCTATTCTTGGTCCGTGGACTGTCCATCTTCTTCTCGGCGGCCCGATCATCGCAGGCGCCACGCTTTCCCGTTTCTTCGCGCTTCATGTTTTTGTCATTCCCGGCCTGCTCATCGGTTTCGTCAGTCTCCATCTGCTGATGGTCCTCAAGCTCGGCATCAATGAATGGCCCATGCCCGGCCGTATCGTGCGCAAATCCACCTACGAAAAGGAATATCACGAGCTCACGCAGAAAGAGGGCACTCCCTTCGTGCCCGGCGCGGTCTATAAAGATATTTTTTTCACCGGCTGCATCCTTCTTGCGCTCGCGCTGGTTGCTGCGTACTTCGGTCCGATCGGCCCGTCCGGCCGCCCAGATCCTACAATCATCCAGACTGCGCCGCGTCCGGATTATTTCTTCTTGTGGATGTACGCGATCCTCTCGCTGCTTCCGCCGCAAATGGAAACGCCCGCGCTGCTTATTGGACCGGTCGTCGGGATTCTTGCGCTTCTTCTGCTTCCGTTTGTCTTCGGCGAAGGCGAAAAAAGTTGGCACCGTCGCCCGGTCGCCGTTCTCATCATTCTCCTCGTAGCGGTTGCGCTCGGCACCTTCACGGATCTCGCAGGCCACGCTCCTTGGAGTCCGGTGATGGATGCCTGGAGTGGCGACCCCATCCCGCCGGCATTCCTGCAGCATCGCTCGGCGCTGGAACGTCAGGGCGCTTTAGTTTTCCAGCTTAAGCAGTGCCACAACTGCCATTCGCTCGGCAACGAAGGCGGCAAACGCGGGCCAGCGCTGGATTCCGTCGCGATCGTTCAAACCGAAGACCAGCTCATTCACCAGGTAATTCAGGGTGGCGGCAACATGCCTGCCTACGGCAAAAATCTCAGTCCGGCGGAAACGACCGCTCTAGTCGCGTTTCTAAAGACTCTGTACCCTGCCGGGCAGCGTCCCGCGAGAGACGCTTCTCGTGCCGTCGTCAGCGAATCCGCGCCCACTACTCCAGCGGCCCAGCCCTAGAACGCGAATGTCTCCGGAAGCGCAATCTCTACTCAACGAATGGTCAACGCCTATCGCGCTCGATATAATCATTTCGCTCACGGCCATTTTTTATTTTCGCGGCTGGTTGGCTCTTCGACGCGCCTCCCCCGGCTTGCTCTCAATTCGGCGCCTCGCAGCTTTTCTAGCCAGCATGTTTCTGCTCTGGGTCGCTATCGGTTCGCCGCTCTCGGCCTTTGACGACGTATCGCTTACTGCCCACATGATCCAGCACATCCTCCTGATGCTGGTTATTCCTCCGCTTCTCCTTCTCGGCGCTCCCGCTCTTCCGCTGCTTCACGGCCTTCCGCAATTGTTCGTGCGCGCTATCCTCGGTCCTTTTCTTCGCTGGTCCCCGGTGCAATCGCTGGGAAAATTTCTCACGCATCCCCTTGCCTGCTGGATTCTCGCTGCAGTTGCCTTAATCGCGTGGCACGTGCCCTCCGCATTCGAACTGGCCCTCCGCTCGGATCTTTGGCACGAAGTGGAGCACATCTGCTTTTTCTCCACCTCGATCCTGTTCTGGTGGCCCGTGATTCAGCCCTTTCCCTCCGAAGCGCGTTGGCCCCGCTGGCTCATCCCCCTCTATCTTTTCTTCGGGATGTTCCCCGGCAGCGCTCTCGGCGCGTTTCTGTTGTTTTGCGACCGCGTTCTCTATCCCTCTTATGTCCAAGCGCCGCCCCTCTTTTCAATCACGCCGTTGACAGATCAGATCATTGCCGGCGCGCTGATGTGGGTTTTGGGAATGTTTGTTTGCCTCATTCCCGCCGTACTCATCACCCTGAAACTGCTTTCGCCGCACACCCTCTTGCCAGGCGCGGCTCTCGCCAGTGCGACTTTGGTCCCCTCGAAAGAATATTCCTCGGCCAATCCGCCTTCGCAGCTATAATTTCGCCCAGCCAGGGTTGCAACTCCCTCCCGGGCGAATCTATGGCCAACCA
>Ga0210390_10003716_pt1 | contig 13041 bp, 18 predicted proteins | sample IncBWH11OmetaG_FD_161050 | JGI IMG/M metagenome (GOLD analysis project Ga0210390, IMG submission 161050) | Forest soil microbial communities from Barre Woods Harvard Forest LTER site, Petersham, Massachusetts, United States - Inc-BW-H-11-O ...
GGCGTCGGCGGCTTCCATCCCGACGGACGCTTCGGACATCCGGCTTGGCGCGGCGCGTGGCCCTATCACCACCCGATGCACGGCTGGGACATGCACCACCAGCATCCGGGCGGCGGCTGGCTCCCGCTCAACCCAGCCGAATTGGGGGGCATGGGCGGCGGGCAGGGCGGACAGCCGGGAGCGCAAGACCCGACCGCGCCCGACCCAAATCGGCCGCCGAAAGAGACGGGCGGGGACGCGCAGCCGCCCGACAAGACGCCGACCTCTGGCGCGATCCCCGGCGTCGGAGCCAAGGATGTCGACGACTACACCCGGCAAGAGGCGAGTAAATGGGGCATCGACCCGAACGTGGCCTCAAAATTTTTGGGACAGGAAAGCTCTTACGGGCAAGCGAAGCGCCCCGGCGACAACGGGACCAGCTTCGGCCCCTTCCAGCTCCACTTCGCCGCCGACGGACGAGCCATGGGCGATGACTTCCGGCGTGACACCGGGCTCGATCCGCGCGATCCCTCAACGTGGAAGGCGCAGATCGACTATGCGATGAAACGGGCCGCCATGGGCGGCTGGGGACCGTGGACGACGACCATGAACAAGCTGGGCTTGAACCAATGGAGCGGCATCACCACCAATCGCCGGTTCGCGGGCCAGCCGAGAACCAACCAGCAACCCTCGAACGTGGTGAAGGCGGCGTCGATCCCGACCTCGCTGCCGCCGTCGAGCCAGCCTATGGTGGCGGGTCCATAGGTTAGACTGTCAACCTAATAGATTGACATATGTCAGATACTTTTGGAGCCAGCGACCTAAACGCCGACATGCCGGGGCTAGGACCGCAGCCGGGGAACGTGCGCGGGCCGCCGACCCAGCTCCCAAGCCAGCTCCAAGGCTTGGTGAAGCACTTCGTTCAGCAAACTCAGGGCAATCCAAACCCCAAATTCCTCCCTCCAGCTCCGGGGCCGGAAGGCGCTCGAGGCGGTCAGCGCAAGAAGCCAGAATTGGGGCCGGTCGACCCTCCCGATCCGACCGTTCGCGCGTTCGCCCCCGTTCCCGCCAATGCGCCACAGCCGCCCCCCAAGTTCAACCCGTACATGCCGTCCATGCCCCGTGACACCGCGCAATGGGGCCAGCCCGAAGCGTTCCCACGCCTCCCGCAGACGTTCGAGCTGCCGGGCATGTATCAGAAACTCGGCGGCTATTTCGCCCAAAACGGCATGTTCGCGAGCGCGCCAATGGGCGCTGGCATGGCCGCCTACTCGAAAGCCTACCAAGACGCTTTCCAGAAGGGGCAAGAATGGAAAATGCGGATGGCGAAAGAGCAATTGGGCCTGCACAGCGCCCAATTGGCCGAACTGGAAGCCCGCGCATCCACCGAATACGCCGATGTTTACAACATGTACGCCGAAAAAGGCGGCGATCTGAACACTCAGACCGTCGGCGGCCGAACTCTGCATGACGCCATTTGGGCCAAGGCGGTCGAACTTGGCGACAAGAACGTCATCGCCATGCTTGAGGACGGGCAGAGCGTCGAGAAGGTGCGCCGCTACCAGATGGATCACGAGGCGCGCGTCCGCGACCTTCAAAAAGCCAACGCCAAGCAGACCGAGGCGGACGCGGCGGCCGAACTCTATGGGCTCCACCCGCCAAGCGCAGCCGGGACGGACCCGTGGGACCGTGGGCCGACCCAGCCCGGCGAAACCCAGCCGACTTCTCCCGCGCCGGGCGAAGTCGCCGGTCCCGGCGCTCCGTCTGGCGGCAAAGACACCCGCGCGCCCGGCGTCGGCGACCCGCTCGACAAAAAGCCCGCCGACGAGGGCGAGAACGCCGACGACATCGGAACCCCGGAAGAAAAAAACATGCACCGGGCGTCCATCTCGGTCCTCAAAGGGCTTGAGCCCCAGGACATCCCCAAATCGGTGCTGCCCTACGCCGGGATACAAGCTCGCGCGCTGCGCGACAAAATGGGCGACATCATCGACCGGGCGAAGCGCGGCGAAATCGCGCCCGATCAAGTCATCCCAGAAATCCGCAAGCAGATCGGCGGCGGTGTCGCCAACGATCTGCAAGACGTTCTCGACTATCGGATGCCCGGCGTCGGCGGCGGCGGGCAGGGCGGCGGCACCGGCGGCAAGGAAGGCGATTACAAGACCCTACTCGGCAACATCGCCTCAGTGATTGATCCGGGCGATCAGGCCAAAGGCCGAGGCGGCTGGGTCGCCGCCAACTATCAGGCGCAAGAGCGCTTCCGAACCGACGTGAACACGCAGACCGTCATCCTGCGCTCGAACAGCCTCGCGGCCGACGGAACCGCCGTCCTTTCCGACCTCAAAGAGCTGGAACGGCAGGGCGTGAAAACGGAAGGGCTCGATCTCAACGGGATCTTGGGCTACGCCACTCGGGATCCGACCTATGCGAAACTGGCAGGCGATTGGAAGGCGTACAATGACGCCTTCAACACCGTCGTCACCGGCGGCCGACATGTCGAGAGCGGCGCGCAGTCGCAAGAGAGCGTCGCCCCCGTGTCCTACGCCTCGCCCGCCGCCTTCCGCGCTGCGATCAAAGGCCACATGAACGATGCGCTGGGCTATCTCGACGGCGAACACAAGCGCTGGGAGAGCATCGGCGGCAAAGAACACAACATGCCGAGCTACAACCCGGCGACCGAAAAACAGCTCCGCAACATCCGCGACATGGACTATCTGACCGGCACCTTCCCCGGTCAGACCTACACCAACAGTAAGGGCGTGACGAAAACGTGGGTTGGGGGGAACCTCAACCCCTACGATCCGAGCAACTGGAAATGACCGACGCGAGCAGCGAGGATTTCGTCAACGGGCTCAAGGAGCAATACGGCGAGCCCGGCCACGACAAGTCGCATCCGATGGCGCCGTGGGGCGGCGGCTTGCTGCAAAAAGGCTTGGAGTACGGCGCCGCGTTCGGCCGAGGCGCCCTGAAACAGGCGGCCGACGCGCCCGGCCTGCGCGCGATCGAGCCGCAAAAGATCGCCGATTGGGCCAAGGAAAAAGACCCCGTCCACCCGGATGTCGAAGCCGCCGGGCGCTATGTGACGCCGACCAACGTCATGCTTGGCCGGTTGCCAGACTTAGGCATGTTGGCGGCGGGGACAGGCGCACCGTTGGCTTTGCGCGCGGGCTCCAAGATCGCGCAAAACGCCTGGAAAAGCGCGGCGGGCGGCGCAGCCAACGCCAATCTCGACACCCCGAGCGGCGATGAAGCGGGCCGCCGGATCGGGCGCGGCGCGGCTGAAGGCTTGGGAACCGGCATGGCGGTGACAGGCGCTCAGGCCGCCGCTCGCGCAATGCCCTACTGGCTTCTCCCCGGCTTGATCGCTGGCGGCGAGCTGGCGGGCGGGCGTTTCATGCCGTGGCATATCCGGCACGCCATCGCGGCAGGCTTGACGGCGCTCGCACTCCGCGCCGCCAAATTACCGGCGGGCCTCGTCGGCGCCGCCGGGGAAGTGGGGGCGCAACAGACAGGAAACGAACCCGGTGGCAGTGAAAGCGAACAACCCGAGCCCTTCTAAGCCGAAGTCAGGCGATCCGCTTGACATCAATGGGCGTCTGTACGCTCAGATAGGCAGGCTTCTCGACGATCTGGAAAGCGCCGACCGCGACGAAAAAATGACGATGCCGCAGCGCATCCAATCGCTGATCGCCGTCGGCCGCATTCTGACCATCTTCGCGACCCTGAGAAAAGGCGACTACGATTATGGCAACAGTGGAAGCGCCGTCCGAAAATATGCCGCCGCGTTCGCGCGCCCCGATGCAGCTCGTGGGGGAAAAAACCCTCCCCGACCAACCCACGTTGTCGAATTTGATAGCGAGCGCGGCGACGACGAGTTCGACGCCTAAAACGATGGCGTCAATCGCGGCGGGGCTCCCCTCGCGCGAAGGCGAGTTTCAACACCGCGCGGCGTGGAAAGCGGGCGTCATGGGGGCGCTCAACCTACTTGCGGTTGTGCTTGCGGTGCGGCTGGTACTTTTGGTTGCGGTTATCGGCGCGCTCTGGCTCGCCAAACTCGCGCTCGACGTGCCGGTCGCCATGCAGATGCCAGCCCTTGTCATGCTGGGGGTCTACTGCGCCACCGTGGTCATTCCAATGGTCTGGCTGTCGAGCCGGAAGTAGCGTGGCTAGAGCCTCTTTGAGGGGCCGCCAGCTACTCCGCATCGGAAAAATCCTCCGAGGCGGGTTTTACCCTACCCCCGCGTCGGACTATGACCCCTTCCGGCATGGGTCGCCACTTCGCCCACCGAGGCGTTCCATCCCTCCTATCACCTTCGTCGACGGTACGATCGGCAAACCAGCCGACGCCCCCCCTCATGCAGGGAACTTCCTCGCCCTCGATCAATCGCCGGGTCCGCAGCGTGTCAGACCGCTGTGCCTTGCCATTCGCCAGCAACCAGCGGGCCGCCGAGCATGACGGAACGCGCCACACCCCGATTTCCTTGCCTTCAAACCAAACCCGATATTGCTGTTCGGTATTGCCCGTCGGCGGAGCGGGCTTGATCCAATGCCCTTCGTCGTGCCGTTTCCGTTCAATGACGATGATGATGTCAGCCATCACTCATCCTCTGCCGGTGGATCATAATTCTTATCAACAAACCACTCGACCAAAGCGAAGCGAATAAAGTATTGCTGAGTAATCTTTCGCTCATAAGCGGCCAGCCGGATCATTTCATGAAACCTTTTGCTCACCACGACCTCAATAGTGATGGTATCAGGACCGGGTGTAAGGCCGCCAGAATAGGGAGAAAGCTCCGCAGCTTTCTCGACCGAGGCGCGCCTTTCGGCCATTTCTTTGAGAAGCTCCCGAGAATATTCTTCGCCTTCCGGCGACTGTAGCCATTTCTCTCGCATGAAGTCCGCGTAAGCCTCAAAAAATCGGTAGGGATTTTCCGGCTTGCCCTTCGCCTGCCGCTCGAAAAATTCGCCCTCGATGCTCGCCACCGCGACCGCCCGCCGCATTTCCAGATCGGTAAGGTCGCAATGAAAGCCGCTGCGCATCTTGCGCATCACGGCGTTGGGCAACGGCGGGGATTTGATGTCGCCCCCGTAGCTTTGGCTGCCGACGGGCTCGATCCCCGCGATTTCACACAGAAGCTCGCCGATGCGCCGCCAAGCCCTGATTTTGATTTCAAGATATTGTTTCAACGATCGGTCGTCGTGTATCTGGAGTGCGTAGGCGGCGAGGGCTTCGGCGCGATTGGCCGTTTCCTTGCACTCGTCAATCGAGTGGCACTCGGCAATCGCCGCAATCATGCGCTCGTAGCGGTCGTTGAGCGGAAACATTTCGTTCACTGATCGTCCTCCTTCGGCAGCTCGCAGCCCAACAGCTTGCGCAAATCCGCCTCGTCTTCCGGCGTCAGCCCGCGCTCCTCCCTCAACTCCGCGACGACTTCGCAGCTCGCGCACCGCGTCGCCGCGTCCGGGCCGCCGTAGCTGAAAACATTCGATTTGCAGTCGGCGCAGACAAACTCATGAGGGCGGTGCATCGCCTAAATCCCCTTCCTCCGGGTTGACCAGCCTCAGTTGCACGTCTTCGTCTTGCTGGTAGGCGACATCGGCGGGCGTCTCGACGTGGCGCACCACGGCATAGGCCCCCAGCGCCCGCGCCCGCTCCGTCGTCTTGTCGAGAACGTCGCAAAAGCTGTCGAGCGCAGCGGCGAGGATCGACTGATAGTGGGGATCGCGAAGCACGTGCCGGTGGAACGGCGGCGTGCGCGGGTTGTACGAGTAGAAATGAACCGTCTCGAACTCGTCGCCGACGAGAAGATGCCCCTGCGTCTGCGCGATGTAGGCGTCGTCAGGCCCCTCAAGCAGATATTGGAGCTGGGTCCACGGCGTTGGGCTCTTGATTTCGAGGCTTTCCTTGTGGCCCTTGAAAATCCGATCCGGCGACGCGCCAATCCGCCCGTCGTTCGACGTGACAAACCCTCCGGGCTCCAATTCGACTTCGTTCACGAACTCAAACTGGCGGACGGCGTAGGGCTCCTGTTCCTTGCCCTGCGCCACCCATTTCACAAATCCAATTTCATCGTCCATCGTCTCGTGGAGTAGCCGTTCCGCCACCAGCCGGTAGAGGTACTTCACCGCCTGCTTCGACGGCGCTCCCGCTGGCGTTACGATCCGGTGGAAGTTGCTCGATGTCGGCTTGCCGAGGCGTAGGCGATACCACTCGCCCGAACCCTGCTCCACCCGGTACAGCCGCATCGCGTTCCTCCAATGCCTTTAGCCTCGCCTCGATCGCCGCAAACCGCGCGTCCGCGCCGCGCGCGAAGCCTTCCATGAACACCGCCGCTTCCAGCAGTCGCGCGTGAGCCTCGCTTTCACCCGTTCTCAGCACTTCAAGCGCTGTGATGTCTCTAAATTTGCCGGTCATCGTCATTGGCCTCCCAAAGGCGTCGTAGGGGATATGCGGCCCGGCGAACTGACGTAGGTCGGGCTTCTTCATGCTCTCCCACTCCAAATCTTCGCGTGAAGTCGCCATCGCTTGCGCGTCCGCGCCGTAGCGGACGAACACCGTCCAATGGTTGAAGCCGGTAATCACGCCGCGCTCCGTCTTGCCGCCGACGAAGCGGTTGCCGGTGTAGAGGACCGTTCGCCCGATGTCGGCTTCCGTCGGCTCGATCATTTCTTTTTTCTTCCCCGTGAACGACTTCGGGAACACCAGAGGCTCCCCGCAGACATCGCAGCGGATTTGGCCATAGGGCTGCGCGACGCCGCAGGCGAAGCAGGCGGCCTCGCTCACTGCCCTTGCAGCCACTCGGCGAAGCCGGGCGACTGATAGTCGATCTGCGCCCGGTGCTTGCCGAGCAAATCCTCGCGCGTCAGGCCCAGCGCCTCGAACATCGCCAACGCCCTCTCGGCGCGTTCCGGCGTCATCGGCTTGCCGGGCGTCAAAACCGATTGTCCGCAGCACAGGCAGATGTGCATGTCCGTCGTGTTATCGAGCCATTCCGCTTTCATTGCAGTCGCTCCCTTAAAGCCGTTGTCGCCGGGTCAGGATCGGGTAGGGGGATGTCGAAAGACGGTCCCGGCGCGGCAAGCTTTGTTCCCGCCGGGACCGTCTCCCGCTTGGCGATGCTCACAACCGGGGGGCGGTTGTTTCCTCCGCATCGCTGTCGCTCGTGAAAGTGCCAAATGCTGAAACAGTGCGCGTCGGCCGGGCTCGACAGGAGCGCCAGCAAGAGAACGGCTCTCATTTCGCCGCCCTCCGTTGCTTCTTCTCGCGAAGCGCCATGATGAGGCGCGGGAAATCGCGCTGTCGGATGTCCTGCAAACTCTCGGCGCCCGAAACCATCGTCTTGAGGAACGCCGCCTCGTCGGTCGCCGTCGCCCTGATTAAATCGGTCAGCTCCTTGAGCTGCGTCGCGTCGATCAAGGCTTCCATCGCGCCGCGCGCGTCGTCATCCTTGCCCTTGCGCACAACGTTGCACAGATCGTCGGTCACATACCGCTTGGCGTAGCGCCGCGACGAACCGCGCGCCTGTAGCTCGTTGCGCCCCGGACCCTTGTCGGGCGGCAGCGAGTAAGTTGACGAACGCTCGTAGCCCCAGCCGCTCAACGTCCCTGTCACCGTCACGCCGTTGGCGTTGTCGGAGGACGAAAACGAGATGGCGAAACCATGCTTGGCGAGGAGCGGGCGCAAGATCACGTCCATCCCCTCGATTGTGGTGAAGGCGTAGCGCCCCATGACGCGCCCGTCCTTGACCAACTCGACGGTGCCATCGCGCTCGACTTGCGGCAGCTCCGCCGAGAACGCCGCGAAATGTTCTTGGAAGGCTTCGCGCGCTTGGTCGGTCAGAAGCTCACGCCGCATCTTGAGCATGACTTCCATTTTGTCGGCCGGAATGTCCGGGTTGTTGAGCATCTGCATCAGCATCAGACCGAACGCTTCCGCTGGCGCGGTGCGCTCGATGCGCTCTACGATCTGGCCTTCGTTGCCTTGGTCGTTCATTGCGTCGGCCCCATTGGCTTGTCGTAAATCAAGACCAGATCGCGAACCGTCTTGACCCATTGCTCTAAGATCGCCTCGCGCATCTCATGCTCGCCGCGCACGTCGCCAATGATCTTGTGGCCGTGCAGAAAGGTCGCCATCGTCTCCGCCAGCGCCGCCCCGATCGCGTCGGGATCTTCACCAGCGAACACCACGCGGCACATGGCCGCGAGAGCAAGCGCCCGGTCGGTCAGCTCGTGGGCTTGCTCCCGCGTCGTCATCAGTCAGCCAGACCCGACAAAATCGCCAAGATGCGGGCGACGGTTGCGCTATTGGTGGTGGTGGCGATCATCCGCCCCTTGACGTAGAGCGAAACGTCCACAGCATCCGTCGTCTCGCCGTGCAACTCGCGCTCCAACGCCTCGACGCCAATCCGACGCGCTGTTTGATACGTCCGCGCATATTCCGTCGCCGGGTCTAATTCCTCGACCCTTGGATGTTCGTTCATTCCATTTTCTCCGGGTTGTGGATGAGCTATGGTGTCATCCTTGCGCTCTGTCGTCAAGTCCTGTATGTTACACTCAATGACGTTCGATTGGGCGACATACAACAGTTGGCGGGGCATGAGGCAGCGATGCCACCGTCCCGCCGACAATAAATTTCGGTGGTATGGCGGACGTGGGGTTGCGGTTTGTGAAAGGTGGCGATCGTCGTTCGAGAATTTCCTTGCCGACATGGGCAAACGGCCAGATGGATTGACAATCCATCGCATTGACAACGATGGAGACTACGAACCGGGAAATTGCAAATGGGCTACTCGCGCGGAGCAAGAGGCTTCCCGGCAGGGGAAACCCCGCCTCGTGCCTCCCTCTCGCAATATCCTCACGCGACCGGGTGTTAACATCATGAACTTTGAACTCGTTCTGGCAACCGCCGTGCAGAAAGCGCCGCTCCCTGCGCTCGCCAACGACTTGCGCGCCGTCGCGCACAAGCTGCGCTACCCCATGGCTGCGATCCTCGCCAAGGTGCCGGGGGAGACGTTGGCGGAACGGGCGCGCAAGATCGGCGTCTCACGCCAGACCATGTACGTGTGGGCGGCGGAGAAATTCCGCCCCAGCACCGAACAAGCCACGATCATCGCCGAACTGACCGGCGTGCCGATCGAGCAAATCCGAGACTATCAGGAGGGCGACCATGACGGGAGCGACGGAGCTGGAAAAGCGGCTCGAAAAGCGCGTCCGCGAGTGGCGAAAGCAAGCCGAAGCCTACCGGCTGGCGCAGCACGATTGCGAGCCAAGCGAGGAGGAGTGGCACTTAAACCGGGAAAACGCGGACACGTTGGAACGCTGCGCAAGCGAACTCGCAAGCGACCTGTCAGCGGGGAGAGTGTTTAGGCGATCCCAATACAGCCCGCGAAATCTTGTAGACCCCGGCTTCGATGACCCGGTTTCTTCCTGATAAATGCCCCTGCGGCTTGCCGTGGCGTCTCTGCCCGAAGCGATGGGACGGCATGTGCCCTGACACCGACGAGAGGCGCGTGGCGGCCTTGTGGCATCAAGCAGGATTTAGAGCCCTTTACGAAGGAACGGAAAGTTTCCGCTGCCCACGCTGCGGCGCGGTAAGCCACAACCCCAACGATGTGCGAGAGGGCTATTGCGGACGCTGCCACGTGTTCGTGGCTGACTAAGCGAACCCGCTGCGTGTCCCCTTGTTGTCGATCGTCAGCGCCTGATGGCGCGGCGTCATGTCAGCGGCGCGCAGACCCAAATGGACCCAGCTATCAAATTCGTGGATGAGCTGGTCGACCCCCAGCGCCTTCATGTGCGAATGTAGCTTGTGGCAGATCGCCTTTGGCGTCCCAAAACCGGGGCAGCTAAAGTCGACCGCGAGCCCGCTCATGTGCGCGGAACTCTTTGAGCCCCCCACCGCCGCGTTCACCGCCGGGCTGCGATAGCCCGAACTGACCAAGATGGGCTTATCGCCCAGAATGGTGCGGACCTCCTCCATCACATCGGCCGTGCGCTTCAAGTTCGCGCGCTCCGGGCTCCCCACCGGCGGCACGTTGGGAATGCCTTTTCTGGCCGCCGTCTGGCTGTCCGTAAATTCTTCGAGCGTGAAATGCTGCGTCAGTTCGGTCATGTCATGTACCTGGGTTGACAGTCTAACCTACCGTAGCGTGAAACTTCGTGTGTTGTGAGTCTGTTAGCCAAAATCGTGACATCCTAACACAGGCTCGTTGTCTTTAAAAACCTACCCGTTCCCCACATTGCATTTGCGTGAATAGGCATTTTGCCCCATGGTCGACTTGCGCCATATCACGTGCTTTTCCGAAGCCTCGAGCATTCGCATAGCAACGTCAGGTATAGCTGCGTATAGTCTCTCTTGCTCGAATGCCTCTTGACTTCACTATACTTGCGATTACTTGCGCTCTACTCTACTCCTTCGCCTAGCCCGCACCTGTGTCGCGCAGCTTCGGGAAAACAGTAGTACCTGAGCCTTCTGTGAACGTCTCTCGGACCGGAACTAGCAACCGAGTGCGGAGCAGGCTCGAGGTTTTTCCCAAGCTGGAAAAAGTGAACCGGCTACTCCCGATTATTTTGGGGAAATTGCCCGCATTTTTCTGGAAACATTTGTGGGATTGGGGACGGCGCTCGGCCACGGGGGAGGATGGGGGAGGAGGAATGTGGGGGCTTCCCTGCGCGCGCGCGCGAGCGCATAAGGGGGTCGGTTTATATCGTCCCCCGTCCTCCCCCTCCTCCCCCTAACCAAACGTGCGGAGTTCGTGAAATGGGTGAAAAGAAGCGGCGCGCGATGAAGCTGGAGCCGGTCAGTCAGCTTGAGGTGTTTGACCCTAGAGCCTTGGGGAACAACGTGGATCAGGTTCAGCGCGAGGCGGTGATCCAGAGCATCGAGCGGGTCAAGCATCGGCCGACGGCGATGTGCGGGGCGTGCGACTACGAGTTCCGCTTTGGCGAGCTTCCGGCGCGGCTGTACGTTCTTCGTCCGTTCATCGATCCGGGCGAGGCGTTCGAGTTCCTATCCGGCTTCGTTTGCCGGTCGTGCGTCGACGACCCGGACCTCGTGGCGAAGATTTTCGGCAACATCCGCAAGCACAATCCGCACCTTCAACTGGTCCAGCCGGGGTCGGCTTGAGGCTTGAGCATGAGCCCGTGGACGTACAGGTTGCCGACGATTTTCGTCTGTTTGAACAACAGGGTGATGGCTTGGTGGAAGGTGGAATAGCTCAACCGTTCCTCGCCGTTGCGATCGGCCCAAGCGTTGAACGAGGTTCGCAGGATTGAGGGCTTGGTGCGCGCATCCGGCCAGCGTTCGCAGCAATCGTCGATCCACCGCGCCATGCGGTCCTGCATCGAGAAATAGTCGTCGACCGCGTTGGTCACGTCCTCGGGCGGCTTGAGCCCGGTGCGCTGCCATTCGAGGCAACCGTCGATCATCCATCGCAGGATGCCGGGCCATTCGGCTTTCAGGGCTTCCTTGAGGTTCGGATCGGGCTCCGCTGGCGAGCTGTCGAAGCGCACGATTTTGATGCGGCGCCTTAGCCCGGTGGCGATGCTTTTCACGTCGGGGACTTGCTCGCCCTGATAGACGAGCTTGAACGTTCCCTCGAAATCGAACGGCTGGCCGGTTGGGTGGCGGCCGGTGATTTTGTCGCCGCCGGTCATTTCGTTGACAAAGGCGTCGTTCCACGTCGCGCCCTTCTCGGGTTCGGACGCCAGCACGAGCCGGGTGTTGAGGAGCTGCGCGCGGTAGTATTCGAGCGCCCGCCAGCCCGTGTCGGTGAACATGACGGACGGCACCGGGCGAGCATAGTCGCGCAGGATCGAGACGAGCGTCTTGGTCGCGGTCCCCTTGCCGGTTCCCGGCTTTCCAGCGATGAAAAGCAGGCTTTCCTCGCGGGTGCTTCCGGTGAGCGCGTAGCCGAAAAATCGCTGCAAAAATCGGATGTTTTCCGCCTTTTGGTCAAGGGCTTCGTTGAGGAACTTGATCCATTTTGGACAGTCGGTGGTCTGCCTCGGGATGACGGCGACGATCTTGGAAATCATGTCGGCCGGTAAGCCGGGGCGGAGGTTGCCGCTCACCAAGTCGACCACGCCGCCCGGCGTGCCTATGAACCACGGGTCAGCGTCCCAATCGGCGTTCGAGGTTGCGAAATCTGGCGTCGCGCGCGCGGCCAATTCGACGGCGCTGGCGAAGCGGATTTTGCGGCTAGGGCCGGTTCGAGCGAGCCCGCGACAGAGTTCGAGGACGTCGGCGAAAACTCGCTGCTTGCGGTCCTCGCGCCAGTAGTGTTCGCCCCAAATGAACCATCGCTTGATGTCGTGATTGTACCGCAGGCGATCCTTGTTTTGCTGGACGAACAGGAGGAGGGCGCCTTGCTCGTCGACCTGTGTGGTGGCGGGGACCAGCCTGACGGGGCTATTGGCCATTGTCGCGCTCCTGCCGCCATGCCTTGGCGTCGCGACCGAATGCTGTGTCGGGCTCCGCTTCGCCCAGCCGCTTCACAAGAGCGAGAGTTGTCCGGGTGAGGACGGCGATTTGTCGGGCGTGGTGCTTGGCGATTTCGCCGTCGCCGCGCTCGACGGCGAGGCGGAAGGCGTCCCAGAGGTTGAGCGCCATTTCGGCGTCCCGTCTGAGTTCGTCGTACCGCTGCAAATCGAGGGCGTCGGCGATATCGGGCATAGAAATTCCTCCAAGTGTTTGCGGCAGAACCATTGCGGGTGGCGAGGCCACCCAACCGCAACGAAGGCGAGGAGGGAGCCGCACACCGAACAGGGATGATCGCCGGGGTAAGGCTGATAGGGGGCAGGCGGCGCGGAGCCGCGCACGAGCGCATCGAGCGACGCTCTGTGTAATTCTACCCAGTTGTCAGGAGGGGATTTTTCGCCTACATTCGGCATCACCTTCCTCGTGCGCGTTAGCGACCGTTGGCGGGGCTTTGGATTTGCCTTCCGAAGTTAGGGGCTGCGGCGCACGTCGCGGCCCCTTTTCATTGATGCTATGCTCGCCGTCGCCCCGCGTCGAGACGCCAGCAATAGTGTCAACATGTTCCTTCGACACCCCAGCGATAG
>Ga0210390_10003717_pt1 | contig 13040 bp, 10 predicted proteins | sample IncBWH11OmetaG_FD_161050 | JGI IMG/M metagenome (GOLD analysis project Ga0210390, IMG submission 161050) | Forest soil microbial communities from Barre Woods Harvard Forest LTER site, Petersham, Massachusetts, United States - Inc-BW-H-11-O ...
CGCATCATCCATCGCGGTGGGATAGGGATAATCCGGCGGCATCCGGTAATCCACAGAAATCACCTTGAACCCACCGAACCCGGCAAGCTCGATCGCTTCCTTGGTCGCCGCCTCACCCGGGCTCAGCACATAGGCGCCACCGTGCACGTGCACCAGCACGCGGTTGCGATTGCGCGGCGGGATCACCTTCGGCGTCACGATGAACGCCTTCACGCCATCGATCGTTGTCGGCTGCACCGTCACGCCCAGCTTGTCGCGGATCTCCGGCAGTGTTGCGACCACTGCCGCCGCGGCCTTGCCCACGATCGCCTTCCACTCGTCCGGCGTCTTCGGCACTACGTTCCATGTGGGATTGTAAGGCTGCGCGATGATCGCCTGCATCTGCGGGCTGACGGCATCCGGCACGGGAAGCACCTTCGCCGGCACTTGGCGCGCTCCCGGCGGTACGGGCTGCGCAAAACATGGTGTGCCGATCACCATCAGGGCCAGCGCCGCAGTATGCGTGAGCCTCATCGTCGTTCCCCCGTTGTTGACAGTGTCATTCGGCGCTCGCCAGGATCGACTCGATTGACATAACGAGCAAGACACATGCTGCCACTCGATGACCGGCTGCGCATCGGCATCCAGACAATCCACCGCCGCACCGAGCCGGCGACCGGTCCATGGCTGCCAAAGATCGATGAATTGACCAGGCTCGTGGAGCTGGTCGATCGCAGCGGATATGACTCGCTATGGGTTGGCGATCACATCTCCTTCGCCGTGCCGGTGCTCGATCCGCTGTTACAGCTTGCGCAGGCGGCGATGGTAAGCCGGCGGCTGACGCTCGGCACATCGGTCTATCTGCTGCCGCTGCGCCATCCGGCGCCGGTGGCCAAGCAGGTCGCCACTCTGGATCATCTGACCGAGGGCCGGCTGATCTTCGGCGTCGGTGTCGGAGGCGAGTTTCCACGCGAATACGAAGTATGCGGCGTGCCGCGCAACGAACGCGGCCCGCGGTTGACCGAAGGGATCGCATTGCTGCGTCGCTTCTGGAGCGGCGAGCCGGTCAGCCACGCGGGACGGTTCTATGGCCCCTTCACCGACGTGCCGATGCAGCCACCGCCACGCCAGCCCGGCGGACCACCGATCTGGTGTGGCGGGCGTTCCGATGGCGCGCTCAGACGCACCGGGCGGCTGGCCGACGGCTGGCTCTCTTACGTCGTCACCCCAGAGATGTATCGTTCCGGCCTGGAGAAGATCGATGTGGCCGCGCGCGAGGCCGGACGCAGCATGACGAATTTCGCGACGGGGCATCTGCTGTTCACCCGCATCGACGACAGTTATGAGCAGGCACTCGATGCCGCGACGGAGACGTTGAGCGTGCGCTATGCGATGGACTTCCGCAGAGCGGCACAGCGCTATTGCGCACTCGGGAAGCCGGAACAAGTGGTGGAGCGCGTCCGCGAATTCCACGCTGCCGGCGTGCGGCACGTGATGCTCGATCTGCTCGGGCCGTACGAGCAGCGCGACGCACAGATCGCGCGCTTCGCAGCCGAGGCCATGCCGCTGCTCCGCGACCTGATGGGGAACGCGACGTCATGATATCCACCCGACGCGACCTGACTGCCATGCTGCGGCCACGCTCCATCGCGCTGGTCGGCGCCACCGACCGATCGCGCTGGTCACAGAACACCTTCGACAACCTCATCAACCGGAAGTATCCGGGCAAGGTGTATCTGGTCAGCCGCCGTGGCGGCACCGTGCATGGCCGCAGCGCAGCAATCTCATGCGGCGCGGTCGGCGCGCCGATCGATCTCGCGCTGCTGATGGTGCCGATGGCCGCGATCGATGAGGCGATGGCCGAGCTTGCCGCGGCGGACGTACACAACGCGGTGATCCTGACTTCGGGCTTTGCCGAGACCGGCCACAAGGGCGCCGATCATCAGGCACGGCTCGCGTCATTGGCGCGCCAGCACAATGTATCGTTGCTCGGCCCTAACTGCCTGGGCTTCGTAAATTTCATCGACAATGTGCCCCTGTGGACTGGCGGTTTTCGCGCACCCTCCAAGCCCGGCTCGATCGCAGTCGTCACCCAGAGCGGCGCGAACGGCAGCTTCATCTCTAGCCTGGCGGCGCAACACGAGATCGGCCTGTCGCACATGATCTCGACCGGCAACGAGGCCGACCTCGACTGCGCGCACTTCATCGACCATCTGATCGACCAGCCTGACGTGCGCGCAATCGCGCTGTTCGCTGAGACGATCCGCCATGCGCCGAGTTTTGCCGCAGCCGCACGACGCGCGATCGCTGCGGCCAAACCGATCGTGGTGCTGAAGATTGGTCTATCGGAAATCACAGCGCGGTCCGCGCAGGCGCACACCGGCGCACTGGTTGGTGACGATCGCGTCTTCGACGGCGTATGTCGCCAGTACGGCATCGTGCGCGTGGAGTCGATCGAGGACCTGCTGTTCACCGCCGAAGTGATCACGCGCACCGGCGTGCTGCGGCCGCAGGGCATCGGCGTGGTATCGATCTCCGGCGGCGCGTGCGAAATCGCCGCGGACCGCGCGCAGGTGCTGCACATGCCGATGCCCGCCCTGTCCGAAGCCGCGGTTGCCGAACTGCGGACCGCCCTGCCGAGTTTTGGCACGCCCAACAATCCATTGGACATAACGGGCGGCGCGGTATTGCAACCCGATCTGTTTGAGCAGGGCCTGCGGATCCTGGGCAAGCAGCCCGAATTCTCCGCCGTCGCCTGCCTGTTCGACGTGCCCGTCGCCGACGAGCATGCGACCGAATTCGTGCTTGCCGCATTGCGCCACATCAAGGCGGGCCTGCACGCCGCCAGTGTCCCAGCTCTCATGATCAGCCACACGGTAAAGCCGGTGACAGAGACGTCAACGCGCATCATCGAGGAGATCGGTCTGCCGTATGTCAGCTCCGGTCTGCATCACGGCATGAATGCGTTGGGCAACGCGTTCTGGTGGTCGGAACAGTATCGTCGTCTCGCCGGCACATCGGCGTCGATTGCGACAATTGCTGATGCAAGCGAGCGGCCGCACTCGGAACGCGCAACGCTGGATTACCTCGCGCGGTGCAACGTGCCGGTGGTGCCGGCGACATTGGCGCGCAATGCGGATCAAGCGGTGGCCGCGGCGCGTGCGATCGGGGATCGCGTGGTGCTGAAGATCGCCTCCGACGACATCGCGCACAAGAGCGATATCGGCGGTGTCGCGCTGAACCTGGAGGGCGACGTCGCGGTGGCCGACGCGTTCCAGCGCATCATGGCGGTGGCGCCCACCGGTGCGCGCGTCGATGGAGTGCTTGTGGCTCCGATGCGCAGCGGCGGCTTGGAGCTGTTCGTCGGCTGCACGCGCGATCCCCAATGGGGGCCTGTTATTGCGGTCGGTCTCGGCGGCGTGTGGGTGGAGGTGTTGCAGGATGTTGCACTGCGTCCTCTGCCGATCGGCGCGACGGAAGTGAAGCGCATGTTCGCCGAACTGCGCGGTGCCAAACTGCTGCACGGCATACGTGGCATGCCGGCCGTCGATCTCGATGCAGTCGCCGCGGTGATCGCACGCATCGGCGATGCCGCAGTGGCGCTCGGGCCGGACCTCGAGGCGCTGGAAGTGAACCCGCTATGGGTTCGCGGCAGCGAGGTTGAGGCGCTGGACACGTTGGCGGTATGGCGTTGAACCCATTCTCCCCCTCCCCTTGCGGGAGGGGGTCCGGGGAGGGGAAGAACCTAGCGGGGGAGGAACGACATGGACCTGAGCCTGTCCGACAAACATCGATCCTTGCAGGACGAAGTGCGCGCATTCGTCCGCGAACACGGCCACAAATCGCCGAAACTCGGCGGTGGCCGGAAGCGGCCTGACCAAAAAGCGCTGGACTGGCAGAAGTTGCTGGTCGATCACGGCTACGTCGCGCGTGCCATCCCACGCCAATACGGCGGCTTCGGCGCCGAACCCGACGTGCTGGAAGCGGCGGTGATCGCGTCCGAATTTGCCGCTGCCGGTATTTATGCCGGCCTGACCAACCAGGGCATCAGCATGCTGGTGCCCACACTTCTGGAAGTCGGTACCGACACGCAGAAGAAGCAGTGGATCGAAAAGACCATCCGCGGCGATGTCATCTGGTGCCAGGGCTATTCGGAGCCAGGTGCCGGTAGCGACCTTGCATCACTGCAGACCCGCGGCGTGTTGCAGGATGGGCATTTCATCATCAACGGCCAGAAAATCTGGACCAGCTCGGCTCACTATGCCGACATGATGTTCCTGCTCTGCCGCACAGAGCCGGACAAGCCAAAGCACGAAGGAATTTCCTATCTACTGCTGTCGATGAAGACGCCTGGCATTGACGTGCGACCGTTGCGTACCATGACCGGCCGCGCCGAGTTCAACGAGGTGTTCTTCACCGACGTGCAAGTTCCCGAAGACCAGATCGTACTCGGGCGCGGCAAAGGCTGGTATGTCGCCAACGTGACTTTGAAACATGAGCGCTCGATGATCGGCAGCGCCGAGAAGATGACGACACGATTGGAACAGCTCATCGCACTGATGAAGTCGAATGGCGTGTTCAACATGGCCGAGTACCGCGACAGGTTGCTGAAGCTGCAAGGCGAGGTGATCGCCTGGAAGGCGCACAACCTGCGCCTGCTGACCGAGACCGCGGAAGGCGTTGATTCCGGTGTCAGGCGCATGATCATCAAGTATGGCGGCACGATGCTCGGCTTCCGTCTTGCCGCGCTCGCGGTCGATGCCCTCGGCACGGCCGGGCTGCCATTTGAAAGCGCCGGCGAGGATGCCGAGGACGATGACGCGACAACATGGAACATCGACTATCTGTACGATGTCGGCCTGATGATCGGCGGCGGCTCCAACAACATCCAAAAGAACATCATCGCCGAACGCGGCCTCGACCTTCCGCGCGAGCCAAAGATCGCGAGGGCCTGATGGAATTCGCCCTCAGCGAGGAGCAACGCCTGTTCGCGGATTCGCTGCGCAGTCTCCTGGCAGATCGCGTGCCGATCGAAGCACTTCGCCGCCACGCGGAGATCGGGTCCGGCTTCGATGCCGAATTGTGGGAAAGTCTGACCGAGCTCGGCCTCCCCGGACTGCTGGTACCCGAGCGCTTCGGCGGTGCGGGGCTCGGCATTCTGGATGCCACAGTGGCAGCGGAAGCCCTTGGCGGTGCGGCGGCTTTCGCCCCGTTCGCTGGCAGCGTCGTCATGGCAACTCTCGCGTTCGTACACGGCGCGACGGAGGAATTACAGGACGCGTGGCTGCCGCGTATCGCCGCTGGTGAGGTGCGCTTCGGTGTGGGGTTCGGTGGCACTGCGACCCTGACTGCCGGGCGTCTTTCCGGGCGTGTCGCTGCGGCAATCGATGCCGGCTCGCCGACGCATTTGTTGGTCAATCTGACCGACGGCAACGCCGCCATCATCGCGGCTGATGCAGAAGGTGTCTCGCGGCAAATGCATCGCAGCATCGATCGCACGCGGCCAGTGACCGACCTCACCTTCGACAATGCGCGCGCGGTGTTGCTCGATGCGGCGAACCAACCAATCACGGCGGCACAGCGCGTACTGGATGCCGGGCGCATTGTACTTGCCGCCGACACGTTGGGCGCGGCCCAGCATATGTTTGATCAGGCACTCGCCTTCGTGAAGCAGCGCACGCAGTTCGGCCGTGTTATCGGCAGCTTCCAGTCTGTCAAACACCAATTCGCCGACATGGTGACGATGCTGGAGCCCTGCCGCGCCATGGTGTGGTACGCGGCCTACGCACAGGATGCGCTGCCGGGCGAGGCACGACTTACGGCACTGCAAACGAAGGCGCATCTCGACGATGTCGGTCGCGACATCGCACGCATGGCGACGGAGGCGCACGGGGGCATGGGGTTCACCGACCTGCTTGGTCTCCACTACTGGTTCAAACGCATCAGCTTCAATCGCCAGATGCTGGGTAGCCCTGAGCATTGCCGCGATGAGGCCGCCCGCTTGCAGGGGTGGATAACGTGAATCGTTTGCTGTGATCGCATTCGACGTCCGGCACTACGACAGCATCGGCTCGACCAACGACGAGGCGATGCGGCTGGCACGCGAGGGCGCGGCGCACGGTACCGTGGTTCATGCGGACGAGCAGACCGCCGGCCGCGGCAGACTGTCGAGGCGCTGGCTCAGCCCCCCCGGCAACCTCTATCTGTCGATCGTGCTGCGGCCGGATGTACCGACGGCGCGCTCCGTCGAGATCGGCCTTGTCGCCGCGCTGGCGGTCGCGGATGCGGTGGACGCGCTGCTGCCGCAGCACGTGCGCGCAACGCTGAAATGGCCGAACGATGTGCTGGTGCATGACGGCAAGATCGCCGGAATCTTGCTGGAGCAGGCGGACGACACGCTGGTTGTAGGCATTGGTCTGAACGTACTGCAAGCGCCGAGTGGCGTTTCGTACCAGGTGTCAACCATCGTCGGCTGCGGCGGATTGGCCACTGTCGATGGCGCTCGCGAGAAACTTCTGTCAGCGTTGGCGAAGTGGTTCGGTATATGGCTGCAAGAGGGCTTCCCGCCGATCCGTGCGAGCTGGCTCGCACGTGCGCATCCGATCGGCGCCACGCTCAGAGTACGGCTCGCGGACCGATTGGTTATCGGCCGGTTCGCTGGCATCGATGAAGACGGCGCACTGCTGCTCGATGCGGCGGACGGCCGTACGCGCATCGTTGCGGGCGACGTGCAGGCGGGATAACCGCCCAATCATCAAACGGACCAAAGGAGGCTGATATGGACTTCGGCATCGGCATCGCGACGTCGCACGATTCATGGAAGCTCGCGCAGCGCGCCGAGGAACTCGGCTTCACACACGCCTGGTTCTTCGACACACAGATGATTACCGCCGACTGCTTCGTCGCCATGGGTGCCGCAGCCATGAAGACTTCGCGTATCCGTCTCGGTACCGGCGTGCTTGTGCCGTCCAATCGCATCGCCGCGGCGACGGCCAATGCCTTCGCCACGCTGAACGGCATGGCACCTGGCCGGATTGACTTCGGCGTTGGTACAGGCTTCTCGGCGCGTCGCGCCATGGGCCTCGGCGCCATGAAACTCGCCGATATGGAAGAGTACATCCGCGTCGTCTACGGCCTGCTGAACGGCGAAACGCTGGAGACAAACATCGAAGGCAGGCGCAAGAAGATTCGCTTCCTCAATCCCGACTTCGGCCTGATCAACACACGCGATCCAATACGGCTGCACGTCTCGGCCTATGGCCCCAAGTCGCAGGCGCTGACGGCAAAGCTACATGCCGGGTGGAAGAGCTTCGTGTCCGACGTGCCAGGTGCCATGACCGCATTGGAGAGCATGCAGCAGAGCTGGAAAGCCGCAGGTCACAACGCTGGGGACCTTTACGCGACCGCCTGGGCGTGCGGCTGCGTTCTCGCAGACGGCGAACCCGCCGACAGTCCGCGCGCGGTCGCGCAGGCCGGACCGCGGGCAGCGGTGTTGCTGCATCGCGCGGCGGATCTCGATATGGAGGGTTGGCAGAACACATCGCCGGTGCCGCCATCGGTGCAGGAACAGGTGACCGGCTACATCGACACGGCGCGCGGCTTCGAACCGCAGGATGCGCGCTACCTCAACAACCACCGCGGCCATTTCGTGTTCGTCAAGCCGGAGGAGCGGAAGTTCATCACCGCCGAATTGATCCGGCACACAACCTTTACCGCCACCGAGCAGGAATTGAAGCAGCGCGTCGAGGCCCTGCGCAGCGCAGGTTGGAGCCAGCTCGTCATCCCGATCACTCCCGGAGAGGAACGCGCGCTCGAGGACTGGGCTCGGGTCAAGCGCGCATTCGACTGATTGAATTGAGATTTTCGCGTCTTGCGGGTGACGCTACCCAGCGGCCTCAATCAGGCGTATCCTGGGTCCAGGAACAAGCCGATCATAGGGGATACTAAAGCCTTGCGACCGCCCAGGAACGACCGCCAACGGCCACCACGCCGCCGCGGTTTTGATGACGACAACTTTTACGGCAGCGCGCCGCCGCCAATGCCGTTTCCCTCGTTTGCCTCCAGCGCGGCAGGACCGGAGTCGGAGGCGACGGTCAAGTGGTTCAACGCCGAGAAGGGTTACGGTTTTGTGGCGCTGAGCGACGGCTCGGGCGACGTCTTCCTGCACGTCAACACGTTGCAGGCTGCCGGCGTCCAGACCGTCAGCCCCGGCGCCACGCTCCGGATCCGCGTCGGCCAGGGGCAGAAAGGGAAACAGGTCGACCAGGTGGTGTCGGTCGATGAGAGCACCGCAGCCGCGACTCCCGCGCGACGGCCGGGCGGCTTCCAGCAGCGCCCGCAGCGCAGCTTTGAGGGAGGCCCGCGACGGCAGGTCGATCTCAGCACCGCCGTCGAGATGATGGGGACGGTGAAGTGGTACAACCCCGACAAGGGGTTCGGCTTCATCACTCCGCAGTCGGGTGGCAAGGACGTGTTTGTCCACGCGACGGTGTTGGAGCGCGCCGGTCTTGCTCCGTTGCAGGAGGGCCAGTCGGTGCGGATGGGCGTCGTGCAGGGCGCAAAGGGGCCGGAAGCCGGAACGATCAGCGTGGACTGATCAAACTGTCGCGAGCGTTTCGAAGACATCGCCGCCGGGCACAAGGCGAGAATGTGTCGCCGGTGCCATAGCGTGTAGAACGTCAGCTTCCATCACGCGACGCTGTGCTGCCGACGACTGATGTGAGTGAGCAGCAGCCGCACCTTCGCCGGGTCGGCGCCGGGTTGGGTTGCCGCCAGTGGCCCAATCCGTGATCCCTGCCCCTTGATCCAATCGGCCGATCGGCATGGCATAGCCGTGTCTTGGAGCGAACGGCTGCGCCTCTTCGGCCATTTACGCAGGATCCTCCTTGCCCAACCCACCACGCAGCTTCATGCCATCCGCCAGCCGAAACGCTGCCTTCGCCACGCCCGAATCCAGCAACGGGATGCGTCCCTCCATCGCATGCGCCATCAGGCAGCGGTCCAGCTTCAGGAGCACACCGGGTGGCGCCCAATCTGCCATTTCGCTCCCAGTCGCGAGCGTCCCGTGTCCAACGTCTCGGCCTCCGCAGCGACGATACCGTCGCGCCAGGTCGACGGGCGCGCGCCCAGCACATCTACTGCCGCGCCCCCGCATCGCGCGGCCGCCGCGCCACCATGGCCCCATTGCGGTGTGGCAGCGAGGATAGCCGGCAAAGATCTCGTCACCACCCTCGCCGCTCAGCACCACCTTCACGTCCTGCTCTGTCGCAGACGAGCGGGCCAGCGAACAGCGGCTGGTCCACGGTGGCAATATCGATGATCGAGAGCCGGTTGTGCACGAGCGCGATGCGGCCGACGACCGCGTGGCGGCACTGCGTGGACCGCGATGCCGCAAGCTGTCGATCAGTCGTGCCAGCGTAGCGGGATCAGGGGGCGGCGCGGCGCTCGACAGAACCAATCCAGCAATGCCGCTCATCGGACGGAAATGTTCCCTTCGATCAGTTCGCCGCTCCGCGGCCTATATGAGGGAAGCATGCCACGCCAGATCCTGCCCGTGGAGCACTTGGGAGAACCACCGGGGCTCACAGCATATTTTGGAAGCTGGCGAAACATACCTCAGGGAACGCTGTTGCAAGTGGCGCAAGATCCGGCTCTTCAGATCTGATGACGGGATCGAAGGCAGCTGGCTCGCGTGCCCTTCCCGTTATCGCTGCCTCGAGTGGCTACACACGAGGCCGATCGACGCTGCATATACTCGCGTCATTCCGCCTCGCTCAAGACGATTTTGATCTTGCCACCTCGGCGACTATTCCGCGTCGCAGCATTTAATACCTCACGGTATTCCGGCACCAAATATCACAAAATATCGTGATTGGCAGCACGCAAGCGTCGTCTTGATGGTTGCACCGATTGAGCGCCGCGGAACGATTTCTCTATTGCTGAGTTTACAAGCAACACACGGAGGAACGAAAAATGCCTGCAATTCTTCTTTGGCTACTCGGCATACCGATCCCTATCATTATCCTCCTGGTGCTTCTCTGGCATTAGGGAGGTACCCGCAATGGCACTCATTGCTGAAACGGGCGGACCCACTGTCGTGGTGGCGGAGGAAAACGCCGGCTCACCATCGGCCGTCTCGTGGGCCGCCGTTATCGGCGGCGCTCTGGCCGCCGTCGCCATCAGCTTGCTCCTCGTGGCACTGGGATCCGGTATTGGCCTTTCGTCGGTCTCTCCATGGTCATCGCTAAATCCATCGGCAACGACGTTCACTCTGCTGGCAGCGGTTTGGCTCATCATTGTGCAATGGCTGTCGTCGGCGATGGGCGGCTACCTCGCGGGACGGCTGCGCACCAAATGGGCTGACATCCACACGGGCGAGGTATTCTTTCGCGACACGGTGCACGGCTTTCTGGCTTGGGCGCTGGCGTCGGTTCTGGTCGCGGCCTTCGCCACTTCCTCAGTCACTTCGGCGGTAAGTACCGCGGGCCGCGCGATTTCGAATGTCGCCGGCAGCGCGGCTTCGACGGCCACCCAGGTTGCCGCCAATCAGTCTTCTGACTCCAATGGCTATTTCCTGGATAGCTTGTTCAGGAAAGATCAGCCGGACGCTAACGCGTCTTCCCAGGATGCGCGGGCCGAAGCGGGCCGCATCCTTGCCAGAGCGATCGCAAACGGCAACCTTGATCCGGGCGACCGCACCTATCTCGCGAAGCTGGTTGCAGCGCGCACAGGTATTTCTCAGCAAGACGCCGAAAAACGCATCGATGACACCGCGGCACAAATGAAGGCAGCCGAGGAGAAGGCGAAGCAAGCCGCCGACGCAGCCCGCAAGGCGTCCGCATCAGCCTCGTTCTACCTCTTCTTCTCAATGCTGATTGGCGCGTTCATTGCGTCTGCGGCGGGTGCGCTCGGCGGCAGTCAGCGCGATCCCTGATTGTGGAGGCACTCTGCGTTACGACCTGGAGATTTTCACAAGAATAAAGGTTAACGCGCTTCTTCGTGCCACGAAAAGCTCTGTGCCGGGGGCATGCCCCCGGCACAGAGCGGCCGCGAGGGAGCGGGTGATGCGGCTTGTCCTGATGCGGCCTCTCCGAACACGACCACCTGGCAGTTCGGGCTGATGTCGCACCCGGCTGGGCGGCAGCCGCAGCAGGCTCAGCGGACAAACCTCGAACTAGCCACACCTCTGGCCTCAGCCATTGCCGTGGGTCGCTGAAACACCATTTCTTGGCGTATGACTCGTCTGGCTGCACTGCCGCGTCGCGCTGTCCTCGAGGTCAAGGGGGAGGATCGCGTGTCCTTCCTCCAAGGCCTGCTCTCCAACGACGTGACCGAAGCCCGGCCGGGTCATGCAGTGTGGGCGGCTCTTTTGACGCCGCAAGGCAAGTGGTTGGCCGATTTCTTCGTGTTCGCCGATGGCGATCGATTGTTGCTCGACTGCGAGGGCGACCAGGCAACAGCGACGCTGCAGCGCCTGTCGCGCTATCGGCTACGGTCCAGGGTGACCCTCGGGGCCGCCGACGAGTTGTCCGTTTATGTTGCCTGGGGTGGCGCACCGACCGTGCAGGCGATCATCGCCTCTGACCCGCGCCTCCCTGAGGCCGGCTGGCGCCTATTGTCCCCGGTGGTTCTGCCAACGACCGCACTCGAAGTCGATTGGGATCGCCACAGGCTTGCTCTGGGTCTGCCGGACGGCTCGCGTGACCTGGAAGTCGAGAAGACGGTCCTGCTGGAGGCGGGGTTCGACGAACTGCACGGCGTGTCCTGGACCAAAGGCTGCTACATGGGCCAGGAACTGACCGCGCGGACGAAATACCGCGGCCTGGTGAAGCGCCGCCTTATCCCGGTTGCCATCGTGGGGCCACTCCCGGCGCCTGGCACGCCGGTGACACGGGACGGGGCAGAAGTGGGGACCATGCGATCCGGGCAGGATCAGACTGGCTTGGCGGTGTTGCGGCTCGATGCTCTCGACGGCGCCTTGAAGTGCGGCCCCGCCACACTGGCGCCGCGGATGCCCGCCTGGATGCAGTCGCGCTGAGGCCACGTGCCTGTCGCCGCATCACCCTTGCGCATTGTGAATGCCATGCTCGGTCGCGGGCTTGGTGGGCTCGAGCAGGCCTTGCTCGACTATGGGGATGCGCTGAGCCGGTTCGGCCACGAAGTCCACGCAGTGATCCATCCCGACGCGGCGATCCGTCCGGCACTCGCGACGCGCGGAGCGGTATGGCACGGACTGCCGCATCACGGGTCGTGGGACGTGATAGCGGCGATACGGCTTCGCCTGCTGCTCCGGCGACTGCACGCCGATGTGTGCATCGCACACGGCAATCGCGCGATGAGCCTGCTGCGGCAAGCTGGAGCAAATCCGCTGGTAGCCGTTCTGCCAAACTACAAGATGAGGTGCCGTGGCGCGGCCGCGGTTTTCCACCCAACCCTTGACCTGATGCGCCATGCGCAAAGCCAGGGCGTGATGGACACCTGCCTCTACCACATTCCGAGCATGGTCGATGTGCCACCGGCTCTGCCACCACGGGTTCGGCGGCAGCCACCGGTCATCGGGGCCATGGGACGTTTCGTTCCCAAGAAGGGCTTCGATGTCTTCATCACCGCACTCGGCCGGTTGCGATCGGATGGCGTCCCATTTCGTGCCGTCCTCGCCGGTGATGGCCCAGAACGGTCGACGCTGGAACAGCTCGCGACCCGACATGGCCTTGCCGAAGCTTTGGCCTTTCCAGGTTGGGTGCACGACAAGCGGACGTTCTTTGCTGGTGTCGACGTGTTCTGCCTGCCTTCGCATCACGAGCCGTTCGGAATCGTCCTGATCGAGGCGATGGCGCACGCGATGCCGGTCGTCTCGACCGACAGCGAAGGCCCGTCAGAAATCTTGCACGATGGCTCCGACGGCATTCTGGTTCCGCGTGGCAACGTTGAACTGGTGGTGCAGGCCCTCGGAGGGTTGATCGCTGACCCGGAACGCGCCGCTCGGCTTGGGGCGAACGCCTATTGGTGTGCCCGAGAGACATACGATATGCCTCGGGTCGGTGCCCGACTCGACGCGGCGG
>Ga0210390_10003718_pt1 | contig 13033 bp, 10 predicted proteins | sample IncBWH11OmetaG_FD_161050 | JGI IMG/M metagenome (GOLD analysis project Ga0210390, IMG submission 161050) | Forest soil microbial communities from Barre Woods Harvard Forest LTER site, Petersham, Massachusetts, United States - Inc-BW-H-11-O ...
CCCGCGAAGAATGACATTTCCATTGCCGTGGTGGGCGACCAGCAGGTCGTTGGTCAACCATTTCTGGTGCGCATTCGCAATAATGGCCAGAAGCGGCTTACTTTCTGCCTGGGCGCTTGCGGCGTGATCGTCGTTGCCGGCAGCGGGCACCCCGCGCCGGCATTTGCAGTGCAAGCCCGAAAGGGAAAAAAATGGAGCAAGGAGGTGCTGAGCTGCGTGCCCGGCGGCGACGCTACCTCCGGCATCCTGCACGGCGGCGAAATTCTGGAATTCACACTGAAGGTCACGCAGCCCGGCACCTATCGCTTGTGGCTCGCCTACAAAGACGTAAGCATCGAAGACGTTGGCGCGCATTGCGAAGCTATTAAGGATGGCAAAGAAGTGCAACAGGCCAAATCGGACGACTTCGACGTAGTCGCGGCGCCCAAATGAACCTCGGCCTTTATATTCAGGTGCCGTTCTGCCAGACCAAGTGCACGTATTGCAATTTTCACACCGGCGTAGTCGCGCGCGAAAAATACGCTCCGTACGCCGACGCGGTGCGCCGGGAAATCGCGGAGCTGGCGGCCGGCGGAGAAATCTCCAGCCTGCGCGATGCGCAAGTGGACACCGTGTACTTCGGCGGCGGAACGCCTAGCTTGCTGGAACCTTCCGCGCTTGCGGGAATTCTGGATGCGCTACGCCGCAATCTTGCATTCGCGGATTCCGCGGAGGGCGACTCTGTCGCAGCGCGGCCACTGAACGCAGTCGCGGCTCCGCCCGAAATCACTCTCGAAGCCGACCCCGAAACCATTACCCCCGAAAAAGCAGAGGCCTGGGTTGCAGCTGGCTTCAATCGCATCAGCCTGGGAGTGCAATCGTTCAACGATCACGAATTGCAAGCCGCTGGCCGCATGCATCGTCGCGCGGATATTTTCGCTGCGGCGCGAATTCTGCGCGAATCCGGATTTCGCAACATCAGCATGGACCTGATCGCCGGCCTCGCGCAGCAGACGCGTGCATCCTGGGAAGAATCAGTCGCGCGCATTTTGGAAATTCGCCCAGAGCACATTTCCATCTACCTGCTGGAAATTGACGAAGGCAGCCGCCTGGGAAAAGAATCGCTCGCGGGCGGCAGCCGCTATAGCGCCGAAGCTATTCCCAGCGACGATGCAATGGCCGAATCCTACGAATCTGCCTGCGCGCGTCTCGCAGACTCCGGATACGAGCACTACGAAATCTCCAACTGGGGCCTGCCAGGATTTCGTTCGCGCCACAATTTGAAATATTGGCGCCGCGAGCCGTACATCGGCCTCGGCGCTGGCGCGCATTCCTTCGATGGGGCGAAGCGTTGGTCGAACGTCCATGATTCCGCAAAATACGTCACGTGCATCGAAAGCGGCGTCTCGCCGCGCGAACAGATCGAACCGGTCACCGCGCAGCAAGCGCTCGAAGAAGAGTTATTTCTCGGCCTGCGCCAGCTCGAAGGCATTGACCTGGCCCGCGTCGAGAAAAAGTATGGCGTCAGCCTCCAAGCGCGAATCGCTGGGCTGCGCGAACAGGGATTGCTGGAAATGGATGGTGCGCTTCTGCGCTTGGCGCCCGCGCACCTGACCGTTTCAAATGAAGTGTTCGTGGAATTGCTGGGATAAGGAGCCGAGCGTGCAAACCGGACCGGCAGAAACGCGGCGCAAAAACGATACGGTGGATCTGCGCAGCGACACGGTGACGCGCCCGACGCCTGCGATGCGCGCCGCGATGGCCGCCGCCGAAGTGGGCGACGACGTGTACGGCGAAGATCCCACGGTAAACCGCCTGCAAACGCGCGCCGCGGAAATGTTCCAGCGCGAAGCCGCGCTATTCGTGCCTAGCGGCTGCATGGGCAACCTGCTCGCCATCATGGGCTGGACGCAACGCAGCAACGAAGTAATTTGCGAGCAGCGCGCGCACGTGAATTTGTATGAGTTGGCGTCCATGTCCGGCATCGCCGGTGTGATGCCGCGCACCGTCCCCGCGCCGAGTGGCGTATTAAGCTGGGAACTGATCGAGCCGCTCATCCGCGAAAAAATCTACTACGATTCGCAGACCGCGCTGGTCACGCTGGAAAATACGCACAACATGCACGGCGGCACGGTGTACCCCACGGCCGTGGCTGAAGACATCTGCGAGCGTGCCCACGCCGCTGGCTTGCGCGTACATCTCGATGGAGCGCGGATCTTCAACGCCGCAGTCGCGCTAGGGAAGAGCGTCGCGGAAATCACCCGCAAATTCGATTCCGTGATGTTCTGCCTGTCGAAAGGCCTGGGCGCGCCAGTAGGTTCGCTCCTCGTCGGCTCGCATGATTTCATCAAGCAGGCGCACATCCACAGAAAAATGCTCGGTGGCGGAATGCGCCAGGTGGGCGTGCTGGCAGCAGCTGGCCTCATCGCGCTGGAAGAATCCCCCCAGCGCCTGCATCTCGATCACGAAAACGCCCAACAACTGGCGAAAGGTCTTGCCGCCCTGAAGGGAATCGCCCTCGATCCCGCGCAGGTGGTGACCAACATTGTGATCTTCGACGTGAGCGGCACCGGCCGCACCGCTGCGGAAATCTCCGAGCAACTGGCGGCTAAAAAAGTTTTGTGCTCGGCCACCGAAAAATATTCCGTACGCATGGTCACGCACTGCGACGTGGACCGTGCAGATATAGATGCAGCGCTAACGGCCGTCGCGCAAGTTGTAGGCGAAAAAGCTCCCGCAGCCGCCGCTCACTGATCCCCCGAGCGTCTCGTCACTTCTTCAGATATACTGCCGCGCGGATTGCCGCACCGGCTCAAAAGCGGCGCTCTTCGCCGGGCGGCAATCTCCCGTACACACACAACCTTTTGCATTTCGCGCGCCGCAGGAGGATGATGAATCTGTGAAAATGTCGACTAAAGCCCCCGGTCGGTCCAGTGCCCTCCACACGGCGCTCCCTGCCGCCACCCCCTGCGGCGTCAGCCACCGAAATCAGCATTTTCTATTCAATACAAATGAACGCCTTTCTCCAACCGCAAATTTTCCAACTCCAAGAAAACACAGCACTTCACTTTTTCTATTCAGTACAAATGAACGGTCTCCGCTCCAAGTTCACCGTACTAGAATTTTACCACTCTGGATCAGACTAGGACTCCCCGTTATCCTAATTCTAGGTGGGCTGATGACTTCCCAAACGCAACAAGCAGCCAGCGCCGCGCAACCGCAAGCCGCGCCTTCTCCGACAGTCGAAGAAGCCCGCCAATTCACCGCCGCCGCCGAAAAACGCCTGCTCGATCTGTGGATAAAGGCCGGACGCGCGCAATGGGTACAGGAAACTTTCATCACCGACGACACCGAAATCCTCGCAGCCCAGGCAGATCAGAACGTGAAAGCTGCAACATCCGAACTCGCTGCCCAAGCCCGCCGCTTCGAATCGGTCGATCTGCCGCCAGACGTCGAGCGCAAGCTGAAGCTCATAAAACTTTCCGTGGACATCCCTTCGCCGCGCAATCCCAAAGAGAGCGCCGAGCTTTCGCAGATCAACGCTTCGCTGCAGAGTGATTACGGCAAAGGAAAATGGTGCCCGGACGGCGCGCAGGGAAAATGTCTCTCGCTCAACGACCTCGAAAATATCATGGCCACCAGCCGCGATCCCATCGAACTACAACGCGCCTGGATCGGCTGGCACGCCATCGCTCCTCCGATGCGCGAACGTTATTCCCGCATGGTGGAACTCGCGAACGAAGGCGCGCGCGAAGTGGGCTTCGCGGACGTCGGCGCGATGTGGCGCTCGAATTACGATATGCCTCCCGGCGTTTTCAGCGCGGAAATGGATCGCCTTTGGGAACAAGTGCGCCCGCTCTACGTTTCGCTGCACGCCTACGTGCGCACGCAGCTCGTGAAAAAGTACGGGCCCGGAGTGCTCGGTCCAGACGGGGCGATTCCCGCGCATTTGCTGGGAAACATGTGGGCGCAGGATTGGGCGAATATTTATCCGCTGGTAGCTCCGGCAAACGCCGACCCAGGCTACGACCTCACGCAAATTCTGAAAGCCAAGCAAATTGATCCGCTCGGCATGGTCCATTACGGTGAGCGCTTTTTCATGTCTCTGGGATTTGCCGCACTGCCGCAGACATTCTGGCAGCGCTCCATGTTTGTCAAGCCGCAGGACCGCGACGTGGTCTGCCACGCCAGCGCCTGGGACATTGATTACGTGGACGACCTGCGCATCAAGATGTGCATCGAGCAAAAGGGTGAAGATTTTTCGACGATTCATCACGAGCTGGGCCACAATTTCTACCAGCGCGCCTACGATACGCAGCCGCCCCTTTTCCGCAACAGCGCGAATGACGGCTTCCACGAAGCGATCGGCGACACCATCGCGCTTTCGGTCACTCCCGAATACCTGAAACAAATCGGCCTGCTGGAAAATGTCCCGCCGGAATCCGCGGACATCGGCATCCTAATGCACAAAGCGCTCGAGAAAGTCGCGTTCCTCCCATTCGGTTTGCTTATTGACAAGTGGCGCTGGGAAGTTTTCGCCGGAAAAATCACTCCTGCCGATTACAACAAAGCCTGGTGGGAGCTGCGCGAAAAATATCAGGGCGTGAAGCCTCCCGTGGCCCGCAGCGAACAGGATTTCGATCCGGGCGCGAAATATCACGTCGCCGCCAACGTTCCCTACGCGCGTTATTTCCTCGCGGACATTCTGCAATTCCAGTTTCATCGCGCGCTCTGCCGCCAAACCGGTTACAAAGGCCCTCTGCATCGCTGCTCGATCTACAACAACAAAGAAGCCGGCGCCCGCCTGAACAAAATGCTCGAAATGGGCCAGAGCCGTCCGTGGCCCGAGGCGCTCGAAGTAATGACCGGCGAAAAGCAAATGGACGCCACCGCGATCCTCGACTATTTCGCGCCCCTGAAGAAATGGCTGGACGAGCAGAACGCCAAAGATGGCGCGAAGCTCGATTGGTAGCGCGAGTCGCCTACTCGTGCGCCGGAGGAATTAATGAATAGCGTGGCTCGGTCTTTGCTCGTCGCGGCAATCGGCGTGCTTTGCGCGGGTTGGCAAATCGCCAGCGCGCAATCCCCAAATCCCGCGGGCGCGACCAAAAACGATTGGCCGTACTACGGCCACGATGCAGGCGGCACGCGCTATTCACCGCTCACTCAGATCAATCGTGAGAATGTGAAGAACCTGAAAGTCGCCTGGGTATTCCACACCGGCGATATTTCCGACGGCAGCGGCCGGCCTAAACGCAGCGGCCTGGAAACCACGCCCATCCTGGTGGATGGCATCTTGTACCTGACCACGCCCTTCAATCGCGTCTTCGCCGTGAATCCGGAAACCGGCAAGCAACTCTGGGTTTTCGATCCCATGATTGAGCTCGCGGGAGACTACGGCGACGGCCTGATCAATCGCGGCGTCGCCACATGGCTCGATACCACGCGCGCGAAAGGGAAACGCTGCCGCCGCAGAATTTTCGAGGCCACGCTCGACGCGCGACTGATCGCACTCGACGCCGCGACCGGCGACCCCTGCATGGATTTCGGCAACCGCGGACAGATCAGCCTGCGCGATGTGGCGCGTTACATCCCCGGCGGATATCACATGACGTCTCCGCCAGCGGTGATTGATGACGTGGTCGTCGTAGGCTCTGCCATTGACGACAATTCCCGCGTCGACATGCCCAGCGGCGTGGTGCGCGCCTTCGATACACGTACCGGCGCGCTACGCTGGAAGTGGGAGCCGCTGCCGCCGAACGACGCAGACTCCGCCAAGCAGAGCGCAAGCGCAAACACAAACGCCACAAAAGTGTGGCGCACCGGCGCAGGAAACGCCTGGTCGATCATGGTTGTAGATCCCGAGCGCGACTTGATCTTCGTGCCCACAGGCAGCGCGAGCCCCGATTATTACGGCGGCACGCGCGTTGGCGACAACAAATGGGCGAATTCAATCGTCGCGTTGCGCGCAAAAACCGGCGAACTCGCCTGGGGATTTCAGTTAGTTCATCACGATCTTTGGGACTACGACAGCGCTTCGCCGCCGCTGCTCGCCACATTGCAGCATGACGGCAAAAGCGTGCCAGTAGTAATCCAAGGCAACAAGACCGGATTTCTCTACGTGTTGAATCGCGACACAGGCGTCCCGGTATTTCCCGTGGAAGAAAAACCCGTGCCGCAGTCCGATGTTTCGGGCGAGGTCACATCGCCGACACAGCCTTTTCCGCTCGCCCCTCCGGCTCTCGTGCCGCAAAAACTTTCCGCCGACGACGCCTGGGGCATCATGCCGGCAGATCGCGATTATTGCCGCGAGCGCATCAAGAGCCTGCGCAACGACGGACTCTTCACGCCGCCCAGTTTGCAAGGCTCACTGTCGGAACCAGGAAATGTCGGCGGTATGAACTGGAGCGGCTACGCCTTCGACCCCCAGCACAACTTGCTGTTCGTCAACACCAATAACGTTGCGGCGGAGATGGGCGTGGTTGCCGCCGACAAATACTGGAACGCCGCGGACAACAACAAGGGAGACCTCGAATACACGCAACAATACGGCGCCCCCTACGGAATGTTTCGCACGTTTCTTTTCGCGAAAGCGCATCGTCTACCGTGCGTGCCTCCGCCGTGGGGAACTCTCGCCGCAGTGGACATGGTGCAGGGCACTATTCGCTGGCAAGTGCCGCTCGGTTCGTTCGCGCCCAGCAAGCCGGCCGTGCCGCTGGGAGCGCTGAGTCTCGGCGGCCCGATCGTCACCGCAGGCGGCCTCGTCTTCATCGCCGGAACCATAATTGATCCGGCAATTCGCGCGTTTGACGTCGAAACAGGAAAAGAAATCTGGAAATTCGATCTTCCCACTCCCGGCGCCGCAACACCCATGACCTACCAGCTTCGTCCCGGCGGCAAACAATTCCTGGTCATTGCCGCGGGAGGCCATGCCAAAGTGACGGAAGAAAAGCAGTCGGACGAAATCGTCGCGTTTACCCTGCCGTGATCGCCACGATCACGATTGTCGCGCGCGCGGACCCCTGTGATATAAATTGTAGTGCGGGTTCGGTATTTATTTCTTTTATCGGCGAGGCCACGTGGAATTTGCACTGACGGATGAACAGCAGCAGCTGCGGCGAACGGTGCGCGAGTTTGCCGAGGGCGAAATCCTGCCGCATGTGATGGAATGGGACGAGGTGTCGAAGTTTCCCTCCGAATTAATTCCCAAGCTCGCCGAAATGGGTTTCCTCGGCGTGATTTTCCCCGAAAAATACGGTGGCGCGGGCATGGGCTACGCCGAATACGCCATCATCATCGAGGAACTCTCTCGCGTGGACGGTTCGATCGGCATCATCGTCGCCGCGCACAATTCGCTGTGCACCAATCACATCTATAAATTCGGCAGCGAGGAGCAGAAGAAAAAATACGTCACGCCGCTCGCGCAAGGGAAGAAACTCGGCTGCTGGTCGCTCACCGAGCCCGAAGCCGGCTCTGACGCCGGCGGCACGCGCACCACCGCCGTGAAGAAAGACGGCGGCTGGCTCATCAACGGTTCGAAAACTTTCACGACGAACGGTCATTACGCGGACGTCTGCGTCGGCATGGCGGTGACGGACCCTGCGAAGAAGAGCCACGGAATTTCCGCGTTCATCATTGAGAAGGGCACGAAGGGATTCAAGCCCGGAAAAAAGGAAAACAAGCTGGGTTTACGCGCCAGCGACACCAGCGAGGTGGTCTTTAGCGACTGCCACGTGCCGGCGGAAAATCTGTTGGGCAAAGAGGGCGAAGGATTCGTCAACAGCCTGCAAATTCTCGACGGCGGCCGAATTTCGATTGCCTCACTCGGCCTGGGCATGGCGCAAGGCGCGTACGAAGCGTCCGTGCGTTACGCCAAGCAGCGCAAACAATTCGGTAAAGCCATCGCCGAATTTCAAGCCATTCAATTTAAGCTGGCGGACATGGCCACGCAAATCGAAGCCGCGCGCCTGCTCACCTATCAAGCCGCATGGCTCGCCGATCGCGCCATCGCGTCCGGCGATCACGATGCGCGGATCACGCAGGAATCCAGCATGGCCAAACTTTACGCCGGGGAAGTGGCCGTGCGCGTCGCCAACGAAGCCGTGCAAATCCACGGCGGCTACGGCTTCATCAAGGATTACCCGGCGGAAAAGTTCTATCGCGACGTGAAGTTGTGCACCATCGGCGAGGGCACCAGCGAAATTCAAAGATTGGTAATCGCGCGGCAGATTTTGGGCAAAAAATGATTCAGTCTTTTGGCGCCGCCACTCATCGCTTCCAGCCGTTCAAGTGATACCATTCCGAGGCTGCAATTCATGTTGTTATGACTGTGTCCATCGAAAACTGGGCCGAGCAAGTGCGCGCGGGAGACGTGCGTGCAATATCGCGTGCCGTTTCCGCGATCGAAAATCGCGAGCGTGACGCTGAAGAGATTCTGCGCCAGCTTTTCCCACACACCGGGAGCGCGTATCGCGTGGGCATCACCGGCGCACCGGGAACCGGCAAGAGCACGCTGGTGGATCGCCTGGCGAGCCATTATCGCGCCGAGAAAAAAACCGTCGGCATCATCGCCGTGGATCCGTCGAGCCCCTTCACCGGCGGCTCGATTCTAGGCGACCGCGTCCGCATGCAGGGCCACGCGACCGACGCAGGCGTCTTCATCCGCTCGATGGCCACACGCGGATTTCTCGGCGGGTTGTCGCAGGCAACGCGAGACACCACGCTGCTGCTGGACGCCGCGGGAAAACAAATCATTCTGGTGGAAACGGTGGGCGTCGGCCAGGGCGAAATCGAAATCGTGCGCCTGGCCGATTGCACCATCGTGGTGCTGATGCCCGGGATGGGCGACGATGTGCAAAGCCTGAAAGCCGGACTTATGGAAATCGGCGACATTTTCGTGCTCAATAAATCCGATCGCGAAGGTGCCGACCGCTTCGAGCAGCAACTGAAGGGAATTCTGCAGCTGGTCCCCGAGCGCGACGGCTGGAAACCGCCAGTAGTGCGCACCATCGCCACGGAAAATAAAGGCGTGGCCGAACTGGGCCGGCAGATCGAAGCGTTCCGCAAGCATTTCGAGCAAGCGCACGAACGCCAGGCGCGCGAAATCGCGCACTGGAAGGAATGGATTTTGCAATTGCTGGAAACGCGGCTGATTGAGCGCGTCGCTGGAAAATATCTCGGTGAAAAAGAGCTCGACGCCATCGCGGCGGCGGTGGCCGAACGAAAAACAGACCCCTACGCCGCGGTAAATGAAATCCTGGCGCGGGCCGGACTTGGAGAGAATCGTTGAAACTAGGGGAACTGGAGTTTCACGTTTTGGTGGATGGATACGTGTCGCTCGATGGCGGAGCGATGTTCGGCGTAATCCCCAAAACAATGTGGGAGAAGCAAATTCCTGCGGATGGCCGCAACCGCATTCAGCTGGCGATGAATTGCCTGCTGGTGCATGCCGGCGGGAAGAGAATTCTGGTGGAGACCGGGATCGGCGCAAAAATGTCCGCGAAGCTGCGCGATATTTACGGCGTGGAAGGGCCCTTCCTAAACGATCGGCTCAAGGACCATGGTCTGGACCCCAGTGAAATAGACATCGTGGTCAACACGCATCTGCATTTCGACCACTGCGGCGGAAATACGCGCGAAGTGAAGGACAAAATCGTCGCCGCGTATCCCAACGCGAAATACGTTGTGCAGCGCGGCGAATTCGAACACGCCAAGCATCCTACGGAACGCGACCGCGCGAGCTATATCCACGCGAATTATGTGCCGCTCGAGACCGGCTCCAAACTCGCGTTGCTAGAAGCTGATCGCGCCATTGCTCCGGGCGTGGAATTGATTCGCGTCCCGGGGCACACCGCGAATATGCAATGCGTGAAACTCACCGGCGGCGGCAAGGCCGCGTTTTTTCTTGCGGATTTGGTGCCCACCATCGCGCATCTGCCGCTGCCGTGGATCATGGGCTTCGATCTGTATCCCATTACCACGCTCGAAAATAAAAAGAAGTGGATCCCGGAACTCATTCACGAAGGCTGGATCGCGCTGTTCTGCCACGACACCAAGACACAGGCGGCCTACATTCGCGAGCGCGGTGGACATTTGGAAGCCGAACCGGTGAAGGTGGATTGAAAATGGCACAAGCAGCGAAACGCTCGAAGCGAACTGCCGCAAAACCGTCCGCGGCAAAAAATGAAAAAGTGAAGATCGGCATCATCGGCGGCAGCGGCCTTTATTCCATGCCCGGTCTCACCGACACGCGAGAAATCCGCGTGAAGACTCCATTCGGCGATCCGTCCGATGCAATTATCGTTGGCACGCTGGAAGGGAAGCGCGTCGCTTTCCTGGCTCGTCACGGCCGCGGCCACGTGTTTTCGCCCAGCGACATCAACTACCGCGCCAATATCTGCGCGATGAAAATGCTCGGCGTCGAACGGATCATCTCCGTCAGCGCCGTAGGCTCGCTGCGCGATGACCTTCCGCCGCAGGATTTTCTAATCCCCGACCAATTTTTCGATCGCACCCGCGGACGCGTCGCCACGTTCTTCGGTGGCGGCATCGTCGCTCACGTAGGTTTTGACAAACCCACCTGCACGCATCTTTCCGCGCACATCGGCGAGGCCTGCGACCGCGCCGGAGTGAAAGCGCACCCCGCCGGCACCTACGTCTGCATGGAGGGCCCGCAATTTTCCACGCTGGCCGAATCGCACACCTATCGTCAGCTGCGGTTCGACGTGATCGGCATGACCAATCTGACCGAAGCCAAACTAGCGCGCGAAGCGGAAATTTGCTACGCCACGATCGCCATGATCACGGACTACGATTGCTGGCACCCGCAACACGATGCCGTCACCGTCAGCGAGATCATCGAAAACCTGAATCGCAACACGTCGAACGTCCAGCGCGTGCTGCACGAAGCCGTAGCCCAACTGCCCGAAGACCGCGCCTGCAAGTGCGGAGCTGCGCTCGCTCACGCCATAGTGACCGACCGCAAAATGATTTCCGCGGCCACCACGAAGCGTCTCGCGCCGATCATCGGCAAGTACATCTCTTAAATGCCGCGCACGCAAAATTCACGTATCCAGGAGAATTCATGTCATTACTAGTCGTCGGTTCGGTGGCCTTCGATGGGATCGAGACGCCGCACGGCAAGCACGATCGCCTTTTGGGGGGCGCCGCCAGTTATTTCGCGCTCGCCGCGTGCCATCTAGCGCCGGTGCGCCTGGTGGGCATCGTCGGCGATGATTTCACGGCGAAAGACGTCGCCGTTCTGAAACGTCAGCACATTGATCTGCAAGGCCTGGAACGGGCCACGGGAAAGACTTTTTATTGGGCCGGGCGCTACAACCAGAACATGAATGAGCGCACCACTCTGGTCACCGAACTGAACGTCTTCGCGAACTTCCAGCCCACTCTGCCGCCCGCGTACACCGACTCGCCTTTTATTTTTCTCGGCAACATTGACCCGACGCTCCAGCACTCCGTTCTGAAGCAAATCAAGCGCAAGCCCAAAGTCGTCGGCCTGGACACGATGAACTACTGGATCGAGCGCACTCCCGCGGAACTGAAAGAAACGCTGAAACACATCCAGGTGCTGGTAATCAACGACGACGAGACCCGCCAGCTCACCGGCCAGCACAACCTGACGCGCGCCGCCAAAGAAATCTTCAAAATGGGCCCAAAAACACTGGTGATCAAACGCGGCGAGCATGGCGCCATCATGATGCACGAAAAATTCCTGTTCTCCGTGCCCGCGTTCCCTCTGGAAGAAGTTCATGATCCCACCGGGGCGGGCGACAGTTTTGCGGGCGGCTTCATGGGCTACCTCGCCGGCGCGGGGAAGGTGAACGAGCGCACGCTGCGCAATGCGATGGTTTACGGCTCAGTGCTAGGCAGCTTCGCGGTGGAAAAATTCGGCGTGCAGCGCCTTACCACGCTCAAGCGCAGCGAAATTCACGCCCGTGCGCGCCTGTTCTCAAAGTTGACCTCCTTCAAGCTCTAGCGCTCTATTCGGAGCGCTCTGCAGTGCCTGCGAACCTGCCGTCCCGCAAATCTCCAGAAACAGTTCGCAATGCGCTTAACTCCGCGCGCTCATTCCAGTAGAATCGCGGAGCGCAGGGCACGGGGGTGCCATGCTTCACGATCTAAACTCCTTCATTTTGTTGCGGCTGATGCTCGCGGCATTTCTGGGCGGACTGATCGGCCTGGAACGCCAGCTGCGCCGCAAGCCCGCCGGCATCCGCACCAACATGTTCATCTGTTTCGGGGCCGCGCTTTTTACGGTTATTTCTTACGAGATGGCGGGCACAGTCGGCGGCGACCATACGCGCATCGCCGCCCAAATTATTCCGGGCATCGGATTTATCGGCGCCGGCGTGGTGATGCGCGATCGTGGCTCGGTGCTGGGCATCACCAGCGCGGCCACAATTTTCGTGGTGGCCAGCGTCGGCATGGCAGTAGGTGCCGGCATGTTAGCCACCGCGATTTTTGCCACACTGATGGTGCTGGTAGCCCTGGTGGCGCTGGGCTACCTGGAAGACCGCCTCGGTTTGCAAACGCGCGTGATGACGTTTCAATTGATCGCCGCAGCCAATGCCGACCTACTGGTCCCCGCGCATCGCATCGTCGAGGGCGCCAAGATCGAAGCTCGCCGTTGGCAGACACGCATAATCGACGACACACTAATCGTGGACTTCGAAGCGGAAGTTACCTATCACCAGGAGCGCGAGCTCTTCACGAAATTTGCCGCGCTGAACGCCAAAGTCGAGGCGCGACCCATGCGCGTTTGAAAGCATATCTCAGCGAGCCACCCGAATCGCCGGGGCCCCGCTCAATAAGCGTTGTGCCGCGTTCGGCAACGAACGCCACCTCACTTGCACATTAAAACAAACCCTCAAAATCGGGGCCAACCAAACACCGCCTCCGGGAATCCGAGTTGACGAGTGTTCGCCGGGATGCTATCAATTCTTGGGCATTATTCTGGGGACTCGCAGGCGTTTGCATCGTTTCCCTCGTTCGGCTATCCCAGCGACGCCAGGAATCGCGGCGCCAGTTTTCGTGAACA
>Ga0210390_10003721_pt1 | contig 13031 bp, 15 predicted proteins | sample IncBWH11OmetaG_FD_161050 | JGI IMG/M metagenome (GOLD analysis project Ga0210390, IMG submission 161050) | Forest soil microbial communities from Barre Woods Harvard Forest LTER site, Petersham, Massachusetts, United States - Inc-BW-H-11-O ...
GGCTGACCTTGCCAAACGGTAAGAAACCCAGCTGAAGAATAATAAAACACCTCTGAACCCCGCGCCAGATCAGGGGTTTCCGCAAGCAGCCAGTTTTGCATGGTTGGCCGGTTATCTCCGCCAATGCGCTCAGCGTCGATGGAATGCGACCAGATGTCCGAAAAGTCGCCATTTCGGACAAGTGAGCGAGAGACTTGTTGCTGGTTTGCCGACCCAGGTAATGAATGATAAAGGACGTTATCATGCACAGGGGACAATAAGGATCACACACCCGCTTGCTTAGTCATCGCTATCTATATGGTCGGCGTGCTTGTGAGCCAAGTATCTATGTTAGAGTAAGCTCAAATTGGACCTTACTCGCAACGTCACCGGGCAGGGCCGCTATCGAAAGCAACTTACTGCAGCAAAGTCCGCAGATAGTTTCCCCCACCAAAGGCAATGTCTTCTGGAGATACTCTTAAGCCTCCCCATACTGCACCGAAAGAGTTCACTTCTTCGGGGGCATAGCCAAAGCCTTCGATCATGAGGTAGCCATCGTATGCAATCTCCTGCAGGGCTGTGACAATCGAGGGGAAGTCCACATGCCCGGAACCAAGGAGCCCACGATCGTTCTCGCTGGCATGCACGTGCCTGAGGCAATGTCCCAATGATCGCATCGCGTTCGCAATGTTCTTTTCCTCGATGTTAGCGTGAAAAGTGTCGATCGTAACGCCCACTCGGGGATGGCTTATGGCATCACAGAGGGACCTGGCGTCAGCGGCAGTCATGAGGAAAAAGGTTTCGGATCGATTTACCGGCTCGATTGATAGGGTAACTTCGTTGGCATCAAGAATTTCGCCAAGCTCCTGAAAGCACTCAATGGCCCAGTTCCATTCATCAATGGTGCGGCGTCGACCTGGTAGATAGCCGATAGGCGCAAACAGCGGGCCTCCAATCAAATGCGCCCCAAACTCCGCCGATGTTTCAATGCACCGAAACAGGTGGGCCAGAGACTTCGCTCTCACCGAAGCGTCTGGACTAATGGGATTGATGCCGGCAGGAAGTGTGGCGCAAACGGTGCACTCGAGGTCTGCCGATTCGAATGCCCGACGAATCGCGGAGACAGGGGGGGTCCAGGATCAAACATCGGAATCTCGAAGCCCTCAAGGCCGTGCTCGCGAACCTTTGGCAACAGATGGAGATGTGAAGCTCCGAATTCTGCTGTCCATGCAAATGCGCTGACTCCGATCTTCATAGTAGCCCTCTGGAGAATTTACGGCTGTGGGAATGGACACGACAAGGCATGGCCGGACACCCGAAGTGTGTACTACACTACCTCCGCCGGAAATGGCTTGCCTGTGAGAGCAGAAGGATGCGGCTCGACATGCGCGTTTTCATTGTTCGAAACATCCCCGTTGGTCGCTGCGGCATTGAGCTTCCGGGACCTCGGTCGCGCATATTCGTTGGACGCTGTTGATTTTCTTATCACAAGACGAAAATCCAGCAGAAAATCCCTGGACGGGGCGTGCGGATGTGCGATTCGATCAAACATTGCCAGCAGAGCTGTTGTGCCAATTTCAAGGCACGGTTGGTGAATCGTGGTGAGCGGCGCCTGCAGAAGCTGGGCATACTTTACGTCATCAACGCCAGCAACCCTGACCTGTGACGGCACGTGCACGCCAAGGCTATTCAACGTTGCAAACAACTGCGCTGCCGTGAAGTCATTTGCGCAGACGATGGCGTCAGGCTGATTGCGGTCCATGAATTCGCGAACCGCAGGTTCGTCAGACGGGTCGATCCATTGCGACAGATCGGGGGCAGAAGAGCCCAGATGGGCACGGAGTGCGCTCCGATACCCTTCTATGCGAGCGTCCACAGTGTGCGCCGAAAGCGGTCTGGCAAAAAACGCGACGCGCCGGGAGCCACAAAGCAGAAGATGTTCAGTCAAAACGTAGCCGGCGCGACGATTGTCGATGCCTACCAGGTCATACTTGCTTCGTTGCGGATACAGAAGGAGATCTCGATCCAGCAGCACAATCGGTATCTTTGCTTCGTCGAGAGCGCAGGCAATGGAAACGTTGACCTCTTCCCCTCCCGCATCAAGTTCTATTGGCGCGAAGAAAACCCCGGAAACCCTCCGCTCGATGTAATACCTGCAGAGATTCTCGGCCTGCGTTTCCTTCGACGCGGCGGGGATAAATGTAGGCCCCCACAGGAGTTCGTGCTGGCCAACAGCATGCCCTTGTGAAATGCCCTGGCAGATCGGTTCGAATATCTCAGTCATCCCCAGTTCCGGAATGAGCAATCCGAAGACAAAGTGTTTGCTGCTGGTGCGATTGGTCACGATCGTGCCAGCGCCCATCCGTTTCTGGATGAACCCCTCCGATTCCAATTGCGCCAGGGCCCGGCGAACGGTCGGCCTGCTGACCCCGAATCTCTTCGCTAAATCCCCCTCGCTGGGAAGCTTTCCCCCCTGGTTATAGCTACCTTCGGACAGCGTCTGGCGCAATTCGAGATAAATTCGGCGGTATTTCGGCCCTTCCGGGGCCCCGTCCCCGACCACATTGCGCATCATTCGGCTCGTCCATCTGCTGATTTTTTCATCGCACGCCTATCTTGTCAGAGGTCGGAGCGGGGGACTCCGCAACGTCGAAGCAAGTCTAGAGCGCGCCAAACCTCCTGTCAATACAGGATTTGTGATATCAAGTGGAATTTTAATTATACCTATTATGTCAGGTTGCGTAAAAATGTAAGAAATAATTTGACAACTGTTACATATCATGTCTACTCTCCTGTCTATCCTGACAGACCGTCGGAACAACGACCCCGAGGTTTAGTCAGCGGGCCTGAATGAGCCAGCGGAAGGAACGGAATCTGCTCCATGTGGTTATTGCCTGAAGCATGAGCAACACGATGGACCGCTGTTGGGGGCATGGTTAGAACTGTCTAAACAATTGCAATCTGGACGGGATCGGAGAAGACAGGTGTAAAAACCTACATTTATAGGCAGCGGCTTACCTGTGACCAATTCCGATAAGAATTCCGCAGCGTCAGCACCGCCACGATAAACTGCTTCACCCGAAGGAGGCCAGCATGGTAAGTCAATCGAAGCTTTTCGAGTCAGGAAAAACAGAATCGTTCCTCGGAGCCAGGAATTGCCGTGAGATCCCTGTTTATTCGGGCGCAAAGCGTTTTGGGAATCGCTTGCAGACGGTGCTACTCCTGCTCACGCTCGCGGCCGGAATCGCCAGCACGACAAGCGTCCAAGCACAAAGCTTTGGATCTATCATCGGAAACGTCACCGACCCAACTGGAGCGGTGGTACCCGATGCGCAGGTCACCCTTAAGAACGCAGGCACAAATGCCACTCAAGCAGCGAACAGCAGTTCCAGTGGCACATTCAGCTTCGTCAACCTGAACCCAGGCTCCTACAGTGTCACCGTTTCGAAATCAGGTTTCGAATCCTTTACGCAGAATGCAATCGACGTTCAGGTCGGCGGATCGACACGCGTGAACATAACACTCCCCGTGGGGAATGTCGGCGAAACCATCACAGTAAGCGCTGCCCCGGCACAGTTGCAGACCGATAGCGCTTCCCTTGGCGGCGTCGTCGAAGGTCAGCAGGTTGTGGAGTCGCCGCTGAACGGACGCAACGTAAATAACCTGCTTGATTTTGTGCCCGGTGTTGTTCCGGGCGGCGGGACCCAGGGCAGCACGATGGCCAATGGCGGAAGCGGTAACTTCCAGGCCGGCGGACAAACGCAGGCCATTGCGTATGGGAACTATCAGATTGGGGGAGGGTTCAGTGGGCAAAGCATCTACTTCATCGATGGTGTCAAGTCGAACATCGCGGAAAATAATGTCAACACTCTGGTTCCGACGCAGGATGCAGTCCAGGAGTTTCGGGTACTAACCAATAACGTGAGCGCTGAATTCGGCGGATTCGCTGGAGGCGTCGTTCAAATCTCCACCAAGAGCGGATCAAACGATTTTCATGGAAGCGCTTATGAATACTTTCGCAATACCGCTCTCGATGCGAACGACTGGTTCAGCAACCATACGGGCCTGGGCAAGTCGCCCCTCCACCAAAATCAATACGGCGTCAACCTGGGTGGCCCGATTATCAGAAATAAGGCTTTCTTCTTCTTCTCCTGGGAGCATGAGTCACTTATCTCAGCAAGTCCAATCAACGCGACCGTCCCTGTCACAGCGGAGTTGAATGGAAATTTTTCCGGAGATCCGCAAATCATCTATGACCCCACCACTCATGCTCCATTCCCAGGCAACATAATTCCCCCTGGCAGCATTGATGCCACGGCTCTGAAGATCGTTGAGCTCGAGACTCCGAGTCAATCCAGGGTGCAACAGAATCCATTCACAACCAACTTTTTTGCTTCTGCGCCAATTGAGGGCTACCAGAATCAGTACAACGCACGCATCGATCTCAACCCTACTGCAAGCGATTCGATATTCGCTCGGTATACCTTCTGGAACCCCCATAATGGGCCCAGCGACCCATTCGGCACGATGACTGGCGCAGGTCCGACTGGAAACTATACGCAGGAAGGTGCCCTCGGGGAGAACCATACCTTCAACCCGACTACCATTGCAGAGCTACGCCTGTCCTATCTGGAGAACTACAATTTCCAGTACCCGCTGAGCGACGGCTTTGATATGTCGTCCATCAGTGCGAACTATGGAACGATACAGTCGCAAAGTGTGAATCAGGAAGGACTGCTTCCAGGACTCGGCATCCAGGGCTATGGCATCGGAGCCGAACTCTCGCAACTCTACTGGAACAACAACGTCTGGGGTATTACCGGCAGCGTAACGAAGATTCTGGGAAAGCATACGATCAAAACAGGTGGTCAATGGTGGCAAATACTATGGGAAAACTACGGCAATAGCCAGGGTCTCGGTCTGAATGCCACCACCTTCTATACGGCTGCCAGCGCAACCGATACGGCGGATGGCAATGCTCTGGCCTCATTCCTGCTCGGCATTCCTTCGAGTGTAGGTATTAGTTCAGTGGGGACGTGGCATGCGTTTCTCCACAGCTATGGCTTTTATGTCACCGATACATTTCAAGCGACAGACAAACTGACTGTGACCGCCGGTCTGCGCTGGGAGCAGCCCGGCTCTTATTCTGAAGAGAAGAACCTGAACTCGGTTTTGCAGCCTAACGCTCCCGTTTCGATAGGGAACGTCAGTTCGATCACGAATCCGGTTACGGGTGCAAATGTGCCGTTGGCGGGACAACTGGTCTTCGTCGCCAGCCCTGAGTATCCATCCCGCAGAGAACAGCAACTCCATTGGCTGCTGTTCTCTCCTCGATTCGGCATCGCCTATCGCATTACTCCCAAAACCGTCATACGTACTGGTTACGGGCTATCCTACATGCCAGCAGAGTTGACTGCCGATTCCCCCAGCGCCAGCCCCATAAACTCCGCATTCACCGGTATTAGCAACACAGTTGGGCAGCCCCTATTGACTACAGTGGACGATCCTTTGCCGAACGGAATCAATCTACCCACTGGCCGTACCCAAGCGGGCCTGGATACCGCACTCGGGAATGGCGCCGCAGGCCGTATTTCCAAGCAGCCTTACGGCTATGCTCAACAGTGGAATCTTGCTGTGGAGCAGGCTATCGACAGCAAAAGTACTGTGACAGTTGCGTATGCCGGCGCGAAGGGAACGCACCTTATACTCTCGAATGGCTTCACCGGCACGGGATTAAACCTAAATCAGTTGCCCGACAGCTATCATTCTCTGGGATCCGCGCTCCTCACTCAGGTCGCAAATCCCTTCTATGGCGTGTTACCTGCCGGTACAACATTTGGTGGTCCCACAATCGCACAAGGATATCTCCTATCCCCCCACCCTCAATATCAGAGCATGAGTCAGGTGACACCTCCATATGGCTACTCCTCATACAACGCTCTCCAGGTCTCGTACACCCGCCATTTCAGCCATAACGGAATTCTGCAGGCGGCATATACCTGGGGCAAGCTGCTGAGTAACACCGACAACACGAGCTCATTCCAGGACGGGCAAGGAGGCTTCGGAGTTGTTCAGGACAACACAAATTTAAGACCAGAATATTCACTTAGCCTTCAGGATCTTCCGAACAACCTGGTTATCAACTATGGCCTTGACCTGCCTTTCGGGCGAGGACAAATGTACCTCTCAAATGTTGGTCGTGTCACCGACGCTATCGTCGGCGGCTGGCGTGTGGATGGCATTACGATCTACCGCAGCGGTATCCCGATTGCCCTTCAAGCGGCCGGGAACGGGCTCAGCCAGTTCGGTTCCGGCCCCATTCGGCCAAATTACACTCCAGGTTGCCAACGGAAATTCTCCGGAAATCCGCACAGCAGCAGCAGGGCGACAGAATGGTTCAACACGTCTTGCTTCACTCAACCGGGTGCATACGACTTCGGCAACGAAGGCCGGGTTGACCCGATCATGAGGTCGGAGGCAGAAGGGAACTGGGATTTCTCAATAAACAAAATCGTCGGCGTCAAAGATCGGGTGAAGGTCAAGTTCAGTACTGAGGTCTTCGACCTTTTCAACCACGCGCAGTTCGCGATCCCGAACAGCAATCTATCCTCTCCCGGTTTTGGCCGTGTCGGACAGCAATCAAACTTGCCGCGCACCATTCAATTTGCATTGCGGGTCAGTTTCTAGATCGTATTAGGACAAGAAACCGGACTTCAATGAAGCTTTGCATGCGAGGCTGATGCCACTCGAGCTCAGTCCCATCATGCAGACATCTCATCAGGTCTGCGAGCCATCTTGATGCATGACTGCCGCGAGGTAAAATCACTCCCCGGAGTACCAACCAAATGAATTTGAACCGTCGAGATTTTCTGACCGTGATGGTTGGAGCAGCCAGCGTCACTACATTCAGACGATTCAGGTTCCTTCCTTCGGTCCTGGCATCCGTATCGCCCGCAGTTCTGGCTGCCGATCCTCGACGCCCGCAGTTCCATCTGCTGCCTGCCGCTAACTGGATGAATGATCCGAATGGGCCTGTCTATTGGAATGGCCAATACCACATGTTCTATCAATACAACCCCAATGGTGCGTACTGGGGCGACATGCACTGGGGACATGCTGTCAGTCCCGACATGGTTCACTGGCGGCATCTTCCCCTGGCGCTCGCTCCGACCCCTGGCGGTCCGGATTCGGCGGGATGCTTCTCCGGAACGTCGGTGATCGATGGCGATCGGGTCGCCGTTCTCTACACCGGAGTCGTATCGGCGCCGGAAACCGAAGCCACGATTCGCGACGGAGTTAATAACTTTAAAGAATCGCAATGCCTGGCATTTGCCTCTGGCAGGGACTTAACCACATGGACAAAGGTTCCGGAGCCGGTGATTGCGAAGCCTCCGGCAGGAATGGATGTCAGCGGTTTCCGCGATCCTTCGCAATGGCGGCAGGGCGACGAGTGGTACACGGTTGTAGGATCGGGAGTTCGCGGCACAGGAGGGGCAATCCTTCTTTATCGTTCGAAGGATTTACTTCACTGGGAATATCTGCATTTGCTGGCACAAGGCAGTGGGAACGGCAAGGAGGCCGTCAACCCTGTTGCTTCCGGAGATATGTGGGAATGCCCTGACTTCTTTCCGCTAGGCGACAAGCATGTGCTGATTCACTCTGCGGAAGGAAAGGCGTTTTGGCAATCCGGAGCCTTCGATACCGAACAGCTTGTCTTTCACGCTGAACAAAACGGCATGCTCGATTATGGTTCGTTCTATGCTCCGAAAACTCAGTTAGATGAGCATCAGAACCGCATCCTTTGGGGCTGGATTCCTGAAACTCGTCCACTTGAAGCATACCGGGCATCGGGCTGGGCGGGCATGATGTCCTTGCCGCGCGTACTGACACTGGACGAGAACTCGAATCTGCGCGTAACAGTAGCTCCAGCCGTGGAAAAACTTCGTCAGAGTCCCCAGATTCTGCGTATCTCAGGCAGTGAAGAACAGAATCAAAATCAGATTGCGCGCATGACCATCAAGAATTGCTGCGGCGAAATTCTCTGTACCGCCAAACCTGCGGGAATGTTTGGCCTCTCGCTTTTCGGGAATGGCGAATCAGACCCACAGCCATGGATAAGCGTTCAGTATGACTCGGCGCAACCCAATCAGATCCGCCTGGATGAAAAGACCGTCCCGTTTCTTCCAGGCAAGGCCGGCGAACTAAACCTTCATTTCTACATCGATGGTTCAGTGATTGAAACCTTCGTCAACAATCACGCCGCCTACACGAAGCGCTTTTACTACTCCGGCTCATCGGCTCCGCAACTGAACTTGAAGATCAGAGGGAAGACGACGTGCCTTTCAAGTCTGTCAATGTGGCAGCTGTCGCCTGTCTCTCCCGACCGGCTAACGGCTTAAACAGGAGAGGCTCTCGTTCAAAATATTAGGTCGGATCAGCGAATCCGCACGGCCAGAAAGGACGTCGAATTGCAAATCCTTACGATTGGAGAGCTACTTTGGGACGTCTTTAGCGAAACCGAGTTCCTGGGTGGTGCACCTCTTAATTTTTCCGTCGGGGCGCAGAGACTCGGCAACTCGGTTACGTTAGTATCGGCTGTGGGTCAGGATGCGCGAGGTTCCCGCGCGATTCAGTTCATGACCGCACTCAGACTGACCATCGATTTCGTGCAAGTCGTGCCGGGAAGACACACCGGCACGGCGAGAGTCACAACCGACAGTTGTGGGAATGCCAGTTACTTTATTCAGCGTCCCGCCGCCTTTGATGACCTCGTGCTCAACGATGCACTGTTGTCTCAATTGACGAGTCTCCAGCCGCAATGGATATACTACGGTACGCTTTCGCAAACCAATCAGACGAACGAAGATCTTCTGCACCGTCTTGTACAGCACCTTCCATCCAGCAAATGCTTATATGACATGAATCTTCGAGACGGGCACTGGAATCTATCGCTCGTTCAGCGCCTTTCCGAATTGGCGTCAGTCGCAAAACTGAACGAAAATGAAGCAGAAACTCTGTTTCGAATGATACGCACATCCGAGGAATTCTCCCTGGAAGAGTTCTGCCGGTATTGGTCTTCAACCTTTCAAATCGACACTATTTGTGTCACGCGCGGTCGCGAGGGCTGCGGTATTTTCACGGACGATACTCTGTGTCTCTTCGAGGGATTTGCTGTCGATGTCATTGATACAGTTGGAGCTGGGGATGCATTCGCGGCCGCCTTTCTTCACGGCCAGATCCTCGATTGGCCTGTTGCACGCACGGCATCGTTCGCAAATGCATTGGGAGCTCTGGTTGCAAGTCGTCCCGGAGCTACGCCGGCCTGGACTGCAGACGAGTGTCTGCGACTAATCTCTGATTCCGGAGAATAACAGCGAGCCACGAGTTAAACCAAATCATTGCTCCGGGCGAATCATCGTCGACTACTCACTTCCTATTTGATCAACTGTCTCGCATGCCGTCGGCATAGATGGTGCTTTGCATTTTCTCAATCCCCGTGAACTGGTTGTTCCAAACACGGTGCTAGGCGATGATTCCTGGCAGTCACGTTAATCGACACACAGGGCATCGACGATATCGTGGAACGGGCGGACATCGAACAACACTTCGACGACGCCCACACGGTCGTGGTTCTCTGCACCGTTTTCAACGAGGCCCCCTCCACGTCCGTGCGCCAGCTCTTGACGCGCCAAAGAAGGCGGGGTACGAACGCTCGAAAACAATGTCGCGATTCTGGTGCTCCCCGGCCCGGCGAGGAAAGACAATGGTTATCCGGTTCAGACAGCTCGCGGGGGATGTGAAATCAAGGGTGAAGAGGTGCAACTAAAGCTCCACCCGCCTGGATTGGTAAATTTGCCAGTCACGTTCTTTAATGCCGCCGAGGATGCGCCCGACGAGTTGCGCTTCTTCATCCGCAGTCAAATCGAGGTCATTCGCAAGTCGTGGAGCCAAATCTAAACGGCTTTAGGGAGATTGCCGCCAACCTGCTGCAAGACGACCAATATTCCGACGCGCACGATTTGGTGCAGCAAACGGTGAGGATTGTGGAAGGTGGATTTGACAGTATCGTGCGAAAGGCCCAATAAGTGGGCCAGAGCATTCATGCCGACGAGATGCGGAGCGACTCAGATTTCTGGAGAGATCTTGGACAGGTGTGGGGGCGCGGCAGCGGATATCGTGACCGCATCAATGACCATAACCGGAGATGGTTCACAGATGGCAACCACGGGGGCTCGGACACAAGAGTCGTCGAGCAGATCCGCGAAGAATGGTCTGCAGCCGTAGTTTCTATTCGGGGGTTGCTGACACAAGAATGAAGTTTCACGCGTTCATTAATACAACGTCATACGGAGGCAACATCGCAAGCGAAGACCGTCAATTCACACATTCGACACTACGCGAACGCATTGTCGAGCACGTCTTCGTCGGGGATGTACTGCGAACACTCTGGCGGCGAGGTGTCACTGATGTGGAAATCCTTCGCCCTGAATTCGATGCGCCTGGGTATGACGTAGTGATGAGCCGTGGAACCGTCGTGCGCCACGTCCAGCTAAAGACTCAGGCTGCAGGCAAAGTTTCAGTGGGCCATGCCCTGGCAGACAAACCAAGCGATTGTGTGGTGTGGATCGGTCTTAATACGGATACGCTGGAGCTAGGGCCATATATGTGGGTCGGCGGCACTCCTGGTGAGCCCCTGCCCGATATCTCAAAATACCCGAATCCAAAGCGTCCAACCCATACGCCGCGGGCGTCCGCCCAGTTCGCAAGAATCATCTTGTGCTTCCTCCATCAGCGTTCACCAAAATCAAAACGCTGGATGAAGTCGTGGCCCAGCTTTTTGGGGAACTCGCTCCGCCCCGCTGGTGATAGACCGGATTATCACGCGGCACCCCTAAACTCCGTAAGCCTGCATTGTTGACGGTGAGATTCGAAATCGACCATTGACCGCTTCTCTGAGGTTCTGCCTGCATACGATGCACCGTTCGGTCGTTTGCACCGAACTCACGTCGATCTGGGAGCAACAACCTTCCGGCAAGTGACGTAACGCTCCACAGCCTCGACAATCGCCAGCCGGGACCGTTACTGGCCAGTCTCCAAGTGGCCGAGCTTCTAGGGGCTAGAGTGAAGATGTCTTTAGCGCGATAGACTAGGAGCGATATGCAATACGCGCGAATTCTTGCCTTGATCGATGCTGAAGTGGAGCGACTGCAAAAGGTTCGCCGGCTTCTGGGCTCCTCTTTTTTCTCCATCGAAAAGACTCGCAAGAGAAAATCACCGCTTTCTGTTCATTCTGCCGCCTCTTAAATTGCAAAGATTCAGGATTCTCTCGCCGTCCTACAAGGATCCGCAATTGCGCCAGCGGTCGTGCGCGAAAAACGAACCAGAAGAGCCCCGCTTCAGAAAGGGCCTTCCGTAAGCAAGCCGACGGTTGCCCCCTTGGAGACTCCATTGGCCACAGTTGTTCCTGCCGCACCGGTCTTCGTCTCAGCGGAGCAGATTCGTAAGACTCGCGCCCAACGACAACCGATGATCCAGACCGGACAGAGCGCTTTTCATCAGCCTCCAACGAATCGATCACGGCCGAGTCGATTGCGAAACGATGGCTGCATAGCTCCGCCTTATGACCACAAGTTGTACCTGGGTAATTCATCGCCGGAGCCATGATAGGAGCAGGACATCCCATTTCCGTGCATGATAAAGGACGCTATCGCCACCAACCTGAAACGACCACGTCCAAGCTCTTTCAGGCGCTGTTGCTGACGACAGAAATCCCGAGGCGATCGTTCACCGCGTCTTGCAGTTTCTGCTTGCTGCCGATATACCGTTCCGTTGTTTGCACAGAGGCGTGGCCAAGCAGAAACTGGATCTGTTCCAGTTCGCCTCCAGAGCTGTGGCACAGGCGGGCGCAGGTGCGCCGAAGGTCGTGTGGTGCCAGATTGTTTATGCCAGCCTGTTCAGCGCACCGCTTCACTGCGTACCAGACCACGTTTGCTGTGACGCCAGAGGGTTGTAACATTCCTCCCTTCAAGACCTGTCTGAATACTTTACCGTCGCTCACGCCGGAATGCCGGAGCCACGCATCGACAAGTTCCTTGGCCCACCATGGCACTGGTACGTTCGTATTCTTGCTCCCTTGCCGATCAGATTGACAATGACCCAGTGGCCCTCTCTCGATTGCAGTTGATCGAGGTTCAAGCCCACGACTTCCGAGCGTCGTAACCCGCATCCCAACAGCAGTCCGACCATCGCTCCATCTCTCCAGCCGCGTAGATTGGTCCTCGACGCAGCCTTCACGAGCTCTTGAGCCTGATTGCGGGTAAGCCAGTTGCCCATCTTCCGTCCGAGCCGCTTAACTCCTAACTCGTCGAATTCCAATCGCCAGTTCCGGGCTCAGCCAACCGCTCTCGCAGATTCATCAGCGAGCCTTCGGATCGCTTATAGATGCAGATTGATCGTAGATGCGGACAGGGAGAGACGCTCCAAGAATGAGCGGTATCTCACCACGACAGAGCGGTTGAACTCCAATCTGGGTTCGCTGCAGTACCAGACGATGAACCTGTCGATGGCGTATTCATAGCTCCGCCTTGAATGCCGAGAAGCGAGTGTATTGAGCACGGCCGTCTTGGATTGCTGCAGTTCGGGGATGGTGGCGGTCGCAGAGAGACTGACGGAACTGAGCTGATTTTGTTGGACCATGGGAGGCGGCTCCTTCTAGCCGCTTCCAGAGCTTCATCCTCGCGGAAGCTCAGCGGCGAGGAGCCGCGTTTGCACTAAGTTTCTCGCCTCTGAAATGGGCATTAGGGTTGTTGATGTGAACGTCCTTTATCATTCATTACCTGGGTCGGCAAACCAGCAACAGGTCTCTCGCTCACTTGTCCGAAATGGCGACTTTTCGGACATCTGGTCGCATTCCATCGACGCTGAGCGCATTGGCGATTTGTACTAAACCCGCTCCGCGGGTAGGGAGAAGCGTGGTAGATTTTTTGGCAGGACAAATTGCATGTCACCCACGGCAGTCACAACGTTTCCGCTCAAGTCAGCACAAAATAGCT